>WNGA01003633.1_pt1 | contig 23058 bp, 23 predicted proteins | sample 5400061 | NCBI WGS metagenome assembly WNGA01 (sample SAMN13153366, study PRJNA577476) | soil metagenome | isolation source: 100 cm soil or saprolite under grassland replicate 2 | place: USA:California | collected 2016-06-15
CGACGCAGTCGGCACTGCCGTCCGGCAGCGGCAACGCCTCGGCGCAGCCGACCACCGCCTCGGCCTGGTCGAGCCTCAGGGCTCGAAGGTTGGCCGTCGCTCGAGCGACCATTGGCTCGGCCATGTCAACCCCAATCGCTCGGCCGCGCGGCCCGACCGCTCGGGCAGCCAGGATCAGGTCCAAGCCACCACCGCAGCCCAGATCCAGCACAGTCTCGCCCGGCCGCAGATCGGCTCGAAAGATCGGCGTGGCCACGCCGGTGAAGGCTTCGGTTGCTGCTAGCGGCACCGTGTCGAGCACGTCGGGCGGGTAACCGAGCGCCTCGGCGAAGTCGCGCCCGACTCGGAATGGATAACGCGCCTCGGGTCGTGTCGAGACGGCCGCGTAGCGCTCGCGCACCGCCGCCCGAAGCTCGTCCGGCCGCAGCCCAACCGACGCGCTGGCCACCTCCATCTGCCTCGCAGTCGCTAGACCGAGGCCGGCTTGCGCGCGAACAGAGTGAGGCCGCCGGCCCCGAACTGCCTTGCGCTCGCCTCGCCGCCCGCCCCGGCGAACACGTCAGCCTCGGGACCGATCTGGACCCCGCCGAAGCCTACTCGCTCGACGATCTCGACGTACTCTGCTTCCAGCAGAGCGCCGGCAATTCACCCCGTCCAGAGGTCAATCGAGTGTTTGGCTTCCTGGGCCACCGCCTGCTCGACGGCGATGTCGGCAACTTGCAGCCGCCCGCCGGGTTTGAGCACGCGGAAGATCTCCCGATACACCGCCTCCTTGTCTGGGCAGAGGTTGATCACGCCGTTCGAGATGGCTACGTCGACGCTCGCGTCGGCCAGAGGCAGCGCCTCCGCCAGGCCGGGGCGGAACTCGACGTTTTCCAGCCCGGCCTCCTGGGCTCCCAGGCGCGCTTTCTCCAGCATCGCGTCGGTCATGTCGACACCGATCACGCGCCCGCTCGGACCCACCTGGCGAGCCGCGATCAGGCTGTCGAAGCCGGCCCCCGAACCGACGTCAAGCACCGTCTCGCCGGGCCGCGCGGGGCCGAAGACGAACGGGTTGCCGACGCCGGCGAATGATTCGACCGATCCGATCGGAATCGTCTCGATGTCCTCGCCTGGGTAGCCCAGCCGCTCAGCCAGTGGCCGCCCGGTGTGGAAGTGGAACTCCCCGCTTGGGCAAGAGGCGACCTGCGCGTACTCATCCTGGATCGCGCGTCTGAGTACGTCGACGTCTACGTGGACCGTGGTGGTCATGAGTGCTCGTCCGTTGCCGTGTTGGGTTCCCAAGCCTACCGTCAGCCTACCGCCGCGCTGCGGACGCGTCCAAGACAAGTTCCTGCTAGCAGCGATAGACTGTGAGTTATGAGCGAGCCAAACTTCCATCAACTCCGGCTGTTTCGTGAGGTCGCGCGGCGGGGGGGCTTCTCGCGAGCCGCGGATGCCCTCGCGATCAGCCAGCCGGCCGTATCAGCGCAAGTCGGGCTGCTCGAGCGGCGCTATGGCCAGCCGCTGGTCGAGCGGCTGCCGCGCGGGATTCGCCTGACCGAGGCTGGCGAGGTCATTCTGGAGTACGCCGACCGGATCTTCGGCCTGGCCGAGGAGATGGAGGTCGTTCTAGACGACCTGCGCGGTATCCAGCGCGGGCGCCTGACCATCGGAGCCAGCTCGACGATCGGCGAGTACATCCTGCCGCCGCTCGTCGGCCGATTCAAGGCGCTTCACCCCGGAGTGGCCGTGACCATGCGGGTCGCCAACACCGAGCGGATCCTGGCCGAAGTCCGCGGACGCCAGCTCGACCTGGGGTTCGTCGGCAGCCGGCCGGGCGTGGACGACGTGATCGCCGAGGCGTTCGAGGATGACGAGATCGTCCCCCTGGCCGCTCCCGATCATCCGTTGGCGGCCAGGAACGGGATCGAGCTTGAGGAGCTGGCCGCGGCCGAACTGGTGGCGCGCGAGGCCGGCTCGGCCACCCGGGCGACGGCCGAGGCCAGTTTGCGGGCGGCAGGCCTGGAGCCAAGGCTGGCGATGGAGCTGGGCAGCAACGAGGCCGTCAAGCGAGCCGTGCGGGCCGGACTCGGGGTGGGGCTACTCTCTCGGCGAGCAGCCGACTCCGAGCTGGCAGCCGGCCACCTGGTCGTGTTGGATGTCCCGGCCTGGTCGTGCCATCGAGAGCTGTTCGCGATCCACCGTCGTGACAAGCGGCTGACGGCGGCCGAGCGGCGCTTCCTCGAGCTGGCCCGCGAACCGGCATCGGTATAGTGGTGTTAACGAGTCCGGCGATGCCGTGCAGATACAGCAGGGCCTGGCATAATCGGGGCGCATCCCCCGCCGGAGCTGCCGTGCGAGTCGGCCTCATCTCCGATATCCACTGCAACCTCAGAGGCCTGGAGCGGGCGCTGGACCTGCTTCAGGATTGCGACGAGGTCCTGTGCGCCGGCGACTTGCTCTACCAGTATCGGTTCTCGAACGACGTGCTTGCCCTGCTCCGTCGGCGGACGGTGCGGGCCATCCTCGGCAACCACGACAAGACCATTCTCTACACCCCAAGCCATCCCCTGCGCTCGTCGCCGTCGGTCGGCCTCCGTGGCCTCGAGTACCTAGCAAGCCTGCCCAGCCACCTCGCGCTCACCCTCGGCGGCACGCGGATCGCTATGTTCCACGGCTCGCCCTGGGACGAGGTCAAGGGCCCGATCGCTCACTACATCTTCCCCGCAGACAGGCAGTCTCTCGAACGCCTGGCCGAGGTCCCGGCCGACCTCATCATCCTGGGTCACACCCACGTCCCAATGGAGGTCTGGGTCGACGGCAGGCTGGTCGTCAACCCCGGCTCTTGCGGCGAGGCGCGCGACGAGAGCCGCATGCTGAGCTGCGCCATGCTCGACCTCGACACGAGCCGCCGCGAGCTGCGCCGGTTCGCGCTGGATGACGCCTAGCCGAAACTTCTCACCGAGAGCCGGGCGGCGTGGAGGAAGCGATGCGGATCGCGAAGGTCGACCTGATCGAGAGCATCATGCCGAAGGAGGACCCGAAGTGGCGGTTTGCCCTCGGCGGCTCGCCACGCAGCGAGGGCTACGTCCTGCGCCTGGAGGCCGACGACGGGAGCGAAGGCTACGGCTACTGCGGCGCCGCCTTCCACTACGGCGTCTCGTTCGGCGGGCTGCGGGCGGCGCTCGAAGCGTTCATCCCTCACCTCGCGGGCCGTGATCCCTTCGCCTACGAGGCGATCATGGCGGACCTCGACGGCGTCCTCTTCCAGAACTTGCAGGCCAAGGCCGCGGTGGACATCGCGCTGCACGACCTGGTGGCCCGCTCGCTGGGGCTGCCGGTCTACCAGCTCATCGGCGGCCTCGTGCGGGAGTCGATCCCGGTGCTCCGGATCGTCGCGCTGAAGGAGCCCGAGGAGATGGCGGCCAACGCCCAGAAGCTCGTGGACGACGGCTACCGGTACTTGAAGATCAAGGTTGGCGGAGATCTGAGGCAGGACGTGGCGCGGCTACGGGCGATCAGGCAACAGGTCGGCCCGAACATCCACTTCACTATCGACGCCAACCAGAGCTACGCGCCGAAGCAGGCCATCCGGGCGATCCAGGCCATGGAAGAGTTCGGCCTGGACCTGGTCGAGCAGCCAGTCCGGGCCGACGATTTCGACGGCCTGGCCGCGGTGAGCCACGCGGTCAGCACGGTGGTCGAAGCGGACGAGTCGGCCAAGAGCCTTGCGGACATTTTCCGCCTGCTCCAGATGCGGGCGGTGGACAGCATCAGCATCAAGCTGATGAAGCTGGGCGGCATCCGCCCCGCCAAGCAGGTGGCGGGGATGTGCCGGGCGGCGAACGTCCGCTGTCGGGTGGGCGCGGCGGTCGGCAGCCGACTGGTGAACGCGGCCTGCATGCATTTCATTGCCTCAACGCCGAACGTCGACTACGCTTGCGAGATCGGCGAGTTCGCCCGCCTGCTCAACGACCCGGCCGAAGGCCTGGAAGTCGAGAGCGGCAGGGTGCGGGTGCCGCGCGGCCCCGGCCTCGGCGTCTCGCTGAAGCGCTCAGCCGCGGTCGGCGCCTGAGTTGCAGCAGTCGTCGCCGCGGGAAGGTCTCGATGAAGCACCGTCCTGCCCGGCTCGCGGTTAGCCTCATCGTCATTGCTGCCCTCGCCGGCTGTGCCGGTAGCGCACCGCCGGCGGCTGCCGGGAAGCCGGCCACGGTCGCAGAGCTGGCGAGCTACACGGGCCCGGATCGGCAGCAGATCCTCGAGACAGGGCGCGCCAGGAAGGGTCGATGATGCTCTACACCTCGGGCGTCCTCACCCAGGCGACGCGGCCGTTGATGGACGCGTTCATGGGGAGCACCCGTTCGTCAGGGTAGACGTCTTCCGAGCGTCCAACGAGGTGCTGATCCGTAGGTAACTGGCCGGTCCTTACTGGTACTCGCCCAGCACTTTGACGGCGTAGTCCACGAAGCCGTTGTCGATGGCCTTGTCCAGGTCAGCTTTCTCCTTGACCAAGCCCTTCTCCGCCAGCCAGTCCTGGGCCGCCTTGAGGGCGTCGGCGTACACGTACCCGTTGGGGTTGAGACCCGTGTAGTGGACATCGTCGGCCTGCTCGGCGTTCGCCAGCACCTTCATGTCCACCAACAGCTGAACGATCTCGGCTCGGTTGGGGCCCTTCTTCTTGAACGCATCCACGTAGTCCCGGACGCCTTTGAGGTAAGCGACGATGAACCCCTTGCCGACGTCCGTGTTGGCTGCCATGTCGGCCGAGAACATGAGCATCGAGGTCTGGCCATAGGGCTCGAACTGGTCGACCGTGTAGACAATCTCGCCCAGACCTTGCTTGACGATGACCGTCATGCCGGGTTCGATGGGCATGGCCGCGCCGACGGCCTTGTTCTTGAGCGCCACGGCCATGTCGGGGAAGGGCATATACACCTCGTTGAGGTCCTCGGCCTTCAGGCCCAGCCTGGGCTCGATGTACCTCTCGAGCTGGACTTGCTGGCTCCCAGCAGGCGCGACCAGGGCGATGCTCTCGCCCTTGAGGTCGTTCAGCGTCCGCTTGCCCGCGTCCCACAGATCCTTGCGGATCACGACGCCGGACCAGTCGGCGCCGGGAGCCGTGTTGCCCTTGTCGGCCACGATCCGTAACCCGGGCTCACGAGACAGGGCGTTGTAGAAGGCCGCGCCGGGCCCGCCGGCGGCCACGTCGAGCTGGCCCTGAGACAACAGCGGGATCATCTTCAGGCCGTCGTCGAAACGGCTCTCCTCGAGCTGGATGCCCTGCTCCCTGAAATAGCCCTTCTGGTTGGCGATGTAGATGCCGGCGTTGGACATGTTCAGTCCCAGCATGCCTATCCTGACGGATGCCAGGGGCTTGGCCGTGGCAGTCGGTTGGGCGACCTTCGGTGCTGCCGCCGCGGGGGCGGCCGAGGGAGTCGATGGCTTGGTCTCAGCAGGCGCCGCGGCTCTGCCGCAGGCGGCCAGCAAGCTTGATATTCCGAGGGCCAGGATGAGGCACCAGCGGGTCATGGCCTTTACTTCCTGCCAAGCGTGCCTCATGCTAGCTCATTTGCCAATTCTTGCCGAGATGTGGGACAGGCGCCGGGATGTATGCTTACGGCGCACATCAACTCGGTGGAGGCAAGCACGATGGCCAAGCTCCGTCACCTGGCGTTTGTCTGCGACGATCCCAAGATCGTCGCGGAATTCCTGGAAAAGGCCTTTGACCTGGAGATCCTGTACTACACCGGTCCGGTCGCGGTGTTGTCCGACGGCGTCATCAATTTCACGCTGCTGACAAAGGCGTTTCTCGACCACGATCCGGCCACCTGGCACTTCGGATTCGAAATGAGCCACGAAGAGATCGAGGCCCGGCGTCCGCTCTTCGAGCAACTCGGCGCGCAGCTCCAGGACGGTGTGCGCGACGGCCGGCCTGTCGAGGTGTTCACGCGCACTCCCGAGGGGCACCGCATCGACATAGCGCCGTTCTGGCCAACCAAGAAGGGCCAGACCCGACGCCAGCAGGAATACAAGGCCTGGGAAAAAGAGCGCGCAGCAGCCAATAGCTAGGCAGAGCGTGGCCTGGATTTCATCGCGCCCGCGCGATCAGCCCCGCAGGAGGATCGTTCATGCAGATCGGAGTCGTCTTTCCACAGACTGAGATCGGCGCCGACGTGGGCGGGGTGCGGGCGTACGCGGAGGCGGTGCAGGGGCTCGGTTACGAGCACGTCGTCGCGGCCGATCACGTGCTCGGCGCGGACCCGGCCGGCCATCCGAGCTGGAGCGGGCCATACACGCGCGAGAGCATGATTCACGAGCCGTTCGCGCTCTTCGCCTTCATCGCCGGCGTGGCGCCGCGGCTTGGCCTGGCGCCCAGCGTGATCATCCTGCCGCAGCGACAGGCGACGCTCGTCGCCAAGCAGGCAGCAGAGATCGACGTCCTGACGAAAGGTCGCTTCCGGCTCGGCGTCGGGATCGGCTGGAATCCCGTCGAGTACGAAGCGCTCGGGATGAACTTCAAGGACCGGGCTCGCCGCTTCGAAGAGCAGATCGACCTGATGCGCAGGCTGTGGACCGAGCCGGTGGTCAGCTACCGGGGCGCCTACCACACCGTCACGTCGGCCGGGCTGAACCCGCTGCCAGTCCAACGCCCGATCCCCATCTGGATCGGGGCGTCGGCCGAGCCTGCGATCAAGCGCGCCTGCCGGATCGCCGACGGCTACTTGCCGTTGCGACCGCTCGACGGCGGCTGGCCGGCGACGATCGAGAAGGTCCGAGGCTGGCTGCGGGAGGCCGGGCGCGAACCGTCAGCGTTCGGCGTCGAGGGGCGGCTGAACGCCGGGGCTGGCACGCCCGACGACTGGCGCAAGACGGTCGACGAGTGGCGCGGGCTGGCGGCGACCCACCTCTCCGTGAGCACGGCGGGTGTTGGACTCGGTCCGGACGCGCACGTCCGACGGCTGGGCGAGGTCCGACAGGTGCTGGGCAACTAGGCGAGCGCGAGCACCTCGTCCCCTACCTCCTGGATCACCCGAGCGGCGAGCGGGTAGACCGGCTCCTCCTTGGTGATCATCTCCAGCACAACTGGCTTGCCCTGGCGTGTCGCCGCCACGCCGCGCTGGATCGCCGCCACCACATCGCCCGGCCGATCGATCCGCTCGGCATGAGCGCCCAATCCCTTGGCCACCGCAGTGTAGTCGCCGGAGAGCCGGTTCGATCCGTAGCGCTCGCTGGCGGCCGGCATGTGGTGGCCGTAGCCACCCATGCACGAGTTGTTCAGGATCACGGTCATGATCGGGATGCGCTCCCTGACCGCCGTCTCGACCTCCATCCCGGTCGTCCCGAAGGCGAGGTCGCCCATCACGTTGACGACCAGCTTGTCCGGGCAAGCCAGCTTCGCGCCCATCGCGATGCCGTAGCCCGTCCCGAGCTGGGTCGATTTACCCCAGCCGATGTAGCCCCGTGGCACCAGCGCCTCGTAGAAGGTCAGCGTCTGGTCACGCGGGTTGCCCGAGTCGTGTGTGACGATCGTCTGAGTGCGATCGACGGCCTGCATCAGGTCCCAAATGACCCGGTACGGGTTGATCGGTGTCTCGTCGGAGGTCAGGCGCGGCAGCCACTCGTCCAGGTACACGTTCTTGGCATCGCAAACCTCGGCGACGACGGCATCGCCATTCCTGGGGGCGCCGATCTCCCCCTTGACTGCGTCGATCAACTGGCGCAGGACCAGCTTGGCATCTCCGATCACGGCGTGGTCGACCGCGTAGTCCTTGTCGAGGTCGCGGGCGTCGAGGGTGAGCTGCACGAGCTTCCTGCCGGACGGGATCGGCGCCGAGAACCCGCCCCGGGCGAAGCTGCAGCCGACACCAAAGACCAGGTCGGCCTTGACGAGGAAGTGGGCGGCCGTGCGCGTGATCGAGTGGCCGCCGGCGCCGAGCGAGAGCGGATGGTCCTCGGGGAAGGCGCTCTTGGCGGCCATGGTCGTCATCACCGGCGCCTGGACCAGCTCAGCCAGCTCGCGCACCTCGTCCCAGGCCTGCGCCCAGAGCACGCCGTGCCCGACGTGCAGCACCGGCCGCCGCGCGCCGAGCAGCAGCCGGGCCGCCTCGGCAACGTCGGCCGGGTCGCCGGCTGATCGGTAGGCGCGGGGTGGCGTGTAGTGGAAGGTTGAGTCGTCCAGCTCGGCCGCGCCGACGTCGCGCGGCAGCTCCAGTAGGACGGGCCCGGGCTTGCCGTTGCGCAGCTGGGCGAAGGCGCGGCGCACCAGCTCGGGGATGCGGTCGGCGAAGTTGACCCGAGCGGCCCATTTGGTGACGTTGCGATAGACCGGCAACGGGTCGAACTCGGGCGGCTCGCCGAGGCGGTGCTGGTCGGGGCCACCCGGGATCATCAGCATGGGGACCGAATCGGCGAAGGCTTGGGCGAGCCCACCGAAGGCGTTCTCGATGCCCGGGCCCGCCTGAACGACGATGACGGTCGGCCGCTGGCGGTTGGTCGCTCGGGTGTAGCCGTCGGCCATGTTGATCAGCGTCTTCTCGCTGCGAGCGATGATCGGTCGGATGCCGAGCCCGGCCGCGGCGTCGATCAGGGGGTGGTTCGGGTATGAGAAGAGGTACTCGACGCCCTCGAGCATCAAGATCCGGGCAACCGCGTCCGTGGCGCGCATGGCAACTTCCCTTCGTGCTGTGAATGCGCGCTCATCATAGCCGCTTGGCCGAGGCAAGCGGGGGCGGCCCTGGATCTATCTGGCAGCCACCCTACCGCTGCCCCGTTCTACACGCTCGCGGACGGCCGCGAGCGACGGCGTTAGGGGAGCAGTTAGGGGAGTGACAACCAGGAGCGGAGTCGCTGGCCGTCAGGGGTAGTCGAAGGCAAGCTGGCATAGCGCAACCGAGCAGCCCCGAGTAGCTTTCGCGAGGTCCTGGCCCGGGCCGGGCTGCTCGACCGAGACGATCTCCTTGTGCTGTTCTGGTACCAGACGCTCGGAGTGCCTGGTCCGAAGTCGTCCGCCTCGCTGGCGGCGGCGTAACAAATGCCTGGGCCCACGGAGACGGCTGGCAAGTGGCCCCCAGCGCGGCGCGAAGCTCGCTTGGAAAGGCGGCTGGGCGGCCGTGACCCGTGGCGCGGCGGTACTGGCGGCCGAGGCCGGCCCAGCGGGTCGTCGCCTGGAGCTGGCGGTAGCTGGCCTCCGCCGGCCGACGCCGCAGGCGGCGTCGAGCTGTCGGACGAGCGCATGCAGATCCGCAGTCGCGGAACTAGGGATCCGAGATCCAAACATCATGCCTGGCTGTGCCGGCCCAACTGATCTGAAGGTACTCCGACCTGCCCATTCGTTTCCCTCCCGAGGATCTGAGTCCGAACTACATGTACGCTACTAACGCGCTGACTCCAACTCCATGGGGCTGTAACGGCTCGGCCGCCGCAGCACAGCCCGCGGCGGCATTACAGACCCTGACCAGATCCTTTCGCATTGTGTCGTGCGAGGTTACCAGTACTTACCTGCCTGTGTCGTGGACTGAACGCTGCGATCGCCGCCAGCAAACCCGGACCGGCAGGTGCCCCCACTCGGACTAGTCACCTCCCACGGACGGGCCATCCCCTGTGTGCTGCTCCCACCGTTCCTTTCAGTGACGGCTGAATAGGTCCGCGTGGGTCGAGCATTCGCGCAGCATGCCCGACACGACCTACATCCGTTCTACTCTACGCTGGTGTCCGACGAACGGCGAGGACGCCAAAAGCGCCGAGGTGCTCGAATGGCGATGAAATGGGGCACTCGACCCAACGCGAGCCGTCCGCCGCCCTTTCCCCACCGCAGTCTGCCGGCTGGCACGAGGTTGAGGCTGTTATGGAATGGTGAGGTCTTCGTCGCCGCCAAACCGGCCACGATTTACTACCGACCCTCCGACCCAGTCGGGGGCCGGCTCGGTTTCCTAATCTTCGGTCCTGATGAAGACGTGAGGGTCGAAATCGTTGATGAGCAAGCAAAATGAGCCGCTTGGAACAGCGCTCCCTGCTGCGCCGCGACCCGCCGCAGTCCCTCTGCGGGCGCATCGCCACGGCGGGGGCGATGCCCCCTACTCCGTCCCCTACGCCGCTGCCCCATCGGTGCCCGGCTGGAGATCCGCGCCGATCGCGATCTGTTACGCATCTATCGGCGCGGTGAGCTGGTCAAGACCCACCCGCGCAAGCCGAAGCTGCAGCGACCCAGCAGACTACCCGCCCGAGTGCACCGCCGACGCACTCCGCGTGCCGACCTACGTGGTCCGGGAGGCGGAGCGGCCGCTCACTAGGAGCGGGGCAGCATTATCGTCACGTCCAACAAGAGCTTCGCACGAATGGGGCTAGGTGTGGGGCGACGCGGTGGTCGGGACGGCCATCCTGGCCGGCTGCTCCGCTCCAGGGTAAGGTCATCGACATCCGAGGCGAGAGCTGTCGGTGCGCGAGAAGAAGTCAGCCGGCCCGCAAGCCGGACCGCTCATGCATTCCGCCGAGCACCACGAGCCGACCCAAGGAACAGAGAGCGTCCTGAACGCACTTGGTCGTGGCACTAAGTTCGATCCAGTTCGCGGCTCCGCCACGATCATCATCGGCGGCCGGTATTCTGGCTACGGGGAGGTGGGCTTAATCGGCCTCAGTCTCCACCGAGGGGCTTCTGCCCGCGCTAATCGCGCGTGTGCCGGAATGGGGCTCGCATCGATCGCCAGCAACCTGGCCAGGCCTCCCGTCAGGTGGATGCTGTGACCTGTCGGTGACGCCGTGCGCAGCATTCATGTTGTAGACTTGCAGCTGCCGGGTGTACTCTGGGAGGAGGACTGTTTCTGTGACAACGATGCGGAAGCGCGCGCTGCGTAGGCTGGCCGTCAGGGACCCGGCAGTCCGGCCTGCTACATGCCGGCGCCCAGTGTTACCGAGCGCAAGATGTACAGCATCGTCCGGCCCAGTTGCTTCCCCGGCCACATGGAGTAGCCGGGTCCGGTCCACTGAGCGCACCGGCCCCTGCTCTCTTGCCCGGTTATGGGGGCTGCGGACTGTCGGTGATCTACTGCGCCACCCGCCTACTGGTCGAGAGTCCGCGAGCCGTCCGATCACGAGGCGGCCGCCGTCCTGGGCCGTAAGCAGATCCAGCCAGTCGGTCGGCTGCTGGTGCGCCATCAGATCCTTGACACGCAGCGTCGGTCAGGGAACTGCTGACTTCGGACCCTGACGCCCAGGGGGCGCCACACTCGGAGACGGGAGCCCCCTGGACCTGGCGAGCGCTGGCGGACGATAGCGGATCGAGATCGAGCGACCGAGGGAGGCGTGACGCGACGATCGGCGAGCCTCTTGTCGGCGCCCTCGCGTCGCTGGAGTTCGATGCCACCTGTCCGTGCAAGCGGAAGTGCCGGCCCGAGCGTGTGCCTACGAATTGGGTGAGGCAGCGGCACGTCGAGCAGGGCGCGCCATAAAGCGCACCTTGCCCACCATGGGACGGGTCGAGCAGCCTAACGATTCTGGCGATTCGCCTGGCCGAGTGATTCTGGCGGTCTACCGTTCAGCTGGCTTCATGATTCTGATCAGCCACACCGGGCTGTGCCGCGTAACGCTCGCGGGCTGACCGACGACCGGCGCTATAGGCGAGCTGTCGGAGCGCGCGTCGAAGCACATCGGGTCGTTGTTCTTTCCCAGCCCCTAGCGCAATTTGTCGTCTCAGGATGGCGGCGCAGTCGTGTGCGCGTTAAAGCCTCGCCAGGTTACGTAGTCGTCGCCACAAGCACGGCAGGTGAATGGCATCGTCGGCATGCCGACCTCCCTGAGGGAAAATTTCACGCAGGGTAAGGACCGGCCGCGCTGTCGGGTTGGGCGAGCCCGTTTGGTCGCCGGCGACGCCAGTAGCGGGCAGCGCGGTCCTCTTAAAGTGTCCGCGATGACGCGGCCTAGAATCCCACCAACACGAGTGGAATCGTCGCACCATTTGAATTTAGCGGATACAGGGTTGGGTATCGCTCCGATCTAGCTCAGGGCGGCGCAAGCGAAGAACCCTGACAGATGGCCGATGCGTAGACTGCAGAGTGTTACGGGCAGTAGGAAGGCCAGGAACGGCGTCGTCATGAACGCGTATCCAGCAGGCGTGCGGCTGACAACTGGTCAGTGACGCTCGTGCGTCGCCTCCTCCGCTTTGGCTGCGCGAGCCAGACCAGCTGCGTGTTCTCTCTGGTCTCCCCATACTCGATCTCTCGTCCGGCTTCGCGCGCTGCTCGGCGTACCTGGAGCTTTATCTTCCGCGTCGTTTCGTGTGACTCAGGCTCGAGCTCAAGGAGCCGGTCGCTCTATAGCCTGGCGGTCGCCTCTCGATAGGCCTGTCTTTCTTTGTAACCCTCGGTCACGGTGTCGGAGCCGGACGGTCCTGGACCGACCGGCCTCGGCACGCCGACCGGGTCCGGCGGGCACTAGGGCGGATGCCCTCGCCCCAACCCCTCACCCAAGCCTGCGCCAGGGCGCATACTCGCACCCAGGTGCCTGCGTAGACTCGCCACGACACAGCGGTACCAGCGGCGACTCTGCTCCGGCGGGCGATGCGGAGCGTCCAGGTAGCCTCACGCGGGCCCGACCTCAACCAGGACGCAACCTCCAGTTTGCGATTTCACAACGCGGGAATGTACAGTTACCAGGACGGCTGCGTCCCGTGGACTGACATCGATGGCCTCATGAGCGTGCTGGTAAAGCGAGGCCCCGTAGGTGCTCATTTTCGAAGCCGGGCAGGCACATTTGATACGAGGTCACAAGCGCGAAGACTTTGATCCGGATGTACCCGTTCCCTCTACGAACGGGGCGCGCTCATGAAAGTGCTCATCGCCGATGACGATAGCGAGGTTCTGGACATTACGGCGTACGCGCTGCGGCGCCATGGTTTCGCCGTTTCTGCCGTCTCTGACGGGCGAAAGGCCCTAGCCGTCTGGGAGCAGGAGCAACCGGACCTGGTTTTGCTCGACGTCCGGATGCCGAAGCTCAACGGTTTTGAGGTCTTACGGACGATTCGACAGACGGCAGATACACCCGTCATCATGTTGACAGCCCGCGGTGACGACGAGGATGTGGTATTCGGATTGGAGCTCGGCGCCGACGATTACATCACCAAGCCGTTCAGCACGCGCCAGCTCGCGGCGCGAATGCGCGCGGTCCTGAGGCGAAACCGCCAGGCTTTTGCCGAGCCGGCAGCAGAGATCGAGGCGGGCGGGATGAGATTGGACACCGAATCGCATGAAATGAAGCGTGGCGACCTTCGGGTTCGCATGACGCGGCTGGAGTTCCGTATCGTGTATCCACTCATGCTCAACGCCGGGCGCGTTGTGCCCTCGAATCGTCTGGTGGAACAGGCTTGGGGATTCGAAGGTGGCGACAGTTACATGCTCAAGACTCACATCTCACACATACGCAAGAGACTCCAGCTTCGGCGCGGCGAACCAGGCTACATTGAGGCAATTCCTGGCGTCGGGTATATCATGCACCGCTAGGGCTGTGGCTATACTTGTCGGTCTCGACGCCCCCAACGGACCCCTTTACAGATTCGCGACTCCCGTTCAACGCCTTCCTAACCCACAGGCGCTAAGCTCGGGTGTTGAAGGGCTCGTTCAGGTTTTGAGGCTCGGCAGGCCTCGCCTGAGGTGAATCGGCTCTTCGGGACAGGTGATGACCGCGGCTGGCCACTCCGTCCCGCTTCCGGAGGCTGTACGGTCTCCACCGGGATTTCCCGACCTCAGGGTCTCCTTCAAGCTTGCCCTTTCCGTTACCAGGGCGGGGCGGGGCTCGCTGCTCGTGCGCAAGCGAGACGGGCTCGTGATTCAGGCAGCCCAAGGGCTTCCGCGTCGCGTGGTCGAGCTTACCACGATTCCGGTCGGGAAGGGCATCGCCGGCTGGGTCGCCGAACGCTGTCAGCCCCTCCTAATCGAGCAAGAAAGCCAGTTACCACGGGAGCTAGGGTTGAGGCGACGTGGCTATCGGACGAGTTCGTTCGTCAGCGTTCCGATCAGGCTCGGCCGAAAGGCTGTAGGCGTGATCAACGTTGCGGACCAAGAAGACGGGGCGTCGTTCAGCAGACGGGAGTTGGATATCTTGCGGCTCGTAGCTCGCCAAGCGTCGGCTCTTATCGGCCTGCATCGGAGCGTAGTTGAGGCTCTGTGGCTTGCCGACGTCGACTACCTCACTGGCTTGGCGAACCGTCGCGCGCTGGATCACCGCTTGCCAGTAGAGATCGAGCGAATGAGCCGTTATCGCACGGCGCTCAGTGCTTTGATGATGGACCTCAATGACTTCAAGCAGATCAACGACCGCTGGGGCCACCACGCAGGCGATCAGGTGCTCAAAGTCACGGCTGAGGTGCTGCGGAAGGCTACCCGCGCGTCTGACGTTGCCTTCCGCTACGGCGGCGACGAGTTCCTGATCCTGCTTCCCCATGCGAACTCCGAGCAGGCGGTACACCCGGCGGAACGGTTGCTTGAGGAGTTATGTTCCGCCCCCCTGCCGCGGTCTCTCCGTGGTCGAGTTCCGGCCCTCACCGGTAGCGTTGGCATCTGCAGCGCACCTGAATACGCCACCAACAGCACTGACTTGATAGCGCGCGCGGATGAGGCGTTGCGACTTGCCAAAATGCGAGCCACTGGGGTAGAGGTCTGGCGTCCTGGATTACTGACACGAGGAGCCGACATTGGCGAGGAGGGGTTGGGACCCGCGCTCAACCAGCCGGCGTCGTCCGACCTGACGGAGTTGGGCGCTCCACTGTAGGCTGGCTGGCGCGCGAAGAACGACGCTAGGATTGCCCACCGCGGGTCAGATTGCCAGGCGGTCAGCTGGGCGCTCGCGAGCTCGGTGGTTCGCCATTCGAAGCCCGTCCCGGGGGCACATTTTGAGGCTTCCCGTTCCTCCTGCTGGCGCGCCGGAGCTCGGTCTCGGTGTCCCGCGCGCGAGCACACCTGAGTGGAGCGACACTAGAATGCCTCGCGCCCGCCGTCTGATCAGGGCGATGTGGATGGACCGAGGCAGATACCCGCCGTGATCAGGGCGATTCCTTTGGTCGAAGACGAGGCAGCTGACGCCTGCGTCCGTGGCAAGAATGGGCAGCGCCATGTGCGATCCAAGCGCGTTGCTCAATCCCCGTCCACGGTCCCGTCGCCGGGTAGTAAAATTTGCGCCGTGGCAGGATCTGGCTCTTTGAGTCCGCTGGCCCAGCCAGTGGGAAGGCGCCCGTGGACCACAAGGGATCCAGGTGAACCTACCGAGGGGGCTGCTGTAGCTGTGCGGTCCTCACGGTTATTGCCGAGAGATGACGTCCGCAGACAGGAGCGAAGAACGCCGACATTCACCTCAGGGGTGCAGCGGTTGAGCAGCAGAGGGCGCATACGAAAAAGTAACAGCGCGATTCGTGAATCGGACGGTGCACCCTTTGCTAGGGTGTCTGTTCCGTCCGCATCTCCGTGCAGACTGCTCGTGGTCGGGCACGACGACCAGGTGACAGAAAGTATTCGCCTGATCCTGCATGAGGGCGGGTACGCCGACGTCCATGTCGCAGCAGCGGGCTCGGATGCACTGGCATCGGCTGCACGATTCCCACCGGACATCGTCCTACTCGATCTCGATCCGCAGGACGCTCGAGCGTACGAATTGGCCGGGCAGCTGACAACGGGTCCGGGGCCGGCTCCTCAGATCATCGGGCTGTTTGACGCCGAAACGTGCCAGCTGGGTGACAGACTTGCAGGGGCCTTGGCCGACTATATCCCGAAACCCATTCATCCTCGCGTCCTACTAGCCCGCGTCAGCGCGGCACTGCGCCTACGAACAGTGGAGGCCGACCGCCTGGACCGTCGAAACGAGCTCTTTCTGCTGGAGAGCCTAAGCCATCTACTCAGTAGCACCAGGTCACTCGACGTCGTCCTAAAGACGACAGTCAGGAAGCTCATCGGTTTATTCGGCATCGAGATGGCAGTTATCAGGCTGTTGAAAGGCGACCACACTGTCTGGGCAGTGAGGGAAGATCAGAGCTCGCCGTCAATCGCAGATGATGATTTGGCCGTACTCGACGTCGGTGTACGCCGCCTAGCACGTGGCTCGCTCGGGGCGCTGGCTAGGGGGAATGTTGCCGATGTGAGGCCAGCCTCCCGCTTGCCGCAACGCGCCCGCGCGGTTGCTCGGCGCCTGCGAGTTGACGCCGTGATCTGGTTGCCGCTTTTGGCGAACGATGAGCCGATCGGCGTACTTGTCATCGGACGCTCAGGCTGCGAATCGTACTCGGAGCGTCAGCTTGCTCGGCTGCTCCACATCGCCGGGCAGGTCGCGGCGATGGTGGAACGAGCCTCCCTGATCGCTGACATCACTCGACGGATTGAACGAGCGGAGAAGCTCCAGCACCTGATCCAGCTCGTTAGCGCCTCGCTGGACCCGGAACCAATCCTGGACGCTGCTGCCGAGGTCGCTAGGGTGCTCGAGGCCGGGGCGGTCCACATTTGGTTGCGAGAGAGCGATGAGCCACAGCTGCGACTCGTTCGCCCGCGCCACTCGTGGGGCACGGGCCAAACCCTCCCGATTCGCGGCTCGCTCGCCGGCCGTGTCCTCCGAACAGGGCGCCCGTTTCAGACCGATCGGTTACGCCGCCACATCGAGCAGTGTGCCCCGGCCCCTATCGCTCCGCCGGATTTTCAATCGTGGCTTGGCGTGCCGATTCGAGTTCCGGGTGGCCGGTCAGGGGTGCTGGCGGTACTTGACAGAGAACGGCGCCGCTTCAGCGCCGATGAGGTCCAGGTGTTGTTGAGCTTGGCGCATTGCGTGGCAATCTCCCTGGGCAACGCCCGTCTGTACGGTGAGGCCCGTTCAGCACAAGAGCGGGCACGCGCAGAGCTTGAGTTCACCAGCACGATTACTAGTAGCATCGGCGAAGGCGTGGTGGCAGTCACTCGCGAAGGCCGGGTCACCTTCGCAAATCGGGCGGCTGAGCAGATGTTGGGCTGGGGTCGATGGGAGCTAATCGGCGAGAAGATCCAGGACGTAGCTCCCTTCCAGCGAGCGGATGGCAGCTATCTGGATGGGCAGAACCATCCAACTTTCCCAGTGCTTCGGCATGGTCAAGTGCTGCGCGAAGAGGACGCGTTGGTGGCTCGCAGAGACGGAGCTGTGGTCCCCGTTTCCTGCACTTGGTCCCCGATCGTCTCGGACGGCCGGCTGACGGGTGCGGTGTTGACCCTGCACGACATCCGCGAGCGGAAGCGGGGTGAGGAGGCCTCTCGGCAACTGGCAGCCATCGTGGAATCCTCCGACGACGCCATCGTTGGAATCACGCCAGATGGGATCGTGATCAGCTGGAACTCGGGCGCGGAGCGACTGTACGGGTACTCACGCCACGACGTAGTGGGGCACTCCGCTGCGACGGTGCTCCCGCCCGAGCTCCAGGATGGATTCCAGGTGCTTCTCGAGCGACTGAGACAGGGCGAACACATCGAGCAATTTGAGACCGTGCGACTGCGAAGCGATGGCCGACGGATCGACGTATCGGTAAGCATGTCGCCGATCAAAGACGCCGCCGGTAGCGTGATCGCCGCGTCCGCGATCGAGCGAGACATCGGCGAGCGCAAACGGGCGCAAGCGGCAAACGAGGCATTGCGTCGGTCGGCCAGCCTGGCCGCCATAGGCACAATGGCAGGCAGCATCGTCCACGAGCTCTCGCAACCGGTGACAGCGCTTACGGCGATGCTCGAGATGCTGGTTCTCGATGAGCGCTTCTCGCAGCATGGACGGCAGCTCGTCAAGCGGATGGAACGAGCCCTCAAACGCATGGGGGAGACGACCGGGCGTCTCCGCCGTTTCGCGCGCCAGTTGGGCGGTGATGTCGGCCAAATCAACGTGCACCGGATCCTTGAAGACGCGCTGAGCCTGGTCGAGCACGACCTCCGTTTGAGCGACATCCAGGTGGTACGGCGGAACCAGGCCGACCTGCCAGCGATTCACGGGTACGCAGATGAATTGGAGCACTTGTTCGTCAATCTGCTGACCAATGCCCGCGATGCTATGGCGGGTCGCGCCGGACACCTGACCATCAGCACTCAGGTTGTTGCAGCCGAGGACGGGACACGACACGTTGTCGTAAGAATCGAGGATCAAGGGGCTGGTATGCCGGAACAGGTCCGTGCACGGATCTTCGAGCCGCTCTTTACGACGAAGAGCCCCGGCAAAGGGACGGGCCTGGGGCTGAGTCTGTGCCGACAGATCGTTGAGCGGCATGGTGGCTCGATCACACTGGACAGCGTTGAGGGTGAGGGATCGTGCTTCAGCGTGTGGCTGCCCGTGAACGGGCCAGAATCCCCAGGCGACCGCCGCCCAGCGCGTAACCTATCCTGATCGTCGACAGTCTTCTGACGCTCACGATTCGAGAGACGCCAGGCGTCGGCTATGTCGCCGCCATCGGCCCATGGTCACGCCGCCATTTGGGCCCCCAGTGGCAGCACTGGACTTGCCGACAGGAGCAGGACCTACTCGATTACTTGGACCACGAACTGGTTGAGCGCGACCTCGTTCGAGTCACCGGCGACATAGATCCCAACGCCCCCCACACGGGGCTCCGGATCAAGAACCTCCGCCACCTGGGTCCCGTTCACTAGGAAGGTGAGTCGCTGGCCCACTACCCGAGCGGCGAGCTGGTTCGCGCCATCGCCAATGTGCACTGTCCCGGACGACACCCATGGCAGCAAGTCAATCGAGCGGTCGCCTTCGCGGTGCCAGATACTGATTTCTCCGCGATCGCCCGCCGCAAGAACGTAGTATCGGGCCCCCGGGTTGGCAGCGTCAGCGGGATCAGATCCCTCGTCGCGAACGATCAAACCGTAATAGCCCCCCGCCGGCCCGCCCACCTTGCGAAAGGTCCCCATGACGACTAAGTCCCGGAATGACTGTCCCGCGGGCGCTCGAATGGCGACGAACTGCCCGGGCTGTCGATCAGCTAGACGATAGGCACCGTCGGCCAGCCATGCTGTCCCTTGGGGATCGTTTGGCCAGTTTCGTTGGTTGTCCGCGAAGTTCTCTTCGAAGACCGTGCGAACGAGCCCCGTCAGAGTGGGCGACGCCTGCGGAGCAATGGTAGGGCTCGGTGTTGGCGAGGCCTCGGGAGTGGCCGTAATGACTGGAGCTGGCAACGGCTGCGACGTGGCTGCCAGGGTTACTACCGGCAGCGGGCTCGGCGTGGATGAGACTACCGATCCATCGGCAAATGGCGGCTCCGAAGCCGTCGCGCGTCCTAGCCCATCCGAAGAATCTCCGGGCTGCGAAGACTGGCGTTGGGCCTGGCCGACCAAGGCCGCTGGTGCCCCGCGGTAGCTGATTAGCGGTATGGCTGCGCCCACGGACAATGCCAGCCCAACAGAAAGAACGACACCCAAGAGCCCACAGACGACGGTCTTCATCAATCACCCTTCTGGTTTAACGGGCAACCAGGCAGTGCAGGGTACGGGGGCTTGTCAAACTCGAGCTTGGAGCGCTCCACTTTGGGATCCACCATCCAAACGTGGATCGAGCGCCCAATGTCGGTTGTGGATACTGTGCGCGATCCAGAATCGCTCAGGCCAGGACAGCCTTGCTGCCCGAGCGTTAGCATTCCAACCGAGCCTCTGCCGAGGCAGTTAGGCTCGATGCTGTATCTTGAAAGAGGTCGCTTCGAAAAACGAGGGCTGAGACCGTGGACACCCTAATCGGACACACTCTTGGCCCGTACGAGCTCGTGGAGAGGCTCGGAGGCGGCGGCATGGGCGTGGTATATCGTGCCCTTCACCGGAGCCTCGGACAGCAACGCGCCGTCAAAGTTCTCCCCTCGTACCTCTCGACCGACCAGGATTTCGTAGAGCGATTTCGCCGCGAGGCCGCCGTCGCAGCATCGCTGCGCCACCCCCACATCGTGCTTGTTTATGACGTCGGCGAGCAGGACGATCTGCACTATATCGTCATGGAGCTGGTAGATGGCCGCCCGCTCTCCGACCTGCTCCACCCTCAGAGTCCACTGCCTTTCGACCGAGCCGCGCGGTTGCTCCGGCAACTTGGAGACGCGCTGGATTATGCGCATGCAAGAGGCGTCGTACACCGTGATGTAAAGCCAGGCAATGTGCTGGTCGGAGCCGGTGACCGTGTGACCCTTGCGGACTTCGGTATCGCGCGGGCGCTGGAGGGCACACGTCTAACATTGACTGGAACGATCATCGGCACCCCTGACTACATGGCGCCCGAGGTTGCCATGGGCGCGGACGGCAGCCCGAGCTCCGACCTGTATTCACTCGGTGTCGTAGCTTACGAGGTGCTGACCGGGCGCAAGCCGTTCACCAGCAGTGACAAAGTGGCCGTGCTTTACGCGCAGGCCCACGCAGCGCCACCTTCCCCGCGGACCTTTCGGCCCGATTTTCCGGAGGAGCTGGAACGCACGCTGCTGCGCCAGCTCGCCAAGGCCTCATCCGAACGCTTTCAGTCGGCCGGCGACTTCGTTGCCGCCATCTCCGCCGTCGCGCCGTTCGTCTCGACCACCACTGGGGACACCCTGCCCACCCTCTCGGCCCCGACTCCATCGATAAGGGCGCCCCTCCCAAGCGCAGCTCCCGCTCAAGTCGACGCCGACGCGGAGACTCCCCCACCGAGGAGCCGCTCGGCGCACGTCTCAATGGTCGGGGCCGAACCAAGAAGCCTGGCCGGAACCCCTCGGCCGAGGCTCGTCGTTTGGGGATCACTTGGGGGACTCGCTGCCCTGCTCGCGCTCGCAGCGCTCTTTGCGTTTCTCAGGCTGACCCCTGCTGCTCCAATCGGCCAAGGCGTATCGGCAGACCCACACCAGGCGCCCACAGCGGCTGTTGCAAGCGCGCCGGGACTCTCCACGCCCGAATTGACGCCGGCCCCCACCGTCACACCGACCGGTACGCAGATCCAAGCCACGGCTACGCCATCCATTCAGGAGCAGCTGCAGATGGCCCGGGCGGCGCTGGAAGCTAAAAATTTCGCCGCGGCCCTCGGTCTCCTTAGTGCTCTAAAAACAGGCGATCCCGATGCGCCGGGCGTTGACCAGGCGCTCTATGGGGCGCATGTCGCGTACGCCAGGGCGCTCCAGGAGCAGAACAGTCTCGACGAGAGCTACAACGAGTACGGCGAGGCGCTCAAGCTGAAGCCGGGCGACCCGGCGGCCCTGGACGGACAGAAACAGGCGGCGCTGGCACAGAACTGGAAGCGAATGGAGGCAGCGTCGGCAAATAACGACGACGACTACGCTATCGCCGCGCTCGAGGAGATCATGAGACTCGACCCTAATTACCGCGAGGCGCGGCAGAAACTCTACCTCCTGCTTCTCGCCAAAGCCGATCGGATGCTTGCCGCGAGCGACCGCACAGGTGCGTTCCCCGTGCTCAAGCGCGCGACAGAGCTGTACCCGGACCGCGATGAGGCTCGCCAACGGCTCGCGCTGTACGCTGGCTCGTTCATCTCCGACCCAGGCGCGCTTCTGTTCTTCGATGATTTCGATACTCCTGATTCCGGGCAACTAAGCAAGTCGTCGAGCGACCCGACGCACTATCGGGTTGGCTACGAGGCCGGAGAATACGTGATACAGAAGGTCGACCCCGAATGGGCATACCAGCCGGCCGTACCTCTGCCCGAGACCTATGACGACGCCGCTGTCTCGGCTGATGCCAGGCTGACGCGCGAGAGCGCGAACCGCTACCTGATCGTGAGCTGCAGAAGTCAGCCTGCAGCAGTCCAAACGACCGGCTACAGACTGTACGTCACCCCAGACGACGGTAAGTTTGCTCTGATACGCACCGAGGGTGGGACGGTCGTTCGGCTCGCTGACTGGCGGGAGTCGCCGGCCATCCGTCGGGGTAATCAAACCAATCGCTTGGAGCTGAGCTGCGCCGGACGTACAATCGCGGCCTCGATCAACGGCACTCTGGTCGCCTCGGTCGACGATGGCACGTATCGCCAGGGGAAGCTGTGGCTTTCGGCGGGCTCTTTCCCAGATTCGCACACGCAAGCCGACGCCCGCTTCGATAACCTAGTTGTGATCAAGCGCTAAGTCGCTGCCACTGCCGCTGACGGCCGAGTCCCCTGGCTCACTGCGTCGGCGAGCGTCTCCAAACGTCAGGCGCCCAGCAAGGCCTGTACCGGCTCCGTTCTGGTGTGGATAGCCGGCGCGTTGTCAAGCGTAGCTCCTAGCAAACGATGGGGTCGCACCAACCGGCTTCTCGGGGGACGGTGCGTCACCTTTCTACTCCGTATGCCGTTTGCAATGGTTGGGTGAAGCGGCAGAGGCGGCCCCGCCGACGCTAAGATGCCACAGAATCGGCTCGATCGGTGCGGGGTTGCGGCTAGATTGGATAGCCCACCTCCACCGACACCCAGGAGTAGAGACGAAACACCACATGTAGGCCAAGCGCCGAGATCAGCAGAAGCGGGACCGACAAAGGCAAACCCGTCGAAAGGCGGGGACGCAAAGCTCCGGGTCTAACGCCCAGTAGGGCCAGGACGGCCGAGCTGCCGAAGTTCAGCGCGAGGCGGCAACCACCGCATCGTCGGCGGTCCCGAGAAAGGACCCGGCATGCGGTACCGGATCGCGATCCTAGGTTGTCTCGTCCTCCTCATCTCACCGTCGATGGCCTCGGCAGGCCTGGGCAATTTTGCAACCGCCTCGCCGGCGGTGAGCGCGTTAATCGGCCCAGGATCGCGCTGGCCCGTACTAGATGCGTTGGCTGCCCAGGTGCCAGTTGTCGAGGCTGAAGCCGCCTGCGTGCCCTCCGTCGCCGCCGCCACGAGCATACTCGACAAAAACCGGGGCGAGGTCGTGGCCATCAGCGTCGCCCTCCAGGCAAACGCGACGGTAGCCGGGGGCGACAAGCTCGCTCGCGTGAGCTTCACCGACGTCTCGAATGGCGTGGTGGAGGTGAACGGTGTCGCCGCGACGGTCCCATCTATCGTCGCCCTTCCCCCCGCCACCCAGTCATGGTCGTTCGTGCTTCGCAAGGTTGCTCTCGGGTCACCGTTTCACCTCAACTATGTCGTGACGGACCTGTGCGGGGATGTGCCCAAGTTCGCCGGGGCGGG
>WNGA01009706.1_pt1 | contig 23051 bp, 7 predicted proteins | sample 5400061 | NCBI WGS metagenome assembly WNGA01 (sample SAMN13153366, study PRJNA577476) | soil metagenome | isolation source: 100 cm soil or saprolite under grassland replicate 2 | place: USA:California | collected 2016-06-15
GATCGGATAAGTGGCCTGCACGAACTGCAAGTTGCCCGGCGAGTTGTCCAGCGCGGTGCCGAAGCCCGACGGCCCCGGCTCGGTGAGGTTGCCCAGCACGCGGGCGTAGTTGAACCGGGTCTCCATGTGTTCCGGCGGCACATAGCGGGTCAAAGGCCCCGGCAGAATATTCCAGCCTCCCCCGACCACCGTGAAGGCGCCCCCGATGATCACGTTGCCATCCTGTTGCAGGGAAACGGCGGCGATGAACGAATCGGTTCCCGGCTGAGTCTCGTTGTAGAAGCTATCGAGAAACGTTGTGTCGAGCGAACCGTCCGTCAGCACCCGCGCCAGATTGGTGCGGCCGGTCTGGTTGTAAGCGATGAAATCGCCCCCGATCAGGATTTTCCCGTCTGTTTGAATGGCGACCGCGTACACCGCGCCGTCGATGCCATAGCAGGCGCCGAAGGTGGTATCGAGTGTGCCGTCGGTCCTGAGCCGCGCCAGACCGCTAATGGGCTCGCCGTCATAGGTGCGGAACGCGCCACCGATCACCGCCTGGCCGTTGGTCTGCAGGCGGATGGCGTAAACGGTGCCATCGGCGCCGGCGATCGGCAGCCACGCGCTGTCCACGATCCCGTTGGTTTGCAGGCGGGCGATGCGGTTGTTGAACTGGCCGTACACCTGCCTGAAGTCGCCGCCGAGAATCACCTTGCCGTCCGTCTGCAAGGCCAGCGCGTAGACGACGTCGTCGGGGCCCACGCCCGGGTCGAAGCTCGGGTCGAGTGAGCCGTCGTCGTTAATCCGGGCGATGCGCTGGCGCGGGACATTGTTGTAGGCGGTGAAGTCGCCCGCGATGATGACTTTGCCGTCGGGCTGCAGTGCAATGGCCTGAACGGAACCGTTGGCGCCGGCGCCCACGTCGAAAGTCGAGTCCAGCGACCCGTCGTCGTTCAACCGGGCGATGCCGTAGCGGCTGATGTTGTCCATCGACGTAAAGCCCCCGCCCACCAGCACCTTGCCGTCGGGTTGGAGCACGATGCAACTGACGAAGCCGTCGGCGGCCGAGCCGGGATCAAACGTTTGATCCACCAACCCGCTGCTGAGGATGCGGGCGACGCCATTGCGAACGATCGCGTTGACCGCGGAAAAATCCCCGCCGATGAGCGTGCGCTCGGTGCCGTCCTGGTAGGTCGCCGCGGTGTAGACTGTGCTGTTGGCGCCGGGCGTCGGATTGAGCACGCCGAGTGTGTTGTAGTAGGTGTCCGCCGAACCGGCCGGCGCGTCGTCATTCTGGATGATGTACTCAAACGTCCGGCGACCCGCGGCGATCGACGGCACCATGGGTGCGCCGCGGGGCCGCACCAGGCGGATGAGGATGCTTTCATCCAGTTCCACCCGGCTGTCGTTGATCGGTCGGATTTCGATGAACTTGTCCTGGCCGTCGCCATCGGCCCACGTGAGCGTGCCGCCGGGCAAGCCGTTGGGAAAAATCACCGAGTTGAGGAAAGTGTAATCGGGCCGCTGTCCGCTCCAGTAAGCGTCCAATTGGCCGTTGCACAGGTTGGCGGGAGCGAAGGCGATGTCGTTGAACATTTCATAGTCCACGCTGATCGCTCCATTGGTTCCACAGAGGCGCGACACCCTGATCCGCAGAACCAGCGGGCGCGTTTCGTCCTCCATGACCCGTTGCGGCCCGGCGGAGGCGAAGGCGATCTGTCCGGCAAGCGTGTCGTTATCCAGGATGTTCAGCGTCGCGACGTTGGGAGGGCAGCCGGGCGAACCGACCTTCCCGCCGATCGCGTTCGTGAGCACCAACAGGATGCCTTCCAGACGGTTGCTCAGGACGGCGTTGGTCTCGACGAGGCAGTCGTCGATAATCGGGATGGCCACCTGGATGCTTGCCTGGCTGTTCGTGAAAACAAGATTGGTGGCGATGGCTGTGTAATCGCCTGGCGCCACCGCGCCGCCTTGCGGCCCGTTGAAGGTCTGGAGGACGACGGACGACGGCGCGCTGCTGGGCGGGCTGCGGTTGATGGTGATGATCCCGTTGGTGGCGTCCTCGTCCACCTGATAGACAAGCTGGGAAAATGAGAAGCAGGCGTCATTGTCGAAGATCAGCACCTGGGCCGTGCTGAAGAGGCCAAGCGTGCCGCCGTTCGGACTGGAGAGCGTGACGTTGAACAATTCGTCAAATTCCTGCGCCTGGTCATCGGTCACGAAGACGTCGAAAGTCTGCACGATCTCGCCGGGCGCAAAGATCAATGTGCCGTTGATGATGGGTGTATAGTCCCCGGGAGCGGGCGTTGCCTGCGCGCCGTTGGGTCCCATTGGGCCGTCGCTCGTCGAGTAGCTCACAGAGCCTGGCGTCGTCGTGTCTCCCGTACGGAGGACGACGATGGTCACGTTGGTGCCGTTCTCGTAAACGCTGAACGTGGGAATGGCGAACTGGAAGGTCGACTGCGCGCTCGCCGTTGCTGCGCCGCCGGCGATCCACGCCAGGCCGCACAACGCCAGGAACGCCCAGACCGTCCCAACCCCGTTTCGCAGCTTTTGCATACTCGAATCAGTTTTCAAATTCTCAAAAAACGGGTCAGGGCCCGCGCAGGCGGATGTACGCGTTGCCGCCCGCAATCGGAACCGTCACCGTGTAACGGCCGCCGCCCTGCACGGCCGCGATGCCCACAGGTGTCCACGTCACCGGCGCGGTCAGCGACGCCGTTGACTCCAGCGTGAACCCGCCAAACGAGTCGGGCCACGAAATCACCAGGTTGCCGCCGACCCGTGCGACACTCAGCGACGGCGCCTGCGGACCCGGCATCGTCAGGATGTTCAGCCGCCAGCCGCCGGCGATGACGCCCGAATCGACGCCCCGATCATCCGTGACGTAGAGCGACCAAACGCCGTTCGGATTGGCGCCCACGAACGCGCTCAGCGCGCTCGCAAACGGCCCGCCCGGCGCGGGCGCGACGAAGGCGTCGCCCGGCTCGTAGTCCGTCGGCCGATAGCTGCCGTTGAAGATCGGGCCGGACTGCGGCAGCGTGATGGCCGCGTCGTCATCGAACTTGAGGGTCACGCCGTTCACGGCGTTGCCCGCGCCCGCGTCGGACATCAGCATCACCCGCCGGCCGGCGGGACCGGCGAGCATCACATCCAGATCGGCCGGGAAAGTATGGCTCAGCTCGACGAGACTGACCGTGACCTTGCTCACGACTCCCGCCAGCCCTGACACGTTGATGAGCGACGGATACGGCAGGGCCGGAGCCGCGTCCGGCAGTAGGACCAGGTCGCTGTTCAGGAACTCGCCCGGATCCCGGACCGTGCTGACGACCGACGCCGTGTCGTTTGTCGGCCGGAAGTCGGCCAGGTCCGACGAGACGAAGACGCTGTTCGTGATCCGACCGGAGCCGAGTGGCTGAACCAGAATGGCAATGCTTTCGGCAGTGGAGCGTATCATCCCGCCCAGCGTGCAGACCACCGTTGTATTCGACAGCGCGCAAGAGCCGCGCGAAGGGATCGCGCTGATGAAGTTGACCCCGGGCGGCAGCGTGTCGCGCACGATCACGCCGGTCGTGTCGTTCGGGCCACGGTTTTGCACCGAGACGTTGTAGATCAGGTTGCTGCCGACGATGACCGGCTCGGGAACGGCGCTGACGGAGACCGACATGTCGGCGTTCGGGCCCTGGCCACCCTGGAGCGAGGAAACGTAAACCGTCGTGTCGAGCACTGAATCCGAAGTGTCCGCGACGATGAACGTCAGCAGGTTGCCGGTCGAGTTGGGCGGCACGTTGGCGGAGAAAGTCAGGATTGGATCGCCACCGGGAGCGAGCACGCCGTCCAGTTCGGTGCCGGGCAACCCTGCCATGTTCGGGTGGTTGATGTTGATCGGCGATCCGGCGGTGAAGGCGATATTCGACCCGTTCAGATAGATCCCGAAGCCGTCAATGAACTCCGAGCCGACATACTCCGGCCATTCCTCGGAGCCGAACACCACCTTGAACTCGACCCGGTCGAAGCCCGGCATCATGTCGAAGTAGAAATCGAGCCGGGTGACGTCGAAGTGCGTGAAATCGTTGCCGCCGACGCCCGTGATGGGATCGAGCAGCGCTTCCTGCGCGGCAATGGCCTGGACGCCGTAGAAGGTGGTCTGGCCCGACTGCGTGTTCGGACCCGTCTCGTAGTCCTTAACGTTTCCGGTGCTAAGCACGATGCCCGGCCGGGTCAGGCCGTAGGTGAAGGGCGGAGAGCCGATCATGAACAGGCCGCTCGACGTGGCGAGCTCGGTTTGGTGGGCCTGAAGTTCAACGGAAGTCACCCGGATGCCCGTCGCTCCGGAGGCGGTCACAGCCTGGGCCAGCGTGTTGGCATTGGTCGTCGGCGTGATGATGATGCCGTTGCCCAGCGAGAAGGTCGTCGTGATTTCCGTCGATGTGTTGTTGGTCGTGTTGGGGTCGAATTCAATCGAATTCGCTGTTACGGCATTGATCAACGGCTGGAGCGAGAGCGGCTGGACATCGACCGAGATGAAGGCCGCCGCGCCGCTGGCGATGGCGCCCAGGTCGCAAATCAGCACGCTGCCCACGTTCGCGCAGGAGCCCTGCGAGGGGAACACCGAGAGGAACGCCGCACCCGCCGGCAAGGTGTCCACGACGTTTACCCCCCGCGCGGTCGAGACTCCGAGATTTGTGACGACGATTGTATAGGTCAGCGGATTGCCGACGGGCGCCGGGTCGGCGGATTCGAGCTGGTAGACGAGCAGGTTGGCCGCGCTCAACGCGGTGGTCACGGCGGAGGCGGAGGCGGGCGTCAGGTCGGCAGTGCCGGAGGCGGCGCTGACCGTGTTGGTGAGTTGTCCGGAGGCCAGCGTCCGGGCGACCAGCGTGAGTACAGCCCGCGCGCCGGCGCCCATGTCGCCGAGGTTGCAACTCACCGAGTTGCTGGTCACGTTGCACGAGCCGATTGTGGTCGTTACCGAAACGAATCCCAGGGCCGGCGGCAGGTTGTCGGTGAAGACCGCGCTGCTGGCCGTCAGCGGACCGAGATTGGTCACCTGAATCGTGTAAGTGACGTTGCTGCCCGCGAAAATCGGATCGGGCGCGTCCGAAATGCCGACGGCCAGGTCCGCGACAGGCGCCGGGGTGACCGTCGTCACGGCTATGGCGCTGCTGTTCAACGGAGTGACGTCGGCCTGGCTGGAGCCGACGGTGGCCACATTCGTGAGCAACCCGGCATAGATCGGCGTCACGTTGAGGGTAACCTGGGCCGTGGCCCCGACGAGCACGCTGCCCAGCGCACAAACGACGGTTCCCGAAAGATTCGTGCAGGAGCCTTGCGACGCCGAGGCCGAGGCGAAGTTCACCGTGGCCGGGAGCACGTTGGTCACCGCGACGCTGGTCGCCGGAAGAGGGCCGGCGTTGGTGACGATCAGGGTGTAAGTCAGCGTGTTGCCTCCCATGATCGGATCGGGGGCATCGGTCATCGTGATGCCAAGATCGGTGATGGTCGAGGGATCGGCCGTCGTGATTTCAATCCGCCAGCCGTTCAAGACCTCGCCCACGTCCGTGCCGCGATCGTCCATTACGTACAGCGACCACGGGCCGTTCGGCGGGCCGCCGGCAAACGCGGCGAATGCGTTCCCATACGGGCCGCCCGGCGCCGGGCTGCTGAATGAATCAGCTCCTTCGTAGTTTGAGGGCTTGTAAGAGCCACTGACAATCTGCCCGTTGTCCGGGAGGAAGAACGGCGCGCCGTCTTCCAGGCGCAGCGTCAGCCCGAACACATCCAACGAGCCGCCCGCGTCGGACATGAGTACGACGTTCGTTCCCGCCGGGGAAACCAGGAGGATGTCGATGTCATCCGGGAACGTGTGCGTTAACCCCACCAGTGTCACCGCCACGCGCGAAACGAGGCCTGTAAGGCCGGAGACGTCGATGGTCGACGGATACGGCAGCGCGGGCGAGCCATCAACAATCTGGATCCGGTTCGTGGAACCAAAAGTGAACGTGCCAAACTGCTGGTCGGTGTTGACGATGGTCAAGGTCGACTGAAACGGCGCGTTGGTGGTGGCGCCGACAGGATTCAACAAGCTGAGCAGGACGGTTTCATCCGGCTCGAACGCATTGTCATCGAGGATCGGGATAAGGATCGTCTTTGTGCTCTCGCCGTTCGTGAACGTGAGCGAGTTGGTCACTCCGATGAAATCGGCGCCCGAACTGGCCGTGCCCGCGGTGGCACGGAAATCGACGGTCGCGACCCCATTGAGGCCGCCGGAGCGGATCACCGTGATGATCGCGTTGGTGGCCTCCTCCACCACCGAATAGCCGGCGGCGCTGAACTGGACGCCTTTTTCGTCGTCGACGATGAAGAGCGTCGCGTTGGTCAAGCCGCTCATGTCGATGGTTGGGCTGCTGGCGTTGGTGAGACTGAGGAAGATCGATTCGTCCAGCTCGAACAAAGAATCATTCACAATGGGAATGCTGAACGAGGCCACGGTCTGCCCCGGTGCGAAGGCGAGGGTGCCATTGCGATTGGTGAAGTCGAAGAGGTTCAAGGCCGTGCCGGCGGCGGTGAAGAATTGCACGGTAAACGCCTGGTTGGTGTTGCCGGTGCGCACCACGTTGATGACGGCAGGACCCTGGTTTTCGATCACCTGGTAGACGGCCGAGGCGAATTCGACGCCGGCGATATTCGACTTCTCATCGCCGTGGAGCCGGGCGATGTACCCCCGCGGAATGCCCTGCACCGTGGTGAATTCGCCGCCAATCATTATGGCCGAATTGTTCTGAATGAGCGTGGCCCGCACGGGACCGTTGGCGCCGCTGCCCACGTTGAACAGGCTGTCGAGCATGCTGTCGGCCCGCAACCGGGTGAAGAACCGGCGGTCGGCTCCGTTGTAAGTCGTGAAGTCGCCCCCGATGAACACCTTGCCGTTCGGCTGGACGGAGACGGAGTGGACGGCTGCGTTCGGGCCGGAGCCCGGGTTGAACGCGGACTCAATCGAGGCGTCGCTGTTCAGGCGCGCCAGCCGGCTCCGAGGCAGGGCGCGGTAAGTCGTGAAGGCGCCGCCGACCAGGATCCGCCCGTCGACCTGAAGAGCGATGGAGTTGACGCTGGCATTGAAGCCCGTGCCGGGATCGAACCCAAGGTCGGCTGAGCCGTCACTGTTGAGACGCGCCAGATAATTGCGGTTGGTGCCGCCCGCGGAGGTGAACGCACCGCCGGCCAGCACCTTGCCGTCCGACTGGACGGCAATCGCATAAACGGGGTTGTTCACGCTGGCGTTAAAACTCGGATCGAACGAGCCGTTGGCGTTCAAGCGGGCCAGGAAGGCGCGAGGGATGCCCGTGACGGTTGAGAACTCCCCGCCGATGAGGATACGTCCATCGCCCTGCACGGCGATGGCGCGCACAGTGTTGTTCGGGCCCGTGCCCGGATTGAAGGAGCCATCGAGATTTCCGTCAGACGCCAGCCGGGCGATGCGGACGCGGCCAACCCCATCCACTGTCGTAAACAAGCCGCCGATGAGCACGCGGTCGTCCGGTTGCGCCGCCACCGCGAAAATCGAGTCGTTGGCGCCGGCGCCGGGGTTGAAACTGGGGTCGAGCAGGCCGGAAGTCTGGAGGCGGGCCACGCGGTTGAACGTAATCCCGTTGAACGCCGTGAAGTCGCCACCGAAGACGACCTTTTGGCTGGATTGGAAGGCCATGCCGCGCACCCGGGCGTTTGCGCCGGCCTGAGCGCTGAACTCGTACTCCAGGTTTCCAGGCGTCTCGTTGTCGATGACGGTCACGGTCGAGTTCGTGTTCGTCGTGAACAGGATGGTGCCGGCGGGCAGGCCGGGGGGCCGGGTGAGATTGGCAAGACGGGCAAAGAAGAACTCGTTGCCCTCGCCGATCACGTCGTCGAGGATCGGCACCAGGACGGTGAGGTCGCGATCGCCCGGCTGAAACATCAGAGCGCCGCTCCCGTTGGTGTCAAGCACCAGGCTGTCTCCGCGGAAGTTCACGGTCCGGTTAACGGCCGTGTAGTCCACCCCGTTGCTGGCCGTGCCATTGCGGGTGCTGAAATTGACGGTCAGCGGATGGACCGTGCCGCCGTTGCGGTGGACCACGACCTGCGCGAAACCGGCGTATTCGTTCACATCGAAGTTTGGCGCCAGAAACTCCATCGAACATTCGTCGTCGACGATCACCAGCGTCGCGTTGCTGAGGGTGCCCAAGGTCGAGTTGTTGCCGGGCTGGCTCAGCGACAGCCGGACGGTCTCGTCGCCCTCGAAGGCGACGTCATTGAGCAGCCGGACCTGGGCGACGACGCTCGTGGCGCCAGGATCAAACGTGAGCACGATGTTCGTGCCGACGTAATCATTGCTGGCTCGAGCGGTGTTGTCGGCCGTCGTGAAGCGAACGGTCGCCACCTCGCTCGTCAGGCCGAGTCGTTGGACCGTAACGAGCCCCGTGACCGCGTTCTCATTTGCAAAGAACGAGTTGGTCGAGAATACGAAGGCGATGTCGTCATTCTCGATGTAGACCGTGGCTGTGTTCTGGCCGCCCAACGGCACGCCACCCGACGGGTTCGACAGGGCCACCGTGAACGTTTCGGCAGCCTCGACCAGCATGTCGTTGACCAGCGGCACCACAATGTTCTGCACCGTTTCACCCGGAGCGAAGTTGACCGTTCCGTTGGTGCCGAGGAAGTCGAGCTGGTTGTTCGCCGTGCCATTGGAGAATTGGTAGTCGACCGATGCGGGGAGGTTTGTGTCGCCGGTACGGAGGACGGAAACAACTGCCGGCCCAGCGTTCTCGAAGACATGGTACTCCGACGATGTGAACTGAAGCGTGCCATCGTCCGAAACCAGGAGGATGGTCGCGCTGGCGGGATCGCCGACCCGGTAACCGGGCCGGGGCAGCAGGGTCACGGTGACCGATTCGGCGGTTTCTTCGGTCGGGTCGTCCAGAGGCAGGAGGTCCAGCAAGGCGGTATTCGTGCCGGCGGGAATCGTGAGAGTCCCGTTGACCCCGAGTTCCGCAAAGTCATTGCCGCTGGCCGCAGTTCCGGACACCGCAAACGTCACCGTAAGCGGCGCGTTGGTAGGGCCGGTGCGAGTGACGATGAACGCGCCCGGCGTCCCGGCTTCGTAAGCGCGGGGAACCGCGGGGACGATGGTGACCGTGCGCACGCCGACGTCGATGATGGTGAAGGTGTGCGAGCGGGCCTCGGAAATGTAGGCGTTGGTCGGAATGGGAGTGATGACTATGTTGGTCAGGATTGTCCCCATGTTGGTCACCAGGGTGATGTTGGTCATGTAACGCTGGGGATTCTGCAAGGTGACGATGAAGGTCTTGTCCCCGGAGGCCTGGTTGTCGTTGAGGTTTGTGATGATGATGGGTTGCAGTTCATCCTCGACGTTGAACGGCGGCGGGACGTTGGTCTCGAAGTTCAGGAAGCCGGTCACGCCGGGGATGGGGATGTAATTCACGTTCGGGAGGCCGCTGCCGCCGGTGATCCGGTATTCGACCTGAATCGGCTGGTTCGAAAAGGGGGAGCCAGGCTCGGCGGCCCGTCATCCTCCCGGCCGCTGGAAGAGCGCAACATGAAGCCCACGGAGGGCAGATCGTTCGCGTCGTTGTCCACGATGAGCATGGTGCCGTCGGTCACCGCGCCGAGCAGGTAGTTGGTGCCGGGGCGGAGTTGAATGATCACATCCTCCTCGCCGCTGACGTCGCGCCGCTCGCGAAATCGATCTTCGATCGGCTGGATGGTGATGCTGGTGGTGGCCGAACCGGCTGGGATCACGACGTTGGTGCCGATCGGCGCGTAGTCGGTCCCTTCCCAGGCGGTGCCGCCGACCTCGAAGTAAACCGACAGGCTGTTGGTCATGTTGGTCAACACGCCGGAGCGCCGAACGGTGAAGACTCCCACGCCGCCGCTCTCGTTGACCGTGGGGTTCACGGTTTGCAGGGTCACCACGGGCAGCCGCAGATCCACGATTTGGATGGTCGCCGAGTTGTTGTTGTAGATGTTGTAGGATGGGCTGTCCGAGAGCAGGAGCGTCACCGTCTTGGGCCAGACTGATGTCGGGTTGTTGATGGGAGTGATGACGATGTCCGCCGTGAGCTGGCCGGCCGGGATGATCACTGAGCCGGGCAACACCTGGTAGTCCTGCCCGCTGGTGGCCGTGCCAGTGGCCAGATAGTTCACGAGCAAATCCTTGTCGATGGCGCCCGTGCGCGACACCGTGACGACCGCGTTGCCCGCGCTGTTGCCGACGGTCGAGACCGCTCCTCGCCGGCGGGAATGGTGACCGTTCCCGGCAGTTCCAGGAAATCAACCCCGTTTTCGGCGTCGCCACTGAGGGTGTAATGAATCACCAGGTCGGTGTCGATTGGAGCGCCTAGCCGGATGAAAGCGAGCATAGCATTGTCCGGGCGCGTTTCCACGGCGTCGGAATCGCCGGGGATCACTGTCTCGCCATAGAGCGCGACCTGCGCGGCGACCACCGCCACGAGCGGGGTCCCCGGGGGATCGTCATCCAGGATGTTCAAAGTCGCCTCGGCGTGGCTGAGGACGTAGGTGGGGTCCGTCTGGAACCAGAAGTTCGAGGCCGTGGACCCCACCTGGAGCACTTCCCAGCCGGGAATGCGGACGATGTTGGTGACACTGATGAACATCGTGTTGGTAATCATGAACATCCCGTTGGTGGTGATCACGTTGGTCAGCATCGTGGTGATGCGCAGATCGTTGGGCGCCAGCATCAACGTCAGCCGGACGCTGGTCGGGCCGAAGCCGTCCGGATTGTCGATGGCGACGATGTCCAAATTGGTTGAGGCCTGGCCCCCGGGAATGGTGATGAAGCCCACGGCGCTCGTGGTCACCATGCCGGTGATCGGGTTCGTGAACAGGTTGCCCGGCGGCGGGACGAAGTCCGTGCCGATCAGCGCCCGGCCGCTGAAGAGGTAGCGGACGCGCAATTCAGCGCTCAAGTCGCCTTCGCGGATGATGTTGAAACTGCCTGCGTCAACGCCGTTCTCCGCCGCGTCGGTGATGCGCTCAACGCGCAAACGGGTGATCGGCTTCGCGAGGAAGTCCACGTTGTTGGCGCTGCCGTTGGTCAACTCCACCGGATCGCCGAAGTTGAACGGGTCGATTCTGTAGCCGTAGCGGAAGGCGCGGTTGGTGTAGACGCCCGGTAGAATGTTGCCAATTGTGTAATAACCCAGGCTGTCGGTGTACGTGTAGCGATAGGTCCCCAACTGGGTGACGGTCGAGTTGGTCTGAATGCCGTCAGGCAGCAGCGGCGTGTCGGGCGGCGGGAGCAGGCCGGAGTTGTGCACGCGGGCGCCGGCGACCGGGTTGCCAAAGATGTCCAACACGCGACCGCTGATCGAAAAGGTGGCCGGGTTGCCGACGGTGACCACCACAAAGGCGCTCGTCAGCCCGCCTTTCATGTCCGAAACCTCGACACGCACCACATATTGGCCGTTCGTGGTGAAGGTTTTGAACATGAAGTTTGTGTTCAATCCAAAACTGTGGTCTCCAAAATCCCAGTTGTAGGCCAGGGCGTCGCCGTCGGGATCCTGGGCCGTCACCGTGAAAGTAACGGTGGCGCCGTTGGTGACCGTCAGCGCGCTGGCCTGGAGGGAAATGACGGGCGGCCGGTTCTGGGGGAACGGCCCGACGTGCACGACCAGGTCGATCCATTTGTCCGACGGATCCGGTCCGCCGCCCTGGGCGATGGGTGTAAAATGAAGCTCGGCGGGCGGGTCACTGAAGGTGCGCCCAACGACGATCGCCGCATCTTGCTTTGCGTAGCTGGTTTCGGGCGTGGTATCCAGCAGCGTATTGATGCCGCCGTAGCTCCAGTGAAGCTGAATGCCGCCCGACTCCCACGGGTTGTCCGGAAAGCCCTGGCGGAAACTGGCCCAGTATTCGCGCTCGACCGGACGCGGAAGGTTCGGCTGAAAATCCTTGTGGGTTCGCACGGCGTAGAAGCGCCCTTCCTTGATGCGCGGCGTGTCGAAGGCGTAAATACGGTTGGTGGTGCTGGCCTTCGCCTGCTTCACATAGTTGTCTGGAAGCCAGTTCAAGACCCACTTGGCGAATGCCCCGAAGTGGCCGGGCCCGCTGCCCATGACGTCGTACGGATCACCGTAGTCCTGAAACGGCGCCGGGGTGACCAGGCCGTTGTTGGGCGCGTTGATGTCGCCGTGTCCGATGTAACTGTCGGGATCCACTGGCAGCAGCACCGGCCACGCGAGCGGGACGGGCCACGGCGGAAAGCGCCCGCTCGGATCCCACGAGTAGGCGTGGCCCAGGCCCAAATTGTGGCCGATTTCGTGCGTGATGGCGCCGGGCGACTGGTTGAGCAAGCCGTCCGACCGGCCACCCCAGCCCGCCTGCGGCAGAACATTGAACAACACGTAGGCAAAATCGTAGTCGCGCACGAAATAGCCGAGCTTTGCCGCCTCCGCCGCGGCCTCGGGAAATATTCGGATTTGCTGAAATAACGGCCCGATTTCGCCGTAATAATTCCTGACCTGCGGCAGGCGCAGCAAGGGCGTGAGGGTCGTCTCGATGCTCAAGGTGCCGTAGGAGTTCTCATAGAAATACTGGTTGCTCGCCTTGACGGTAGCCTGGGCGCCATCCTCGTCCTGCGGAGGCACCGGGTCGTCGGCGAACAACGCCCGCATGTAGAGAAGCTTCTTGATGCCCTGGGTCGGGCTGCGGCCCGGAGGGGGCAGCGTATCGGTGGCGTGGCTGGCCGGAGTGAACCCGCCCATGTTCCAGCGCTGTGGTTCATTGTGCAACTGCGTCAAATGGCGGTTGAACTGGGCCGCGTGCGCCCCTCGGCAGAACGGGAAGAGCTTCTCACCGAATTCCACGAGCACCTGCCCGCCCTGGGACTGGGAGCTGAGGCCTGTGGCGCCGCAGATCGCCTCCGCCGCCGCCTGGCCCGCGGCCACGGCGTCCCGCGCTTCCTCCGGCTCGAGAATGCGCCCGGCCTCAGGGCTCAAGGCCATGATCGGCGCTCCAGCCCCGTTTCCGCCCCCGTCCGCCGGCGCCCCGGCCAGCGCGATGCCGTGGAGAAACAGCCCCGCCCGCGACGGTTGCGTGAGCCGGCTGCCATACGTATAGGCCCGATAGGAGGTCTGGTGCAGCGCCACCCAGTATTCTGTCGGTGGAACGTCGCTTCCGCCGCCTGGCGGGCGGGTCGAGTAAACCACCTTGAAGTCGCCCCGTCCGCGGACGGGTTGCTCAAGCTGTCCGGTGATCGATTCGGGCAGTTGCTTGCGCAAGCGGTACGGAAGCGCCGCATCCAGGGCTGCTTTGGGATCCGTCGTGATGAGCCGGCGCATTTCCGCGCGCCGTTCGGCGGCGAGCTTTGCGCCCTCTGCCAGCAACGCTACCTTTTCGGCTTTGGAGGCGCGGGCGTACTTGTCCGCCCACGAGCTAAAAGCCTCGACGGAACCCAGCCCACGCGACCGATCCGACCGATCGGACCGCTCCGTCACCGCCCCGCCCATGACAGCCGAAACCGGCGCGCGGGGCTCAGGCTGGGTGAGGGTTCCCAACCCCGTCGAACTGCCGCCGGGGCCTCCGCGCTGGCTGCTCCAAAGCCACAGCCCCAAACACACCACACCTGCCAGGCTCACGCCCGCCATCCGCTGGCTCGACGCTTTCATGTTCGCACTCAATTTCACTGGCTGGATCGATTCGAATTCCCGCGCCGCGGCTCGGCTCGCAGTCCTGCGTGTGGATCCTCCCCGGGCGTGGCGCGCGTTCAGCGGTCCGGCGAAGGGTGGATCAGCAGCCGATAGAACCGCGCGGCACCGCTGGTGGACGGGTCGTAAATCTGCACCGGCGCCGAAGTCGCGCCGTTCACAAAATTCGTCAGCACACTCCATTCCGGCTCGCCGAAGGAATCTTTGAATTCCACCGTGTTTTCGGAGAAACCCGGCGCAGTCCAGGAAAGCATCACCCGGGGAGGCGTCGTCTTGTCGGAAAGGCTCAGTGAAAGACGTGGAGCAATGACCGTCGTCTCGCCGGCCAGCAGCGACCTGGCCGAGAGGGGAGGAATGATTTCACCCGGGATGTCGATGGGGTAGGGATCCAGCGCGTTGGGGATGCCGTTGTTGTTGGAATCGATGTCCAGGCTGGAGATCAGCGCGATGTTGAATGCGTAGCTGGCACCCGAGGGATAGACGAGATTGGTCGTGCTGAGCGGCCCCGCGAAGGTGGGCACCCACACAAAGCGGCCGCCGACGGCGCCATTCAGCTTCGAAACCGGCACATTGGCATTGGCGAAGTAGATCGTCATGTTCGGGTCCACTGCCATCGTGCGATTGAAGTTCGTCGCGTCATTGAACAGTTCGATGTAGTCGACATACATCGCCTGCCGCCCGCTGGCCGAGCGGAAGTAGGCCCGACCGTTGTTGGTGCTGGTGTTGACGGTCAATTTGCCCAGCGCCAGGTTATTGGTGAACCCCGCCGCCACGGCGCCGCGATCTTGTGCCGGCCAGATGTGGGTCGTCAGCGCGTTGATGGGGACAGTGGTGCCCAACCACGTACCCAGCAGGCTGCTGGTGGCCGGCCGCCGCCGCATCTCGAAGCCGGCGCTACGCCAGAGGTTGAGCGCGTCCGGGCCGGCATTACTCACGCTGAGATAGCCGGGGATGACGGTCATCACGTCGGAAGGGCCGGCGTCGGCGAGGCTGTTGGTGACGCTCATAATCAGGCGGCCCGGGAAGAAGAAGCTGCCGCTGGGATCGGCGCCGCCCGCGGCCAGCACGCAGTTGGACACGCTCAGGTCGCCGGCCTTGATTTGAAGGTCACTGGAGCTTTGGATGTACGCGCCAACCGAGGAGAAAAAGACGTTGGTCGCGAACCCATTGGTGACGACGAAGAAATTCGTAATAGTGGTCAGCGGGAACACGTTGGTCGCGATTGCGATGGGCGGGCCTTCCATGCGAGCCGTCACCGCGTCAATCTGGACCGGCCCCTGGCTGGAGAAGAAACTTCCGCTGTTGTCGAACAGGCGCGTCCGGATCAATTGCGAAGAGGCCGTGTTGGTGCCCGAATTGACGATGTTGTTGTAGGGCGCCGTGCGGTCCGTGCCGTACTTGGCGGAGCCGGGCACGAACACAAAGCCGCTGTTGGTGAAGTTGACGACCCGCAGCACGTTCGAGTTGGCCCAACTGGCGCCAAACGGGAAACTGAGGCTGCCCCGCACGTCCAGGCTCTCCGCGTCAATCCGCAACTTGCGGTTGCGAACAGGGTCGCCAATCAAGAACGTGCCTATGGAGCTCTGGTAGAGGCTCACCGTGTCGGCAATCACCAGGTTGGTCGCTCGGGCCGCAAAGTGGAACACGCTGGCCGGCACGGTCGGCTGGAAGGCGTGATCGACGAAGAGAACGTGGAAGTGGATCTCGTTGGTGAACGAGGTGACGGGATCAATCTGGTAGTTCTTCCACTGGCCGCTCCAGGCGCAAACCGTGCCCGACAGCCGCTGCACGGAGGTCGGCGCAATGTTCGAAATCACCAACTCAGGTTGCGTGGAGGCGATATCGTAGCCCACCATCGGCGCGTCCACCAATCGGGCCAGCTTGTTGCCCCTCAGATCGCTGGTTTTCACGAACACGGTGGACTCGCTGCGGATGCGGGTCGAGTCCAGGGTGAGCTTGTCGCCGAAAACTTCGACGCGGCCGGGCAAGTTCGTGGGCCGGATCAGGCTCGAAACGAAGGTAAACGGGCTGAACGTGCCGCCGAGGCCGCTGAAGACGTTGGTGAAAACGTTGGCGCTGTAGCCGGCGTAGCGCATGTCCACACGGTTGGAGAGGTAGCCCATATCCAGCAGGCCGTTGGTGAAAATCGAATTGGGTGGCTGCGCGGGCCAATTAAATGGCGGCGAGAGGAAGAATTCATAGACGTTTGGCCGCCGTGAGTTCGAGCCACGCACGGCGGTTCGGTAGAGAGAGTTTCGGTAGAGATTCAGGTTCGTCCGGATCGCCATCGAGTCCACGAGGTAAAAGCAATTGGTGATGTTGAAGTCCAGGGAAGGGTCGAAGTCCCACCGCTTCAGTTCCACGAGCACTTGCGCAGGACCCTCTATCTCGGCGTCAAAGGCAAAGGGGTCGAACGTCACGTTGGCCGAGAAATTCCCGTCCGGGCTGTTGGTGCGCACGAAGACGACCTGGACCATCGCCGCCGTGCGGCCGACGGTGTTGGTGTACGCGAACGCGGCGAAATTGTTGATCGAGAAGATATTGGTGCCGAAGAAATTGGTGCCGAAGAAACTGAACTTGGGCAGGCTCACCCGGTTGGTCGCAAAGCGCCGCCCGAACAAGTATTGGTTCTCGTGCAACGGCGTGTTAGGGAACGGCAGATTAAAGTTGGCAGGGCCGCTGAGCCGGGTCGCCGGGCCGGTATCGAGGAACATGCCATTGCTTCCGACGCCCCAGTAGACGTCGGTGACCCCGGCCGCGTTCAGATACTCGCGGCGAAAGGGGCTATCGTTGTATCCGCCGAAAAAGAACGTCGCGAACCCCTGCCCGGTCCGCAGCCGGCTGCGGGTCACATCCACGTCCTTGCCGACCAGCCGGACCAAGCCGCCCGCACTGGAGTCCAGCGGCCCGGTGCTGAGAATGTTCTCCGCCTTGACTTCGAGATAGCCGCCGGTGGTGATCGCGCCCTCGTTGACGAACCACAGGGCCGGCCGGCGCGTGCGCCCGCTGGTGTTCATGAAACGAAAGCCGGGGAACCCGCTCATCACGCCCGAGGCTTCGTTGGTGTAAAACAAGGTGTTGAAAGTCTCGAACGGCAGGCTGCCGGCTGTTGTCAGGCCAAAGGTGCCGGCGCCGAGGCTGAAGGTAAACGTAAAGGGCGAGACGCTGATGGTGCTCTGGTTGACAAACGCCTGGGCGTTGATGGTCGGCAGCCCGGCGTCCGGCAGCACCAGCGGCGATTCGTTGATGAAGATCGGCACGGTGGCCGCGCTGGCCGCGCCAGCCACGCTCAACAGCCCCAGACTAAACAGTCGTTTCATAATCTCGGTCGAAAAGAGTTGTCCCGGTTCAGCGGTTGGATCTCGCCAGCCGTTGCAGATCTTCCAGCGTCAGGTTCAACCACAGCGGATAGATAACGGGCACCTCGGTGTTTTCATCGAAGGATCCCCACACCGCGCTGCTCAGCGCCCCTTCGGGTCCCGGGCCGAAATCGGGCAAACTGTTCAACCAGTAGGGCAACTGGTCGCTGAAGAAGATGCGAATCTGGGGCGTGATGACGCCCGGACCGCCCAGTTGATCCCCCATAATTCCATCGTTGCCGTTCAGCGCATCGTTGTTCTGCCAGGCGGTTGTCACCGTCCGGGCCGCATGGAACGGAACGAAGTTGGCCGCCAATCCGAGGTCCTCCGCCACAATCAGCAGGTCCGGCTGCGTCAGGACCCGCTGGAGCGACTGGCGAACGACCCGCGAACCGGTTATCACCGTGTCCGCGTAGCGGGTGGTGACAGGCGCAAAAAACTGGCCCAGAAGCGAATCATACTTCACCTTTCTGAACTTCAGCTTGTTGATGCCCGGCCGAAGGCCTGTCACGATCAGGTTTCCGGTCACATTCGTCGTCACCACATTCGTGCTGACAATGACGTTGGTTCCTACGTAGGGGGCCCAGGGCGAGCTGCTGATAGCGCTGCCGGTAATCCCGGCCACCAGCGGCTCGACTGCAAAATTGTCCTTGTTGTACAGGAATCGCAGCCCGCCAATATCGTCTTGGGACAGCGCGAAAAAATACTCGCCCGGCCCCGAAAACCGGTCCGCCACTGCGGAGAATATGTACGGAAACGGCGGGCTGACGGGCACTTCGATTGCGTCGGCATACATGATGTTTCGGAAAATGAACGGATCGAACACTTCGTAATCGTACAACTGCCCATTGACATAGCTTGAGGGCTGCAAAGTGACCGGGTCGTAGTTGAGCTTGATGACGGAGTAGTTCGTGATCGGAGGCGTGCCGAACACCTCCCGGCCCCGCAACGTCCAGGTGAAGCGCGTCGGCTCCGCACATCCCAGCTCCTCCATCAGGAGCTGCATGGCTTGGGACTTCACGTCGAACAGCCCCGCCTCCAGGAAACTGAAATTCTGCGGCCCCCGGATGTCCGTTGGAAGGGGCTCGCCGTTGACGAAAAGCGAGAACCCGTCATTGGTAATGCTGCTGAAGCGGGGCAGCTCGTTGAAGAGCTGGATCGCCGCATCGACCGCGTCCATGCCGGGCTTTCCGAAGTAGGTGATAAACGAGGAGTCGAACGCGTAGTGAATCGTCGGGATGTTCCATCGGTAGCCTTCGTTGCCGAGCATCGGGCCGCCGATGTCACCGGCCAATTGGTACCCAATGGCGTTGACCTGCCAGGTCTTGAAAGGTCCCAGCAGCGAAAAGCCCATTGCGCCCGGCCCCACCCCGGCCAACAGGCCCACCAGCCCCAGCGTCTTGATGGCTCGAGTCATAGAATTCTTCATGCAATCCTCACGGAAGTTTCACCACGCGGTAGAACGCCGCCGAGCCGCTCCGCGGAACACCCATCGAGTCCGTTGCGGCCCCCGCGACCCGCGGCTCGCCGGCATTGCTCCAGTTCACCAGGTTGGTCGAACTCTGGACCTGGTAGCGGGCGCCGGCTTCCACGCTCCAACTCAGCCGGAGCTTGTCCAGCGGCCCGCTGAGTGTCACCCGCGGGCCCGCGCTGATACTGCCTGGCGTTGTGGCCGCCGTGGCGCCGGAGCCAGCCAGCGCTCCGTTGGATCCGCCGGCAGGGTTTGGGTTCTGCCCTCCAGCCGGGCTGAGCCCCGCGACGGCATTCGTTCCCTGCGGCTGCGCCGTCGAGATCACCTGGCTGGATATTTCAAAGTTCGCTCCGTCGCTGATTGCAGACCAGGCCACCAGGAACCGGCCCTCGCCATCGCCGCTCACCACCGGGTGCTGTCGTTTGCCGATGGGGGGGATTGAGTGAATGCGAGTTTCCGGGCTCACCGGAACACCGTCGGAAAGCTGCCGCCCGTAGATGCTCTGCCAGGAGCCACCCTGGCCCAGGCCCCACGCCTGGAAGCCACCCTCCCGGGTATATTGCGTCAGGATTTGCTCCCCGGCTTTGTCCTGCCCCAGGCTGGTCCAAACCACGAACTGGTTCGCGCCCACCGAACTGATCCGCGGCGCGAACTGGTCGCCGTAGGTGTGAGTGTTGACCTTGAACGCATCGCTCTCCGGCGCCCCGCTCGGGCTGAAGAGGCGCCCGTAAATGTCCCAGCCATTGGTTCGCACCCCGTCGCGCCCGGCCCAGACAACGGTGAAACGGCCATCGCTCATCGCGCTCACGACGGGCATCGCGCTGGGACGCGGGGCCGAATTTACTATGGACTCGCCGCCGAGCGGCTCGCCCGTCGGACTGAACAGCCGCGCCATGATGTCGATCTGCGCGTGAGCCACTTCGATGGGGATGGGCACGAAATTCTCTGACACCCACACCACGACGAAAGTCCCATCCGGCAGCACGGCCACCGAGGGGTTGCGTTGATTGTATTTGGCAAACTGGTTTACGAGCACTTCGCCGCCGGCCTTTTTTCCGTCCGCGCTGAATCGTTGGAAAAACACGTCGAGCATCCAGTCCTGGCTCGCGCCGAATTTCTGCGGCAGATCGTTCGTGTAATACCGGCCGTGCGAGGATTTCACGACCGTCACGATTTCCGACCAATTCGTGTGCAGCCGCCGCCACCCCGCGTAAGTCACTATCGCGCCGCCGTCCGGCAGCGCTGCAACAGTCGCCCCCTGGTTGCGGTCGCGGTAGATGCGCGCCGATTCCGGGAGGCGGAAGCGGAGGTTGCGAAGCTTGTTGTTTTTGTACCCATAGACTTGAACGACGTGGTTTGACTTGACCGTGCGCAGCGGCGGGTTCACCTGAATGTCGCCGGTCAGAAATCCTCCATCGGCCCGGGCGAATCGCGCCAAAATGTTTGGCGAACTGTGATCGCCGCCCTGCCAGACGAACGCCGCGCCTCCGCCGGTGAGCGATGCGGCGCCGGGATGCTCCTGATGGCCCGCGCGGCGCTGGTTGATCACGAACGGCGCGCCTGTGGGGCGCAGCGCGCCATCGAGTTTGATCGCCGCGATGCCCTGCCCGCGCAGGTCGATCTTCGAGTCCTGCCACACCGCGTAGCCGCCCCCTGGACAGAGACACAGCGCCGGGAAAACCTGGTCGCCCGGCAATTCCCCGGTCACCGGAGTTTCCCCGCCCTGAGGCTCAAAAACCTGGGCCGGCGCCGTGGCAATACAGCCTACAGCCAGCCCGCAAAACACTACGGTTTTGCAAGCCGTTAGCAGTGGTGACATAAGTTCAGATAGGTGTACCAGTCGCGCCAATTCTTGTCCACGACTTCTTGCCAGTTTTTCCATGATCGACCGTCAAAATGGCCTGTAAATCAAGCCGTTTATAACAACGCCTTCTGGACAGGTTCCGAGGCCAGCGCCGCGAGCATGCTTCTGAATCCCCACTCTCTGAACAAGTCCTGGAGCCGGCCTTCGTCCGCCTTGCGCAACACCAATTCCTCCAGCGCCACGTCCGGCGAATCGTCGCGCAAGCTTATGAGTTGCTGGTTGCGGCGCACGGCGGCGCCCGCGGCCTGGAGGCTGGTCCGATGCCGATCCGATTTCACCTCGCTCAGCCGCGCATAGAGCGCCTCGGCCGATCCAAACTGGTTGAGCAACTCGGCAGCCGTCTTCGGGCCGATGCCGGGCACGCCGGGAATGTTGTCCACCGCGTCGCCGATCAGGCTGAGCCAATCGACAATTTGCTCCGGCGCCACCCCCGATTTGGACCGCACGTCGGCGGCGGTCCAGATTTTCTCCGACTTGTCGTTGGGGTTGAGCAACCCGACCCGCGGCGAAACCAGTTGCATGAAGTCCTTGTCCGAACTGGCGATCACGACGGGCATCTCGCCGGCGAAACGCCGCGCAAGGAGGGCAATCCAATCGTCGGCCTCGACACCGTCGCGGCAAAAGGAAGCCACGCCGGCGGCTTGAAGGTATCCGACGATGCCGTCGATTTGCTGCTCCAGGCCGGCGGGCATTGGGGGACGCTGGGCTTTGTAGTCCGGGTGGGCCTCCATGCGTTGGGCGTGCAGGCCGCCATCCCAAACGACCGCGGCGTGCGTCGGGGCCAGTTGAGTGCGCATCTTCCCCAGTGCCTTGAGGAAGCCGTAAATGGCGTTGGTGGGCGCGCCCGAGGGCGAACTCAGTTGGCGAATAGCGTGAAAGGACCGGTACGCGTAAGCGTGCCCGTCGACAATCAACAATCTATTAGCCGCTGGCATGGCTAGCTGGGATTTTTCACTGATTCCGTAGCCGCCGACGTGAGGAGGCGGTTCGGTCGCTGAGCCCGTTCCATCCGCCTCCTCACGTCGGCGGCTACGGGCGGTGGGCGTTTCATGCGACCCAAGAAATCAAGTGGCATTGGAAACCGGGTGGATTCGCCGAGGCGACCGGCCACCGGCCTGTATTGCAGCCATTGCGAAACTGGATCGGTTACTGGCTGACAGGCTTCTGCGCCGGGATCGCGGTCTGGGCGAAGGGCAGTTCCTCGTCCGTGTGCATGCGGTTGCCGGCCGGATCGATAATCGTGGGCGTGACGAAGATGACCAGATTCTTCTTTTTGGTCATGCTCGACTCGCTGCGGAACAGCTTGCCGATGAACGGCAGGTCGCCCAGGACGGGCACCTTGTCTTTGATCTTCATTGTCTCGTCCGAAATGAGGCCGCCGAGCACGACGGTCTGGCCGTCCCACACGATGGCGCTGGTCACGACCTGGCGCAGGCGGAAGATCGGCAGCGGCGTAGTCTGGATCAGCGGCGGCGTGGCGCCGCCGGCGCCGCCCACCGATTGAATCTGGGCCTGGAATAGGCGGCCACTTTCCAGGTCGTAGCCGACGAACTCTTTCATGGTCGGGATAATCGTCATCTGGATTGTGTAGCCGTCCGCCGACACGTACGGCACCACGTCCAACGTCGGCCCCAGTTCGAACGGCTCAGGGATCGGCAGAATGAGCGACCCAACACCGCCGCCGCCGCCGGCGCCGGTCAACGCGTTGCCGGTGCCGGCGGCCGTTTGGCTCGCGTCGAGATCGGTGATAATGCTGCGCACTTCGACGGTCTTAATCTGGGCCTGCCGGCCGCTGGGCGTCATAATCTTCGGCGCCGCGATGAAGCTGACGCCCTGCCGCTGCTCCAAGGCCCGGATCACGACCCGAAACTGTGGGTCGGTCAGGAGGCCGGTGATCGTGCCCAGCGCGGGAGCGCTGTTTCGCAAGCCGCTAGTCAGCACATTGTCCGTCGCCGCGGGCGCCACATTGCCCGGCACGACGGTGCCCGCAACCGAGCCCCCCGGGAGAGGACCGGGGAATACGCCGCTGGGATTGGCCGCCGAGGGCGGGCCGGTGAAGGACGGCGCCGTACCGCCCTGGACACCGATTTTTTGATTATTTACGAGCGTGTTGCCCAGCAGCCAGTCGAAGCCGAGCGCTCGCGTGTCATCCTGGCCGATTTCCGCCAATTTGGCTTCAATCTGCACTACCGGCGGCAGCATGTTCAGCACCTGCACCGCCTGTTCGATCAGGTCGAGGTCCGCCAGCGTGGCGCGTACCATCAACATGCCAAGACGGTCGTTAAAGATGATGCTCTTGGGAGGATCGAGCGTGACTCCGGCGGTCTGAAAATAGGTCCGGACCGTCGAGCTGACGATCTCCATCGTAGTTTGGACGGTGAGGAAGTCGATACCGCCGCCCTGGCCTTGTCCCTGCCCCTGGCCTGCACCCGGCTGCCGGGCCTGGCCCGTCGGCTGGGCAGCGCCCTGCCCCCCCAAACCGCCTCGGCGACCCCCGCCTGGCGCGACGCTCACGCTGGCGTACTCCGCGGAGCTGCCTGAGCCCTGTCCCTGCTGGCCGCCGCCCCCGAAGCCGCCGGCGCCGCCGCCGCCGCCTCGGCCGCCGCCACCGCTCCGGCCGCCGCCACCACCCCGGCCGCCGCCAAGTCCTCCGCCGCCCC
>WNGA01003639.1_pt1 | contig 23046 bp, 23 predicted proteins | sample 5400061 | NCBI WGS metagenome assembly WNGA01 (sample SAMN13153366, study PRJNA577476) | soil metagenome | isolation source: 100 cm soil or saprolite under grassland replicate 2 | place: USA:California | collected 2016-06-15
GCCCGACGCTCGGGAACGCCGCGACGACCGTGCCGCCTTTCAGGTTGACCTCCTTGATCGTCCGGACCTCGACCTCGGACATCGGACCACGCCCGCGACTCGAAGCGGCCTCTCGACTAAGTACGTTTGGCTATCCGCCATCGGGCGGAATCACGCCTGACCGACGCCGCCTCATCCTGCCGACGGTCTCCGCGCGGACTCGGCCGGCCGGGAGGGCCGGATTCGCCCTCATATATATTTACCCCGCCATTATTTTATAAGCCGACGCCCATCGCGCGGACGAGGTCGGCCATGTCCCAGCCAATGCCACCCCCGTACCCCGGGCAGTACTATCCGATGTCGATGGAAGGCATGCTCACGCGACGGAATGTGTTCGCGCTGAACGCGATCGGCCTGGTGGCGGTCTGGATCGCCGTCCTGATTGCGAACGGGACCGGCGACATCAATGCGCTCGGCTTCGCGCGCATCCTGGTGATCTCCGGCGGCGTCCTCGGCGCCCTCGCGAGCACGGCGGGCGCGCTCGGCTCGAAGCGGACGTCGGACATGCAGAACCTGGGCCTCCTAATCTGGGCCGGGCTGCTGCTCGCCGTGTCCGTGACGATTCTCGCGTGGATCGGCTGAGCCGCTCACCCGAGCGTCCGGATCGCTGCGGCGAACTCCGGGGCGACGCTGACCTTTGTATGCCGCGACTCGATCGTATCCGTCGCGATGACCTCGTCGCAGGCCTTGAGGTTCGCCTCCGCCTTGCCGACGAACAGCCCGTGGACGCACGCCGCGATCACGCGCCGGGCGCCTTGCGCCTTCAGCTCCTTCGCCGCCATCGCGATCGTCCCGCCGGTCGAGATGACGTCGTCCACGATTCCGACGGATTTACCCTTGACCGCCAGGGCTTTCGGCTCAATCTTCACCGTGTACGAATCGATGCGCTCCTTCACGAGGAAGTCGAACGGGACGCCGGCGACCAAGGACGCCTCCTTCGCGAGCCGCAGAGCGCCCTCGTCGGGCGCGAGGAGCGCGTCGACCTTCGCGGACTTCAGGTAGCGCCCGATCGCCGGCATGCCGCTCACCTCGCGGGTGGGGAGCGGGAAAATCTTGAGGATTTCCGGGTCGGCCGGGATCGCCATCGTCAGGAGTTCGTCGCAATCGACGGCGATGTGCTTCGCGATCGTCTTGGCGGAGATCGCCTCGCCGTCAAGGAAGCGCTTGTCCTGCCGGCCGTAGCCGAAGTAGGGAACGACGGCCGTGATCCGACGAGCGCCGGCGTCGCGGATCGCGTCGCCCAAGAGCAGGAACTCGACGATCATCGGGTCCGGATGGGTGGTCTGGACGAGGATGACGTGATCGCCCGCGACGGAGCCGAGGAGCCGGACGTACCGCTCGCCGTCGGGGAAGCCGCCCGGATGCCTCTCGAACGCGACGTCGACGTAGCCCGCGGACAGCTCGCGCGCGATCCCCTTCGCGAGGGGGACCGACGCGGAACCGCCGACGACCTTCACGAGGCCACCATGTGTCGGAAGCGTGCAGAACTATTTGAAAAGTCTGCCGGACTTCTCTCCCGGCTGCAGGGGATCCAGGCATGCGTTCGACCTAAGCACGGTTTATTCGTCTCCGGAGCTCCGAGAGGATCTCGCGCGCTAGGACTCTCATCGACTGCCGATTGGGGTTGGCGTACGCCAAGTACAGTCGCGGATGCACGATCGCAACCGGACGCGGACCTTCACCATCTCTTTCATGCCCGAGAACCGGAATTTTCGAGAGAGTTTCTCGGCGAATAAAAAGGAGCGCGTTCTGAGCGTACCACCAGGGAATGTCGTCGACATTCCAAACCCGGCCTCGCACCGCGTCGACCATCAGATATCCACGCCGGGAGAACTTGTCTGCCCAGTAGTCCGGCCATTGCTCGTTCAGATGTCCTGTCCCGCCTTGGAATGGGATAGCCGCCGAGAATAGGATTACTGGCCCGAGTCTCGTGAGCGACTCCACGAACGTCTCGGCGTGCGGCGGGGGAAGATGCTCCGCGACCTCTAACGAAACCACCAGGTCAAACTCACGCTGAACTGGAAGCGGTTTCGTCAAATCCGCAACGATGAATCGATTCCGCGGGATTCTCAGCTGCTTTTCGCCGACCCATGCACCATCCAGGCCAAGAATCTCCTCGACTCCGAGCTCTCGGAAGATGGCGAGCCATATTCCAGTCCCGCATCCCACATCGACGACGGACCGCGGCTTGATGAGGTCCAGAATGGTGGGGACAATCGCTCGCGCGGCCTTTTCGGATCCCTCTTCGTGCGCGCGGTAGAACCCAGGCGTGTACACGGAACTCATCATGATCGCCAGCGGAGGTAGTTCGTTAGGTCATTCCGCGAGGAGAATCCGACAACACTCGGGGCAGGACAGGTCCTCTGGACGAGGAGGACATGGTCGCCCGCCACGGAGCCGAGCGGCCGGAGGTACGGTTTGCCGTCTGAGAAGCCGCACGGGTCCCTCTCGGAGAGGACGTCGACGGAGCCGGCGAACATCTCGCGGGCGATCGCCTTCGCCAGTGAAACGGACGCGGAGCCGCCGACGACCTTCATAGCCGGACAATTCGTCGTATGGTACTGGGCTACTTGAATCGTCCGACGTCTCGCGGTCCCGATAACGAGCCGCGAGGCTTCTTATATGGAGGGGACGGGTCGTCTCCTCCAGGGAACGATGCACGTCGAAGCGTGGGCAAGGAAGCTCGAGAGGCACCGCTCCGCGGCAGCCCTCCTCGCCCTCCTGTCGACGTTCGCGGGCGTTGGGCTGATCCTCGACCGGCCGAAGGGGACGGTCCTTGAGTGGTTGGCACTGCCGCTGTTGGTCGCGGGAGGGGCCCTCCTCGCGTGGGTGGTATGGCCGCACGGAACGGTCGCTGCGACCACCACGGATTCCATGGCCAACCGACTTTTGCGGCGGATCACGCTCGGTGGCCGACTCGTCCCGATATTCCCCGCGCTGGGGGTCGGGATCGTGCTCGCAGATATCGGATACAACTTGCTTCTCTCTGCCACCCCCGCGATTCAGACGGAAGATACAATCGTCCTCCTCGCCGCCGCAACGCTGACGGCCTACAGATTCGTCCCAGGCCGCTTCGCTCGCGAACGCGATTTCGTCCTTCTGTTCTTTGTTTGCCTCAACGCGATCCTCGTCGTGCCGCTGCTGATTGCCCGCGCATACTACGCGGACTTCGAACGATCCGTGGATCTGTACTCCTGGGTCGCCCTTGCCCCGGAAGCGAGCGCGGTCCTTTCGCTGCTGGGGGTCGGCAACACAGTCCACCCGGTACCCGCCTCGACCGCTCCGGGTCTTACGTTCACGCCCCTGCGCCTCCCGGTGCAGGTGACAGTAGTCATTACGACGGCGTGTTCGGGAATCTATTCTTTCGGGATTTTTGCGTCCGCTTTCGTCGCGTTCGTCCTCACCGAGTACGAGAGACCTTCGCGCCGGGTGTGGCTCCTCCTGGCGCTGGGGCTCGCGGCCGCGTATGTTGCGAACGTCCTCCGGATGGTCGTCATCATCCTCGTCGGATACTACACGGATTCGGCAGAGACGGACCTGCAGAACATGCTCGTCGCGCATTCCTACGCGGGCTGGCTAATCTTCCTCGCATGGATTTCCCTGTTCTGGGGGCTTCTCCTGCGCTTCGTGCCGACGCACCCGCCTTCAAAGAGCGAGGCGGGATCCGCGTCCAAATCCAAAAAGCGGGAGTCGGTTTGCGCCCTGTGCACAGGCGGCCTCACGCCAGCGGTTCCGGCGACGCGGTGCGCCTGCGGCGGCTTCTACCATCGGGACTGCCTGGAAGCCGCGGGGTACTGTCCGTCGTGCGGGCGCCTCGCGAGTCTTGGGAATAAAGCAGTATCTGGCGGCTCCTGACGCGTTTACTCTAGGAACCTTGGAGCCAAGCGCGAATCTGAGCAGTACGCTAGGCTTTCAAGGCTTCGAAGGCGGCTCGTCCAAAGGCCTTCCCCCGCTCGAGAAGCCCTCCGGGCCGGGTCTCCCCGAACCAAGTTGATTCCGTCGGGGCGAGGCCCAAGTCGATAGCGTTGGATTTCCAAACCCGCTGCAAATCCCAGTCTGCGTACTCCAAGTGCCGAAGCTTGTCGAACTCACGCCGGACCAAGCGCTGGACACGTTCCAGTGTCCGGTAGCGGGCGGAGAGGTAATCTTGGGAATCGCGGGCCCACGGCTCTTTGAGGTTCTCGCCCATCCGCACTGGGTACCACTTCATCCGCCCGATGCGGTGGAGGCGCATCCACATGTCGAAGTCCTCTCCAAAGTTGAAGTTCTCTCGGCCTCCGACGACGCGCCACAGGAAGCGCGGGAATACGCCCGCGTAAATGGCCTGGACCGCGTACCGAGAAAATGAGGATACGGCACGATCCACGAAGGGACGCAAGATCGGAAAGTACACGGTATCCGTATCCACCAGGAGGATGAATGGGGCCCATGAGTGGCCAGCGGCGATTTCGGCACCCCGGCCCCTTGTGCATCTGCGGCTCAGCCACACGAAGTTGGGGTGGTCCGCCGCCCACGCCCTCAGGATGTCCGGACTCGCGTCGCGAGAGCGGTTGTCCACTACGACGTATTCGAACTCGTCTTCCCGAAACTGCGCGTAGATCGACTCGAGATGTTTCCGCAACGCGTGCGCGCAGTTGTAGTTCGTGGAGATGATGCTCAACGACGGGCGACGGGATGGCGCTTCCGCTCCGCGCGGATTCGCGAGTTCGGATAGGAGTCGAGCGGCATCTGCGGTCCCGGAGCGTAGAGTCCCTAGCGCCTCGGGACGTGGCCTCCGGAGAGCATCAAGAATCGCCGCAGAAAGGCCTGAGGACATCAGCCTCGGACCCAGAACGTGAACCGCGACCCCCGCGGCCTCGAGGGCCTCGGCGACTTGGACCTGTTCCGGTGCATTCGGGTGAGGCAGCATCACGATTGGAATTCCGAAGGCCGCGGCTTCGAAGGCCATCGTAGTACCTTGGGTGAGCACGACGTGGCATCGGGAGAGAGAACGCGCATGCTCTTCGGGCGCGCGATGGCTGCCGACCTCGCCTTCCAGATCGACCGGACGGCCGAACTCGCGGGCAAGTTGCTCGCGGGTCGCCTCCAAGACCGACGACAGCCCGTCGGTCGGACGGGAGACCGAGACGTATACGAGCAGCCGGTCAATGGGTGGCTCCCGCACGACGGATTCGAGGCTGAACACTGGCGGAATCACGCGCACTTTCTCGCGGAATTCCATGAGGGGCGACTGTGGCCGGAAGAGAAACGCCGGATACGGGACGAGGATCAGATCGGCCGCCGCGAGTGACTCCCTCACGACGGGTTCTGTGGAAAACCCCTCAGGCTGCACGACCAGGACGAGTTTTCCGCCAAGGCGCTTCATGAGGCGGACCCGAAAATCGGTGAGAGCGAGACCATCCTCAATGAGAACGTTGGCCCAGATGATCGCCCATGTGCGCTTCATGGAGGATCGAACCGTCGGGAGCACGGTCCATTCGGATTCACGAAGAGGGTCGTCGCGTCGAAGAGCCAGCGTCACTCGTGCTTTGTGGTTCGAGGACAGGAGTGCGGTGCCGAGGGTGTCGCAACGGACGCGGTGGCCTTTGCCGTGGATGTGAGGCATGAGGACGAATCGGGTCATTTCGCCTCCCCCAGGAGTCCGCGAGCCTCGCCTAAGAGCTTCGCCGCACGCCTCTCGAGCGGGAATTGGGTTCGAACTCGATCCCGTGCCCGGAGCCCGTCGTCCGAACCAAGCGTCCGGTCAATTGCCTCGACGGTCGCCGTCACGTCTCCGTAAGGAACCTTCTCCCCAACGGCCCCGACCACTTCGGGCAATGCACCACGATCCGATACGACCGGGACGCACCCGCACAGCATTGCCTCTGCGAGAGAACAACCGAAGGATTCCACCGCACTCAATTGCGCGTAGACCTCCGCCCGTTGGTACACGCCTATGAGTTCCTGCTGGGACAGCGGACCGGTAACCCGGACATTGGGCGATCGACCTTCAAGAAGCGCGCTGGCGCGGGAAGTATCGCCCACCATCGTGAAAGGGATCGACGGAAGCCTACGTGCGGCGGCAAGGAACGTATTGAGGCCCTTGAGCGCCCAGGTCTCAGGAGCAACGCGGGCGACCGTCACGACGCCGGCTCGATCCCCGTTGCCCATCGCGAACTTATCCGGGTCGAACCCATGGTAGAGCACCGAGGCGACTGCCTCCGGGGCCACATGGTGCAGTCGGCTGAGGCTGTATGCGGAAACGGCGAGAGCCCGATCCGCATGTGACAGGGCGAAGGCCGTACGACGGCGACGTTTCGGCCACCGCATCTCCCCGTACTCGTGTTCGGGTAGCGCCTCGACATCCCAGCCGCCCGCGATGAGCAGGCATCGTGCCCTGGTCAGCGGGCGCATCAAGACCATGGCGAACGCATATCCGAGGACGAACCAGGCCACAGCAAGCCGACTCCGGCGGAGCTCGCGCAGCAGTGGGAATCGATCTCGTGGATCACGATACACGAACGTCCCGACGGTGAACTCACCCTCCAGAATCTGGATGTCCTGGTCGATGAAACTGGCATGGTGGGGGACGACCACCAGAACCTCGCGGCCCATCTGGCTCCGGGCCGATTGACGTTCTGAGGTCTTCATTATGGTTTCGCCATGAATCTCGGTCACCACTCGCGCTGCGGAGACATCCATTTCCTTGAAGCGCACCTTTGAGAACTACAGGGACATCCTTTTGCTCCGCAGAAAGGTAGCCGGCAGGCCTATGCGCATCGCCTTTCTGGCGGCGGACATCGATCTCTCCGGCCGCACGGGGGACGTGTGTCATGTGAAAGATCTGGTGTGCGCCCTCTCGCGCCTCGGCTGCCAAGTCGATCTCGTCATCGCGAATCCCGCGGACTGGACGCCCCCCGCCTCGGTGCGCCTGATCCCGACGCCTTCGGGAAACGCGTTGCGGGCGGCCTTGGAATTGCGCTGGATGCTTGGAAAGAAACCGCCGGACGTGATCTACGAACGCCGCGAATCCCCGAAGCTCGCGGCAGTCCTTGGACGGCTCCTCGGCAGGCCCTACTTTGTAGAGATCAACGGTCTCGTCGAGGAAGAGATGGCGATGCAGGGACGTCCCGATCGAACGCCTCCACCTCTGAGAGAAGCGAAGGCCATGGTGCGTCGCCGGCTGTTCGCCTGGTCCGCGGGAGTCGTCGCCGTAACGGAGGGGCTTAAGGCGGCCCTCGCGGCCTCCTATGCCATCCCGCGGGAGCGCATCATCGTCGTCCCAAACGGCGTGGACCTGCATCGATTCAATCCACTACCGAAGGACGAGGCCCGGCGGGCTCTAAGCCTACCGGGAGACGCCCCGATCGTCGTGTTCGTGGGAACTTTCGTCGCCTGGCAAGGCGTGGGCACGCTAATCGCCGCGATGGAGAGAGTGAAAGCCGAACTTCCGCATGCACAGCTGCTCCTCGTGGGAGACGGCCAAGAACGGCCGTCGCTGGAGGCGGAGGCAGAGAGGCGCGGACTCGGTAAGCGTGTACGTTTCGTGGGATGGGTCGCCCGAGACGACGTCCCACGCTGGATTTGTGCCGCCGACGTCGCCGTGATGCCATCCACGCTGCGTCGTAACGCGCGCATCGGCTCCTCTGCGCTAAAGATGCGGGAATACCTCGCGTGCGGACGACCGGTCGTCGCGACGAACATCGAGGGCGCGGGCCCTCTCCTCGAGAGGGAAGGCATTGGCGTCGGCGTTGCGGGAGACGACCCGATCCAACTCGCTCGAGCCCTCATTGGACTCCTACGCGACTCAGAGACAATCACCGCCATGGGGATCCGTGCCCGCACGTTCGCACAACGCGAACTCTCCTGGGACCTTAGCGCGAGGCGAATTCTGGATTTCTTCGGAGGAGCCCGACCCGCAGGGGGAGGATAAATGGCGGCATCTCGGAGGCCTGACAGATCGGGCGCGGTGCGCCGGCGCGCGACTCCGCTCTGGCCCGACTCGCTTTTCTTCTTCTCGACGCTCCGCGAAGAAACTTCTCGCGGGAGGCGGGGATGCGCTCCTGTCGGCGAGCTGGATGCTCTCGCGAAACAGGTCTCTGATCATCGACGGACTCGCGTGACTCCCGTTGACCCAAACGCAACGTCCGTTGCCCGAACAATTTGGATGCTCGCGGAGGAACGGCAACGGCTTGCGGACATCGGTCGACGGACGCGGGTAGCTGCATCGGGAGCATACCGCATGACGGCCGCGCCTCCGAAAATCGAGGAATCGTACCGCAATCGTCTTCCCATCACCAATGAGAAGAAGCTCGGGTTCGCGGACGCTATCGACTCGGAGACAGACGTCGCTGGCCTTTAATAGACGCGGCGGCCCGTATGCCGCGGCACGATGAGTTCCGAACGCCGCAGACTCTTAATGGGCACCAGTTGGACCCTTGCGTCCACCCTCGTTGCCCTGGTCTCGGGCACGATCCTGAATCCGGTCCTCGTCCTTTACCTGGGGCTCGGCGGGTTCGGAACGTGGGCTTTGGCGGTCGCACTTGCGTCCATCTTCGGTCTGGCGGGCGACCTCGGCGTCGCAGCGGCACTCACGAAAAATGTGGCGGAGCGGCACGGGATGCAGAGGGGAATCGAATCGCTGGGGAGCAGCGCGCTCCTCTTCGGCCTTGCCGCGGGAGGCGTCGCAGGGGTCGCCCTCTTCGCCACGTCGTTCCTTATGGCCGGGTATGTGAACTCTGCGGACTTCCCAGCCTTGCTCCGTCTCCAAGCCCTGCAGATGCCATTCAATCTCGGGTCGGCATCTCTCCTCGGACTGCTCCAGGGAGGTCGCCGATTTCGGGTGCTATCTATATTCACGATGTTGCAATCGCTCGGGAGCGTCGCCCTCGTTGCCGCGGCGCTCGCGGCCGGCGGCGGGATTGTTGGCGCCATGGCGGCTTCCGTTGCCGCGACGGCCATCGGCTTCATCTTCCTGTGCCAGAGCCGCCGGGCCGACCTGCACTTCGGTGGGGCCTCAGCGTTGGGTGCTGATTTCCGTCAGCTTGTCCCGTTCGGTGTTCAATTGACCGCGACGAACGCGTTGAGCACCGTACTGTACCAAGCGGACCTAGTCCTCCTCTCCGTGTTGACGGGCGACGCGAGGATCGTCGGAATCTATGCCCTCGCGGTCTTCAGCACCCGAATCTTGTGGATCATCCCCGGCAGCATCAGCGTGACCACGTATCCGGTAGTCTCGGAGTATGCGGCGGCGGCCGATTCGAGTCGGATGGATCGTTACATGTCGGCTGCGCTCCTGGCGTCCCTCACGGTCGTGGGATCCTTGGGGTCCGCGTTCCTTCTGTTCGGGAGGCCACTCCTTCGTCTCTTTTTCGGCGTCGATTCTGTGGGCGCGTACGACCTCGCAATCCCGATGCTCTTCGGGACCGCCGTCCTCGGCGCGCTCCGATCTATCGCCCCGTCTCTCACGAGCGTCGGGCGACCGGACATCGGCCTTCGAATCTCGTCGCTCGGGGCGGGAGTGCTCGTCGTCCTCGCATTCGCGCTGACCAGAGCCTACGGCGCGTTCGGCACGGCGTTTGCCGTCTCAGGCTCATTCCTCGTCGTCTCCATCGCCCTCGTGGCCTCGATCGAGCGATACGTCGTTCGTCCGGTGGGCGGACGGCTCCGCTCGAAGCATCTGGGCATCACAGCAGCGAGCGCGTGCGGGGTTGCGGTAGCGTCCGCACTCCTCGCGCTGCCTGCGGAACCGGGCCTCTCCAACGTCGCTTGGGCAATCGCCCTCTGGACAGGTCTCATCCTTGTACTAATCGTGGCCTCCGGAGGAAGGAAGACGTGGGGCGGAATCTTGCGGGGAGCCGCGTCGGCGCCCGAGACGGTTCCATGAAGATCATCGGCCCCCAGGCTGCGACGAGACTACGGGCCCGCCGGAGGTTTTCGAAGCGGGGGCGATCGACTCTCTTCCTCTTGGCCGCATGGTACAGTCCCACATCCGCGTTGCGAGCCGCATTCCACCGCCTTCGAGGAGTGAACCTCGGGCGATCGGTCGAGATTGGTTACTTCGTTATCCTCGACAATCTTTACCCGGAGAAGATTTTCGTCGAGGACGGCGCGACGATTTCCGCGCGATCCACGATCCTCGCACACGACGAAGCGATGGCGTACACCGGGCGGGGGACGGAGGTCGTCGCGGAGACGCGAATCGGCACGGGCGCGTTCGTCGGGGTCCACTGCGTCGTCCTGCCCGGGGTCATGATCGGGGCCGGCGCGATCGTCGGCGCGGGGTCCGTCGTGACGAAAGACGTGCCGCCGGGTGCCGTCGTTGCGGGCGTTCCCGCGAGGATCATGAGCCCCGAGCTACTCAAAGGAGACCCGGGACCGTGATCCCGAGTCCTTGGCAAGCCGTGCGCCTCGTTGGGCGGTCCTACTTCAATGATCGGTACCGCGCACCGGGCGTGGGCGCAACCATGACGGACGATGGATGGCTTGAAGGCCTGCCGCTCCGCCAACCTCCGCCAAATCGGTTTGCCTCAGGGCCCGCGACCCTCGACTTGGGAGGTGTCCGAATTCCGCTGTCCCAACAGGTCGACGAGGTCCGAGGCAGTGAACTGTGGGTTGCGCATACGGATGGTCGCACCCTGACGGTGGGCGGAATCCAAGGCGGATCGCTCGTCCTCGGGTTCGATCCCTGGTTCGCCATGGGCGCAGGCCTCCTCGGGTTCGCGGCCGCGTCTGGCGACTCAGTTAACGTTTCGGAGCAAGAACACACACCATGGGTCGATCGCTTCGCGCATGAATTCGCAGTGGCCTTTGGCCACGTGGGCGTCGATCTCCGCCCGCGATCCCCTTGGCCGGGAAACGCGCCGTTCGCGGTCTGCCTGACTCACGATGTCGACCGCACTCGCAAGACCTTCCAGTACGTGACCCACATCGGTCGGACGAAAGGCCTCCGTGGCGCCGCCAAGCCCCGTCGGCAGGGCGGTCGTGCCTACTGGGGCTTCGACGCGGTTCGGGACATCGAACGCGGCGCGGGAGTCCGGTCCACGTTCTTCATGCTCCACGAGGGGGCCGAGGCGAAGCGGGGCCTCCGCAATCGTGTGCTCGCATGGGGCCTCGCCGACTTCGAGGATCCAGAACTCGCTTCGACCGTGACCTCTCTCGCTCGGGAGCGTTGGGAGATCGGCCTCCACGCGAGCCTCGCGTCGACGATGTCGCCGGCCCGGATTTCCCTGGAGAAACGGAAGCTCGAAGCGATCGTCGGCTTGAAGATCGAGGGGGTCCGTCAGCATCATCTTCGCTTGCAGTTGCCCGAGAGATGGGACCAATTCGCGCGCGCGGGTCTCGGATACGACTCGTCGTTCGGCTACCGACATACTTGGGGCTTCCGCAGCGGCACGGCATTCCCCCATCTGCTCGCCGGATCGCATGCTGTCCTCGGCCTCCACGAGGTCCCACTGCACATCATGGATTCGGCTCTCGCACCCGCACCCGACGCCTGGGCGGAGTGCATGCGTGCGCTGGACGCGGTCCAGGCCGTCGGAGGCGTTCTGACCGTCCTCTTCCATCAGCGATACTTCGACTCTCGCAATTATCCGGGATACGCGGACCTCTTCGAGCGCCTCATCGCCGAGGCACGAGGGCGCCGTGCATGGATCGGCCCGGTCGGAGAGGTCATGAAGGCTTGGTCGAGATGAGCACGGATTGTTCCTTCCGAGAGGAGACGCTCGAGGAAGGGTCGGATTATCCCGAGCTTGCCTCTCAATCCCCGTTGGCAACAGCCTTCCACCGGCCCGAATGGCTCGCCGCGGTCCAGGACATCACAGGGGAATCGGTGCGTTTGCTCCGGGTGCTACAAGGCCGCGAGACGACGGCGATCCTGCCGCACGTTCACGCCCGGTGGGGTCCGATTCGGCTCCTTCTCTCTCCGCCGAGCGGGCTTGGGATGCAGTACCTTGGACCCCTGATTCCGGAATGGGGCGACCTCAAGCAGGACAAGCGAGAGGCACGTCTGAACGCATTGGCGGAGGCGGTCCGGAATCACATGAGGGAGCGACGGATACGATTCTGCCGAGTTCGATGTGCGCCAGGACTCGAGGATGCGCGCGCGTTCCAGTGGTCCGGCTTCGAGGCGATCCCCCAGTACACGTACCGTCTCTATGTGGGCGAGGAAAATGCAGTATGGGAGGGTATGAAGAAGACCGTCCGATCCGACATCCGGAGGCACGACGGCATCCTAGCGGTGGTCCAAGCGGAGGCGCCGGACTGGGTTGCCTTCCAGGATGGGCTCGACGCACGCTATTCCGAGCAAGGCCTACGTGCGCCGCTACCGGAGGGCTATCTCGCCCGGTTACGCGAGGCGTTGGGGACGGACCTCGTGCTCCTGGTCGCGAAGGAAGGCGACGAGTTCGTCGGCGGCGCGGCGCTGGTCCGGATGGGCGACCGGATGGCCCTGTGGCAGGGAACGGCCCGCGGCCCTCCGGGCGTTCCTGTGAACGACGTCCTCGTGTGGGAGTCGATCCGGTTTGCCCGGGCGCAAGGGTGCTCTGAGTTCGAGCTCATGGGCGCGAATACTCGGCGACTTGCGGACTTCAAGTCGAAGTTCAATCCGGGGTTGATACCATACCTCGAACTCCGGCGCTCTCCCGCGTGGGCATCGGCAACGATGGACATCGCGATTCGGCTCCGAAGAGGGGGCCTCCCTCGATGAAAGACACTGAGCCGACGCTCGTCGTGCCCACGACAACGGACTGGGATGTCGAGCGCGAAGGCGGGACGGAGAACTTCATCCGCAGTCTGGCACACGAAGCCTCGCTCCGACACAAACCGGTTGAGATCCTCTCCACAGGAACTCGCACCGTGAATAACGGATCCGTCAAGGTCCGTCCCGTCATACCGTCGGCTCGCACCGAGTTCGCATACATCCGTGCCCTCCGTCACAAGTTGAGAGCGCGGGAGGTATCGCTCCCCGGTGGGGCGGTGGTCCTCGCCAACGCGGAGCATTATGTGTGGCCCTTCCTCGGATCGCAGGTGCCCGTGCTGCTACTCGCTCATGGTGCGGTACCACCAACACTCCGGTCGACGCGTGGGCGCCTCAAGACGTTCGCGTTCGAGGCGTTCCTCGAACGCCGCGCAGTCTACCGCGCCTCCCGGATTCTTGTCGTGAGCGAGGGGACGGGCGCATACTACCGCGCGAAGTTTCCCGAATCGTCGTGGAAACTCGAATCGATTTCTTTGGGCGTGAATCTCGACGCGGTGCCTTCGCCCGAGTCGGCCCGCCCCGAGGACCGCTGGGGTCTCCGGTCGGGAAGTCCGAAGGTGCTTTTCGCCGGTCGACTCTCCAGAGAGAAGGGACTCCCTCTCTTGATCGAGGCATGCGTGCAAGTCCGCGCCTCGGGCATGCCGCTTCACCTTGCAGTTGCGGGGGACGGCCCTCTTCGAGGATGGGTTCGCGAGCAATCGAGCTCAAAGGGTTGGATCCATCCGCTGGGACGGGTGCCCCACTCGGAATTGATGGAGCTTATGGTCTACTCTGACCTTCTCGCAATCGGATCTTCCTACGAGGGTTTGCCTACAGTTCTCCTCGAGGCGGTGTGCGCGGGGCTTCCCGTCGTCTCAACGAATGTTGGCCGCGCGGGCGAGCTGCTAGGCCCTGCAAACGGCGTGGTCGTGGGGCGTTCTCCACGCGACTTCGCGGATGGCATCATCCGCGCCTCAAGACTCGACCGCTCTCTGGTGGGAGAGGCGGCCCGACAACTCCGACCGCGTCTTGATTTCCGCCGCACCGCCGATGCAATCTTCGAAATGTCTAGGACGACCTTGGCGGAGGGATCCTGATCCGAGTTGCAATGACTTTCCCGTACTCGGCTCGTCGGATGACGGGGATTGGCGCGGTCGTTCGCGCTCTCACGGCGCATGCGGTGCGCTCCGGCCTCCAAGTAGTTTGGATAGTGCCCGATGGCGCGGGCGAGTTGTTCTTCCGCCCCCCCGACCCCACGGAACTCCACGAAGTCGCGGCGACGAGCCGAGCCCATGGACGAGATCTCGCGCTCGCGTGGGGCACGGCCCGGGAACTCTTGCGCCAACGGAACAGAATCGATCTCGTCCACGCCCACCAAGCGCACCTCCAGACCCTGGCCTCGATTTTCGTAGCTCGGCTTCGCGGGTGGCCTGCGATCGTGACGCTCCATGGACGGCTCATGCGTCCTGAGGATGCCATCCGAAGGCGACTCCTCAGTTGGATCGAACGGAAGACCTTCGCGCATGCGAGCCTGGTCGTTCTTGTATCGCACGAATCCGCTCGAAGCTTCGGTGATTCCCGAGGCCGGGTGATCCACAACGGGGTCATGGTCGGTGAAGGGCCGCCAAGCCAAGATCGACGCGATGCGGTTCGAGCGGCATGGGGGGTGGGCAACCTTCCGGTCATCCTCTACGCGGGGCGATTCTCTCGCCTGAAAGGCGTCTTCGACTTGCTCGACGCGGCGACGAACCTAGTGCACGGGGGCCCTGAGTTCCAGTTGGTCTTCATCGGAAATGGAACCGCCGACGAGGAGGCACTCCTGCACGACGTGATTGAAGCGCGCGGAATCCGGGGAATCGTCCACGTCTATGGGGCGACCAACACCTACCAGGAGTTCCTCGGTGGCTCTGACATCTTCGTACTGCCTTCCTACGTCGAAGGGTTACCCATCGGGTTGCTCGAGGCGATGGCGAACGGCCTCCCGGTTGTTGCAACGAACGTCGGCGGGATCCCGGAAGTGGTCCGCGAAGGGATCGACGGCAAGCTGGTCCCTCCCGGCGACATCGCGGCCCTCCGGGACGCCCTTGCCTGGATGGTCACGCACGCCCAAGAACGCGAGGTAATGGGAGTGCAAGCGGCAGAGCGGGCGCGGGCGAATTTCAGTGAGGAACGAATGGTTTCGGCTTACCTGAGTCTTTATCACGAGCTAACGGGGTCCGAGGACAGTCCATATACCGTCCAGAATCGTCCCGCTTGATGGAGCCACGAGTACTCCCGCAGGACGAGTTCCCTGGCACGTGCGCCGAGACGGACACGCTCCTCCGGATTGGAAGCGAGCCGACGCAGCGCCCGAAACACCTCTTCGGCATTGGAGGGGCAGCGGATAACTCCGGAACCGGGCCCGCGGAGGATCGGATCCTCGAGCGTACCTTCGTTCACGATGACGGGCAGGGCCATGATCATCGCCTCTAGGACCACCTGGGCGAAAGAATCACGGAACGAAATGTGACAGAGTACGTCAGAATCTGCGAGAATTGGTGCGGGATCGTCCACGAGCCCGGTAAACCGCACCCGCGCTCCCAAGCCGAGCTGTCGACCCAAGGCTTCGAGATCGGACCGGAATTCCCCATCCCCCACTAGCGTGAGCGACACACCCGGCAGGACTCGGGCAAGCTTCGCGGTCGCCTCCATTAGGAGACGCATGCCCATGACCTTGCCGACCCAGCTCATCAGGCTCACAGCGCAAATCCGGAACTCGTTCGGCTTGGTCCGCGGACCCTTCTTCGCCTCGACGAGCGAGTCTCGGACCCCCGGTGCTACGATAGCGGACTCGGCTCGGGCTCCGAATCGCTGGACGAATTCCGTTCGGGAATGTTCGCTAACGAATGTGATGACGTGTGCTCGGCGGAGCAGCCAACGGAACGGGAGCCGGAAGGCGAAACGGACATCGGGCAAAGTGTGAACCGTGAAGACAACGCGGTTCGCAAGCGGACGTCCGAACGGGGAGAGCGCACCCGCGAGACAATACCAGTGTCCGTGGCAATGGACTACATCGGGGCGAATCTCACGAATCGTCCGCCGACACCACCGGGCGAACGCGGCCGGGCTCGACGGACCTCGACGAACGCCGGGGGCCTCCGCGCCATCGCGAGTGAGGACAGTTACGTCGGCGCCTCGACGGATCAATTCTGTGCTGAGGCCTGCGACGAATGTCGTGAGACCGCCGACCACGGGTCGATAGTAGGGCGTCACGAGGACGATTCTCGGCTTCGAGAGATGATCCCGACCCATGGACTAACTCCCCGAAGTCTGGAGGAAGTAAATCGCGATCCCGCCCGTTTCGTAGATCACATATCGGTCCGACGCGACGCTCACGGCAAAGGGAGAGGCGTACGTTTTCCCGTACGCCTCGAAGCTCCCCGGAAGCCCCCGGTTCTCGAGGTAGTACTGAATGTTATAGCGGCTCAGCTGCCCAACGACGTTGGGGTCGTTCGCGGACTGGCTCAGAATGTCGGCCCAAATCACCTCGAAGTTCACCCCGTCGAGCACGAAAAGCGAGTCGTCCTCGATCGTCAGGGAGCCAATCGGAATCAGCCGCGGACGCACGTCAGATGGTTGGAGGTAACCGAACGCTAGAATTTCCGGTCCCTGAAAAGCGGTCGTCGATCCGCCAATCGGGAGATAGGGAAGCCCCGCAATCGCGTGTGACTGAACGCCGAGAGAGCCGGAGTTGGACAGGAACGGCCCGCGCGCGACCGAGCGGAGATACAGCGCCCCGTCGTAGACCTGCGAGGTGAGGTGGACCTCAACGCTCCGCTCGTAGTTGACGATGAGGGCGCTCGAGACAATCGAGCCCGCGATTGCGCAGAGGAGAAACGCCGCGCGGAGCCGCGGCCGGGCCTTCAGCGTCTGATAGAGGAAGAGGATGCCCATCCCCATGAAGATGGCCGCAAACGGGACGAGGTACCAGCCCGTGTACTGGCGCAGCCCAAGTGTCGGAACGATTCCGACGAGGACGGCGATGAGCCAAGGTTCGCGGACATCCGGTGCTCGACTCCGCGAGACCGCGACAGCTCCCACGATCACGAATGGAAGGAGCAACCCGACGGTCCGGGCCAGACTGATCCCAAGGTTCCCCAGTTGCGCGACGGGATCCGAGCCCCCCACGAGTTGGCCTCGCTCGTATTCGGCGAGGACGCCGGAGAACAGGACGATGTACACGACGATCATCGCAATCACGGACCACGAACCGAGACGGAGGACCGTTCGGAAACGTCGTTGGAGGAAGACCGTGGCGTAGGTCGTCCGGAGAATTCTGACGGACACCATGAAGATGTTCGCGACGATATATGCAGCCATCACAATCGCCATCATTACGGCAAGGCGATGGGCGGACATCATTACCAAGAGCGACGTCCCGAGGACTCCGAGATTGATTGGATCCACGCGTGCCCGAAGGCGAAGGAGGGTCCACACGAAGACCGGCACGAGCGCGGTGAAGAGGCTCCGCGTCGGCATCTGCCACTCGAGGCTGCTCACGAACCGGGGCGCCGTCGAGAAGAGGAACGCAACCAAAAGGGCTAACCGGGCGTCCGGCTTAATTTCGCGGGCCATCAGGAACGCTCCCAGCGCGCCCAGGATGGCGGAGAGGAAGTCGAAGAGGAGGATCGATCCCTCAGCGGAGACTCCGCCGACCTCCGTCGTCGCGGCAACCGCGAGAATCGGACCGGACGGATGCGCGAGTGGATAAAGGCCAAACAGGGAGAGCGGGTTGATGAGCCACGCCGCGCGCTTCGAGTCGATGATCATTTGAGCCAGTCCGTGGAACACGAAGGAGTCCGCGCCCGCTTCGTGCTCGGTGGTGGGATATCGGAACGCGAGATTCAGTGCCACGATGGACAACAGGATTGCGACCGTCGCGGCCTTGGGGAACGGCTTCACCGACCGACCCCTCCCTGACCTAGGTCGCGGATGACCTCCCGAAGCGACCGGAAATCGTACTCCGACTGAAGGGATTCCAGGAACACTCGGAAAGGCTGGAGGTTGGCCCGGCACGTCGCGGTCAGCCATGCCGGAAGGTCCGGATGCAACCGGCCTAAGTCGATTGCTTCCCAAGTGTGGCAAAGAATCGTGAGGATCGTCCCGGCGCTCTCACGGGCCGCCCGCTTTGCCGTTTCAGCGCCTTCGGCATGCACGAAACCGAGTCCAATCGGGCCGCCTGGTGCACGCGGGTTTTCCGTCACCGGGACTTCCCAGAGGCGAAGCGACCCGGCCTTGCAGGGGTCGAATGCATGTGGATGATAGGGCTCGCGAGGCGCCGCCCGGTGGTCCACGGTTCGGAAAAGCAGTTGCCGCTTCACGCGCCCTGGCAGCACGGACGAGTCCGCGTCGTACCCGAGCCTGTCGAGTGCTTGCAAGATTGCGGGGCTCACGCTGAAATTCGGTGCGCGAAACAGTCGGGGCCTCGTACCGGCGAGGCCCGTCAAGCCCGCGGTGGAGTCGTCGATCATGCGCTCTTGCCAGGATACCGGTTCGCGCCCGTAGTGCGCCGGTGCGTGCCGGAGGCCGTGGGATCCGAACCAGCCGCCGTCGACCGCTTGCTCCCGCAGGAAATCGGGGACCATTTGCGCGGCGTCGAGCGTGAAGAAGTAGTCTGCCGGGATGTCGAGCCGGCGGAAGAGGTCCGCGAGGCGGGGGAGCCCTTCCTCCAAGCCGACGTGACCTTCCACGAACATCGCCACGTCCCGTTCGACGTCGACGCTCAGGACGACGACCCGGTGAGGGCTGCTATCGACCATCCGAGGGTCCTCCTGCCGCTCCCGATGTCGCTCCCCGTGTGGCGCCGGACCGCGCCTCGACTCCTTCATCGGACAGACATTCCCGATACAACCGGATGAGACGCTCGGCCATGACGTCCCACCGATGCGCGTCGATTCGTTCGCGGGCCTTCCGCCCGAGGCGCTCCCGTTCCGTCGGATCTTCGAGCAACCGTCCGAGGTTCCGAGCGAGGTCATCGGCGTCCCCCGGACGATAGTATCGAGCCGCATCCCCAAGAAGATCCCGGAGTGCCGCAAGATCGGCGACCACCATCGCCTTGCCTGCCACTGCGTACTCGTAGGCCTTGTTTGGAGTCGCGATTTCGGTAAGCGGATTCCGCTGGTACGAAACAACTCCCACCGTCGTCCTCGCCAGGAGGGATGGCACCATCGCGGCAGGCACCTCATCTTCGATCGTGACGATGCCCTCAATCCCGAGCCGTCGAACCTGCTCTCGGAGGCCGCGGACGAACCCGGGTTCTCCCGGGCCAATGATACGCCAGCGAATCCGAACGCGGTCTCGGAGCATCTGGGCGGCTCGGAACACAACGGGAAAGTCTCGCTCCGGATTCAAACCGCCGACGATTGTGATTTCCGGGACGACATCGGGAATCGCCTCCCGCAACGGGCTGATTTGCCCGAGCGACCAGGCCGGAGAATTTTCTACGATGGCGGTTCGAGCTGGCGGCACCCCGCGGGACTCGAGTATCGCGCCGATCGTCGGGTTCACGGTGATTGTCCGAGCCGCCAGCGCACAAGAAAGGCGCTGCGCGAGCAAGGTGATTCGTTCGATGGACAATCTCTTTCGCGTAGGAAATCGGGCTCGGTAAATCTCGGGCATCGATTCGTGAAGGTCCAAGACCAAGCGCGCTCCGAGCGCCCGGCATGGAAGCGCCGCGAGGATGAGAAAGTCGGGGAGCGAATGGACGTGAATGATTCGGTAGCGGCGGACGATCTGTGCGACGAGAAGCGTCGCGGTAACCAAGAGGAAGAACGTTGCATACTGGTAGGCGTACCGCAGTTGGCTCCCCCGTCTGGCGCCAACGGGCAAGCGGTGAACCCGTACGCCTGACTCGACCTCCCGCGTCGCCTCCCCGAGAGACCGAAGGCAGATGACGTCGACCGCGAATCCGGCGGCTTCCAAGGTCATGACTTCTTTTCGGACGCGCGGATCGGCGGGGTACCTTGCGTATGCAACGTGGCAGACGGAGACGGGGGAAGCCGAAACGGCTCGAGCGGTCACCGTTTCACGCCCACCGCGACGATCTTGCGGGCAAAGAGCCCGAGGGGCCCGCGCGAGAGACGACGATCCGAGCGGGCGAGCGCAAACAGCAAGCGCGAGCGGAGAGCCGCCGGCATCCAGCCAGTCATCCAAGGAAGATAGTCCGAACGCCAACACCGGACCTCTCTGAATCCGCCGAGACGAAGGAGACGGCAGAGCCCCCGCACGCGGTACAGTCGGGCTGAGAACCGGTGTGGGTCGCCGGAGAAGTGGTACCGCGTGACCGCGATGCGGAGATTCAGGGGCGAGCAGGAAAACACGACGAACACAGCCCGGCCCCTGGGGCGGAGAACTCGCCAGACCTCACGGACAATTGCGTCGGGAGACGACACGTGTGGGAGGACGAGAATACATGTCGCCGCCGAGAAGCTCCCGCCCCGGAACGGGAGCCTCTCGCCGACGCCAAGGACGGAATAAGCAGAGGGGCTTGGCCGCATAGCATCGAGACCCACGACGGACCAACCTTGTCGTTCGAGAAGCGCGAGATCCTCGCCCTCTCCGCTCCCGACATCGAGGAGCCGACCGTCTGCGGGTCCGAGCAACTCGTGAGCGAGGCCACTGTCCCTCGTGTGGAGGTACGAGTGCAGGTTGGTAGAGGATGCGGGCCCCATAATCTCGTTCACCACAGCTGCAGCCTCACAATGAGCAGCAAGCTCGCGGCGATTGCGCTCTCGACCCCCCACAGAATTCCAACGACTTCCCACTCCCGAAACCGGCCTCCGCGCAGCAGCACATGTGTAATGGACTCCGTCCGGCCCTCGTAGCGAAGCCGACCATCGGGAGCTGCGGATGCGTAGTTCTCGGCGCGGAAGTGGCTACGCGCCTTAAGCGCGAACTCGGCGATCATTGGGGCAAATAGAATCGCGCCCTGCGTCTTCAGCGGCGGGGACGAGATAATCGCTGCACAAGCGATGCAGGCCCCCGCGAACAGTGTCATGGAGTCGCCAGGAAAGACACGTGCGGGAAACCGGTTGAACCAGAGGAACGCGAGTAACGCCCCTAGCAGCGGGAACAGGAGGAAAAGCCCCGCAGTCGCCCCCTGCAGCAGGGATAGGCCAATCAACGCGACCGAGATGATGCTCAGCAAGCCCGCGCCGAGGCCGTTGTAGCCTTCAAGCATGTTCGCGGCGTTCGCGGCACTGGTGACCCCGAACGGCACGGCGACCAGAGTGGCCAAGCCGATGTTGAATCCGAGCAGGTACACATCGCCGGAAGCGAAGACGACGGCCCCCAGGGGAAGCGCGAGAACGAACGGGAGGATCGCCTTCGTCCGCTGGCGAAGGTGGAACATGTCATCTAGAAGGCCGACGACCCCGGCGCCGAGCGAGGCGCTGATCGCGACATAGTAGTAGGCGCTGACCGCAGCGAATGTGTCCGCGGTTGCCAAGACCGTGATCACGGTGACACCGACGGAGAAGCCCAGCAGCACCCCGACTCCGCCCATTTCGGGTACTACGGGCCGATCTAACTTGTTCAGGTCCTTGCCAACGAGCGTCGTGCCTCGCAGGTTGCGAATGAGCCACGGGACGAAAAGGAGCGTCGCGACGGCGGAGGCGACCGCCGAGGCTAGGAAGAGGGACAGGTCCATGGACCGCAGGCCGCGGATGAGGACCCCACGTATTTCTACCCGACAGACGAGATTCTGGAAGTTGAAAATTCCGGCTTCCCACGGAGTAACCTATCAGCCTCGATAGTCGCGCGGAAAGGTTCTTAACCAGGCCTAGGGACATTGAGGCCGATGCACGCAGAGAAGATCCGGACGGCCAACATCCCTGCCTTCCGGCTCGAACCGAAGGACGCGGTCGTCGTCATGTCCCTCATCGGCATCACCGCCTACATTCTCGGCCTTATTGTCGGGCTCGCCTTCTAGTGCCGCCTCGCACGCCCGCGCTGTTCTGAGTCGACGAGCAAACGTAGATGAGCCACGGCACGAGTTCCGATGCCGATGGCGGACGCGCGTGTGCACAGGACGGCCGAGGTGTCCGCCGAGGCGGCGATCGGCGAAGGCACGGCGGTATGGCATTGGGCCCAGATCCGAGAGGGAGCGCGCGTAGGACGGCGCTGCAACATCGGGAAAGATGTCTATATCGATACGGCGGTCGTCGTTGGGGACGACTGCAAAATTCAGAACTTCGCCACAATTTACCGCGGCGTAACCGTCGGGGATCGGGTCTTTATCGGCCCCCACGTCTGCTTCACGAACGATGTCTATCCCCGCGCCGTGAGTCCGGACTGGCAGGTCGTGCCGACGAAAGTCGAGGACGGCGCGTCCATCGGTGCGAACGCGACGATCCTTTGCGGCATCACGATCGGCCGGAACGCGATGGTCGCCGCCGGCGCCGTCGTCACGAAGGACGTCCCCCCGCATGCCCTCGTCGCCGGCGTGCCGGCGAAGCGAATCGGCTGGGTCTGCGAATGCGGCCGCCCGCTCGACGCGCGCATGCGCTGCGTCCACGACGGCCGCACCTACCCGGACCTGAAGCCGAGGCGCAAGGCTCGTTCCCGCCGCCGGAAGTGAGCGGCGAACCTTCATACGACGGATGCGGTTCCGCGCTCCGATGATCCCGATCGCCCGCCCGATCCTCGGGGAGGACGAGCTCGCGGCGGTCAAGGACGTCCTGGCGTCCGGCATGCTCGCGCAGGGCGCGAAGGTGAAGGCGTTCGAGGAGGCGTTCGCCGGGGACGTCGGCCGGAAGCACGGGATCGCGGTCGCGAACGGCACGGCCGCGCTGCACGTCGCGCTTCTCGCGCACGGCATCAAGGCCGGCCAGGAAGTCGTCATCCCGCCGCTGACGTTCTTCGCGACCGCGTCGACGGTCCTACTGTGCGGCGCGAAGCCGGTCTTCGCCGACGTCGATCGGAACTCGTACAACCTCGACCCCTCGAAGGCCGCGGCCGCGTTCACCCGCCGGACCGCGGCGGTCATGCCGGTCCACCTGTACGGCCAGACCGCGGAGATGGAGCCGATCGTCGAGGCGGCGAAGGACCGCGGCATCGCGGTCATCGAGGACGCGGCCCAGGCCCACGGCGCCGAGTACCACGGCAAGAAGGCCGGCAACCTCGGCGACACCGCCTGCTTCTCCTTCTACCCGACGAAGAACATGACGACGGGCGAGGGCGGGATGATCGTCACGGACGACGACGCGATCGCGGCGAAGGCCCGCCTCTTGCGGGACCAGGGGCAGGCGTCGAAG
>WNGA01003640.1_pt1 | contig 23045 bp, 23 predicted proteins | sample 5400061 | NCBI WGS metagenome assembly WNGA01 (sample SAMN13153366, study PRJNA577476) | soil metagenome | isolation source: 100 cm soil or saprolite under grassland replicate 2 | place: USA:California | collected 2016-06-15
CGTCCTGCACCACCTCCTCCGCGAGCTCTCGGTCCCCGAGCGCGCTCGTCGCGAAGCCGAACAGCTCGGGGGCGTAGCGCCGGTAGAGCTCGCGCAGCTCGTCGCCGCTGCGGTCGAACGGCAGCCTCTCAACGAGCGTCGCGTCGCTCGACGCCATGCCTTTACCTATACGCGATCGCGGGGCGCACGGTTCGCATCGTAAGTTTCCTGGCGTGCTCGCCGCCCCCGCCGCCAGCCTCGGGGAGTCGTTCGACTCCTTCTTCGACGCGGTCGACTCGTTCTTCTCGAACCTCGCGTCGGTCCGGCTGGTCCCGCTCCTGTTCGCCCTCGCGCTGTTCACCTGCTACCTGACGCTGCGCGCCCGGGCGAGCTTCAACATCCTGCGCGCGGCGTACCCGACCGAGCGGATCAGCTTCCAGCGGATCTGGGGCGCCTACTTCGCCGGCTACGGGTTCAACGCGGTGATCCCGGCGCGCGGCGGGGACGTCGTGCGGCTCTTCCTCACGAAGAACTCGATCCCGAACTCGAGCTTTCCGGCGGTGGCCGCGAGCTTCGTCGTCGAGCTGATCTTCGACGTGGCGATGGGATCGGTGATCCTGCTGTTCGCGTTCACGCAGGGCGTCTTCCCGAAGCCGCCGGACTTCGCGAAGCTGAACGCGTTCGACCTGTCGTACCTCGCGCAGCACCCGGAGTTCACGCTGTTCCTGCTCACGCTGCTGGCGGTCGGCGGGCTCGGCGGGTTCGCGGTCCTCAGCGTGCGCGCACTGGCGTTCTGGGAGCGCGTGCGCCAGGGCTTCACGATCCTCCAGGACCGCGACCGCTATATCCGCGAGGTGTTCCTCGTCCAGCTCGGCGGCTGGTGCTTCCGCTTCACGGCCTTCTGGATGCTGCTCGAGGCGTTCAACGTGGGCGGCTCCGTGAAGAACGTGCTGCTCGTGCTGGGCGTGAACGCGGTGTCGGCCGCCGTGCCCTTCACGCCGCAGGGCGCGGGGGTCCAGCAAGCACTGCTGGCGAAGGTCTTCGCCGGGACGGCGAAGGGAGCTACGGTTGCGGCCTACTCCGTCGGCCAGCAGATCGCAATCGGAGCGCTTACCTTCGCGATCGGCTTCGGGTCGATCGTCTTCATCTTCCGCTACCGGAGCTTCAGGGAGGTGATAGCCAGCGGCCAGGCGGAGCGCGCTACGTCCCGAAGCCCTCGCGAGCCTCGCGCACCAGGATGACCGCCTCTGGGAAGAGCGCCTGCATCGCCGCGCGTAGCTCCTGCGTCTGCTGCTCGGCGTTGCCCTGAAGGTTGAGGCGGTTGAGACCGGCGACGGTCATGTCGACCGCCAGCTTGATCGCGTTGTCGGCCCAGGCCACGCGCTGCGCGCCCTGCATCTGCTGGGCGAACTCCTCCATGCGCCGGCGCAGCTCGTCCGGGTCGCCGAAGAGGCCGCCGAATGGGTCTTCAGAAGACATGGGTCAAGGGTAGGGGACGACCCGATATTGTCGCGCGACCAATGCGGATCTCCGAGGTCATGACTCAGGGAGTCGTCACGGCGGAGGGCGGCGACACTCTTCAGCACGTCGGCGAGCTGATGCGCGACCGTAACGTCGGCTCCGTCGTGATCTGCGAGGGCGGCCGGCCGGTCGGCGTGATCACGGACCGCGACCTCGCGCTCGCGGTGGTGGCCGATCAGATCGACCCGGGCAGCCCGGCGGGCGACCACGCGTCGCGGCCGATCGTCACGGGCGAGGTCGAGATGCACCTCGAGGAGGCGGTGGCGCTCATGATCCAGCACCGGATCCGGCGGCTGCCGGTGACCCAGGGGGACGGCCTCGTAGGCATCGTCACGATCGACGACCTCGCCGTGCGCGCCGGCGACCTCCACCTGGCGCAGCAGATCACCGCCGAGGTGGCGAAGGCGGCGCTGCCCGAGTTCTACTTCCACCAGCGCGGAGGCTGACGCTTTGGCGCCGCTCACACCCGACCAGCTCCGCACGCGCCAGCGCATCGAGGGCCTCATCAGGCTCGCCGTTCCGGCGCTCGACCTCGTGCTCGCGGTGGGCGAGCGCGTCTCGCGGATCGTCGAGCCGGAGGACGTGGAGTACTACCCGCCGCGCGTGACGCGCGAGTCCGCCCCGCCGCCTAAGCGCACGTGAGCCGCGAGGACCAGCTCCGCTGGGAGGCCCGCTGGGCCCGGCCGGTCGCGGTCTCGGCGTTCGCCGCGGGCGTGCTGCTCATCGTCAGCGCCACGGTCTTCTTCCCCGAGGACCGCAAGGGCATCAGGCGGGCGCCGGACCTGCTGCTCTCGATCGACGAGCAGTCGGGCGCCTACCTCGCGTCCGCGATCCTGACGGCCGTCGCGTCGCTGTTCCTGCTGGCGGTCTTCCTCTACCTGTTCCGCGCCATCGAGGCCCGCAACGGCGGCGTGCCGCACTGGTTCTTGTACCTGGTCATCGGGGCGCCGGTCGTGTTCGCGATCGCCACGGGGGTCTACTCGGTGCAGGCGGTCGACATCGCCGACGAGTTCGCCTCCGACAGCCCGATTCGAGGTCAGGCCGGCGAGGACCGGGCGAACGATCTCAGCGACATCAGCCCGATCCTGCTCGCGCTCCAGACCGCCGGGACCGTCGCGGTCGCGTTCCTGTTCGTGATGCTGCCGCTGCGCGCGCGCCGCGTGGGGCTGCTCACGCCGTTCATGGGCATCCTCGGCGCCATCAGCGGGGGACTCGTGGTCTTCCAGCTCGCCGGCATCTCCGCGGTGGTACAGGCCTTCTGGCTGGGAGCTCTCGGCGCGCTCTTCCTCGGCAGGTGGCCGGGCGGACGCGGCCCCGCCTGGGAGAGCGGCGAGGCCGAGCCGTGGCCCACGGCAGCTCAGCGACGCGCCGACCTCGTGCCGCCGCCGCCCCAGCCCCAGCCGGAACAGGAGCCGGAGCCGGAACAGGAGCTTGAGCCGGAGCCGGTTCCGGAGCGTCCCGCCTCACGCAAGAGACGCAAGAAGAAGCGCTAGGCGATAGCCGGCGCGTCCGGCAGGCGGTCGAGCGCCGCGTTCATGTCCCCCTCCGAGAACTCCGGGTCCTCGAGCTCGCCGGCCAGGTAGCTCTCGTAGGCGGACATGTCGAAGTGGCCGTGGCCTGAGAGGCCGAGCAGGATCACGCGCTCCTCGCCCGCCTCTCGGGCCGCCTCGGCCTCGTCCAGCACCGCGCGGATCGCGTGCGCCGGCTCGGGGCCGGGGACGATCCCCTCGGTCCGCGCGAAGCGGAGCGCCGCCGCGAACGTCTCGTTCTGCTTGTAGGCGCGCGCCTCCACGAGGCCGTGCTTCACGAGCCCGCAGAGCATCGGCGAGTCGCCGTGGTAGCGCAGGCCGCCGGCGTGCACCGGTGGCGGCACGAAGTCGTGGCCGAGCGTGTACATCGGCATCAGCGGCGTTAGCCCGACGGTGTCGCCGAAGTCGTAGCGGTAGGCGCCCCGGGTGAGCGTCGGGCAGGCGGCCGGCTCGGCGGCCAGGAAGCGGGTCTTCGCCTCGCCGCGCAGCACCCGCCTGACGAAGGGGAAGCTGAGGCCGGCGAAGTTGGAGCCGCCGCCCACGCAGCCCACGATCACGTCCGGCTCGTCGCCCGCCATCTCCATCTGCGCGATCGCCTCCTGGCCGATCACGGTCTGGTGCAGGCAGACGTGGTTCAGCACCGAGCCGAGCGCGTAGTTCGTGCCCTCGTCGCCCGCCGCGACCTCCACCGCCTCGGAGATGGCGATGCCGAGCGAACCGGTCGGGTGCGAGGCCTGGCTCCTGCCGGCCTCGGTGGTGTCGCTCGGCGAGCGGATCACCGTGGCGCCCCAGCTCTCCATCATCGCGCGCCGGTAGGGCTTCTGGTCGTAGCTCGCGCCGACCATGTAGACCAGGCACTCGAGTCCGAACAGGCTGCACGCGAGCGCCAGCGCGGAGCCCCACTGGCCGGCTCCGGTCTCGGTCGCGAGCCGCCGGGCGCCCGCCTCCTTGTTCGCGTACGCCTGCGCGACCGCGCTGTTGGGCTTGTGCGATCCGGCCGGCGAGACGCCCTCGTACTTGTAGTAGATCCGCGCGGGCGTATCGAGCTCGCGCTCGAGCCGGTGCGCGCGGTAGAGCGGGGTCGGGCGCCACAGCCTGTAGACGTCGCGAACCGGCTCGGGGATCTCGACCTCCGCGTCGGCCGACACCTCCTGGCCGATGATCTCCATGGGGAAGATCGGCGTGAGGTCGTCCGGCCCGGCGGGCTGCATCGTGCCCGGGTTGAGCGGCGGCAGCGGGTCGCCCGGGAGATCCGGGAGGAGGTTGACCCAGTGGGTCGGGATGCGGTCCTCTGTGAGGGTGAACTTCGTCTGGTCGGCCACGGGCCGATCCTAGACCGCGTCGACCGCGCTCGCGATCTCCATGTAGGCGCTCGCCGCGTCGGGCGCGCCGAAGATCGACGAGCCCGCGACGAACAGCGTCGCGCCCGCGTCGCGGGTCGCGCGAGCGGTCTCGGCTTCGATGCCGCCGTCAACCTCGATCGGAACGTCGGGGCCGAGCAGGTCGCGGAGGCGCGCGACCTTGGCCGTCGAGCTCGCGATGTACGCCTGGCCGCCCCAGCCCGGGTTCACGGTCATGCACAGCACGTGGTCGAGCTCGTCGGTCACCCCTGCCACCACGTCGGCGGGCGTGGCCGGGTTGAGCGCCAGGCCGACGTGGAGTCCCGCGTCGCGCACCGCCTGGAGCGCGTAGTTCACGTGCGGCGTGGCCTCCCAGTGCACGATGATCGAGTCGGCGCCGGCGGCGGCGAAGTCCTCGATCCGCCGTTCCGGGCGCTCGACCATCAGGTGCACGTCGAGGACGCCGCCGCGGCCGTGCACGAGCTCGCGGAGCGCCTCGACGATCAGCGCGCCGATCGAGATCGGCGGCACGAAGTGGCCGTCCATCACGTCGACGTGGATCACGCGGGCGCCGGCGTCCATCACGGCCTCGACCTGCTCGCCGAGGCGGGCGAAGTCGGACGCCAGGATCGATGGCGCTACGCGAACGTCCGAGAGCAGGTCGTGGGCCGGCACGGCCGGGCGACCGTACCAGCCAAAGACGTCGCTACGAGGGATTCTCGGCGCGGTTCTCCGTGCCGTCCTCGACCTGGTCCAGCGACGTGACGTCGCGGCGGTCGACGTGCTCGCAGTCGTTGTCGACGATGTCGAACTGGTCGGCCAGCACGTGGTCGCGGCCCTCCCCGCAGTGGACGAGGTCGACCTCGCCGTCGCGCACGCGGAACCGGTCGCGGCCGTTCCCGCCGCTCAGCTCTCGGCGCCTCTTCCCGAACGCACGAAATCCGGTCCGGCGAGCGCCCTGATCGTGTCGTCGCCGGCGCGTCCCAGGATCACGTCGTGCTCGTCGGTTCCCGTCAGCACGTTCGAGCTCGCGTCGCCGATCACGGTCGCGGCCATCGCGGTCGTCGCGGCTACCAGACCGGCGGCCGCCGCGGCGGTCAGAGCGGTCAGAAGCCTGTTGCTACGCTGCGCCACTGGGGCATCCTCCTTGGTCGGTGGGTGCCCCTCTAACCGTTTTGGGCGAGGCGAGTTGCGGTGGGCCTCAGGCCCGCGCGGCCTGCTTCGCGTGGGCCCGGATCTCCGACAGGATCCGCTCGAGGCGCGGCTCCGTGTCGCGGTCCACGAACGTCATCGTCGCCGCGACGGCCGGATGCACGCGCGCGATCTCCGCGTGAAGCGCGTGCGCGACGGCGCGGTAGGTGGGGTGCCCCTCGCGCCCCGAGCGAAGCTCGATCAGGTGCATCGCCTCGCGGGCATTCATGTCGAGCACGTAGCGGATCCGGTAGCCGAGCGCCAGGGCGTAGGGAGCGAGCTCGGGTCGGCCGAGCTCCACGACCCTCGCGTGCTCCTCGCGCGAGCGCTCGAGGCCGGCACGGTAGATGTCACCCACGCCCGCCTGGTCGAGCTCGTCGGGCACGCCCGCGCCGAGCTCCGGGCCGAGCGTCTGCCACTGGACGGTGAGCAGGCGGTGGCGCTGGAGGTCGCGGAAGGCGCCGTAGTCCGACACCACCTCGAAGCGGTAGCTGAGCGCCTCGAAGCCGCGTCCCGGACGGTGGCGCCGGTTGCGCCGCTCGCCCACGAGCTCCGCGAGCATTGCCGCCCGCTCGTCCGGTGGCAGGTTGCGGAGCGCCGCCCGCGCCTCGTCCTCCGACACCGCGGCGGCCTCGAACAGCAGCGCGGCGAGCAGCTCCTCCTCGCTCCCGCGGACCGACAGCAGCCGCACCGCCGGGCCCGTCTCCTCGTCGCGACGCGCCCGGTCGAGCCCGAGCCGCGCCGCCCAGCGCTCGGCCGCCTCCTCGCGCTCCTCGAGGTAGCCGATCCACTCGCCGCCGCGGTCGGGACGCTCCACGCGTGCGACGAAGCTCGGCACCACGGCCTTCAGCTCCTCGAGGATCATGCTCGCGTAGCCGCGCGCCTCGGGCAGCGGCGAGGCGAACAGGCGCAGGAGGAGCTGCTCGTAGGCCTGGCCCGAGGCGAAGATGCCCACGTGCGAGAGCGACGCCGCCGGGAGCAGTCCGCGCAGCAGGTCGAGCGCCTTCGCCCGGATCGAGCGCGCGTGGGCGGCCTCCGGCTCGCCTTCGGTGCGCGGGAAGCGCTCGGCCGCCCACGCCTCCACGCGCGGCAGTGCCTCGGAATACGCATTGAAGAGCGAGCCCATCGCCTGTTCGTATTCGGGGCCCAGTTCCGGGTCGCGCCAGTAGCGGTAGCCCAGCCCCGCTCCCATCGGGACGTCGTATGGCATGTAGCGGGTCGACTGTTCGAGGTAGGCCGCCAGCCGGCCGCGCTGGAGCAGCTTCGTCATCACGTTCGAGACCCACTCGCAGGCGATGTGCGCGCCGCCGAGCTGGGCCACAGAGTCGTCCCCGTAGCCGATGAAGATGCGCTCGTAGAGCCCGCGGGCGCGCTCGCCCTCCTCCCCGTCGAAGGCCGGGCCGGGCTCGGCGTTCGCGGCGAACTCCTCCAGGTACAGGCGCCGCAGCGTGCCCTGGTAGCGCGAGTAGCGCGCGAAGAGGGCGCCCTTCACGGTGTCGGGCAGGTTCACCAGGGCAAAGACCGGCCGGTCGAGGTTCGTGAAATGAGGCGCGAGGAGAGCCCGCTCCTCGTCGGTGAAGGTCTCGACCGGGTAGTCCATGCGGCTGGGCCACCTTAGCGCCGCGATCGGCCGGGGTGCTTACGGCAGCGTGAAGGGGGTGGCCTCCGCCGAGCGTCCTGGATTGGGCACCGTATAGGTACCCCAGGCAGGATGGTCGACCTCCTCAATGCCCGTCGTCCTAGGCGAGCCGCTGCTGCAAAACGCGCTCCAGCCGCGCGTGCTCCTCGTCCACCGGGACCGCCTTGTCCAGCCGCATCTCGATCTCGCGCCCGTCGATGATCAGCGTCGCCACCTGGTTGTCGAACCAGGGGCCGTCGCCGGTCATGCGCCAGCCGATGCCGGGGTCGCGCACGCCCGCGAGCCGCGCCAGCGTGCGCGTGACGAGCTCGAGCTCGCGCGACATCCCGATCCTGATCGACTGGCGCTCGCTCTTCCCGAGCGGGTTCCGGTAGGGCGAGCAGACCGCCTGCCAGACGCCCGACCTCATCCCGGTCCCGCGCGGGTAGCCGACCTCGAACAGGTAGGCGTGGTGGACGTCGCCGGACAGCACGACGATCGAGGCGGGCGGCTCGCCCCGCTCGCCCGTGCCGACGGCCCTGAAGAGCTCCGCGAGCCGGGCGAACGACTCCTGGAAGGCGGCCCAGTGCTCCATGTCGGCCGCCTGCCGGAGGCTCTCGCCGGCCTTCGCCGCCACCGGGCCCCACGCCCCGCCGGCCACCGCCTCGCTCCAAGCCTCGGCGTAGTGCATCCCACGGCCCAGCAGCCACGGGAGCGATGTCGCGACGAGCAGGTGGTCGAAGCCGCCTTTGGCGTGCTCGTAGACCCAGTCCCATTCCTGCTGGTCGAGCATCGAGCGCCGGCTCTCGTCGAGGACGCGCCCGGCGCGCGAGTCGATCACCACGAGACGCGTCCGGCCGAGGTCGCGGCAGAAGCTCCAGCGCGCGCCATCGGTCGTGCGGTCCGCGCGGTAGGCGAACTCCTCCAGGAGCTCTTCGGCGTCGTCCTCCGCCTTTACGCGGTTGAGGAGCTCGTCGTCCCTGTGCGCCTCCGGTGCGAGGTTCCCGAGGTGCTGGTAGACCCAATAGGACGACAGCGCGCCCTTGATGTGCTCGTTCCACCAGTGGTGCGAGCGCATCTCCTTGACCCAGGCCTCGGAGATGTTCCAGTCGTCGTGGACGTCGTGGTCGTCAAAGATCATCGCCGTCGAGACCGTCGACATGAGCCAGCGGAGCGCCGGGTCGCTCCAGCTCTCGAGGTAGAGCTGCGTGTAGTCCTCGAAGTCGAGCACGCGCTCGCCGGGGAGATCGTCGGTGTCGCGCTTCGTCTCGATGAACGCGAGGGTGGCCGGGGACACCTCGTCCGCGTAGACCTGGTCGCCCAGCATCAAGAGCACGTCCGGCCACTCGTCGCGTGGCTCGTCGCGCATGCGCAGCGCCATCGTGTGGAGCGCGTCGATCTCGCGCCCGCGCTCGTCCTCGTCCTTCCTCAGTGTGTACGGCGGCTCGTGCGGCGCGGCCACGCGGCACGATCCGAACGCGATCCTGAGCGGGGTGTCCTTGGGATAGGTGCGAAATGCGCTCGCCGGAAAGGCATTGTCGGCCGGCCAGACGCGCTCCCCGTCCAGGAGCACCTCGTACTCGTGCCAGGTGCCCGGCTCGAGGTCCCCGCAGCACACGAGCGCGTAGTGATGTCCGCATACGCAGAAGGTCCGCTCGCGGGTGCCGAGGACCTCGACCTCGCACGCCGCGTCGGTCTCGACCCAGATCACGGCCTCGGTCTCACCGACGTGGCGAAGCAGCGGTCCGAGCACGAGCGAGGGCATGCGCGGAACGTACCCCGGGGAGTAGCTTTCGGATCGTGGAGACGCAGCTTCAGGACGTGGGCCGCACGATCCATGCCGCGCTGCCCGGAAGGTCGCGCCACCCGCTCCGCGCGCTCGACCAGCGGGCGATGGAGCTCGCGTCGCAGGATGCCGAGCTGCGCGCGGCGCTGTTTCGCTTCGTGGACGTGACGCCCGCATGTCGCTCGCTCGACGACCTCGCCCGGCACCTCACCGGCTACCTCGAGGAGGTGGACGACCGCCCGCCGCCGATCCAGGCGGCGATGCGCATGTCGGGCACGAAGCCCGGCCGCGCGGCGCTGGGCGCCGCGGCGGCAGCCGGCGTGCGCCACATGGCCCACCGCTTCATCGTCGGCGAGAGCCCGAAGGCGGCTCTGAAGTCGATCCGCCACCTCTGGGACCACGGCGCGGCGGTGTCGCTCGACCTGCTCGGCGAGGCGACCGTCACCGAGCCCGAGGCCGACCGCTACGCGGCGCGCTGCATGGACGCGCTCGAGACCCTGGCCGGCGCGGCGCCGTCGTGGCCGGCGCGGCCGGTGCTCGAGGCCGACTCGCTCGGGCCGCTCCCGCGCGTGAACCTGTCCGTGAAGGTGTCGGCGCTCACGCCGCTCCTGCGGCCGGAGGCGCCCGAGGTGGGCCGCGACGACGCGGCGCGGCGGATGCGGCCGTTACTAGCCCGCGCGCAGGAGCTCGGCGCACACCTGCACATCGACATGGAGTCTGTGGACACCGCCGAGGCGACACTGGGTCTCGTGTTCGAGCTGCTCGACGAGCCGGAGCTGCGCGCGGGCTCGGCCGGCGTGGTGATCCAGGCCTACCTGCGCGAGTCGCCGCAGCAGCTCGAGCAGGTGCTCGACTGGGCGGCCGGGACGGACCGCGAGCAGCCGCTCGTCGTGCGGCTGGTGAAGGGCGCCTACTGGGACCACGAGGTCGTGGACGCGCGCCAGCACGGCTGGACGCCGCCCGTGTTCGAGGCCAAGCGCGACTCGGACCGCAACTTCGAGGCGCTCACGCGGCGCCTGATCGAGGCGTGGCCGCACGTGCGCCCTGCGATCGCGTCGCACAACCTGCGCTCGGTTGCGCACGCGGTAGCGGTCGCGCGCGAGCTCGGCCGCGAGGACCGCGACGTGGAGTTCCAGGTGCTGCGCGGGCTGGGCGACGACCTCGCGGCGGCGCTCGCCGACGTCGGCCACCGCGTCCGGATCTACTGTCCAGTCGGGGACCTGGTGGCCGGGATGGCGTACCTGGTGCGGCGGCTGCTCGAGAACACGGCGAACGAGTCGTTCCTCGGCGAGCAGCAGCGCGGCAGGCCGATCGAGGAGCTGCTGGCCGCGCCGTGAGCACCGTCGCCGAGCCGTCCGCCGGCTTCCGCAACGAGCCGATCCTCGAGCTGCGACGCGCGCCGGCGCGGGAATCGCTGCTCGAGGCGCTGCGCGAGCTCGACTCGCGCCTTCCGCTCGAGGTGCCGGTGCTCGTGGGCGGCGATCGCGGGCCTGCCGAGGGCCTCGACTCGACCGACCCGGGCGCGCCCGGCCGCCTCGTGGCGAGCGCGGGACGGGCGACCGAGGCCGACGCCGCCGACGCCGTGGGGGCGGCCGAGCGCGGCTTCCGCGACTGGAGCGCGCGCCCGGCGGTCGAGCGCGCCGAGGTGCTGCGCGGCGCCGCGGCGATCCTGCGCGAGCGCCGGCTCGAGCTCGCCGCGCTTCAGGTGCGCGAGTGCGCGAAGCCCTGGCCGGAGGCCGACGGCGACGTCTGCGAGGCGATCGACTTCCTCGAGTACTACGCGCGCGAGGCGGTCGCGCTCGACGAGGGGCGCGCGCTCGTGCAGGTGCCGGGCGAGCGCAACACGATGCGCTACGCGCCGCGCGGCGTGGCGGCGGTGATCGCGCCGTGGAACTTCCCGCTCGCGATTCCCTGCGGCATGACGGCCGCCGCGCTCGCGGCCGGCAACGCGGCGGTGCTGAAGCCCGCGGAGCAGTCGCCCGCGAGCGCGGGCGCGCTGGTCGACGCGCTCCACGCGGCGGGCGTGCCGCGCGAGGCCGTGTCGCTGCTCCCGGGTTACGGCGAGGCCGGCGCGGCGCTCGTGCGCGACCCGCGCGTCCACGTGATCGCGTTCACCGGCTCGAGCGCCGTCGGGCTGGAGATCCTGCGGGCGTCGGCGGAGACGCCCGAGGGGCAGGGGCACGTGAAGCGGGTCGTGTCCGAGATGGGCGGCAAGAACTGCGTGATCGTCGATTCCGACGCCGATCTGGACGAGGTGGTGCCCGAGGTCGTGCACTCGGCCTTCGGCTACGCCGGGCAGAAGTGCTCGGCGGCCGCGCGCGTCCTCGTCCACGAGGCGGCCGCCGACACGCTGCTCGAGCGGCTCGCCGGCGCCGTGCGCGTGCTCGACGTGGGCCAGGCCGAGCGCTTCGCCACCGAGGTCCCGCCGGTGATCGAGCGGGAGGCGCAGGAGCGGGTCCTGCGCTACGCGGCGATGGCGCCGGCGCTCGCGGCGTCCGAGCAGCCGCTGCCGGAGGAGGGCTGGTTCTGCGCGCCGACCGTGGTCGCGGACCTCCCCGGCGACTCGCCCGTGCTGAGCGATGAGATCTTCGGCCCGCTGCTCGCCGTCACGCGCGTGCGCGATGTGGACGAGGCGTGCGACATCGTCGACTCGCTCCCCTTGGCACTCACCGGCGGCCTGTTCTCGCGCACGCCGGCCACGATCGAGCGCGTGGCCGCGCGGCTGCCCGTGGGGAACCTCTACGTGAACCGCGGCATCACCGGCGCGATGGTCGGGCGCCAGCCGTTCGGCGGCAATCGCCGCTCGGGAATCGGCTCGAAGGCGGGCGGGCCGGATTATCTGCTGCAATTCGTGGAACCGCGCGTGGTGACGGAGAACACCATGCGACATGGAATACCCGTCGAGTGAGCGGGTAGGGAGGCCACATGATCGGAGCAATCATCCTCGGCCTGCTGGCCGGGTACATCGCCAAGGCCCTTATGCCGGGCGACGACCCGGGCGGCTTCTTCGTCACGATCCTGCTCGGGCTGGCCGGCTCGCTGATCGGCTTCTTCATCTTCACGGAGCTGCTCGGAATCGGCGACACCGACATCTTCGACCTCGGTGGCCTCATCGGGGCGATCATCGGGACGATGATCCTGCTGGGCATCTACAGGGCGGTCGTGGGCAGCGACGACGAGCCGCGCAGGACCACCGCCACGCCCTAGGCAAAATCGCGCGCTCGCGGCGGGTCAGCGTCTAATGTGTGGCCCGCCGTGGCCGCCCCTGCCTTCGACCTCCAGTCGCACTCCGTCCATTCGGACGGCGACCTGCCGGCGGCTCAGGTGGTGGAGAACGCCGCCCGGGCGGGGGTCGAGCTGCTCGCGCTCTCGGACCACGACACGGTCGACGGCGTTGACGAGGCGCTCGCCGCGGGCGCCGTGCACGGCGTGCGCGTGGTGCCCGCCACGGAGATCTCGGCGGTCGACGGCGACTACGAGGACCTGCACGTCCTCGGGTACGGGATCGACCACCGCAGCGCGCTCCTGGGCGAGCGGCTGCTGGACGCGCGCGCGGACCGCGAGCGGCGCGCCGACGCGATGGCCGGCCGCCTCCGCGAGCTCGGCTTCCACGTCGACCCGGCGCCGATCGAGGCGCGCAAGGCCAAGGGAAAGCCGGTAGGGCGCCCGCATCTCGCGGCGGCGGTGCTGGCGCATCCGGCCAACGCCGAGCGGCTCGCCGCCGAGGGCCACGCGGACGTGTCGTCGTTCATCCCCGCCTATCTGATCCAGGGCATGCCGGGCTACGTGGCCCGGACGCACCCCACGGTCGAGGAGGCCATCGGCTGGATCCACGAGGCCGCCGGGGTCGCCGTCTGGGCGCATCCGTTCTGGGACGTCCACGACAGCGGTGAGGTGCTGGCCGCGATCTCGCGCTATCGGGACGCCGGGCTCGACGGGGTGGAGGTCTTCTATCCCTCTCATTCCGAGGAGCAGACGCTGCTGCTGGCGCGTTGCACCGCGGAGCTTGGCCTGTTGAGCACCGGTTCGTCCGACTACCACGGTCCCGACCACCGGCTCTTCTCGTCGTTCCGGGCGTTCGAGCTGCACGGCTGCGAGCCCAATCTGGGGCCGGTCGCCCACGGCACGCTGGCGGCGCCCGCCCGGAGCGGCTCGGGCCTGTGCTTCTGGCTCACGGGGCTGTCGGGCTCCGGCAAGTCGACCGTGGGCCGGCTCGCCGCGGGCCAGCTGCGCGACCGCGGCCACCGCGTGGAGGTGCTCGACGGCGACGACGTGCGCCAGAACCTCTGCGCCGGCCTCGGCTTCTCGCGCGAGGACCGCGACGTGAACGTGCGCCGGATCGCCTGGGTCGCCGACCTGCTCTCCCGCAACGGGGTCGTGACGTTCGTCGCCGCCGTGTCGCCCTTCCGCCGCGCCCGCGACGAGGCACGGGCGCGGATGGGCCACCGCTTTGTCGAGGTCCACGTGCGCGCCTCGGTCGAGGAATGCGAGCGCCGCGACGTGAAGGGCCTCTACGAGCGCGCGCGGGCGGGCGAGATCCGGGCGTTCACGGGCGTGTCGGACCCGTACGAGGAGCCCCTGGCCGCGGAGCTGACGCTCGAGACCGAGTCGGAGTCGCCGGAGGACTCGGCGGCGAGGCTGGTGGAGTACGTGGAGGCGCGTCTGTCGGGCCCCGCCGCCGACCGCGCGCCGGCCCCCAGCGCTTGACGGCTTAGGCCGGCTCGGGGCGGGCTGCCGGCGCCGCGCGCGCTCCGTCCCCGTCGCCCTCGGTGGCCCGTTCTTCGGCCCCGTCGCGGGGCGGTGGCGGGCCCTGGCCGGCCGCCGCCGCCATCGCCTCCGCCCGCGCCTGGGCCGGAGTGCGCCTGAGAGCGGCCATCAGCGGCAGCGCCGACAGCACCAGCAGCGCCGCCTGGCGGAACGCCCATGCGAAGCCCTCGCGGGCCGAGCCCGCGGTCTGGCGGATGATCTCCTCGTCGAAGCCCGGCTCCGGCTTGAAGCGCTCCTGGGTCCCGCCTGTGTAGTCGTGGAGGGTGGACTGGATCACCATCGCGGCCATGGGCTTCGGGATCTCCCAGTCGTCGACGATGTCCTCGATCTCGTCGTCCGCGAACCAGGACATGTGCGCGTGTAGCGCGCCGCCGAAGGTGGCGATCAGGACCGCCACTCCGATCGCGGCGCCGAGCTGGCGCGCGGTGTTCAGCACCCCGGAGGCCAGGCCGAGGTCCTGGCCCGTCACCGCGCCCATCGCTCCCACGTTGAGCGCCGGGAAGCCGATCCCCATGCCGGCACCGATCAGCACCAGTCCCGGCAGCACGCGGATGTAGGCCCAGGCGTCGTCCGCGGTGGACGGCAGGAACGACACGATCAGCATGCCGACGGCCATCGCGATCAGCGCCGGCTTCGCCAGCTCACCGGGCGGGCGCGTGTCGGCCGCCTTGCCCACCAACGGCCACGCGATCAGGCCGCACAGCGGTATGGGCAGGATCGCTAGCGCGGCCTCGAGCTGCGTGTAGCCCCAGAGGTTCACGAACACGAGCGAGAGCAGGAGCAGCGAGCCGATCGCGCCCGCGGCGAAGAAGAGCATCCCGATGTTGGCGTTCCGGAACTGGCGGTTGGACAGCAGCCCCGGCGTGATCATTGGATCGGGCGCGCGCCGCTCCCACCAGAAGAACAGGACGCCGAGCAGGATCGCCCCCTGCATGAGGCTCAGCCACAGCGGCAGGTCGCCTGCGAACGGGTTCGCCTCGATCAGCGCCATGGTGAGGAACAGCACGGCGCCGCCGAGCAGCAGCATCCCGCGCACGTCCACCTGCTTCCCCACGGCGCTGAGGTCCCAGGTCTCGGGCCACCAGCGCAGGGCGAGGATGACGCCGATGATCCCGAACGGGATGTTGATCAGGAAGATCCAGTGCCAGCTCGCCACCTCGATGAGCGCGCCGCCGATCACCGGGCCGGCGGCCGACGACACGAGCGCCACCACCGCGATCAGCGCCAGCCCGAAGCCGCGCTGCTGCGGCGGGAACACCAGCACCGTCATGGCGAACCCGAGCGGCGCCAGGATGCCCGCGCCGGCGCCTTGGAGCACGCGGAACACGATCAGCCATTCGACCGACCACGCGGCCGCGCAGGCCGCCGAGCCGATCGTGAACACCGCGAGCCCGAGCACGAAGAAGCGGCGCCGCCCGAACTGGTCCGCGAGCCGCCCCATCGACACGAGGAGCACCGCGAAGACGATGTTGTAGGCGTTGATGACCCAGGTGACGGTCCCCACGTCCGTCGACATCTGGTCCTCGAGCTCCGGGATCGAGATGTTCACGATGGAGACGTCCAGCAGGGACATCGCCCAGCCGATCATCATCACGCCGAAGATCCGCCACTTGTGCTCGTAGAGGAACTCGGCGGGCGGGTTGCGTCGCTCGACCGCGGCCTCGCTCATCGCTTCTTCGCCGACTCCCTGATGACCGACGGCAGCTCACCCCCTTCCACGGGGCGGCCGTGCGGGTAGCGGCCGTCGTACTTGAGGTCCTTCTTCGTGACGCCGTCCTCCGGGTGGTCGTTGTCGAACGGGTCGAATTCGTTCGGGATGCCGTCGTCGTCGGTGTCGTCGTCGCCGTGCTCGGGGGGCGGGCGCAGCGCGCCGTGCGGGCCGAACTCGGGCAGCGTCCCGCCGGCGAGGACGAGCGAGGCCAGCGACAGCTCCGTCAGCTTGCCGGTGTCCTCGTTGGCGATGTTGTCGAAGCGCGTGATGTCGTCCTCGACGTCCTCGTCGTCGTCGAACATCCGGCGCACGATCCGCTGGCGGTCCGCGACGACCAGCCAGCGCCGGTCGCGGATGACGATCTGCGAGCCGACCGCTGTGACCGACTTCGGCCGCTTCGGCAGGTCCTCCTCGTCGACGTCGTCGAACAGGGCGGTGAGGTCCTCTCCGTCCATCTTGCCGGGGATCGTCAGGCCGAGGAAGGACAGAAGCGTGGGCGCGATGTCGTGCGTGGTGGCGTACCAGTCGATGTCGTCACCGGACTTCTCGCCGTTCGGGTGGCGAATCAGGTACGGGATCTCATAGGAGGACCGGTGCGACGTCGGCGCCGCCCGGCCCAGGTAGCCGTGCTCGCCGAGCGCCAGGCCGTGGTCGCCGAGCACGAACAGGGCGGTGTCGTCCGGCACCTCGTCGAGCAGCTTCCCGAGCTCGTCGTCGACCGACTCAACGTGCGCCACGTACGCCTCGCGCACGCGGTCGATGTCCTTGTCGGAGAAGTTCAGCTCGACCATGCGGCCGTCGGTGGCGCCGAGCCCGTCGTCCTCGATCCGCCCGGAGCGAGCGTAGAAGGGCGGGGCGTTGTAGGCGTCGATCGGATCGAACGGATCCACCCCGACGAAGAACGGACCCACGTCCCTCAGCTCGCGCAGCGCCTTGATGCCCTCGCGGAAGGTGCGCCGCGTGGCGTTCGTGAGGCGCGCGAACGACTTCAGGAGCTCCGGGTCGATGCCGGTCGGCAGGTCGCCCGGGGCGGTCTCTGCGGCGCCTCCCAGCGGACGCCGCACGTCCGCGAAGCGGGGCCCGTCGAAGGTCGGGTTGTCCGTCACGTAGATCGTCTCGATCCCGGCGCCGCGCGTGATCTCCATGAGGAGCGGCTGGTAGTCCCAGACCGGGTTGAAGCCCGGCACCGACGGGAAGCCGTCCAGTTTCCGCCAGTCGCGGAACGGGAACGCGCGCATGCCCGTCACGAGCGCGCGCCGCGCCGACAGCGCGGGCATGGTCTCCGGGATCGCCCGGTCGAAGCGCAGCGAGTTCTTCGTCAGGTGGTTCAGGTTCGGCGTCTTCGCCGGCGCGCCGTCCTCGAACGCGTCCACGTGGTCGGCGCGCACGAGCGGCAGCACGATCACAACGGCGCCGCGCCCGCGGTCGTCACCGAGCTGCGCGGAGGCAGGGGCGGCCGCGGTAAGGGCGCCAAGCACGCCGGCGCCGGCCGCGGTCGCCCCGCCGCGGCGCAGCAGGCTCCGGCGGGTGAGCGTCACCCGCCGATCACGCCCTTGGCTCCCGTGCGGTCGAACTGCGGCAGCGTGCCGCCCGCCTCGTCCGAGAGGATGCGCCAGTACTTGTCGACCAGGTCGGGGTGCTCGTCGGCCACGTCGACGAGCTCCTTCGGGTCGTTCTGCTTGTCGTAGAGGCGCTTCCGGAACCCCGTGCTGTCGGCGATGAAGAACCAGTCGTAGTCGCCGGCGAGAACGTGGTCGTCGTAGCAGGCGGTGAAGTGCGGCCGCGGCGGCGGGCGCTTCCCGTCGAAGATGACCGACAGGTCCTCGCCGGTCATCATCCCGGGCGCGCGCACGTCCTGGAACGAGAGCGCGGTCTTCGCGATGTCGTGGTTGGACGCGAAGAAGTCGTCCCACTGGCCGGCGAGCTTCCCCTCCGGGTGACGGATCATGAACGGCACGTGGTAGATGTGCCACTGGGCGCGCGAGGCGTGCTTGCCGACGATCCCGTGCTCGCCGAGCGTCAGGCCGTGGTCGGAGGAGTAGATGATCACGGACTCGTCGAGCAGCTTCAGGTCCACGAGCCGGTTCATCAGCCGGCCGACCCACTGGTCCATGAAGCTGATCTCGGCGGCGTACAGCTCGCGTATGCGCTCGATCGTCTCGGGGTCGAGCTCCATGTCGATCACCCACGAGTAGGGCGTCTCGAACGGCTGGATCGGCGTGATCCCCTTCGTCTTCTCGATCCCCTTCGGGCCGCCGAACTTGTTCTGGAAGACGCGCGGCGCGTCGAGCGGCTCATGCGGGTCGAAGCAGTCGACGCCGAGGAAGAAGGGGCTCTTCTTCTTCAGGTCGTCGGCGATCCTGATGCCGCTCCGCACCACGCGGGCGGTCGGGTAGTCGTTGTCGGTGTCGCGGTAGATCGAGTTCCAGCCGACCATCGAGCGGAGCCGGCCGACCTCGACGGAGTCGCTCAGCTCCGGCAGCAGGTAACGCTCGATCGCGCTGCGCGGCGCCGGGCGCTTGAAGGGCTTGTTGAGGAACCGGTACGCGCCCTGGGAGAAGCTCGGCCGCACCACGTCGACGGTGCGCCGGAAGTTGGCGAAGCGCGGCCCCACGAGGAACGGGTTGTCGGTGCAGTAGCCGGTCTCCACCCCCGCCTCGCCGAGCACCTCGGTCACGATCGGCTGGTTGTCCTGGATCGGGATCCAGCCCGGGCCGAGCGGCAGCCCCTTGGTCGGCACGTAGTTGCGGTACGGGAACGAGCGCACACCGGTGAGGAGCGCGCGGCGCGCGGGGCCGGTGGGCATCGCCTCGGGCACGGACAGCTTGAAGGCGAGCGAGTCCTTCCCGAGCGCGTCGAGGTTCGGCGTGTCCACGAGCCGCCCCTTCGGGTTCCAGTGCCCGATGTAGTCCGCGCGCGTGGAGTCCGTGAAGATCAGGACCACGTTCGGCACGTCCTTCCCGTGCGACGTCGCGGGCTCGAAGTAGTCGTCGCCGCAGGCGCTCAGCCCGACGGCGGCGGCACCCGCCGCGCCCGCGCCGAAGAGTCCCCGACGTGTAAAGCGGTTCCCCGAGCGCATCCGGAGCGGCAGGCTAGCTGACGGCCCACTGCGTATGAGGCCGCTGCTCGCGGACGCCGTCCACTTCGATGTCCACGCGCTCGTTGTAGAACGCGATCATGCTCCTCACGGGGACGGCGTCGTTGAGCGGCCGCTCGTAGCTCCAGGCGATCGCCCGCTCGCCGGCCGCGTCCCAGTGGGTGGCGTGGCCCTTGTAGGCGCAGGTCGTGCGATGGCCGTCGTTGCGCTCGAGGTCGACCAGCACGTCCTCGCGCGGGACGTACCAGCGCGTCGGCAGCCGGGTCTCGAACAGGGCGACCGCGCGGTGCGTGTCGGCCACCACCTCGCCGCCTATCGACACGCGGATGTGGCGCGAGGTCCGCCGGTCGATGCGGTGGAAGGGGTCGCGCGCGTGTCCGAGCTGTTCCTCGTCCTCCTCGAGCCACTCGTCGGGGGTGTTCCAGTCGATCTCGATCAGGTCGTCCTCGTGCCGGGTGATCGCCTCCGGCGGCAGCAGGTCGAGCCGCACGTCCTCCTCCGGGAAGACGTGAACGGGCAGTCGCGGCGGCTCGTACAGCAGCTTCGTCCGGCGGCTGTCGGCCACGGTCTCGCCGCCGCGCCGGGCGCGGATCCACCGCTGGGAGTCGACCAGGTGCGCCAGCGTCCTAGGAGCTCGTGGAGGCCGCGGCCTCCTGCGGCACCTCGATCTCGCGCTTCAGGATCTTGCCGGTCGGGCCCTTCGGGAGCTCGTCCACGAACCAGATCGTGCGCGGGTACTTGTACGCCGCCACCTGCTCCTTCACGTAGCTCTTCAGCTCGTCGGCCTCGAGCGACTCGCCCTCCTTCAGCACCACGGCCGCGCCGACCTCCTCGCCGAGCTCGTCGTGCGGCACGCCCACGACGGCGGCCTCCTGGATCGCCGGGTGTTCGTAGAGCACCTCCTCGACCTCGCGCGGGTAGACGTTGTAGCCGCCGCGGATGATCAGGTCCTTCTTGCGGTCGACGATGAAGAAGTAGCCGTCCTCGTCCATCTTGGCCATGTCGCCCGTGCGGAACCAGCCCTCCTCGGTGATCGCCTCCTTGTTGGCGTCTGGGCGGTTCCAGTAGCCCTTCATGATGTTGTGGCCGCGGATCACGATCTCGCCGACCTCGCCCTGCGCCACCTCGTTGCCGTCGTCGTCCCAGACCTGCATCTCCACGCCCTCGATCGGCGTTCCGATGGAGCCGGGCTTGCGCTCCTTGTCCGGGTGGTTGAAGGAGGCGACCGGCGACGTCTCGGACAGCCCGTAGCCCTCGAGGATGATGCAGCCGAACTTCTCCTCGAACGCGCGCATCAGCTCGGCGGGCATCGCGGCGCCGCCGGACATGCACAGGCGCAGCGTCGAGCAGTCCGCCGAGTCGCAGGACTCCGAGTGGAGCATCGCGTTGTACATCGTCGGGACGCCCTGGAAGATGGTGACCTTGTCGCGCGCGATGATCGCGAGCGCCTTGTCGGGGTCGAAGCGCGGCAGCATCGTCACCGTCGCGCCCACGCTCACGGCGCTGTTCATCGTGCAGGTCTGGCCGAATGAGTGGAACAGCGGCAGCGCGCCGAGCAGGACGTCGTCCTCGCTCATCTCCCCGAGCTTCTGCGACACGCCCGCCGAGTTCCTGTACAGGTTCGAGTGCGTCAGCTCGGCGCCCTTCGGCTTCCCGGTGGTGCCCGACGTGTAGAGGATCACCGCGGTGTCGTCGCCGGTCCGGTCCGCCATGTCGCGGTCCGGCTCCTGCTCGGCCAGCAGCTTCTCGAAGTCGCCCGGCTTGACGAGGATCACGTCGGCGCCCGCCTTCTCGGCGCCGGCCTCGGCCGCCTCGCCGAAGTCGCCCCACGCGAACAGCAGTTTCGCGCCGGGGTCCTCGAGGTAGAAGCCCACCTCGCGCGCCTTGAGGAGCACGTTCATCGGCACGACTACGCCGCCCGCGCGCAGGATGCCGTAGTAGATCGCGGGGAAGTAGGGGACGTTCGGCATCATCAGCCCGACGCGGTCGCCTGTTTCGAGCCCCTTCGACTTCAGGAGCGCCGACACGCGGGCGCTGCCCTCGTCGAGCATCGAATAGCTCAGCTCGACGTTTTCGAGCTTGAACGCGGTCCGGTCGCCGCTGCGCTCAGCCGACTCCGTGAGGATCGTCGCCAGGTTCTCGTTCATGCCCTTCTCCCTCAATCGCTGCGGGGAGCGTACCGGGGTCAGACCCCTTGAGTCGAAGCCACTTAAGGGGTCTGACCCCTTTAGTCGAGGCCGCTTAGATCAGCGGGGCCGGCCAGCGACGTGCGCCCAGCTCGCGGGATACGCCGCGTGCCGCCTCGGCCACCGCGCCCGCTATTCCACGGGCCGGGCCGCGCGGGAGTATCCGATCGGTGTCGCCCACGACGCCAATGCTGCCCACGGCGTGCCCGGAGTGGTCGAAGATCGCACCGGCCACGCTCGACTCGCCGAGCACGGCCTCGTCGCGCTCGCGCGCAATCCCGCTGTCGCGTGCGGAGATGAGCTCCTTGCGGAGCCCGGCGGCGGTGAGCGTTCGGCTCGTGAGCTTCGGCGGCGCCTCCGCGAGCAGGTCATCGAGCAGCTCGCCTGGCGCGAAGGCGAGGATCGCCTTGCCAAGTGCGCTCGCGTGCACCGGCAACTCGGCGCCGACCTCGAGGATCTGAAGCGTCGTATCCGGGCGGAAGACGTGATGGACAACGACGACGGTGGCACCGTGCATCACGCCGACACGCACCGCGGCGTCCGCGCGCTCCGCCAGGCGCTCCGCGTGGACGATCGAGCGGCCGCGGAGCTCGTTCAGGTCGAGGTACGAGTTGCCGAGCTGGAGCAATCCCGCTCCGAGCTGGTACTTGTCGGAGTCCCGGTCCTGCTCCACGAACCCGTGCGCGAGCAGCGTCTGAAGCAGTCCGTGAACGGTCGGGCGGGAGAGATGAAGCCGGTCGGCGAGCTCGCTGACCCCAAGGCGGCGTGGCCCGGCGGCGAGCGCCTTGAGTATGCGTGCCGCGCGGTCGACGGACTGGATGGTCCCTCGTTTTGGTGCTCGTTTACGATTCGATATTGTCGAATCCACTTCGATAGTGTAGACTAGCCCGGCGACGGACGAAGGAGGAGTGGGCCGTGGTTGGGATCGTAGTGGTATCGCACAGTGCGGATCTTGCGGCGGGGCTGACGGCCCTTGCATCGCAAATGGCCGGTCCCGACGTGCGCATCGAACCCGCCGGTGGCCTGCCGGACGGCAGCCTTGGCACCGACGAGGACCGCGTCCGCGCCGCGATTCGAGCGGCCGACCAGGGATCCGGAGTGGTCGTCCTCGGGGACCTCGGCAGCGCGATCCTCACGGTCAGACACGTGCTGGAGCGCCAAAGCAACGGCCACGTGCGACTGGTGGACGCGCCGATCGTGGAGGGCGCTGTCGCGGCCGCGGTGACCGCTTCCGCGAACATGCCGCTCGACGATGTCGCTCGATCTGCGGAGGATGCGCGTGGCGCAGGCAAGCTCTGAGGCCGTCTTCGTGACGCTGCCGGCCGGGGTGGACCTCCACGCAAGGCCCGCCGCCGACTTCGTCCGCACCGCCATGGGCTTCGGCGCGGCGATCCAGGTTGGCGCCGGGGAGCGCGAGGCCGACGCCAAGAGCCTCCTCTCGGTGCTGGCGCTGGGTGCAAAGGGCGGCGCGGAGCTGCGTCTGAGCGCCCTGGGCGACGACGCCGGCGCGGCACTCGACGCGCTGCGCGACCGCGTCGCGAGCCTCAGCTGACCGGCGCGAGCGGGCGCGCCAGCCGCTCGACCTCTGCCGCGTCGCTCGCCTCGAGTGCTCGACGCGCCAGCTCGGCGGCCTCGCGGTGGTCGAGCGCCCGGATCCACGCACGAACCGTGCCCACCCGGGCGGCGCCGACGCTCAGCTCATCCGCGCCCAGCCCCACGAGCAGCGGCACGGTCAACGCGTCCGAGGCCGCCTCTCCGCAGACCTCGAGCGGGATCCCTGCGTCGCTGGCCGCGCGCGCCGCGGCGGCGATGTGGCGCAGCACTCGCGGATCGTGTGCGGGTGCCTCGCCGTGGGCGAAGCGGTCGGTGCCAAGCGTCGCGTGGGTGAGGTCGTTGGTGCCGACGCTCAGAAAGTCGCACTGCGCGGCGATCTCGCTCGCCGCGACAGCGGCCTCGGGCAGCTCGATCATCGCGCCGAGGCTCATGTCGGGGCCGAGCGTGGTGAGGATCGCTCTCGTGAGGCTGACGTCGTCGACGCCGCGGACCAGCGGGAGAAGCACGCGCAGTTCGGCGCGGTCCGCGACGACGGCTATCGCCGCCAGCTGTGCGCGAAGCGCGCCCGGGTGGGCCAGCAGCAACTCGATCCCTCGGCGCGGCTCGCCGCGCAGGAACGGCGGCACCTTGTCGCCCCCGAAGTCGAGCACTCGGACGGTGGCGGTGGCGCCCCCGAGGCCGGCGAAGACGGGTGCCAGCATTCGCAGGTGATCGGCCCTCGAGGGCCAGGCCGGGGCGTCGAGAAAGGCGAGCTCCGTGCGGATCA
>WNGA01003641.1_pt1 | contig 23043 bp, 21 predicted proteins | sample 5400061 | NCBI WGS metagenome assembly WNGA01 (sample SAMN13153366, study PRJNA577476) | soil metagenome | isolation source: 100 cm soil or saprolite under grassland replicate 2 | place: USA:California | collected 2016-06-15
CGCGACGGTCGTCAACCTGTCCACCTTCCCGCCGCAGTGGATGGCCGCGCTTCCCGGCCTGCGGTTCCGGCAGGCGTTCGTCGTCACCCAGGCCTCGACCGCCTCGACCTACGTCGCCCCCGGCGGCCCGGCGGTGGGAATGGCGCTCTCGTTCGCCATGCTGCGGGGCTGGGGCTTCCGTTCGGGCGACGTCGGGCTGGCCGTGGCGATCAACGGAATCTGGAACCAGCTCTGCGCGCTCGCCTTCCCCGTCGTCGCCCTCGCGCTCCTGACGCTCGCGGGCGGAGCGAATCCGCTTCTCCAGACCGCCGCGCTGATCGGGCTCGGCGTGTTCGTGTTCCTGGCCGGCGGCTTCGCCGTCGGGCTGAGCAGCGCCCGCCTTGCCCGCCGCGTCGGCGATCTCGCCGCCCGCACGGCAAGCGTGGCGCTACGGCCGCTCCGGCACGGCCCGGTCGACTGGAACGGCGAGGCCTTCGTCCGCTTCCGCGCCCGGACGATCGGGCTCCTGCGTCGCCGCTGGCACTGGATCACGCTTGGCGCGCTGGCCGGCCAGCTCACCGTCTTCGTCGTGCTCCTCGTCTCCCTGCGCGTGCTCGACGTTCCGGCCCGCGAGGTCTCGGCGACGGAGGCGTTCGCGGCCTGGTCGCTCGTGCGCCTGGTCGCGTCGGTACCGATCACGCCCGGCGGAATCGGCGTCGTCGAGCTGGGACTGACGAGCGCGCTCGTCGGCTTCGGCGGAAACAACGCGGGAGTCGTGGCCGCGGTGCTCGTCTACCGCGCCCTGACCGTCGTGCCGACGCTCGTGCTCGGCCTCCTGGCCGCCGCGACCTGGCGGTACCACAATCCCGGCCGCGTCGACACCGAGACCGGCCCGGTGGCGCCGAGCCCGGGACCGCCGGCGGCCTAGAACTCGTTTTGGAATGACGCTTCGCCGCCGAGGTGCGCTGGGCGGTGCGAGGCAAGGACGCAGCGGAGCGCGCGTATCCGGAGGATACGGGCGCTTCCGAGGACGCGGCATCGCGGCGTCCAGCGCGGCTCGGGGGCACAAGGCTTCATTTCGAGACGAGTTCTTAGGCCGACTCCGGAGCCGCAGCCTCGGGGGGAGGCTCAGGCGTCCGAACGAAGAGCACTCGCGCCGCCGATCGCGGCATCCACCAGTTCCAGCGCCCGAGCAGGCGCATCAGAGCCGGGACGAGCAGGGCCCGGATCACCGTCGCGTCGAAGATGATCCCGGCGGCGAGCCCGATCCCGAACTGCTTCACGTCCACGCCCGGGCTCGAGGAGAGCACGAAGAAGGCGAACATCAGCACGAGCGCCGCGCTCGTCACGAGCTTGCCCGTTCGCGCAAGCCCGAGCGCGACGGCATGGCGCGTGTCGCGGGTCTCGTCGTAGGCCTCGCGCATGCGCGAGATCATGAAGACCTCGTAGTCCATCGAGAGGCCGAATAGGAACGCGAAGATCATCAGCGGAATCCACGGGATGATCGAATGGGTCGCGTGCACGTTCCAGATCGCCTCGGACCCGTGCCCCTCCTGGAAGATGAAGACGATGATCCCGTAGGCGGCCGCGAGCGAGACGAGGTTCAGGATCACGGCCTTCAGCGGCAGGAGCAGCGACCGGAAGGCGCGCGCCAGCAGGAGGAACGACAGCAGGACGACGAAGCCGAGCACGAACGGGAAGTTGGAGTAGACCGCCTTGACGAAGTCGCGGTCCTCGGCCGCGACGCCGCCCAGGGCCGCACCGCTGCCCTCGAGCTCGTCCTTGACCACGGAGATGGTGTGCTTCGTCTCGCCGGAGGCGCCGTCCGAGCTCGGGAAGGCCTCGACGAGGCTCTTCCCGTCCTTGCGCCAGTTGAGGGGCGCGACCGCGCCGTCGATCCCCGGCGTCGCGCGCAGCTTGGCCGCGACGGCCTCGGGACGGCCGCGTTGGACCAGGACGACGAACGGCTTCATCACCCCGGCCGAGATCCCGGCCTGGGCCAGCGCTTCTCTGCCGACGATCGCGTCGCCGCTCCCGGGGAGGGCCTTCGCCTGCGCCTCGCTCGCGTTGATCTTCAAGCCCGAGTAGACGAGCAGACCGACGATCAGAAAGCCGACCGCGGCGACGGGGACGGGTCGCCGCATGACGAAGCTGGCCCAGCGGCCCCAGGGCCCGTCCTCGGGATGGCCCTTGTCGACGAAGCGCTTGGGCAGCAGCCGGAGGCTGTTGATCCGCGTCCCGAGAGTTGCCAGCAGCGCCGGCAGGAGCGTGATCGCCGTGATCACCGAGACCGCGGGGATCAGCATGCCCCCGATCCCGATCGACCGGATGAACGGCAGCGGGAGCACGATCATCGCCAGCAGCCCGACCGCGACGGTCGAGCCTGAGACGAGCACCGAGCGGCCCGCGTGCGTCATCGTCTCGACGAGCGCGGTCTCGACGTCCTCCCCCTCGCGCAGCTCGTCCCGGAAGCGGAAGATCATCAGCAGGGCGTAGTCGATCGCCACCCCGAGCCCGACCAGCGCGATCAGGAACTGGACGATGATCGAGACGTTGGTGACGTAGGTCAGCGCCCAGACGAGCGTGAACGTGTTCAGGATCGAGGCGATCGCGACCGCGATCGGGATCAGCACGGCCGGCAGCGTCCCGAAGACGAAGAAGAGGATCACGAGCGCCCCCGCACCGCCGATCAGCGCCTCGGTCAGGATGCTCGGGCCGCCGCCGCCCTCTCCGCTCGCCGCCACGAGCGGGTCGCGGCCGGTCAGGTTCGCTTCGACGCCGGCGGGAGCGGCTCCCTTGAGCTTGGCGCGTACCTGGTCGATGTGCACCGACGAGCTGAAGTCCGGCATTCCGGGCGGGTAGATCTCCGCGAAGGTGGTGTGCCCGTCCCGCGAGACGTAGGCGCGGCTGCCGGTCGACCAGAACGAGGACGTGCGCGAGCCGGGGTTGACGCTCGCCCCCGCGGCGATCGCGCGCTCGATTCCGGTCGCCCTGGTCACGTCGCCCTTCGAGCGGAACACCGCCACGAGCGGCGCCTGCTCGCCGGTGCCGAAGGTCTTCAGCGCGCGCTGGTTCGTCTCGTAGGCCGAGTAGCCCGGGATCGAGAAGCTCTGGAACCAGCGCTTCGAGACCTGCTGGGCCGAGAAGGCACCGAAGATCGTGAGGATCGCCCAGGCGGCGATCACGAGCTTGCGGCGGCGGACGACGAGGTGACCGAGCCGTTCGAGCATCCGCGCAGGTTACGCATCGCGAGGGGGTCCCGCCAGTCCGGTCTACGCTTCGAGCATGACGCTGGGCGAGTTCGAGCAGGCGGCCGAGACGCTGGCTCGGCAGAACAGCGTCCAGGGACTGCTGGCAGCGACCTGCCGTGAGCTCGTCGACCTGCTCGACGCGGGGGCGTGCTCGATCTCGCGGGTGGTGGGCGACCTCGTGGTCGGGCTCGAGGAGTACTCCCGGGCGCCGCAGCCGCCGCTCCAGGTCTCGCACGAGTACCTGGTCTCCGACTTCCCGTTGACGCAGGAAGCGGTCGAACGAGGCGAGCCCCGGAGGGTGTCGTTGTTGGACGAGGAGCCGGAAGCGAACGAGGCGGCGCTCCTCCAGAAGCTCGGCTTCGACTCGCTCCTGATGGTCTGCCTGCCGGCGAGCGGCGAGTGTTGGGGCCTCGTCGAGGTCTACCGCAGCGGGAGCCGCTTCGACGAGCAGAGCGCGATGCTCGCAGAGCAGGTCGCTGCGCTCGCCGGGAAGCGGCTGGAGCAGCTCATCTAGCCGAAGGCCGAGCGAGACTGCGCAGGCCGGGTCGGACCGCTCGAGCTCGCGGTTGCTTCCGGTACCGCGCTCGTCGCGGTCGCGGGAACGGTCGGCGCCGGCGCGCACTGGCTGTCGGCGCTCGGCCGCGTATCGTCGCGCGACACGCGGCTGTGTGACCCGCTGTCGCGCCGGGACGTGTCGCCGCACGAAGTCGTCCCTGGCTAACGCTCGAGCAGACGTAACGCCGCTTGGCGATCCGGGACCCGCAGCTTCTTCAGGATCGACCAGACGTGCGCCCTCACCGCCACCGCATCGGTGGAGAGCTCTTTCGCGATCTCCTCCGTGCTAAGCCCTTGCCGCATGAGTTCGAGCACTTCCCATTCCCGCGCAGTCACCTTTTCTGTCCCCGCCCGCCGCTGGAGCAGGGGCAGGCGCCGACGGCGGCGCCCGCGGAACTCCTCAATCAGGAGCGCGACGAGGTGTCGCGGCAGTGCGGCCTCGCCCTCCAGCACTCCTCGCAAGGCCTGTGGGAGGCGGTCGGGATCCGTGTCTTTGAGGAGATATCCCGAGGCGCCCGCTCGTAGGGCATCGAAGAGGTCAGCGTCGCGCCGGGAAACGGTCAGCATCACGACCGTCGACTCGGGCACCTGCTGTGAGATCGCGGCGGCTGCGCCGATGCCGCCTCCAGGCATCTGGATGTCGATGAGGCAGACATCGGGACGCTCCAGTACAGCCGCTTCGACCGCCGACGGGCCGTCTTCCGCCTCGGCGCAGACTTCGAGCCCGCCCCTCTCGAGGGCCAGCCGCACGCCGACCCGAGTCAACGGATGGTCATCAGCGATCAAGACGCGGAGAGGTTGCTGTGCTGTCCCTATGGGATCGTCACCTCAATTTCGGTTCCTCCCTGGGGCCGGCGACGGATCCGTAGCTCGCCCCCAATCGCACGAGCGCGGGTGCGCATCGTGCCGAGGCCGAATCCCGGCTCGTTGTTTAGCTCAGCAGGGTCGAAGCCAAGGCCGTCGTCAGTGATCCGCAGCCGAACTCCATTCGAGTTCTCGAGTTCGACGCTGATGAGGCCGGCGCGGCCATGGCGGTGGGCGTTCGTGACCGCCTCGCGGACGATCCGCAGCAATGCCTCCCTTGTCTGGCCGGAAACTTCGATGCCTCGCTCAACGTCGAACTGCGCACGGGTTCCGGCGCGGCTCACCAGCTCTTCGACAGTTTGGACGAGCGCGAGGTCCAAGGGCTCGTCGGGCGGATGAGTCAGTAGCGCGATCGCTCGCCTGGACTCGTCGAGCGCGCGTTCGGCGGCGGCGGCGACGTACTTGATCTCCACCGAGTCGGGTCGCCGGCTGAGCGAACGCCCCTGCGCCGCGAGAAAAGCGAGCTCCTGCGCAAGCCCGTCGTGAAGCTCGCGCGCGATCCTCCGTCGCTCGTCGGCGGCCGCAGCCTCGGCCATCGCCCGCTGATAGTGATCAATCTCCCGCACTGCGCCCGCGAGGAGGAGCAGGTGCGAGCCAAGCCTCAGAGCGTCCCCGATGTAAACCCACTGCGTGTAGAGCGACGGAAACAGGCTGTAATTCAGACGTGCGAAAGTCGCGAGTGCTGCGCTCGCGGCCAGCCACCTCATCAAGCCGTCACCAGTTCGCTTCCCCCGGCGCGTAAAGCCGATTGCCGCGACCATGAACAGCGCAGCAGTCCCGAGCTGCGTCGCGAACAGCGGATGCGCGCCGACCAAGTGCACGCCGGCCGGAGGCGGAGGCGATGTTGGCGCGAAACCAAGCGGAAGCCGCGCCTCGAAGACGCCGATGAGCACAGCGCCACCCGCGTAGACCGCCGCACCGCTGGCGAGCACGACCGCGGCGGCCTTGCGCGGCTGTCGCACCCGACGGCTCGGCATCAGCGAGGCGAGCGCTAGGACGCCCGCTCCCATTAGCGTGCCGATGAGCGACGTCCAAGCAGAGAAGCGCATGGAGTCGGTGCTAAAGAGCGCCCAAGGCATCGCGGAGAAGACGAAGTTCGCGCACGCGAGGAACCCCAGCGCGGTCGACAAGGCTAGGTCGTCAGAGCGCGACGTCCGCTTATAGCGGCCGAAAACGAGGTACGCAGCGAGCAGGGCGATCATGCCCGAAGCCGTCTCGATCGTCGCGTGCAGCGCAGTGCTGCGGTAGGCAAAGTGAAGGAACGGGAGGACCATGACCAACATCGTCAGGCCGCCCGCCACGTCAGTCGCAAGCAGCGTCAGATAAGGCGTGCGAAGGCGCACGAGTACTTGGTACCAGCGGCGCCGGTGCCTGTCGCTGGCCTAACCATCGGCGCACACTGGACGAAAGGCTGGGCTTGGCTCGCGTGGAGCTGAAGCGACTGCGGAAACAACGCCTAACGCAAGGATCTGCGCAAGAAGGTCACGTAGAGCTACAGCTTTCCCTCTCTTGCGCCCGATGCGCCTGACGTCGCGCCGTTTCGTCCGAGTGGTCAGGTGGAATGGACAGTGCAGAACCACGCCCAGCATCTCCAGGGCAGGAGGCAGAGCTTGTGACCGTTCACATTTTCGTCATCTGCATCGCAGTCGGTGCTGCCGCCGTGGCGATGTGGGTCAACTTCCGGTTCCCGAACCTGATGCCATGGAAGATGGGCAGACTCCTCGTTCACCTCGTGCTCGCGCTGCTCTGTGTGTACGTCGTGTCGCCGGGGATGGCCACGGTGATGTCGCTCGGTATCCCCGCAGCGAAGATCGCCGCCGTCTTTGTGGTGGCCTTCCCCGCGTTGGTATACAACTTCCTCGTCGGTGCCTGGCTGATCAGGCTCGCCCAGGCGACCGGCGGCGGCTTCCGGGCCTAAAAGCTGCTCGCCACGCCCGCTCGCGGAGAGCCTTTTAATAGCTGGTTCTTCACAACTGGCAAAAAACGACCTAAGATCCGACTCCTGAGTATCGAGCGCTCGGCCCTGAGGAGGGCAGGCGCAGAGGAGAGGGGAAACTGGGGCAATGGGAACGCTGAGGGTTCTCGCAGTCGACGACCACCAGCTGATGCTGGACGCGGTCCGCGTCACGCTCGAAGAAGCCGACGACATCGAACTGGTCGGCGAGGCACGGTCGGGGCGGGTGGCATTGCCCCTGATCGGCCGGATGCAACCAGACCTGGTGCTGCTCGACCTGCGCATGCCCCACATGGACGGGCTCGTCTGCCTCGCGCAGATCAGGAGGCGCTTCCCGAAGGTGAAGGTCGTCGTCCTCTCTGGAATCGACGAACCAGAGCAGATTCAGACCGCGCTGAAGCAGGGAGCCTCCACCTTCATCGTGAAGCACATCGACCCGCGGGACTTGCCCTCTGCACTGCGCCAGGCCGCTGAAGGGACGGTCTTCCAGACCCTGGGCGCAGACGAGTCGAGTGACGATGCGGCCAAGGAAGCCGGCATTACCGACGGCGAGCTCCGCGTTCTACAGGCGTTGGCGCAGGGGCATTCGAACAACCAGATCGCGGCGGAGCTGTTCATCACGAACCAGACGGTGAAGTTCCATCTCACCAACATCTACAGGAAGCTCGAAGTCTCGAACCGCACCGAGGCCGTCCGCTACGCCTACCAGCACGGCCTCGTCGTCAACCCTTTCTACGAGGTCGCCTGATCAGCCGACGAGCTTGACGTCGACGCCGGGTCGCCGTGCGCGCCAGGCCCTGACGAAGAAGAGGAGCTCGGTCCTGGCCTCGACCTCGTCGACGGCGAGCGGGTGCAGGACCAGGAGCGTGTCCCGCCCCGTCCGAATGGGTACGCACTCCGCCTCCTGTAGGGCTGAATACAACTCGTCGAGATGACCCGGATCGCTGAGCTCGATACGCATTTAGGTGGCAGCTACCCCAGCCGAACGAGGACGGCGAGATCGGGACCGATGTAAGTCTGCGTGAACCGTCGCTCGTGCAGCAGTGACCGACGCACTCTCTCGTGCGCGTGCCGATCGAGAACGATCACCTGGTAACCGTCGGCGACAGCCTCCCAGTGCGGGCCAATACGACCGAAGAAGTTGTAGAGCCGCCGAATCTGCGCGCGCGAGTCGAGCTCGAAGCGGATGTCAAATGCCATTCGGCCCGCGAGCCGGGGTTCGCGCCAGAGCAACCAATCGGCATCGCGGTCACTGGCGAAGACTCGCGCGGCGGGATCTCGTGTCACTGCCGCCGAGACGGCGGCCGCGGCGGGTCCGTGCCACTCGTGTTCATACCAGCGGTCGGGCTTCACGACCCCGAATGCGAGCGTCGCCACGAGACCTGCTATGGAGGCCAGGCCCAGCGCGACACGGACCGCTGGGTGCGCTCCTTTCGTGCCGGGGGAGCGCGCCTGCTCGACCAGCACGGGCAGAAGCACGAGAGCGGTCAGGCCGAACCAGACGATGTTCCGGGTAGCTGTCAGCGCGGACGCGAGGGTCAGCAGCAGCGCGAGGCGCTCGAAGACGGACAGTGTGCGGCCCCAGCGTCCGATGGCCCACACGGTGGCGAACGCAAGGAGGTAGAAGAACGCCGTGGCGGCTCGTGGCGTCGGCGCCGTCCACTCGGTCACGAGCTTCGCGAAGGGCGGGTCGACGAGCAGGCGCCGGTAGTAATGCGCAACCGACAGACCGTAAGGCGAGCAGGCGACCGCGAGCGGCGCCAGCGCGAGCAGCACCGCGCCCGGGAACGTCGCCCGCCTCCGGCCGACCACACAGATGGCGCCGTAGAGCGCGACGAGGAATGCCCCGAGGACCACGGAGCCGTGAAGGTTCGCCCAGATCGCGAGCAGCGGCAGCGTGGCGAAAACCCTTCTCGACGGTCTCCGCCCGTCCTCGATCAGGAGCCACAGGACGCCGACGAAGAGGAGCGGGGCGAAGCTCTGAGCGCGCAGCTGCCAGCCCCACGGCGCAACGAAGAAGCAGACGAGCGCGACGAGGAAGACGCTTAGCGCCGACGCTCCGCGCCGTCGCGCGGCGACGAGGGCGAGTCCGAAGGCGGAAGCGATCAGGAAGACGTGTGTGAGCAGGATCAGTCGATAGCCGCCGATCCGGAAGAGCTCATAGAAGAAGAGCTGCGCAAGCCATTGCTGGTCGATCCAGCGCACCCCATGAGCCATGACGGTCAAGGTCTCGTGGTGCGGAAGTCCGTGCTGCGCGACCTCGCGGCCGGCGACGAGGGTTGCCCAGCTGTCCTGTACGAGCTCGCCCGGCATCAGGACCAGCAGCACGATCGTGTAGAGCGCGGCGATCGTGATCGGAAAGGCCTCGCTCTCCAGCCATGCAAGGACGCGAAGAAGGCGGGCCCGCCGGGCAGCCGATCTCGTCCGCGCGAGCGGACGCCTACCGCCGAGCGACTCCGCGCGGGTTGCCATGATTTCATCGAAGCGCAGTAGGCCCCTGAGGCTCAAGAACCGAAAGGTCAGGATTCCGCACGAAGTTTGGGGGGGCGGTCGGGCCCCTCGGCGCGATAACCCAAAAGGCTGGACCAAGACCAGCCCTTTAGCGGGTTCCGAGGACGGCCTTTCGAAACAGACTTCAAACCGGAACCGATAGGCGGTTCCATGACCGTCCTGGGGAGGAGGTCAGCGTTGCTCAAATCGACCCGGCCACATCCCAGCCGGAAGCACCGCGAAGACGCCGTGAAGCGGCCTGCGGGTGAAGCCGAGAAGGGGGTGATCGCAGGCGCTCGCTGAGGGCCTTTGCCCTGGCTGAGCCCGAGGGACGACGGATGTAGAGGCGTCTCGAGCAGCGTTGACTCGCCCAGCCGAGACACCGATTTTCGGGGGAAAGTACGAACGAAAGGGAGGATGGAAGCAATGATGGAGCTCATTCTGAAGCTCACGGACGTGTTGAACCGCGCGAAGCGCGAAGAGGGTCAGGGGCTTGTCGAGTACGCCCTGATCCTGGTCCTGGTCTCGATCGTCGCCATTGGAGCGCTGAAGTTCCTCGGCGGCAGCATCAGCGACATTCTCAGCAACATCGGCAGCACGCTGGGGAAGGCGTAGAGCAAGTCGCTGCCAGAGTCTGAGGAAGAGGAGACACATGCGCAAATTGATTCATAAGGTCATGGCGCTCTGGGACCGCGAAGAGGGTCAGGGACTCGTGGAATACGCCCTGATCCTGGTCCTGGTATCGATCGTGGCGATCGGTGCCCTGAAGTTCCTCGGCGGCAGCATCAGCACCATTCTCAGCGACGTCGGGAGCACGCTTACGCCGCCGTAAGGCAACAGATCGCGGAAGATTCCCCAGCCCTCCGTCCGTCGAAAGAGTCGTTCATTCGGTGGCGCGGGCTGGGGAGTCTTTCGAAAAGGAGGTCAGATGCGTCTGCAGCGGGCATGCGGTGCGGACGAAAATCAAGCAGGCGTTGCATTGGTCGAGTTTGCGCTCGTCCTGCCGGTCCTCCTGCTCATCCTCGTGGCGATGCTCGACTTCGGAAGGGCGTTTAACTACTGGATCGACGAGACGCAGCTGGCGAGCGCGGGCGCGCGGTGGGCGATCGTCAACAAGAACCCCAGCGGCTCCGGGACGCTGCAGGCATACATCAAGTCGCAGGCCGACACGCGCGAGCTAAAGGACGGCGCGAATGTCAGCATTTGTTTTCCGAACGGCACCTCGAACGTTGGGGATCCGGTCAGGGTGACGGTTTCCTACGACTTCAACTGGCTGGGGTTCTGGGCGAAGGCGACGACGCTCGTGCTGCCGCCGAAGCTCAGCGGCTCGTCGACGATGCGGCTCGAGGCGGTCCCCAGCAACTTCAGCTCAGACGGTGTTTGTACGTGAGGCGATTCCGAGTGCAGCCGAGAACCAACAGCGAGCGCGGCAGCGTGCTGGTCATGGTCACACTCTGGCTGCCTCTCGTCGTGGCAATCGCGGCGTTTGTCATCGATGTGGGCAACTGGTACGAGCACAAGCGCCATCTGCAGCTCCAGGCGGACGCGGCAGCGTTCGCCGGCGGCGACGCAATCAGCTTGAGTGCCTGCAACAACACAGCGATCGAAAACGAAACCCGCGCCTATGCTGGCCCCGACGCCACGACTCCGGCCGCACCGTACAACGCTCAGATCGGCGGCACTGCATCAAACAAGTTGCACGTCCTCATCAACTCGACCGACTTCTGGAACGACGGCGGAACCGATTTCAGTGACGGCACTCATCCTTGCGACTCCAACGGACTCCACGTCGACGTCAAGATCACGGAGGACTCGAACTCAGCCCTTCGATTCTTCACCCCCATCCTGAGCCTCTTCGGCTCCGGAGCATTGTCTCCGACGATCAATGCGCATGCGCGCGTGGAGATCAACCAGGCGACCACCTTCGCCGGAAATCTGCCCATCGGCGTTGTGGATATCAGCCCGCGCAGCGGCGCCGCGATCTTCTACGACGAGGACGCAGGAACGTCCTCGACGCCGATCGACGTCCGCTACCTGACTGCGACTGGGAGCTCGGCCGGTTTCGCGGTCTGGAGCGATACGGTCGTGGATCCGTCCTCGCCATCGACGACAGGGCCGGCATCTGTTCCGATCGGCTCGCGGGCTCACATCGGGGCAGTCGTCGCCCTGAGCAGCGACGGGCCGCCGATCAACGCCCCGATGTCGATCAGCGGGACGGTTGCGCAGATCTGCAGCCGGCCGCGAGTCGACTGTTACTACTCTGATACCTCGACCGGCAGCGCGGTTGTGAGCAGTGGCCTTCTGCTCGTCCAGGGCTACGACGGGTCATCGACAACGACGGTCACGACGCCGCCGATCCTGCACGCGGCCCAACTGAGCGCGCCGGCCACCTGCGGCGATGGTACGTACGCCTACTTCTTCTACCGAGATACGACGTGCACTGTGCAACTGACGGCCGAGATCGCGACGTCGCGGGCAGACAACGAGGTGCAGCTGGAGGCCTTCGGGGGCAACTGCGGCAATAACGGCTGCCCGCTCTCCTTCGTTTCAGCAAGCGGCAACGTCCAAACATGGCGTACGGCGGCGACCGGCGGGACTGCGATTGGAGTTCCGGCGCATTCCGGGCCGGACCCCATCACGCTCAAGTGGATCGTCAAGAACGGCACGCTGGCCGCGCCGTACGGCTCGTGTGGCACCAACTTCAACGAGAACCAGAACCCGTGTCACGACAGCTGGGGCGTTGTCCAGCGATCGTTTAGCGGCAGCGACAACCTCTCTGGGCCAATCAGGTTCGCCCATCTAATCAACATGGACGGCGCGCCTATCTATGGCCCTCAGTACAACTCCTATCCGCGGAACTCGACCCATTCGCTCGCTGTCGCCGTCGGAATTGCCGGCCAGCTTGCTCAGAGCGCGAGCGATCCACCCGTTGCCTTGCGAGCCGCCGGCAGTCAAAACGGGTCGATCGACTGCCAGCCGTCTGCGGCTGGTTTCACCGGAAAGAACCTACGAGAGGAAATCGCAACCGGCTGCGAACCCGAGTACAGGATCAATGCGGACCCGGACCGATCATGCCCCTCCACTTCGGCTCAGCTTTGGGTTCCACAGCCGCCGCCTTGGCAATGCGTCGCAACGCAGACAGGTAACTCCGTCGGGCCGTTCACCCAGGGGATCCAAGATCGAATCCTCGGTGGAGTCACCACATGCCCCTCGGGATTCCAGCCGCCTTATAGCAGTCCGCTAAACGCCCCTTATGTTCCGGGTGGCAACTACTGGCAGTGGTATGGATCAAAGGATTTCGTCGCCACGGACCCGCGGATCGTGCAGGTGTTCATGGTCCCTGCAGGCTCTTTCCAAGGCTCAGGGAATGCCATCTATCCGGTTGTCAATGTCGGCGTCTTCTACATCACCGGCTGGGGGGGCAACGGGAGCGGGAACAACGATCCCTGCCAACAGCTCGATGGAACGCCGGCGGATTTCGCTCCGACTGGTTTTCTCGTCGGCCACTTCATCAAGAGGTCAACCACCATCAATAACGGAGGCGCCACGGTGATCTGCGACCTAAGCAGCTTCGCACCGTGCGTCCCGGTGCTCACGGAGTAAGGAGGAATTGCAAATGCCAGAAGCTGTCCAGAACATCCTTTCAAGCCGGCTCTTGTCGACGCGGGGGGGCACGATCGCGGTCGGCATCTTTGCCGCACTGCTCGCGCTGCTCGTCCTCCTGCTCTACCTGAGCCATTATCGAAGCAGCATCAAGAACTCGAGCGCCCCGGTCCCGGTGCTCGTCGCAAAGCACCTGATCCCCCAGGGAACCGCAGGGGACGTGCTCGGCACGAACGGCGGCTTCGAGGCCGCCGAGGTGCCCAAGAACGACGTGAAGGTCGGTGCCGTCGCCGACCCGGCTGTCCTGAAGGGCCGCGTCGCCGTGGCCGACATCTATCCGGGCCAGCAGCTCACGGAGACGGACTTCACACTGACTGCGACCGCGACGCTCGGCTCGCGCCTGACAGGCACTCAGCGCGCGATCTCGATTCCCGTCGATGCAACTCACGGGATGATCGGTCAGGTCGTGGTCGGCGACCGCGTCGACGTCTTCGTGAACGTGGGCGGGGTCGTGCGGGCGGTCGTCCAGAACGTCTACGTCCTGAGCACGTCGGGCGCCGCCACGGGAGGCATCGGTTCGACAAGCTCCGGAAGCTCGATGACGCTGCGGCTCTCGCCGAGCCAGGCTGCGAAGATTGCACTCGCGGCCGACGAGGACAAGATCTGGATCGTTCTGCGACCGGCTACCCGTGGCGGGAACATCGGGCCGAGCATCGCCACCACCCAGCAGCTCCTGCTTGGGAAGACCGTGCCGGAGGGTCACTGATGCCCGACACGATCAAGACCCTCATCGCGCTCGACAACGGGATCGATCCCGAGCTCGTCCGATCGACGCTTCCCGACGGGCACGGGGAGATTCAGATCGCCGGACTCGTGCACGGCCTCGACGAGACGTGGCAAATCCTTCAGGAGACCTCCACGGACCTCCTGGTGATCGCTTGCAGCGGCTATTCGGACCGGACCCTGTTCCTCGTCGACGCAGCCGCGAAGCAACGAGCCGAGCGGCCGGTGGTGGTTCTCTCCGACAGTCCGCCGGACGGATTCATTCGCCGCCTGTTCGAAGCGGGGGCCGACGACGTGGTCTTGCTTCCCGAGCCGCCCGAACGCCTTCGCTTCACGCTCCAGAAAGCGATCGCCCGGAAGCTGGGATCCGCGGTCGGGACAGGCCTCGCCATCGCGCCCATGATCTGCATCCTTGGGCCCAAGGGTGGGAGCGGCAAGACGGTTACCGCATGCAATTTGTCTGTCGGTCTCGCCGAAGCCGGCTACCGGGTCGCGCTCGTCGACCTCGACCTCCAGTTTGGAGACGTGGGGCTCGCACTCGGGCTCGCGCCGGACAAGACGATCTACGACCTAGCCAAATCCGGCGGGTCACTCGACTCCGACAAGATCGGGGCGTACCTCGCAGAGCACGAATCCGGTGTCCGGGTGCTGCTCGCGCCGACCCGCCCCGACCAGGCGAGCGTCATCACGGTCGATTTCCTCCGCGACGTGTACGCGACCCTGAGGCGGTCGTTCGACTACGTGATCGTCGACACCCCGCCGGGTTTCACCCCCGAGGTGATCGCGTCGGTCGACAACTCATCTCATCTCTGCCTCGTAGGAATGCTCGACTCGCTGTCGCTGAAGAACGCGAAGCTCGGTTTGGAGACGCTCGACCTGATGGGGTACGACCGGGATCGCATCTCTCTGGTGCTCAACCGGGCAGACAGCCGGGTCGGGATCGAGCGGGACGATGTGACCGCTGTTATCGGGCGGCCACCGGACGTGCTGGTGCCAAGCGACCGTGAGATCCCGCGGTCCGTGAACGAGGGGACGCCGATCCTCCTTGCGAACGAGCGCTCGGACGCGGCGCGAGCGTTCCGCGACCTCGCCAAGTACTACAGCTTCGTGCCGCCACCTGAAGAGGCGGCACCCACCAACGGGCGGCTTCGCCTGATCCGGAGGAAGCACTGATGGAACTTCACGAGCGTCTCTTGACGACGCCCCCAGTCACCTCGACGACCGGACAGGACCCGTTTTCCGACCTCAAGGACCGACTCCACCTGGCAGTCATCGGTGAGCTAGGCCCGCAGCTCTTCAACGTCAACATGGACCCGGCCGGCCTCCGGGAGCGCGTCGTCAGCGACATCAAGGCGCATCTTTCGCGAGAGACGGGCATCGCCCGCGACGATCGCGACCGGCTCACGGCTGAGATCGCCAACGACATTCTTGGGCACGGGCCGCTCGAACGGCTGCTGGCCGACGAGAGCGTCACAGAGATCATGGTCAATGGCCCGTTCGATATCTGGGTGGAGCGTCAGGGCCGTCTCTTCGAGACCACGGTTCGGTTCAAGGACGAGTCGCATCTTCGCCGGATCATCAACAAGATGGTCGCGCAGGTCGGGCGGCGGGTGGACGAGTCGTCGCCGATGGTGGACGCGCGCCTGCCGGACGGCAGCCGCGTCAACGCAGTGTTGCCGCCGCTTTCACTCAGCGGTCCGCTCGTCACGATCCGAAAGTTCAGCAAGAGGCGTTTCGAGATGACCGACCTGATTCGCCTCGGGACGATCACGACGGAGGCCGTCGAGTTCCTCGACCGCTGCGTGCGCGCCGAGCTGAACATGCTCATCTCGGGCGGTACCGGAACCGGTAAGACGACGTTCCTGAACGCGCTCTCGACCTCGATTCCCGACGCCGATCGAATCGTCACGATCGAGGACGCGGCCGAGCTGCGCCTCAACCAGCGTCACGTGCTCCGGCTCGAAGCGAGGCCGAAGAACATCGAGGGTGAAGGCGAGATCCCAATCCGGGAGCTCGTGCGCAACTCCTTGCGGATGCGGCCCGAGCGGATCATCGTCGGCGAGGTTCGCGGCTCCGAAGCGCTCGACATGCTCCAGGCGATGAACACGGGCCACGATGGTTCGCTCTCCACCGTGCACGCGAACTCCGCACGCGACGCGCTCGCGCGCATCGAGACGATGGTGCTGATGGCCGGTTACGACCTGCCGGTACGCGCGATCCGCCAGCAGGTGGCATCGGCCCTCGACCTCATCGTTCACCTCGAGCGCGTCGAGGACGGCTCTCGCCGCGTCACCTCGATTGTCGAAGTGCAGCGGATGGAGTCGGACATGATCACGCTCCAGGAGCTCTTCAAGTTCCAGGTCGAGCAGGTGACGGCTGACCGGATGGTGATCGGCAGCGTCGCGGCGACCGGACTGCGACCGACGTTCCTGAGCAAGTTCGAGCGGCGCGGCATCGCGCTGCCGCTAGGCCTCTTCCGTGATGGCCGCATGCCCGAGTCACCGGAAGGGGTACGGCCGTGAGCCGGCGGTTTCTGCTGGCGCCGCTGCTGGCGCTTTTCGCCGCCGTGCTCACGGCCGCTCCTGCTGCCGGAGCCAAGGGACAACTGCGCTTGACGGAGGCGGGCGGGGTGTCGTTCCCGGACCGGGCCTTCGTGCTCACGCTTCCGAAGAACCAGCATCTGTCCGCAAGCCAGCTTCAGGTGCTCGAGAACGGAGATCCGGTAGGCGGCGTCTCCGTCGTGCCTGCCGGCGCGGCACGAGCCAATGAGTTCGGAGTCGTCCTTGTGATCGACGCGAGTATGAGCATGGAGGGGAAGCCTGAGCAGGCAGCGCTCTCTGCCGCCCGCGCGTTCGCGACCCAGAGAACGGTGCAAGAGGAGCTGGGTGTGGTGACCTACAACATCTCGCCGACCGTGGTGCTGCCGTTCACCACGGATCAAGCCGAAATCGACGAAGCGTTGTCGAAGGAGCCAACGTTCGTCTACGGGACGCACATCTACGACGCCGTCGTCAGGTCACTCGATCTCCTAAAGGCTGCGCACATCAGCGCCGGCTCCGTCGTCGTCCTGTCCGACGGCCAGGAACACCGCGGCCACGGTGATACAGGCAAGCACGAGACCGAAGAGACCGCAGCCGCCGCGGCGCGGGCCGCACACGTCCGAGTATTTGGGGTCGGCCTGCGCTCGCCCCTTTCGAACTTCCAGGTCTTGAAAAAGCTCGCCGATGACACCGGTGCCCACTATGTCGAGGCGAAGTCGCTCGGAGCGTTGACGGCGATCTACAACCAGCTCGGTTCGCAGCTCGCGCACGAGTACCTCTTGCGCTACCGGTCCAACGCGGGACCGGGCACCGGGGTGTGGGTGACGGTGCGAGTCAAAGGGGTTTCCGGTGCGGTTCGCAGCGGCTACGCGACTCTGGCGCTGCCGGCGCCGGAGGTTGAGTCGTATCACGGCGCCGGGAACAGCTTCTGGGGTTCACCGTTCACGATGATCGTCTTCAGCGTCTTGATCGTCGCGCTGCTGGGCGCCACCTTGATCGTCCTCTTCATGCCCCGACGCCGGACCGTGCAACGCCGGCTGGCGGAGTTTGTCTCGCTCGCTCAGACCTCCGACGGGAAGAAGATCGGCAGCGCATTTCCGGAACGCGTAATCGTGAACACCGAGAAATCGCTCGAAGGATCGCGCTGGTGGAAGCGCTTCGTCGAAGAAGTCGAGCTCTCAGATATCAAGATGAAGCCCGCGCACATCGCGATCTGGACTCTGCTCGCGACGGTTCTGATCATGTGGTTGTTCGCGATCGTCTTCACCACCGCAGCAATCGTCCTCGGACTCCTCGTCCCGCTCATCGTCTGGGCGGCCATTCGTAGAAAGGTGGAGTCGAAGCGCTCGCAATTCGCTGAGCAGCTGCCGGACAACCTCGCCGTACTTGCCTCCGCACTTCGCGCCGGGCACAGCTTCATCGGCGCGCTCTCCGTCGTCGTCGAGGATGCGCCGGAGCCGACGCGAAGCGAGTTGCGAAGAGTTGTCGCCGACGAGCAGTTGGGGCTCCCGCTCGAAGCTGCGCTCGACGTGGTGGTAAAGCGGATGAAAAGCGATGACCTCGGTCAGGTTGCCCTCGTCGCAGTTCTCCAGCGAGAGACGGGCGGCAGCACCGCGGAAGTGCTCGACAGAGTGGTGGAAACGGTGCGGGAGCGCCAGGAGGTGCGTCGGCTGGTCCGCACGCTCACCGCGGCGGGACGGTTCTCGCGCTGGGTGGTTACGTTCCTACCCGTCGCGCTCATCGTGATCATCTCGCTTCTCGCGCCGGATTACCTCAAACCGCTCTTCACGCATACGTCCGGGCGCATCTTGATCGTCTTCGCGGCGCTGTTGGTGATCGGTGGCTCGCTGGTGATCAAGAAGATCGTCGACATCAAGGTCTAAGGAGGCGCGATGATCATCTTCCTCATCATTGGGCTCGCGCTGATGGCGCTGGCGGTGACCCTGGGCGTGCGGGCCGCGAACACTGCCCGCGTCCGCTCGTCCCAGGCGCTGGAGCGCATCGACTCCTACGGCTTCACGGGGCGGACGGAGAGCGTCATCGTGAAGTCGGGCGGAGTGGCCGTCGCGGCGGTCGACGACCTCGTGAGCAGGCTCGGCGACTTCGTGTCGACCCGGCTCCACGGGCTGAACGACGAGCAGGTACGCAAGGAGCTCGTCGCCGCCGGCCTTTACTCACTGACCCCGCGCAAGTTCGCCGGGTACCGCATCTTGTCGAGCGTGGGCGTGCCGGCCTTCGTCATCTGGCTTCTTACGGGAGCGGGGCTGCCGGTCGCGCTGGTCTTCCTTGGCGCCGTTGCCTCGGTTGCCGCGGGCTGGATGGTGCCCATTTCCCTCGTGCGAAATCGAGCCAAGCGCCGCCTGACCCAGATCGACTACCAGCTGCCGGAGCTGATCGATCTGCTCGTCGTCACGATCGAAGCGGGCGTCGGCTTCACGGGCTCGCTCGGAATCGCGGGCGAGCGGATCAGCGGCCCGCTGGGAGAGGAGCTGCGGCTCGCGCGACAGGAACAGACCATGGGCCTGAGCACGAACGAGGCGCTCTCGAACATGATGGAGCGAGCCGATACTCCGGGAATGCGCTCGTTCGTGCGGTCGGTTATGCAGGGGGAGAGGCTGGGGGTCTCGATCGGCCAGATCCTCCGGAACGTGGCCGATGACATGCGCAAGCGGCGGCGCGCCATTGCCGAGGAGCGGGCGCAGAAGGCGCCGGTGAAGATCCTCTTCCCGCTCGTCTTCATGATCTTTCCGGCCATTTTCGTGATCTTGCTCGGCCCCGCGCTCTACACGTTCATGGATGCGCTCCACAAATGAGCCGGTCGGGTGGGCGTCAGCTGGTCTTGCGCGGCGAAGGCGGCCGCGTCGTCTGTGAACGGTGCGAGCTCGCCGAGACTGCGCTTGCGCGCGCTCGCGGGCTGCTGGGGCGGAGTGAGCTGCCGGGCGGCGAAGGAATCCTGATCCGGCCGAGCTTCTCGATCCATACGTTCTTCATGCGATTTCCGATCGATGTCGTCTTCCTCGATCGGAGCGGCTTCGTGGTCGACGTCGTCCGCCGCCTGAAGCCGTGGCGGGCCGCCACGCGGCTGCGCGCGCGGGCCGTGCTTGAGCTTCCGTCCGGCGACGCGGAGCGGCTCACGCTCCGCGTCGGTGAGCGCCTCGAGCCGATGGAGGCCGCGTCATGAGCGTGGAAGCGCCACAGCCGGTAGCGGCGGTCCCCGATCGAGAGCAGCACGCCGAGGTCCCTCAGGTGCTGACGGCGGCCGTCGCGTTTGCGCTCGCTGCGGCGTCATTCCTTCACTTCGGAGTCACTGCTCGTGGCTTCATCTCTGCTCTCTTCGTCTTCGTCCTCACCGCTCTTGCGGCGATCGACATCGAACAGCGGATCCTGCCCAATCGGATCGTCATTCCCGCGACCGGGGTCATCCTCGTGCTCCAGATCGCGTTCTTCCCGCACCACGCTCTCGAGTGGATCCTCAGTTCGCTGGGGGCGGGACTCTTCTTCCTGGTTGCATACCTCATCCAGCGGACCGGGCTCGGCCAAGGTGACGTCAAGTTCGCGCTCTTGCTCGGGGCGGGCCTCGGCAAGGGCGTCGTGCTGGGCATCTTCGTCGGGATGTTTGCGGCAGGAATCGGCGGGCTCGTGATCATCGCGCTCGAGGGATTGCAGGCGCGCAAGAAGATGATTCCGCTGGGGCCCTTCCTGGCGTTTGGCGCGGCGATCGCGCTCTTCTTCGGTGGCTCCGATTTCGTCACGTTCTGAGGTATCGACCGTCCTGGTCGTGCCGGAGATGGTCGCGCTGCGCCGGGCCGCCGAGCGTGTCTTGCCCGCGGTCGTCCTCGGTGTCTTGCCTCTAGCGCTGGCCGCCCTCGTTTTGGCTGGAACCTTGCAGCATCACTTCTGGGATTTTCGGGTCTTCTGGCACGCCGGACACGACGTCATCGCCGGCCACTCTCCGTACCCACCGCCGAACGCAACGAACCTCGCACACGAGAACTCCTTCGTCTATCCGCCTGAGACTGCACTCGCGTTTGTGCCGCTCGCGCTGCTGCCGTATCACGTGGTAGCGCCACTGTTCCTGATCGCCCTGTTCGGAACCGTCCTCCTCACGCTGCGGGTGCTCGGCGTACGTGACTGGCGCTGCTACGGCGCTGCCTTCCTGATGGCGCCGGTCATCGGATCGATCACGAACGGCGCGATCAGCAGCTTACTCGCGCTTCTGCTCGCCGTGGCGTGGCGTTACAGAGACAGTTGGAAGACGGTTGGCGCGGCGGTTGCCGGGGCCGTCGTCGCGAAGGTCTTCTTGTGGCCGCTCCTCGTCTGGCTCGTGGCGACGCGAAGGTATGCGGCGGCGGGCGCAACAATCGCGGGTGGCGCGCTAATCACTGCTACTTCATGGGCGGTGCTGGGTTTCGCGGGCCTGCGGGACTACGTCCACCTTCTCAGGATCCTCGCGCAGGTTGAGCAGGCGAAAGGGTTTTCGCCGATCGCGCTGGGGCTGTCGCTCGGGCTCTCGGCCGGCTGGGCGCACGCCGTTGCGCTCATCCTCGGTGCGGGAGCGCTTTTCATGATCTTCGTCCTCGCACGCCGGCCGGCTGGCGATCGGCTCTCACTGGCTGCGGCTGTCGGCGCAGCGCTCCTGCTCTCCCCGATTGTTTGGTTGCACTACTTCGTGATTCTGCTCGTTCCGCTGGCGATCTCGCGCCCGCGGTTTACCGTGCTGTGGGTCCTCTTGCCGTTGCCGTTCTGGTTCGTCAGCAGCTCGAGCGGGCAAAGCGGAGGGCACGCGACGCTGATCGTGCTGGCCTTGGTGGCTGCGGCGGCGATGCTCGTCGTCGGCACACGCCCGACAACTTCGGCTCGTCGCGTCGCTCTGCGCCGATCACCGGTGACTGCGACGGGATCGCAGTGATTCCGGAAACGCAGATCTACGGCGAGCGGATCGGCGGCGGGCACTCCGCAGCCGCTCCTCGGCTGCGCCTCCGTCAGTTTGCGGTGGCCCATCCTGCTGCGGCCTGGCTCGCGGGGCTGATGACACTCTCCGCCGTTCTTCGATTTGCGCTCGCATACTGGATGCCGGCGCCCTGGATCTTCGCGGACGAGCTCATCTACTCCGAGCTCGGCAAGAGCTTCGCCTCGAGCGGCAGCTTCGCGATCCGCGACGTGCACGGGCTCGGATTCGGTCCGCTCTACCCGCTGCTGATCTCGCCGATGTACGCGATGTTCGAGAGCGTTCCGCACGCGTACCTGGCGATCAAGGTCATGAACTCGCTCGTGATGTCCTTGGCGGCCGTGCCGACGTACTTCCTGGCGCGTCGCCTCGTGAGCCGCGGCTGGGCAGTCGTTGCGGCGTCTTTGGCGCTGGCCGTGCCTTCGATGGCCTACACCGGCATGGTCATGACCGAGAATCTCTTCTACCCGCTCTTCCTGACGGCGCTCCTGTTGATCGTGCGCATGTTCGAGCAACCGAGCTCGCGGCGGCAGCTCGTGGCCCTCGGCGTGATCGCCCTCGGACTCCTGACTCGTTCGCAGGCGGTCGCGCTCGTACCGGCTTTGCTCACGGCGATCCTCGCGGTCTCGGTCGGCGACGCGATCGCGGATGGCTTCCGCCCGCGGCCGACCGTGCTGTTTCGCTGGCTCGGCGCCTATCTGCCCACACTTCTTACGCTTGGCGTGGGCTTAGTAGCTTTGACTGCCTGGGAGGCGGCTCACGGGCGCTCGATCTTCGCCAGCTTCGGCACTGCGGAAGGTGTCTGGCACCAAAGCTATTCAGCGGCGGCGGTCGGGCGCTGGTTTGTCTACCACCTGGCGGAGCTCGACCTGTACGCAGGCGTCCTGCCCTTCGCGGCCTTCGTGATTCTCGCCTCGTTCTCCTTCTCTCGCGCCGATCGATCAATGCGGGTGTTTGCCGCGGTCGCGGTCTCGGCGATGTTCTGGCTTCTCCTGACGGTATCCGCCTTCATCTCGAACGTTGCGAAATACGACGCGCACTCTTCCTCACGCATCATGGACCGCTACACGTTCTATCTCATGCCCCTGCTGCTGATCGCGCTTCTCGCGTGGGTCACGCAGCGGGTGAGCCGTCCGGCGTGGACTACCGCAGCGGTGGGCATCGTCGCGGGAGCTCTGCCGCTCGTGGTGCCGTACCGCACGTACATTCGCGCCGACGCCATACCCGACACATTCGGGCTGATGACCTGGGCGGTGACCCGAGGCGACCGCCTCGCAGCGCCATCGCACATCGTGGCGCAGATCGGGCTCATCACTCTTGCGCTCGGGGCGCTGTTCTTCCTGCTTCGACGTCCGCGCCTGTCGCGCGTCGCCCCGTTCCTCGTCCTGCTCAACTTCATCGCCGTTATGGCCGGCGCCCAGATTCGAGCCCACGGGGCATCGGCGTTCGCAGCGCAGTCGATTCAGCCGGACCGCGCGTGGATCGACGAGGCGATCGGCCCGAAGGCGGAAGCCGTCGCGATCTGGTCGGGGAACGGCGATCCGCACCTGATCTGGGAGAACGAATTCTTCAACCGTAGCGTCGGTCAGATCTACTACCTGCGGCGCCCGAGCTGGCAGGGCCTGCCGGAGCAGCGCCTGGAGGCAGACACGGCCGGCCGGCTGCACCCGGAGGGGTCGCGCGTAGCATTGCGGGCCCGCTACGTCCTGGCCGATTCGTCGTTGCGGCTCCGGGGCCGCATCATTGCGGTCGACCGGAGATCAGGAATGCGGCTCTACCGGATCGCGGGGGGTGCCGCGGGTCCGGTTCGACTACGAAGAGAGTAGGCGGGCGAGCTCTCCTTCGAAGGCTCGTCGAGAGTGAGGTCCGCGAGCCGGGTTGGCTCTGGTAGCGTGGCCGCATGGCCGGCCGCGCCGCCCACGCGAGCTACCAGGTGGATTGCCCTCACTGCGGGAAGAGCTTCCAGGCGGAGCTGCTCACCGGGTCCTCACCCCGCAGCGGGCGCGGATTCAAGTGCCCGCATTGCCGCCTGTTCGTGCCGTACGAGCGCGCGGGCGGCACTGCGAACGCCGACCA
>WNGA01005102.1_pt1 | contig 23042 bp, 18 predicted proteins | sample 5400061 | NCBI WGS metagenome assembly WNGA01 (sample SAMN13153366, study PRJNA577476) | soil metagenome | isolation source: 100 cm soil or saprolite under grassland replicate 2 | place: USA:California | collected 2016-06-15
TCGAGGACCTGTACGAGGCGACGCACGAGAACGTCCACCTGGCCGTCCTCGACGGCACGCAGACGCTGTTCCTGGAGAAGGTGACCGGCCACCGCTCCATGCCGATCGGCTCCCGCGTCGGTGGCCGCATGCCCGCCTACGCCACCGCCACCGGCAAGGTCTTCCTGGCATTCGGCCCGCCCGAGTACCTGCGGCGCGTCCTCGACGAGGGGCTGGTCCGGATCACGCCTCGGACCACCGTCGTCCCCGCCCTGCTGCGGCAGGAGCTGGAGCAGACGGTGAGGCGCGGCTACGGCATCAACCGGGAGGAGATCGAGGTCGGCGTGTCGGCGGTGGCCGCACCCGTGTTCGACCACCGCGAGCGCGTGATCGCGGCCATCTCGATCACCGGCTACGCCCACCGGCTCGACCTCGAGCGCCTCGCCCCGGCGTTGCGGACCGCGGCGCGCTCCCTCTCCAGGGAGCTGTCCCGCGAGACGGCGAACGGGACGCTGCGCTGGCCACCCCAGCAGCCGCAGCCGATCCACGAGGGCGGCGGCGAGGCCGCCGGGCCGGCCGGCGACCGCCTCCCCGAGAGCAACCGTTGACGACGGCGCCGCTAGGCGCCAGGGTCATACGACGACGCCGATGACGGCGAGGGGAGGTGGCATGCCGGAACTCTCGACCTCGATCATCGATGCGCTGCGGTCGGTCTACGACCCGTGCTGCCAGGAGCGGGGGATCTCCGTCGTGGACATGGGCCTGGTGCGCTCGGTCGACGTCGACGGCGAGCACGCCCGCGTCGAGCTGCTGCTCACCACCGGCTGGTGCCCGTTCACCGCGCACCTGCTCAGCGCCGTCCGCGAGCGCGTCGAGGCGCTGCCGGAGGTGGAGGGCGCCGACGTCGAGGTGGTCTGGGACGAGCCATGGACCACCGAGCGGCTCTCGGCGGACGCCCGCCGCAAGCTTCGCTTCCTGCCCGACCCGATCGACGTGCCCGAGTGGAGGAGGCCGGCCAATGATCGGTGACGCCCTGGTGTTCGACGGAGTCGCCCACGTCTTCAACTTCGACAGGAAGAACGCCTTCGGGTCCGCCGGCGAGATGTTCAGCAACCACCTGTACGCCTTCCACCAGGCCCTCACCCCCGCCAACCAGACCCACCTGCCGCCCGACGACTTCCTGCGCCAGTGGACGGTGTCCGAGATCGACCGGATGGTCTTCGAGGAGTCCGACACCGACATGCTGGTGGCCATGCCCCTGCCGCTCACCGACCTGTACCGGGACGGCCTGTCGCCCTGGGAGGAGTGCGCCGAGCTGGCCGCCAGGCGGCCCGACCGGACGATCTTCTGGGGGTCGGTGAACCCGCTGGAGGGCCGCAAGGCCCTGGACCTGATGGAGCGGCAGGTCGGAGAGTTCGACGCCAAGGCGTTCAAGTTCTACAACGTGCGCTACGACTACGGCGCGCCGTTCCCGTGGCGCATGGACGACCCCAAGATCGCCTTCCCGGTCTTCGAGAAGGCCCAGGAGCTCGGCGTCAACCTCATCGGGGTGCACAAGGGGGTGCCGCTCGGCCCCCAGCCGATCGAGGCGACCCAGACGTGGGACATGGACGGGGCCGCGGCCAACTTCCCCGACCTGAACTTCGTCATCTTCCACGTCGGGCTGCCGTTCATCGACGAGACCTGCTGGCAGCTGATCCGCTACCCGAACCTCTACGCCTCGATCGCGGCGACCATCAACTTCTGCGTGCGGGCGCCGCGGATGTTCGCCGAGATCCTCGGTAAGCTGCTGTTCTGGTGCGGCGAGGACAAGATCGTCTACGGCAGCGAGGCGCCGATCTTCCACCCGCAGTGGGCGCTGGAGGCGTTCTGGAACTTCGAGCTGCCCCAGGACCTGGTGGACGGCTATGGGTACCCGCAGCTCACGCAGGAGGCCAAGCGGAAGATCCTCGGCGGGAACCTGCTGCGGCTGCACGGCATGGAGGAGGACCAGGCCCGGGCCGCGGTCACCACGACCTGAGCGGCGCCGGCACGAGCCCGATGGAGGGAACTGCCATGGCGGGGAAGTTCGGCCTCGACCCTCGGCTGCTGGACAACGAGGCGCTGGAGCGAGAGCTGCGGCATATGTACGCGTCCCGTGAGGAGACCTTCTTCAACGGCTCTCGACAGGCGCTCCTCAACCACACCGAGCGCATGCACCAGCTGGAACGCGAGTACGCCCAGCGCTTCCCGGAGCGGACCGAGGCCGACGCGCTGCGTACCCGGAAGGGCTCTCGGCGGCAGGCGGGGCAGCCGGCCGGTCGCTGAACGGCCGCCCGCGGCCAGGCTGCCGGCAACGCTCGCGCACGTCGGGACGGTCTGCTGAGCGCCCGAAATTCGATTTCCCGGCGCCGGCTCACCCCGTACGGTCGAAGGCATGCGCGAGCTTCCTCTGGCCCATCCCGGCATGCCCGATCTCCGGTCGCCTGCCCGCTTCCTGCTGTGGGTGGCGAGCCGGCAGGCCGGCACGATCGCGGTCGGGGCGGTCTACGGCGTGCTCTGGGCGGGGGCGATGGCGATCACGCCGGCCCTGGTCGGGCGGGCGATCGACCTCGGCGTCGCCGGAGGTGACACCGAGGCGCTGCTGCGCTGGTCCGGCCTGGTCCTCGCCGTGGGGATCGGCGGCGCGGCCGCCGGCATCATGCGGCACCGGACCGTGGTGGCGAACTGGCTGACCGCCATCTACCGGGTGCAGCAGCTGCTGGTGCGGCACGCCGTCCGCCTCGGAGGGTCGCTGCCCCGCCGCATCGCCGCCGGCGAGGTGGTCAGCGTCGGCTCGCACGACGTCGAGCGCATCGCCGGCGCGATCGACGTCAGCGCGAGGCTGTCCGGCGCGATCGTCTCGTTCTTCGTCGTCGCCGCGCTGATGCTGCGCGCCTCCGCCACGCTCGGGGTGGCCGTGCTCGTCGGGGTGCCGCTGGTGTCGGCGGCGATCGGCCCGCTGCTGCGGCCGCTGCACCAGCGGCAGGCGCGCCGCCGCGAGCTGGTCGGCGAGCTGACCACGCTCGGCGCCGACACGGTGAGCGGCCTGCGGGTGCTGCGCGGCATCGGTGGCGAGGAGGAGTTCTTGCGCCGCTACCGGGCAGCCTCGCAGGAGGTCCGCGCCGCCGGCGTGGCGGCCGCAAGGGTGCAGTCGCTGCTCGACGCGGCGCAGGTCGCCCTGCCCGGCGTCTTCGTCGTGGCGGTCACCTGGCTCGGTGCGCGCCTGGCGGTGTCCGGGCGCATCAGCCTCGGCGAGCTGGTCGCCTTCTACGGCTACGCCGCCTTCCTGCTCGTCCCCGTCCGGACCGTCACCGAGGCGGCCGACAAGTTCACCCGCGCGCTGGTCGCTGCCGCCCGGGCCGTCCGCGTGCTCGCGCTCGAGCCCGAGCTCGAGTTCGGCTCGGCGGCGGAGCCGCCGCAGGGGGCGACGCTGGTCGACGGCGTCAGCGGGCTGGTCGTGTTCCCCGGCGAGCTGACCGCGATCGTCGCCGGCGTCCCGGAGGAGGCCACGGCGATCGCCGACCGGCTCGGCAGGCTCGCCGACGGCGACGGCGTGACGCTCGGCGGCGTCGCCTTGCGGGACCTGCCGCTGGAGGTGGTGCGCCGGCGGGTGCTCGTCAGCGAGCGCGACCCGCGGCTGTTCACCGGGCGGCTCGCCGCGGAGCTCGACCCGACCGGCCGGGCGCCGGCCGAGCGGATCCTCGCCGCGCTGCACGCGGCCTCCGCCGAGGACGCCATCGAGGCGCTGCCCGACGGCCTGGCCACCGAGGTCGAGGAGCGCGGCCGCTCGTTCTCCGGCGGGCAACGCCAGCGGCTGGTGCTGGCCCGCGCGCTGGTCGCCGACCCGGAGGTCCTCGTGCTCGACGAGCCGACCAGCGCGGTCGACGCCCACACCGAGGCCCGCATCGCCGACCGGCTCGAGGCGTGGCGCGACGGCCGCACCACCGTCGTCTGCACCACCAGCCCGCTGCTGCTCGACCGCGTCGACCGCGTCGCGCTGGTGGTCGACGGCCGGGTCGTCGCCGAGGGCAGCCACCGCGACCTGATCCACGCCGAGCCGCGCTACCGCGCGGTCGTGACCAGAGAGGAGGAGGCATGAGCGCGCTGCCGGTCGCGACGACGGCGCAGGTGCGCGCGCAGGTGCGGGCCATCGCGCGGTGCCACCGGCGCCAGCTGGCCGTCACCGTCGGCCTGCACGCCGCCGCGGCGCTCGCCGGGCTGGCCAGCCCGGCGCTGCTCGGCGGGATCGTCGACGCCGTCCGCCACGGGACCAGCACCCATCACGTCGACCTGGTCGCGCTGGCGGTGCTGGCGGCGCTGGTCGCGCACGTGGTGCTGGAGCGCGCCGGGCGCCTTGCCTCCTACGTCCTCGGTGAGAAGGTCCTTGCCGAGCTGCGCGAGGAATTCCTCGACCGGGTGCTCGCGCTGCCGCTCGGCACGGTCGAGCAGGCCGGCACCGGCGACCTGCTCACCCGCTCGACCCGCGACGTCGACGAGGTCGCCGAGTCGGTGCGCTTCGCCGTGCCGGAGACGCTGATCGCCGGCGTGACCACGGCGCTGACGGTGGCGGCGGCCGTGGTGGTGGCGCCGCGGGTGGCGCTGCCGTGCTTCGTGGTCACACCGCTGCTGTGGTTCTCGACGCGCTGGTACCTGAGGCGTGCCCGCCCCGGCTACCTGCGGGAGATGGCGGCATGGTCGCGGCTGACCGCCGGCATCACCGAGACGGTCGAGGGCGGCCGCACGATCGACGCGCTGCGCCTCGGGCCGCGGCGCATCCGCCGCACCGACGGCGACATCCGGGAGCAGTACGCGGCCGAGCGCTACACGCTGTTCCTGCGCACCGTCTGGTTCCCGGTGGTGGAGAGCGCCTACGTGGTGCCGATGACCACGGCGATCCTCGCCGGCGGGCTGCTGCACGCGCGCGGGCTGGCGACGCTCGGCGAGGTCACCGCGGTAGTGCTCTACATGCGCCAGCTCGTCGACCCACTCGACCGGGTGCTGTCCTGGCTCGACCACCTCCAGGTCGGCGCCACCTCGCTCGCCCGGCTGCTCGGCGTCGCCAACGTGCCGGCGGACCGCGAGGAGACCGGCCGTCGCCCGGACGGCGAGCGGCTGGTCGCCGACGGCGTGCACTTCGCCTACAGCGCCGGGCGCGACGTGCTGCACGGGGTCGACCTGCGCGTGCGCAAGGGGGAGCGGCTGGCGATGGTGGGCCCGAGCGGCGCCGGCAAGTCGACCATCGGCCGGCTGCTCGCCGGCGTCAACGGGCCGCGCGCCGGCTCGGTGACCGTCGGCGGCGTCCGGCTGGTCGAGCTGCCGCTGGACGAGCTGCGCGGGCAGGTGGCGCTGGTGACGCAGGAGCACCACGTCTTCGCCGGCACCCTGCGCGACAACCTGGTGCTCGCCCGCCCTGACGCCGACGACGCGACCGTGTACGCCGCCCTCGCCGCGGTCGACGCGCTCGCCTGGGCGGAGGCGCTGCCCGACGGCCTGGCGACCAAGGTCGGCGCCAACGGCTACGCGCTCTCGCCTGGGCAGGCGCAGCAGGTGGCGCTCGCGCGGCTGGTGCTCGCCGACCCGCACACGCTGGTGCTCGACGAGGCGACCGCGCTGCTCGACCCGCGGGCGGCCAGGCACCTGGAGCGGTCGCTCTCGGCGGTCCTCGCCGACCGCACCGTGGTGGCGATCGCGCACCGGCTGCACGCCGCGCACGACGCCGACCGGGTCGCCGTCGTCGAGGGCGGGCGCATCACCGAGCTCGGCACGCACGACGAGCTGGTGACCGCCGGCGGCGCCTACGCGGCCCTGTGGCGCTCCTGGCGCGACGGGCCGGCCGCGACGCGGCAACCTTGACGCGAGGTCAGGACGCCAGCGTGCGGGCGGTGGCCGCGTCGGGGGCGATGCCAAGGCGCGCCTCGCTGCCCGGGCAGCGCAGCACGGCGTAGCCGGTGGGGCCCTGGCGGGCCATCGTCTCGCCCGCCGCGGCCGCCTGCTCGCGGCCGTCCGGGAAGGCGGCCTGGTACCAGGCCCGCACGGACTGGCACAGGCCGCTCGACCCTTGCCGCTGCGCCAGCGCCAGGCTGACGCCCGTGCGCGGCCCGTCGGCGTAGGTGGCCAGCTCCCCGCCGGCCCAGGCGGCGACCCGGTCGAGCGGGCGGTCCAGCGCCCGGTCCTTGTGGCCACCAGGGGCCTGGAACTGCCACAGCAGGTCGGCGGCGCCGAAGGTGTCCCGGCCGACCAGCCGCCACGGCGCCGCCGGCGCCGGCGCGTCGCGCGGGTCGAGCGCCTGCTCGTTGGCCTCGTAGCGGTCGGGGAACAGCACCTGCGCCGAGGTGGTCGGCGGCCGCGCGTAGGCGCGGTCGACGCTCTTCCAGCCGCCGGACGCGTAGAGCTTGCAGACGAAGCTCATGCCCTGCAGGTACGGGAAGGTGAGCCGCTGGCCGAGGTAGGCGGGCAGGCGGTCGAGCTTGCCCTGCGCCGGCAGGGCCTCGGAGAGCATCGAGAGCTGGTCCTGTAGGCCGAGCTTGGCCAGCGAGTACTGCTGCATGGTCAGGGTGGCGTCGCCCTCGACCAGGCCGAGGGCGCCGAGGTTGGCGTCGGCCTGGCCCGGCCGCGGGTGCTCGGCGGCCGCCGGAAGGTGCAGGTTCTGGTCGGCGAGGGCGTGCTCCAGCTCGTGGGAGAGGGCGACCCGCTCGGTGGGGCCGAGCTTGCCGCCGCTGCCGACCACCAGCTCCCCGGTGTCCGGGTCGTAGAAGCCGGCCACCGAGCCGCTGAGCGCCTTGGTCTGCAGCGCCTTCAGGTCCGAGCCGGCCGGCAGCGCGCCGATCGCGATCAGGCCACGTCCCTCCGCGTCGGCCTGGGCCTGCGGGTAGTCCTTCGCCACCGAGGCGCCGACGCGGCCGGCGAGCGCCGCGGAGGAGAGGAACTTCGGCTCGGGCAGCCGCTTGAAGCGCAGACCGCGCAGCTGCTGCACGGTCTTGGCGATGGCGCTGACCTGCGCCCGCCGGTCGCCGCCTGGCGCCTGCCCGCCACCACCGAACAGCCCGCCTCCCTGTCCGGCGCCGGCGAGCGCCTCGGTGCAGGCTGCCGCGTCGCCGCCACCGCCGAGCAGGCCGCCGAGGGCGTCGAGCCCGCCGCCGCCGCCGTTGTCGAGCAGGCCGCCGAGCTGCCCGAGCAGGTCGCCGCTGTCGGCGCCGCCCTGCCCGCCCTGGCCTGGCTGGCTCTGGGAGTCGTCCAGCCGGCGCTGCGCCTCGGCAGCCTGGCGCTCGGCCCGCCGCGCCTGCGCCCGGCTGCTCGCCGCGCTGCGCCACTGCCAGACGAGCACGCCGGACTCGGCCACCAGGGCGGTCGCCACCAGCGCCACGGCCAGTTTGCGCAAACCAGATCGGCCCATGACAAAAAGGATACGGCGTCAACGGCCGGAACGGCGCCGCGCGAGGGGGACCAGCGAGGCTCCGAGCACCCGTGGCACCTCCGGGGCCCGCACGACCGTGGCGATAGGCGGCAAGGCGCTGACCTCCGTCGGGCGCGGCGTTCGGGGAGCGCTCAGGTACCCTAGCGTCACCGCGGCGACCCAGGAGCCTGAGGGCTGGTGCCCGCAGGCCCACGGCGCGGCGGGGACCAATCCCGGGGTGGGGCGGTGATCCTGGGCGTGTACGAGCATCGCGGCAACGGCGAGCACCCGCAGAGCCTGGAGCGGCGGCGGCAGCTCCTGGTGTGGCGGTCGCTCGCCGCCCTGATCGCGTTCGGCGAGGCGATCGGCCTGGTCAGGCTCGTCCGCGACCTGTTCGCCGGTGAGCCGTCGCGGATCCTGCTCTACCAGGTGGTGGTGCTCGTCCTCAACGGATTGTTCGGCCTGCTCGCGCTCGCGCGGGTCCGCTCACTACGGCGGCGCTAGAAGCGGCGGCCGCTGACCCGGGAGACGTCGAACGCGGCGGTGCTCGCCACCGCCATGACCGTCATCACCCCTGCCTGCACAGGGTCGGTGACCACCAGGTCGGCGTGCTCGGGGACCGAGCCGGCCATGTTCAGCGAGACCACCAGGATGCCGCGGTCGCGCAGCTCGTCGACGGCGTCGGTCACCTCCCCGCCCATCAGCGAGCCGGCGAGGACCAGCGCCACCGCGCGGGGGAGCCTCGCCACCGCCCGCACCGCGCGCGCCAGGGCTTCCTCGCCGACGATCGGGATGGTGTCGACGCTGATCTTCTCGCCGCGGATGTTGTGCCTGTCGGCCTCGCCGATGGCGCCGAGCGCGACCTGGCCGACCTGTGCTCCGGCGCCGACCACGATGATCCGCTTGCCGTAGACCTGGTACATGCTCGGCAGCCGGCGCAGCTTGGTGACCACGTCGATGTCGAGGAACGCCCGTTCCAGGCTCTCCGGCTCCTCGACGCCGTCCAGCTCCCAGTAGACCGCGCTGCGCTCGCCGCGCTCGACGATCTCGACCGAGAGGATGTCGCCGCCGTGGCGCAGGATCGCCGCGGTCATGTCGTGCAGCAGCCCCTTGCGGTCGCCGCCCTCGACCAGCACGGCGAGCTGCGGCGCGCGCCGCAGCGGCGCCTCCCCCTGGGAGCCCTGTCCCCCCGCGGTTGTCACGCGCGAGAGGCTAGCAGGTCCACCGCTGCCGGGCCGCTCGAATAGCGCCTCCGTGCCCGGTCTGGATCCGCCGGCGCCGTGGCCATAGCCTGTCGCTGGGAGAAGGGGGTGGCGGGTGCGGCGGAGGATGGTCGTCCGGGTCGTGCTCGCCGCCGGCTTGGTTGCGCTCGTCTTCTTCGGCCTGCTCCCGAAGCTGGTGGACGTCGGCGACGTCTGGCGGACGCTGCGCGCCATGACCTGGCTGGAGCTGCTGACGCTGGGCCTGGCGGCGGTCTGGAACCTGGGCTCGTACCTGCTGCCCCAGCTCGTCGCCCTGCCGGGACTGACGCCACGGCAGGCGGCGCTGGAGAGCCACACCTCGACCGCGGTCGGCAACCTCGTCCCGGTCGGTCAGGCGGTCGGCCTCGGGGTGACCTACCGCTTCTACTCGTCGTACGGGTTCAGCCCTCCGGAGATCGCGCTCTCCCTGCTGGTACAGGGGGTGTGGAACAACTTCCTGAAGCTCGGCATGCCGCTGGTCGCCGTCGGCCTGCTGGTGGTCACCGGTGACGCCGGCGGCGCGCTGGCGCCGGTGGCGGCGATCGGTGTGGTCGCGTTCGCGCTGGCGCTCGCCGGGCTGGCGCTCGCGCTGTCCAGCGAGCGGCGTGCCGCCCGGATCGGCGGCGCCTGCGCCGCCGCCGTCTCCCTGCCGCGTCGCCTGGCCGGCCGGGAGGGCAGGCCGGCCTGGTCAGAGGCCACGGTGCGCTTCCGCGCCCTGGCGGTCCAGCTGCTGCGCGCCAGGTGGCACTGGCTCACCGCCGCCACCCTGGTCAGCCACCTGTCGCTGTTCCTGGTGCTGCTGCTCGCCCTGCGGCACGTCGGCGTCGCCGAGTCGGAGGTGAGCTGGGTCGAGGCGCTGGCGGCGTTCGCGCTGGTGCGGCTGCTCTCGGCGTTCCCGATCACCCCCGGCGGGCTCGGCGTGGTCGAGTTCGGCCTCGCGGCCGGGCTGGTGCTCGCCGGTGGCGACCGGGCGCAGGTGGTGGCGGCCGTGCTGGTGTTCCGGCTGCTTACTTTTGTGCTGCCGGTCCCGATCGGCGCCGTCACCTGGTGGCTGTGGCGCCGCTCCGAGGGGCGCCCGCTCGCCCGGCCCGTCGAGGTCGCGTCGTGAGGGCGGTGCGCTGGCACGGCCGCCGCGACGTCCGCTACGACCAGGTGGCCGACGCGCCCGATCCCGGCGCGGACGAGGTCCGCGTGCGCGTCGCCTGGTGCGGCATCTGCGGCACGGACGTGCACGAGTACCTGCACGGCCCGTTCGTGATCCCGACGCGGCCGCACCCGGTCACCGGGCTGTCGGCGCCGGTGACCATCGGCCACGAGGTCGCCGGCACGGTGGACGCGGTCGGCCGCGGCGTACGCGGGCTCGAGCCCGGCCAGCCGGTGGCGCTCGACGGGCTGATCCCCTGCAGGTCCTGCGACGCGTGCCGCGCCGGCCTCCCCAACCTCTGCCGGACCCTCGGCCACATCGGCTTCTCCGCCCCTGGCGGGCTGGCCGAGGCACTGACCGTGCCGGCCTCGATGGCGGTGGCCCCGGTGGCCGACGTGCGGCTCGACGTGCTGGCGCTCGCCGAGCCCGTGTCGGTCGCGGTGCGTTCCGTCGGCCGGGCCGCGCTCCGGCCCGGCCAGGAGCTGCTGGTCCTCGGGGCCGGCACGATCGGGCTCGCGGTGGCGGAGGTCAGCCGCATCGAGCACGGCGCCGAGGTGGTGCTCGGCGACACCTCGGCCTGGCGCCTCGGCACGGCGGCGCGGCTCGGGTTCCGCACGTTGCGCAGCGACGAGCTGCGCGGCCTCGCAGGGAGCTGGGACGTGCCGGCGGTGATCGACTGCACCGGGGCGCCCGAGGCCGTCGGCCTGGCCATGCCGCTCGTCTCGCCGGGCGGCCGCATCGTCGTCGTCGGGTTTCCGGCGACGCCAGGCAGCGTCGACCTGGCCCAGCTCGCCCTGCGGGAGATCTCCCTGATGGGCACGATGAGTCACCTGGTCGGGTCGGACTTCCCGCGCGCGGTCCGGCTGCTCGTCTCCGGTGAGCTGCGCGCCGGTGAGCTGGTCACCGACCGGATCCCCCTGGAGGACACCGTGCCGTGCGGCCTCGACCGCCTCGCCGGCCCCGACGGGCAGGAGCAGATCAAGATCCTGGTCTCGCCGGCGCTGTGACGCCGTTCTGGCCGTCCTCGGGGAGCCCGTTGCGGCGGGTGACCCCGGCGAACCAGCGCGCGCTGTCCTTGGGGATGCGCCGCTGCGTCTGGTAGTCGACGTAGTACAGGCCGAAGCGCTTGGTGTACCCGAGCGCCCACTCGAAGTTGTCCAGCAGCGACCAGACGAAGTAGCCGCGCAGGTCGACGCCCTCGGCGATGGCCCGATGCGCCGCGCGGAAGTGGCCGTCGAGGAAGCGGACCCGGGCGGGGTCGGACACGGCTCCGTCGGGGCCGGGCGCGTCCGCGAAGGCCGCGCCGTTCTCGGTCACGTAGAGCGGCAGCGGGCCGTAGTCCCGGTGGACGCGGAGCAGCACGTCGTAGATGCCCTTCGGGTCCACCTCCCAGCCCATCTCGGTCCGCTCCAGCCCGCGGGAGACGAACTCGACGCCACTCGTGCCCACCCACGGCGACGGCCCGGCGGCCATGGTGGCGCTCCCCGCCCGCACCACGTGGCGGAAGTAGTAGTTGACGCCGAGCACGTCGAGCGGCGTGCCGATGGTCGCCTCGTCGCCGTCGTGGAGGTGCGCCCAGTCGCTCACGCCGCGGGTGTCCTCCACCACGTCGGCCGGGTAGCGCCCGCGCAGCACCGGGTCGAGGAACAGCCGGTTGGCCAGCCCGTCGATGCGCCGGGCGGCGTCCGCGTCGGCGGCGCTGTCGCCGGCCGCATCGACCGGGAACAGGTTCAGGGTGATGCCGAGGGTGCTGCTCGCGTCCTGGGCGCGCAGCGCCTGCAGCGCGAGCCCGTGGCCGAGCAGCAGGTGGTGGACGGCGCGCAGCGCCGCCGCCGGCTCGGTGCGGCCAGGCGCGTGCACGCCCGCCGCGTAGCCGAGCAGCGCCGAGCACCACGGCTCGTTGAGCGTCGTCCAGTGGCGGATCCGGTCCGAGAGCCGCTCGTGGACGGCGGCGGCGTAGTCGGCGAAGCGCGGCGCGGTGTCCCGCTGCGGCCAGCCGCCCGCGTCCTCGAGCGCCTGCGGCAGGTCCCAGTGGTACAGCGTCACCCACGGCTCGATCCCCTGCTCGAGCAGCGCGTCGACCAGTCGGCTGTAGAAGTCGACGCCGGCCGGGTTGAGCCTGCCGCGGCCCTCCGGCTGCAGCCGTGGCCAGGCGATCGAGAAGCGGTAGTGGCTGGCCCCCAGCTCCGCGAGCATGCCGACGTCCTGCCGGTAGCGGTGGTAGTGGTCGTCGGCGACGTCGCCGGTGTGGCCGTCGACCACGGCGCCGGGGGTGTGCGAGAAGGTGTCCCAGATCGACGGGCCGCGGCCGTCCTCGGCCACCGCGCCCTCGATCTGATAGCTCGCCGTCGCGGCCCCCCAGGCGAACCCCTCGGGGAAGCGCAGGAGGCCGTCCCGCGCCCCGCTCTCCTGGACCTCGGCAAGGCCCGGCTGCTCGCTCATGCTCGTCCTCCCGCTCTGGTGCAGCGCTCGCTCTCCCCGTCGCCGTAGCCGGCGGCGGTGTCGAGGAAGTTGACCGGCCCCTCCAGGAAGCGGCGCACGGTGGCGACGGCGCGCTCAGTTCGCCCGGGCTTGGCGTTGGTCGGAGCCGTGCGCGGCCGGCACGGTGACCCAGAAGGTCGTGCCGCCCTGGTCGTTGTTCTCCACCCAGACGTTGCCGTGCATCGCGGTGAGTAGCTCGCGGACGATCCACAGGCCGACCCCGAGGCCGGCCTGGCCGGCGTTGCGCTCGCCGAAGCGGTCGAACAGCTCGGGGAGCCGGTCGGGAGGAATGCCGGGGCCGTGGTCGGAGACGGAGATCTGCACCACCTCGTCGGCGGCGGCCGCAACCACCTCGATCGGGGCGTGGGGCCGCGAGTACTGCAGGGCGTTGCGCACCAGGTTGGTGAGCACCTGCATCAGCCGGTCGCTGTCCGCCCAAGCGCGCAGGCCCGGCTCGGCCTTGACGCGCACCCGGTCGGCGCCGAGGTGGTCGAGGTCGGCGACCACGCCGCTGATGGCCTGCCCAACGTCGATCGTGGTGGGGCTGACCGCGATGCCGCCGCTGGCGTCCTCCGCAACCAGGACCAGGTCCTCGACCAGGCGGGCGAGCCGGCGAGTCCGGCGGATGCAGACGTTCAGCATGTCGAGCTCCTGCACGGTCATGCGGTCCTGCGAGCAGAGCCGCTGCAGGGTCCCGAGCGAGAGCAGCAGGGCGGTTACCGGCGTGCGCAGCTCGTGCGCCGCCACGGTGGCGAACTGCTGCTGGTGCCGCAGCAGCTGCTCGCTGGTGCGCCGGGCCTCCTCGGCGGCCTGCCTGGTCTTGTGCTCGCGGTTGAGCGCCTCCACCAGCCGGTCGAGCAGCGGCCGGGTGACCTGGCCCGCGAGGCGGGCCTGGCCGCCGGCGACCCCGCCGATGGCCTCGACCAGCTCCGAGGCCGGGGCGGGCTTGAGCAGGTAGCCGCGGGCGCCGGCCATCAGCGCGTCGATCACCAGCGACTCGTCGCCGTAGGCCGACAGCATCAGCACGGCGACGTCGGGATGCTCGGCGACGATCTGGCGGGTCGCCTCGACCCCGTCCATGCGCGGCATGCGCAGGTCCATGAGCACGACCTGGGGCATGGTCGCGACGACCAGCTCGAGCGCCTCGATGCCGTCGGCGGCCACGCCGACGACCTCGAGGCCGAGCTCGTCGAGGAGCTGCGCGAGGCTGTTCCTGACCTCGGGGACGTCGTCGACGACCAGGACGCGCACCGACTCGGCCAGCGGCTCGGGGTCGCCGTTGACGCCGTTCATGCCGACACCCGTCGCCGTGGAACCTGCACGAATATGGAGGTCCCCCTGCCGGGGGCGGACAGCAGGTGGTAGCTGCCCGCCGCCATCTCGACCCGGTGGCGCATGCCGGCCAGGCCGAAGTGGCCGTTGTCCACCATGCCGCCGACCCTGCCGGCGTCGAAGCCGTCGCCGTCGTCGCGCACGTGCATGTCGACCTGGTCGTCTTCGGTGCGCAGGTAGATCCAGACGTGGTGGGCGTTGGCGTGCTTGGCCACGTTGGCGAGCGCCTCCTGGACCACCCGGTACAGCACCGTCTCGACCTCTGGCTCGAGCCGGGCGTCGTGGTGGGACTGCAGCGTGCAGACGATGCCGGTGTCCCGCTCGAAGGTGTCGAGCTCGTCGGTGAGGGCGAGCGCCAGCCCGCGCTCGTCGAGCACCGGCGGCCGCAGCGTGGTCATCAGCCCGCGCAGCTCGTCGACCTCGCCGCGCAGGCCCCGCTGGGCGGTGCCGAGCAGTAGCTTGGCGCGCTGCTCGTCGCCGCGCCTGAGGGTGAGGGCCGCCTGCTCGAGTTGGTAGCCGAGCGCGGTCAGCCGCTGGATGGGCCCGTCGTGCAGCTCGGCGGCGAGCCGGGTGCGCTCCTGCTCCGCTCCGCGCATGGTCTTGTCGAGCAGGTGCGTGCGGTCGGCCTCTGCCTTCTCCAGCTCGCCCAGGGTCGACTGCAGCATGCCGCTGCGCTCGCGGAGCTGGGCGGAGCTGCTCTCTACCTCGCGGACCAGGCCGGACATGCGGTAGACCACCCCCGCGAACAGGATGCCGCAGATGACCGCGATCAAGGCCGTGTCGCCGTGCTCCCCGCGGAGGTTCTCCAGAACGACCGCCATCGGCGCGAGCAGCACCGCGCCGGCCAGGAACAGCAGGCGGCCGGAGCCGATGCGGGAACGCGTGCGCAGGTCGCGCTCCACCATGGTGCGCATCGACGGGTGCAGGGCGGAGGCGCCGAGCAGCAGGTAGAAGGTGAGCCAGCCGGCGTCGAGCAGCTTCCCGGAGAGGCTGTTGATCTGGTAGAGGCCGTTGGTCTGGGCGTAGGCGTAGGCGGTGTCGGTGGCCAGCAGCACCACCAGGCTCGCCGTGAACAGGTAGAACGCCGTCTGGCGTGGGCCGGCGCCGACTACCAGGCGGGCGGCCGCAGCCAGGACCAGCACGTCCATCACCGGATAGGCGGCCGAGACCAGCCGCGCGAGCAGGGGCATCCCCTCGGTATCGACGTTCGGCTCGATCAGGAACACCAGCGACAGCACGCCGAAGCCGGTGGCGATGATCGCCGCGTCGAGCAGGCTGCCGAAGTCGCTGCCCCTGGTCCGGCTGCGCACCAGCAGCAGGACGCCGATGATCACGAACGGGTAGTGGCCGAGGTAGAGGGCGTCGGCCGCCGACGGGTAGGCGTCCGAGCCGACCAGGAAGTGCAGCGTGTAGAAGGTCAGGTCCGCCGCCAGGTAGATGACCTGGGCGGCGATCAGCGCCCGCCAGGGTGCCGTGTTGGCGGGGCGGTGGCGGCGCACGCCGAACACCATGAACACCACCGCGGACGCGCTCACGCTGCCGTAGAGGAGGACCTTGAAGACCAGCACCTGCAGCGGGAGGTGCGGCGCGGGGATCACCAGGTACGCGAGCGCGAGGACGGCGCCGACTGCGATGTAGTTGCGCCACAGCGTCGATGGCGCCTGCCGCTGGTGTCGCGGCGGACCCGACCGCCTGCCTACGGTCGCGACGTCAGCCATGGGAATGGGTCCTCCGAGCTAGCGCATCAGCAATGCATTCTGGTGTTTCGTTCGCGTCGCTGGCAACCCTCGCGTACTGCGTAGCCGCGGGACCGGAGTGTCCGCCATGCCCTTGACACGTAAGTCGCGACCAAGGAGCCTCCCGTATTCAAGGGGGTGAATTGACGTGGGCACGTCATAGTTGTCAGAGCGATCAAGATTCCTAGACGCCGCGAATAACCCTGAAAGGCCTGGGACATGCGCGAATCCCCAGCCGGCTCCCGCAGCGAGTTCGCCCGCGAGGAGCTCGAGAAGGAACTGCTCCACGATTATTCGACCAGCAGCACCGGAATCGTGCCGCTGAGCGAGCGTCGTTCGCTCTACCACTTTCTGGCGCTGTGGGTAACCCTGGCGGCGGGATTTACCTACCTGTTCCTCGGATTCCAGTACCACGACGCGGGCTACACGCTGGCCAAGGCGGTGCTCGCCGGTGCCCTCGGCGCCTTCTTCTACCTGTGCTACGCGCTGCCGGCGGCGTACCTGGGCTCGAGGACCGGCCAGACCCACTCGCTGCTGACCAGGTCGGTGTTCGGCCTGGTCGGGTCCGCGATCGTGTCGCTGCTGCTGATCGGCGTCGCTGCCGGCTGGATCGCGTTCGCCTTCAACCTGCTGGCCACCATGTACGACGGGTTGTTCTCCTGGGGCCACGTGGTGCTGATCGGCGTGATCCTCGCGATCGTCGGGGTGTTCAACAACCTCTTCGGCTTCACGGGCATCACCGCGTTCGCGCGCTACCTGGTCGCGCCCCTGATGATCCTGTGGATGCTCTACCTGGTCATCAAGGGGTTCGCGAACATCCCCAGCGATCGGCTCTCGGCGACCCCGGCGGTCGGCGACCTGGGCCCGCTGCCGATCCTCTCGGGCATCAGCCTGGCGATCGGCTCGGTGATGTGGGGCAACGAGCCGGACACCTGGCGCTACGGCAGGCCGCGCTTCCTGTGGCCGCTGCTCCCCTACGTGGTCGCGCTGGCTATCGGGCTGGTCCTGTTCGTCATCGGCGGCTGGATGATGGCCGAGCTCTCCGGCGCCGGCCCCTTCGACTTCGGCCCGGCGTTCAAGTACACGGTCGAGTACTCGCTGTTCAGCGCGCTGTGGCTCGGCGCGGTGGTGGCCACGGTGCTGCAGGTCGCCATCAACGACGGCAACTACTACGAGATGACCAACGGCGGCCAGAACATCGTCGGCCAGGTACGAGGCTGGAAGCGCTGGTACACCTGCCTGGTCATGGCCGCGGTCGCCGCGCTGGTCACCTGGTGGTTCCCGCACATCCAGAACGGCTTCTTCAAGGTGGCCGGCTGGTCGGCGATCGCCCTGCCGTGCGCCACCGTGGTGATGTGCGTCGACCAGTTCCTGCTGCCGCGGATGTTCGGGCTCGACCGCTCGGTCGAGCGCATCCCCGAGTGGCGCGCGGCCGCGGCCGGCAACTGGCCGGGGATCGTCGCGGTGCTGGCCGCGGTGCTGTTCGGCGCCTGGGGCCTGATCCTGTTCCCCGGCCAGACCTCGGCGCCCTCCCTCGGGCTGGTGCCAGTCGAGGCATGGCTGCTCGCCGGCGTGCTGTACGTCGTCCTGGTCGCCGCGGTGCAGCGCCTGCCCAACGCCAAGGCGCTGCTCGGCTTCGCGCAGCCGCTGCGGCAGGCGCCGGCGGCTCCGGCCGCGCCCGCGGCACCAGAGGCGGGCGGCTGACGCCACCGTCGCCACCGCCACACGACGAAGGGAGCACCATGTCGAGCGTCTCGCCCGACGCGCTGGAGATGGTCCGGCGCGAGCTGGCACCGGCGGAGGGAGCCAACCGGCTGGTAGCGCTGGTCGCCGAGGGACGGCTGCCTCGCGAGCGCCTCGCAGCCATCGCCGGGGAGGAGTACCGCATCATCGCCAGCGACCGTCGCAGCTTCCTGCTGCTCGCCGCGCGCTTTCCCGAGCCGCCCGCGGGCGACTTCTTCACCGGGCTGGCGCAGGGCGAGAACCTGGCCCTGCCGCTGCTGCTCACCTACGCGGCCGCGCTCGGATGGGACGAGAAGGCGCTGCAGGCCTACGAGCCGCGGGCCGGCTGCCAGGCCTACGCGGCTTACGTCGCCTGGCTGGCGCTGAACGGCTCCAAGGGGGACGTGGCCCTGGCGCTGGTCGCCAACTTCGCCGCCTGGGGCTCGTACTGCGCGGCCGTCGCCGAGGGGCTGCGCCGCCACTACGGCCTCGACGACCAGGCCTGCGGGTTCTTCGACTTCTTCGCCACCCCGGTCCCCGAGGTCGAGCAGCAGGCCCTCGCGGTCGCCGAGGCCAGCCTGCAGGCGGGCGAGCCGCCTGAGTCCGCGCGCCGCCACGCGCGCCTGGTACAGGCCTACGAGCTGATGTTCTGGAACACCCTGGCGGAGGGGATCTCCTAGCCGCCGGCGCTCTGCCGCGACGGGCCGTCCCGATCGGGACGGCCCGTCTTCGTGTGGTACCGGCGCGGATGCTTCGTGGAATGAAGTAGTTTGTCATGATTTGACTATATATGCGTGCTTGGTGTAACTGTCTTACTCCCTGAAGGTGTCCAAGCACGAGTCCTTCCCTGCCTGGCCCGACGGGTTCCGGTCACCCACTCACGTCACCACCACCGCCGCAGGCACAGGCTGCGCGACCCGTATGCCGACCTGCCGGCTCGTCGGGGCACTGCGTGTGCCCCAGGCACAGCTCGGAGGGAGGGCTTGTGCGTGCAATCGACTAGGGAATGGAAGGGCGCGGGACTGCGGGGGGCCTGGCTGCTCAGAGCGGTTCCCACGGTGGTGCTGGGCGCCGCCGTCGTCTGGGCGGTGGCGATCACCGCGCCCGCCGGGGCGCAGCAGGCCCCGGCGCAGCAGCAGCAGGGCTCGCGGCTGCCGCCGGAGGTCAGGCTGCTGCCAAACGACCAGTTGGGCAGGCTGCTCGCCACCGAGCGCAACCCGCTGGTGCGCGACGCGATCGTCACCGAGCTCAAGGGCCGCGGCGAGGCGTTCTTCGAGAACCGCTCGACGAGCCCGTTCGCCGGCGGCAAGGTCGACATCCCGCTCGGGCGCGGGTACGGGCTCAGCCTGCAGGGCGGGGTCAACGACCAGGGCGGGGTCGCCGCCGGCGGCGGTGGCTTCCTCGGCCTGCCCGGCGCCCCGAGCGTCGGCACGGTCAAGCCCCGTCCCGACGGGTTCAACGTCAACGGGGAGATCACCGTCTCGCTCGGCAAGGACACCTCGGTCACGGCCAAGGGCAGCTTCAACGTCTCGCCGGACGGCCAGCTCAGCGGCACGGCCGGCGGCAAGTTGGAGATGAAGGGACCGGACGGCCGCTCGTTCAGCGTCGGCGCCAACGTGGAGCTCAAGGACGGTCAGGTCACCGTCACCACGGAGAACGGCACCAAGCTCGCCTCGGGCAACGGCTCGTCCGTGTCGCTGGACCCGGCCACGGTCGACGACAAGGGCAACTTCGAGACCAAGGGGTCGATCAACCTGCCGAACCCGCAGGGCGCCGAGCAGGGCCCGTGGGGCGAGCGGGTGCCCTCGGTCACCATGAAGGGCACCATCACCCTCGACAAGAGCTACAGCACCTTCACCGAGTTCCTGCAGGGCATCGGCGTGCTGAAGAAGCCGGGGACACCGACCCAGGAGGAGTTCCAGAAGGCCCTCGACGGCTGGGCCGAGAGCATGCGCCAGCGGCACGAGCAGGCGCAGCAGGCCGAGCAGCGGCGCCTGCAGGAGCTGGAGCAGCTCCAGCAGCAGCCGGCCAGCCAGAACCAGTCGCAGGAGCAGCCGGGCGAGCAGAACCAGCAGCCCGAGCAGCAGGCGCCGACCGTGCTCGTGCCTGACGGCAACCAGCCGACCGACCCGGGCTCCAGCGGCAACGGGCAGGCCCCGTCCACCCCGCCGGCCGGTGACGGGCAGACCCCGACGACGCCATCCAGCGGCGCTCCCGAGGTTGCCAACTCCGGCACCAACGGGTCGACGGGGGACGCTTCCGCCACCGGCGCCCTGGCAAGCGAGATGGCCGGCACCGACTACACCGGCGCGTTCGACAGCGGCGGCACCGCCGACTACTCCGGCAGCAACACTGGAACCGCCGTGAGCGGCGGCACCGCGGACTATTCGGGCTCGAGCGGTGTCAGCAACGGCACCTCGGCGGATGCCTCTGGCGGCGTCAGCGGTGGCGCGCCGGCGAGCAGCGCCGGGTCCACCGATTTCGGTGCGGACAGCGGCTACGGCGGCGACTACACCGGTACGTACGACTCTGGAGGGACGGCCGACTACTCGGGCGGGTATGCCACCGACTTCGGGGCTGGTGACGCCTCGTGCGCCTGCTTCTGAGGCGCCTCGACTGAGTGGCTGATCGGGCGGCGGGACCGGATTGCGGGCCCGCCGCCCCGTCGCACGGCACCGACCCGCGTTCCTGCGCCGGGACCTGTCGGCCGAGCGTGCTCGGTCAGGTGGTGACCCGGGCGGTGCGGTCGTCGGCTGGGATGGCGAGGAACCGCTGGGCGGCGTCGAGCACGGCCACCACCTCGGCGCCGAAGCGGACGTCGCAGGGGTGCGCCGTCGTCCCGGCCGCCACGGCCGCGGTGAGCTGGCGCACCGCCTCGCCGAACGCCTCGACCGGGGTGCCCTGGAACGGCGGCAGCAGCGCGTGGCCGCGCGGCCCGTAGAGGTCGAAGGTCGTGGTCGCGGCCGCGGTCGGCACGCTGAGGCTCAACGACAGCGTGGACGACGCCCCGCCGCGATGGCCGAGCACCAGGTGGACCGTGTCGCCGAGGCCGCCGCCGGCGGTGACGCGCTCGACCGGCCCGAGGGTGGGAAGGGCCAGGGCAAGCGCGTGCGGGCCGACGTCCCACAGCGCCCCCTTGCTGCGTCGCCAGGGCGACTCGGCGTATGGGCTGCCCGGGTGGTAGATCGACCCGAGCCAGGCCGCGTAGGCGCCGTGCCAGTCGCCGGCCTCGCGGACCTGGTCGAGCCAGGCGGCCACCTCCGGGTGGTAGCGGGAGGTGAAGAAGAGCAGCGAGGCGACGCCGTTCGCCGCGACCGCCTCCACCACCCGCCGCGCCGCGTCGGTCGAGAGCGCGAGCGGCTTGTCGAGCAGCAGGTGACGGCCGGCGGTCGCGGCGCGGACGGCGAGCTCGGCCTGCACGTCCGGCGGCACGGCGATCGCCACCGCGTCGACGGCTTCGAGCAGCGCGTCGAGGTCGTGGAAGGCGCGCACGCCGAAGCGCTCCGCCACCGCGGCGGCCTTCGACGGGTTGCGGCCCCACACGCCGGTCAGCTCCGCCTGGTCGTGGGCGGCGAGGGCCGCGCCGTGCGCCTCCTGCGCCCAGTGGCCGGTGCCGAGCAGTCCGAACCGCAGTGCCATCTGCCGCTCCTCGTCGTCGGGGCCGGAGGAACCGGACCAGGACCGGCGGGCTGCGAGGCCCACCGTCCCTCATGGCAGCGTACGTCGGCTCGCCGGCGGGGTGTCGAAGGCGGCCTGCGGGGATCCGCGCCTCGCGGGAGGATTGGCCCGACCGTTCCCGACCACCCGCTACGACACGGCGCGCCCACGACGCGACCGCGACCACAGGAGGCCGTGATCACCGACGCCAGGTTGCGCCGCCGCGCAGAGGAGATCCTCGACCGCCACTGGGACGAGGAGCGGGGCTACAGCTACCCGCATCGAGGGACCTACCCGCACCAGTGGCTCTGGGACTCGTGCTTCACCGCGATCGTCAGGGCGCACCTCGACGACGGGCGCGCGGTCAGCGAGCTGCGGACCGCGCTGTCGGGGCAGCTCGCCGACGGGCTCCTGCCGCACATGCGCTACGCGGGGGAGACCATCCGGCGCGGCCCGCTCGCCGACGCCTCGTCCTTCACCCAGCCGCCGGTCTACGCGCACGCGGCCAGGGTGCTCAGCGACCGCGGCTTCGACGTCGGCGACGCGGCCCTGGCCCGCATCGACCGGGGACTGCACTACCTGTGGTCGATCCGCCGCCGCGACCAGCTGATCGTGATCGTCCACACCTGGGAGTCGGGTGCGGACGCGGCGCCGCGCTGGGATTCCTGGACCGGGGAGGACTGGACGAGGCGGCAGTGGACGCGCGAGGCGTGGGATGCCTTCGAGCTCGGCCTGGTCGACGCCGCACGGTTCGACCAGGCCGGCTCGGCCGTGGCGAGCCGGGCGTTCGAGGTCGCGCCGGCCGCCTTCAACGCGCTCGCCGCCCACGCCGCCGGCGAGCTGGCGGCGCTCACCGAGGACCAGGGGTGGCGGGAGCGGGCCGACGAGCTGGCCGCCGCGCTGGACGCGCGGCTCTGGAACGAGCGCGAGGGGCTCTGGTCGGACGAGCCGTTCGTCGGCGGCGGCGCCAGCGTGCACGTGCCCACCCTCGACGGGGTGCTCGGCGCGCTGGTCACGCCGGACAGCGCCAAGGCGGAGCGCGCGCTCGGCCAGCTCACCGACCCCGCCCGGTTCGGTGCCGAGTTCGGCCTTGCCTACGTGGCCCGCGAGCACCCGCTGTACCGGCCGCGGCTCTACTGGCGCGGCTCCGCCTGGATGCAGCTCAACTACCTGGTCGCGCTCGCCGCCGCCCGCTGGGGTCGCGACGACCTGGTCGCCGTGATCGGCGAGATGTCCCGCCGCGCCGCGCTGGCCTCCGGCTTCGCCGAGTACTGGCACCCGGAGACCGGGGAGGGCTACGGAGCGATCCCGCTGACCTGGTCGACCCTGGTGACGGCGCTGCCGTCGTAGCGGGCGGCCGCCGCCGGCGAGGCCCTGTGCAACCGGCCGTCCACAGGTCGGCCCTCTCGGTGGACGGCCCGCGGAAGACGGGTCAGACTGCGACGCCATGGACGTCTCCACCTTCGCACTGCGGCTTGTCGACGGGCGTTCGCTCGACGTGAGCGTGTCGGGTCCCGAGGCTGGCACGCCGCTGGTCTTCCACAACGGCACCCCCTCAGGAGGCCTGCAGTACCAGCCCTTCGCCGACGCCGTGGCGGCGCGAGGCCTGCGGCTGGTGTCCTACTCGCGACCCGGATACGCGGACTCGTCGCGGCAGCCCGACCGCGTGGTGGCCGACTGCGCCGCCGACACCGCCGCGCTCCTCGACCACCTCGGCGCCACCCGCTGCTACGTCGCCGGCGCCTCCGGCGGCGGCCCACACGCGCTCGCCTGCGCCGCCCTCCTGCCCGACCGGGTGCTCTCGTGCGCCACCATCGCCGGTGCGGCGCCGTTCGGCGTCGGGCTCGACTTCCTCGAGGGCATGGCCGAGGAGAACCACAGGGAGTTCGGTGCCGCGCTGGCCGGGCCGGCCGAGCTGCAGGCCTACCTGGAGCACGAGGCGTCGGCGTTCGGCGTCGTCACCGGCGAACAGGTCGCCGAGGCCCTCGGTGGCCTCGTCTCCGAGGTCGACCGTGCGGCCCTGACCGGTGACTTCGCCGAGTACCTCGCCACGTCGTTCCGCAGGGCGGTGGCCAACGGCATCTGGGGCTGGTTCGACGACGACCTCGCGTTCGTGCGGCCCTGGGGGTTCGAGCTCGACGGCATCCGCGTGCCTGTGACCGTCTGGCAGGGTGGCGAGGACCGGATGGTGCCGTCCGCCCACGGCGAGTGGCTCGCGGCGCACCTGCCCGGCGCAAAGGCCATGCTCCTGCCCGCGGAGGGCCACCTGTCGATCGCGGTCGCCAAGTTCGGCGAGATCGTCGACGGCCTGCTGGAAAGCGCCCCGCAACCCGGCT
>WNGA01006701.1_pt1 | contig 23031 bp, 20 predicted proteins | sample 5400061 | NCBI WGS metagenome assembly WNGA01 (sample SAMN13153366, study PRJNA577476) | soil metagenome | isolation source: 100 cm soil or saprolite under grassland replicate 2 | place: USA:California | collected 2016-06-15
GTCCCCAACGAGGGTCGTCGGCGAGCCGAGCCCTCGAGGTGCAGCCTGGGCGTCTTGCAGGGACTCTGCTGCTCGGTGCCTGGCAGGATACGGCGTCATGAGCCATCCCGCCTCGCAGGCGCCGGCACAAACAAGCTTCAAATGGGTCGTTCGACGCAAGCTCGCGCCAGTAACTCGCCCAAGCGGATTTTGGTGCCTTACCGCAAAGTCAGCCAACCCATATAGCCAGTAGAGAGCAAGGTGCTCGGACTCGGCGGATCCGTATCGCTCCGCGACCACCTTGCTGGACGCAAGTTCGTTCATAAATTGGGCGAAAGTAGGAAGGCGGACACGAAGGCCATCGGCTTCGCCGAGCGCTTGCTTCCGCATCAGGATCTGGTCATCCACGGGGCGACCCTGCGCGATCGAACGCGATGGGACCAAAGAGCTCTCGCCCAAGCACCCCTCGGAGCTTGCCACGCCTGGGACACGATGTTGCCATCGTGTTTGCTGGACGGCAGGCCAGCCCCTCAGATGACTACGGAGCTGCGCAACAAACGGAAATTGCACGCTGCTTGGTCGCCGACACGGATCGGTTCGACCCGGCGGCCTTCGCGGAGCGGTTGTCAAGAGGAGCCGCACACGGAGCGACTTCGGTGTGGTCCGCGCGTGAGACGTTAGCGAGATGACTCGGGCGCACATTCCTCGAACGCCGCAGCGATCCGTCCGTGGCGATAAAAAGGGGGAAAGAACCCATGTCTGACAATCTCGAGAAGGCCGGCGACCTTGCGGCCGATATCGGAATCTACGGGGAAGAAGCCGCCTACGGCGCCGCTACCTATGGGGCCTCAATAATCCTCGAGAAGGCCATCCAAGACAATTACGGCTTCAGCGTCCACGATGAGCTGACCAACGAGACCAAGGCGTTGGGCTATGCCGGCGGCGACGCGGCGTACAACGCCACGTCGGATGCGACCCATGAGTCCGTCCTCGACCACTACGAGAATGCCGGCGAGGCCTGGGACAAGGGCAACTACGGAGAGGCAGTCTCCGAGGGTGCCGCGGTGGTCACAGACATCATCGGGGGCATCCTCCCCGACTAGGTGTGGTTCGCGAGGACGTCGTTGTCAATCAGCCTCGTCCTCGACCGGTTTCTCGCATCTACCAACGGGGGTGGTGATACGCCCATTGGCGCCGGTCGAGAAGCGCCGACCGAGAGCGGATTGAGCGTGGCGGAGGCGACTCGGCTCGCCGCCGCGCCGTGATCGGCGACGTACCACCACCGGGGTTGGTAAAGGCGGGTCCCTCGACGCGGAGCGGGAACGCGTCAACAACGTATCCGGTAGTCACAACTAGGGCCTGGCGGGTCCACCTTCCGGAGCAGGCCTCGTCAGCTTTGGCGGGGCCGCGTCTTTGCTCCGTGCTCCAATTCTCCGCGCCGCCTCAGGACGAGCTTTCGCGCGGGTCTGGCGCACCACGATTCTTCCATCGTGTGGCTCCTCTGGCCCGGCAGGAATCGAGCCTCGCCGACTTGAGCGACCCGGGGGTTCATCGAAGACGCGCATGAGATGAGGGCGGCGTACAACGTCGCTTGGCATCGGGTTGGTGGGAGCCGAGCCCGGCCGAGGAGGTTCAGGTGGAGGCTTCCCAGTCGGGCTCGAGCGAAACGCTCTCCAAAGTACATGCGGACGCCATCGCCGTCGACGACGACCTCGACGCTCGGATCTTGGTGGTCTCCAGCCCGATCCTCGAACGGCTTCTGATAGCGGCGCCGATTGGTGTCGGGCTCGTGCTCGCACTTGGTAGGTTTTACGTCGACGACCCGATGTTCGGGACAGGTCTTCTAACGGTGGTCATCGCCTTCGTCGTCTTCCAAGTCTTCGCCCGGAGAATCCCCGACTCATTCGCACGACTCGCCGCGCGCGAGGTGGTTCAGGCGGCCGACAGAGCACGGTTCGCCGATTTCCAGCGGACCACGACACGCCTGCTCAATGACCCGCTCGGCCTCGTGCCCGGAGTCGTGTTCGCCCTCTTTGCGCTTGCCCGGTTTCCAGTCGTTGCCGGCGGGATTGATCGCTTCTTGGGAAACGGCCCCCGCTCGATCGGCAGCGCCGGCGTACTCATGCTGCTGGACATGTTCGGTGAGGCGCTGCTCGGTTTGGCCTTGGGTCTCGTCCTGTGGCGAATGCTCATCGTGGCCCTTAGGGTGCACGAACTCGGCAATCGGTTCGACCTCCACCTCAAACTCAATCACCCCGATCGCTGCGGAGGCTTCCGGCCGCTCGGCGACCTGTGCCTTTGGAATGCGCTACTCGTCACCGTCCCCGCAATCTATCTTGCTGCATGGATCGTTCTGGCCCCTCGGACGCCGTACGGAACGACCTACGTCGGACTCCACACGACGTTTCTGGCGGTGCTCGCCGTGCTCGCCCCGATAACCTTTATCGCGCCACTCTGGAGCGTACACGGCGAAATGCTCCGCGAGTCTGCCCGACTCCGCGCCGAGGTCGACCAGGTTGGACAGCAGATCGACCGCCTCTCACGCGAGCTCCTCGAACGGTCGGAGCAGATGTCGGCCGATGAAGCGGCGGCGACGGCCCACGACCTCGAAATCCGCCAGGCTAATTACAAGCGAACAGAGCAGATACCGACGTGGCCTATCGACGTTAGCCTCGCCCTCCGATTCAGCACCTCTCAGCTCATTCCGCTCCTGAGCCTGACCGGGCTCGGCAAGCCAATCGTGGATGCGATCGATCGATTCGGGAAGTTCGTGGCGCCGAGTTGAATTGAGCGCCCGGGCCTTTTGGTTCCTTGTGCCGACATCAGTCCGAAGCGACAGAACACGATCAACTCATGGTGTCAGTTTCTTAAGGTGACGAAGCCGCCCCGTCGGCGGATGATCGCCATGCCCTCACCGGTGGTCAATCTGGCGAGGGCTCAGAGACCTAGCGATCCGGCATCAGGAGTTGGCGGGCATGCGCGTCGAGCAGGCGCAGGTCGTGAGAGCTCCCCGCGAGCAGGTCTTCCAGGCTTGGACGGACTACGAGGCGTGGCCCAGATTCTCGGGCCTCTTCACACAAGTCAGCGTCAGAGAGCGCGCCGGGAATACTGTCCATATCGAGGCGGAGCTCAAGCTCATGGGCCGTAAGATCGGGAGATCGGAGAAGCACGTCCTGACGCCGCCCGAGCAGGTCCGTGTGGAAGGCGAGACGGAAGGTGCGACCAACACGACCCTGTGGACGTTCGAGCCGGTACCCGAGGGAACCCGTGTGACAGCGGTGGTAGACGCCGAGCTCGGTGGGGTGACCAAACTCCTTGGACCGTTGGCCAAGCGCCAGATGCAAACCATGCTCCGCGACTGGATGCAAGGGCTCGCACGATACGTGGAGGCGAGGTAGCGGCCTGCCGCCCCAGAGCGGAACGAGATCCCACGTGCCGTCCGACTATGCGCCCATCGTGTGGACGACGGCAGTAGGCCTTCGAGCGGGCCGGCTCGACGTGGCGGCAACGAGCTGAGCAACGACGTCGACAAGACGCGCGGCCCGCAGGATGATCACGACGTCGCACCACCCAGGTGGCGCCCACAACCAAGAGAGGTACGAGGCGATGGGAGACGAGGAGTATCCGACGAGCCAGCCGGGAGACGAGGAGTACCCGACGAGCACGTTCTTTGACGGCGACGCCGAGCAGGCCCGTGAAGCCGGGTACGCCGATGGTCGCCACTTTCTCGGAGAACAGACGAACCTGACCGGTGCTGACCCTGAGATGGTCGAAGCGTACAAGGCCGGCCACAGCCAGGGCATGTTCGGCTCCGAACCTGCGGGCATTGGCCCCATCTCGAACGAGGAGTTCGACAGGCGTCTCAAGGAGAACGAGGAACGTGAGGCGGCCGAAGAACTGCGGAAGCGGACTGAGGAGCTCCACGACGAGCTGAAGCACCACATCGTGGAGTAAGGCGCGAGCGAGAACGTCGTTCGCCCTCGAATCAATCCACGCCGGAGGTTACCGAAGACCTTCCCGGGTTCCCCGATCTGCCCGGCTGCGTTAGGAAGGGACACGAGGTGCAAAGCCAATGCATTGCAGGCCTCGATCCGGCTGCCATTAGACGGTCAACATCACCTCGCCGTTGTGTCGCGATCGATGTCGGGTCCTCGACGATAAGATGCAGATAAGCGGGGCCGGCCAGGCGCTCAGCGTTTCTTGCCCTGCCGACCCGACAGCGGAACCCTGCTGAACAAGAGGACGCCGGGATGGTCGGGCCGGCTGCTGACGTAGACGCTTGCGCCTGACGCCTTGATGACCTTCTTGGCCGCAGCTCGTGCGGTAGCCGGTTTGCCTTCGTACTGCCAGGGAATCACGTCCGACGAAGGACCAACGCTGACCTCATTTACGAGCCTTGCAAGTTCCACGTCTCGCGGATTGGACTGACGACCGCGGGGTGCGGGTTTGCGCTTGAGGTCATCGACCTTTAGCGGCCTGCCGACCTTGATCGTCTTGTAGATCGTCACGTTTCCTCCATTCGTTGACGGCATCGGGTGACTGGAAACGCTACCTCCAGGCACAAACGCCGGTCAAGAAACATGAGTGAAGACACCGATTCGACCTCCTCCTGAGCTTGGCGCGATCCCACGTCTCTTTGAATCATCCGCAAGCATCCAGAGATCCAGATCAGGGGGCGGTGGAATCCGATGTGGGCCCGGCTCAAATCAGGCCTCAGAAGCCGTACCCGTTATTCCTCCGGCTGGGACGCCTCGGTGCCCTCGGTATGGTGGCCGATGAGGAGCAGCACGGCAGGCTCCTCGCCGATGCATTCGGCGTCGTGAGGGATCGTGGCGTCCCAGAGGAGATAGTCGCCCGGGCCGAGCTCGACCGTGTGGGGGCCTTGAGTCAGCCGGACTCGACCCGACAGAACGAAATGGTGCTCGTCGCCGGAGTGGGCGTGGAGGCCCGTCCGCTGGCCTGGCCCGTTCGTCACCAGGGCGATCCGCAGGTCGCGTGGGATCCCGCCATCGACCTCCTCGACGCTGACCCCGCCGGGACCGCGCCATCGGCGGCGCGCTCGGGCGCGCACGACACGTGGTTGCTGTGACGCATCCAGAAGGAACCAGGTGATGGGCACGTCGATCGCGGCCGAGAGCGCGGACAGGCAGGCCAGCGACGGCGATGCCTTGTCGTTCTCGATCTGGCTGAGGTAGCCCACGTTGAGGCCGCTCCGGTCGGCGACCTGAGCCAGCGTCATGCCACGCTCACGGCGCCAGCGGCGAACCTGTGGACCCACCGACGGCGGGGTGCGTTCAGGTGGTTGAGTGGGTGAGATCGGAGCGGGCGGGTTGCCCCACTGCGATGTCGCCGGCGATCTCGTTGACATAGTGATATTGGCTTACCTCAAACTGGCATTGACATAGCGCTACATGCCCTGGAGGTTGTCTGTAGGCCATATTGCTTGGCCCATGGGAAAGAGTGAAGTAGATAGGATGAACGTCGGGATCATCGGGGCCGGAAACGTCGGACAGGCGCTGGCGGGGTCGCTGACCCGCGGCGGGCACGCCGTAATCATCAGTTCGACCAAGCCCGAGGATGCCAAGGCCGTAGCAGCAGCGACAGGCGCGCGAGCGGCAACGTCCAATCCGGAGGTCGCTCAGGCGGCCGACGTTGTCATCCTCGCCGTGAGCTTCGGAGCGATCGAAGGCCTCGCGGCCGAGCTCGGGTCGGCTCTCGAGGGCAAGACCCTGGTCGACGTGACGAATGTGCCGTCGCCCGACCCGTCCAATCCCAGCCCTGACGCAACATCGGCGGCGGAACGGATTCAGGCGCTCCTTCCTGGCGCCCACGTCGTCAAGGCCTTCAACACCGCCTTCGCGGTGCGCCAGGCGGATCCGGTCGTGGACGGCATTCAGCTCGACGGCTTCGTCGCCGGCGACGACGGCGGCCCCAAGACGACCGTCCTCGAGCTCGTCGAGTCGGTCGGATTCCGTCCGATCGACGTCGGACCGCTGCCCATGGCGCGCACACTCGAGGCGCTGGGCTGGCTGAACATCCAGCTCCAGATTCGCCACGGCTGGCCCTGGCAGGGAGGCTGGAAGTTCGCGGGCCCTAGTGAGGCATCCACACGGACAGTCGCCGTAGCACAACGGTAGGCGGATCGATGTCGACACCCCTGACTCTCGGATTGGCCCGATAGCCACGGACCGGATTTCCTCAATCAGGCCCGAGCGCTGACAGGCGGTACAGCTGTCGGGCCCCGTGAAGGCCCTTCAGCTCATGGATCCCGGCGTCCTCGAAGGCCAGCCCGGAACCGTCGAGGAGATCCATGACCGTTGCGGACACGAGGATCTCGCCCGACTCTGCATCGGCCATGATCCGGGCCGCGGTGTGGACCGCGATTCCGCGGACGTCGCCGGCGACCGTCTGGACCTCTCCGGTGTGGACGCCCGCGCGGATCTCGAGGCCCAGGCCCTTGGCCGCCTCGCGGATGGCCGCCGCGGCTCGAACCGCCCGTTCGGCCCCGTCGAATTGGGCGAGCACGCCGTCACCGGTGGTCTTGACGAGGCGTCCCCGGTGGCGATCGATCGCCATCGAGGCCTTGCGATTGTGCTCTCCGACGAGGTCGCGCCAGCGCGTGGCGCCAAGCTCCTCCGCGCGGCGGGTCGAATCGACGATGTCGGTGAAGACGATCGATGCCAGGGTTCGTTCGTCCCGAGCGTCCCGCTGCTTCCCGTAGGTCCGCATGGCCTCGAAGTCGACCGAAACCCATGGCTCGTCGCCAACGACCCAGGCGTCGTGTCCGGGTGGGATCTCGAAGACGTCGCCAGGACCGATTTCGAGCTCGGTGCCGTCGGGCATCTGGGCGCGCAGGCGCCCTGACAACGTGATCCCCAGGTGATGGTATTGACATGTGTCTGTGCCGGCGATGGGTTGGATGTCCACCGACCAGCGCCAGCCCGGTTCGTAGATCATCCGGCCGACGACCGTGTCGTCGAGCTCGACGAATGATCGTGCCACTCCCGCCAGGACCTGTATTTGCCGCGATTCTCTCGGCGAAAGCCAGGTCTGCCGCCACGATGGAAGTCTGGGCTCTTCCGCCATCTGGCCGCAGCCGGGGGTCCAAAGGGACTACAGGCCGTTGTGACCCCTGGTGGGACAATCGTGGCGGGCGCCAGAGCGCTCATTCCGCCCAGGAGCCCACATTGCTGCCCGCGATAGACGCCAAATGCTTTCCGTCGACTGACGACGAATTCACTGCCTTCGTGGCTCAAGCCCTCGCTGAGCTCCGGGCCATGCTCCCAGGCGCTCGGCCCGACGATCTGGCTGAGCGACTGCGATCAAGTCACCCGGCCGTGGCCGTTCACGAGCGAAGCGAACTCGGAGAGCTGCTGCCCGAGATTATCAGGACGTGGTACGTCTATCGCGACGGCAGTCCGATTTCCGAGACATAGTTCCGGCCTGGTCCATCAGCGTCCGGGGATCGGGCCGGCCTTCGCGCTCTCGGTCGGTTGCTCCTCGCTCCCTTCCTCCCAGGGCGCTGGCGTGCCACCCGCTTCACGGAACAGCTCCCGCCTGGCTTGACGCTCCTCGCGTAACGCCCTCTCGTACTCGGATGTTCCGCGTGGCAAGGCGCGCCTGCGCGCAGCCGCCTCTCGGAGCCTCTGGAGCAGCCGCAGGAGAATGTTCGTCGCTACCGTCATTGCCTCAACAGCCAACATTCACCTTGTTGGTGGGCTCGCGGAATCAAGTTAAAGGGCCGAGACGATTCGGGCGCGTTGCGTTTTGGCGACGGGGAGCGCGCCCGCTGGCGGCCGCACGCGACCATGGCGATGAACGTGCGGCATGAGTCCGTGACGCTGGTGATCGATCCGGCAGCGGCCTTTCCACCCATTTGGCTTGGCCTGCCTGGGAATACGCCGAGGGCCAGCGCAGGGGCTTCATCGACCTCGACGTGCATCCCGCGCCGGATGCCAAGTAGTGGGTGCTGCCTGGGTTATCGAACCGCAGTAGTCGCGAAGTCTGCGACCTGAATGCCTGGCGCTGGAACTGGGTGGCGAGCCTGGGCACCTGTCCTGTCGGCATCAGCCTGATCATTCCCTGGCGTCATTCGCGGCCACCCATCCGCTGGCTTGGGGTTTGCTGCGCCTGTTGTCGCTCGCGAGATAGGCCAGATCGATGGGCGGACCAATAACGGCCGGAGATGTCCCGTCTGCGCCGAGCGCGGCGCAAGACTGCCGTCACCTAACGATCAGGCTGATGCGCGAGGCCCAGAGGCGCGTAAGTGGGCGATCATGGCACTACTCTCGCCGGACAACGATCAGCCTGACCTGCGAGGCCCAGAGGGTCGTAGGGCCGACGACACAGAAGACATATGAGTTGCGATGTTGCGGCTCGAGGTGGTCGGCAACAGGTTTCCGCCTGCGGCGGACCGGCTGGGGCCGGCCCACCTGCAGGCGCGGCGAGGCTAGGGGTATGAGACGACGGTGCTCGTGGTGGTGTCCGGGCTCGTGGGGTCGCCGTAGTCGTTAACCACGTGATCGATGGTCCCGTGGTTGGTGATCGAGAGGGTCAGGATGTCGTGCAGCTTGATGCCGGACGTCACCGGCACCTCGAAGGCGTGGCTCGCGTGGATCGTGGGATTCACGTTGAAGTAGCAGTAGCTACCCAGGCCCCAGGCCTCGTGCTTCTTGACCGAATCGGAGACCTTGTAGGCGGCGTAGCCGAGGGTGCCATTGGGCTGCTGCCAGGCGGCCTGGTTCGGCGGGTCGTACGGCATCTCGTTCTGGAACATGATCGTCCTGCCGTTTTCGCCATTCCAGATGACCTCGGTCTTCTGGTAGTGCTCGACGAACAGGCCGGTGGCGATCACGTTGTCGCCGTTCACGACCACCCCGGTATCGGCCGTATTGCTGGTCCAGCCGACGCCGGCGCCATGGTCGGCCCGCCAGGCCCAGATGTTGTCGAGGATGACGTCGTCGGCGTTGACCTCCAGGCTCACGACCGCCTTGCCGACGTGCGCACCGCCGATCCGGAAGTAGACATCGTGGAGCGCGCTCGGGTCGTTCGGATCGCTCCAGTCGGCGTGCTCCCGCGCCTGGCCGCTGGGCGGCTGTCGGGTCCCGACCTGGAGCAGCACCGGGGAGCTCACCGGGCCGGCCTCGAAGATGAGCCCGGAGATCTCGACACCCTTCACGTTGGCGACCGTCATCGGGACGACGCCGTTCGACGCCTCGAGAGTCGCCAACCCGAGCCCGAGCACGACGGTGTCGGCGCGCTTGACCTTGATCGACTGGCCGACGTCGTAGATACCCGGCGTGAAGAGCACGTTCTGCCCATCCGCGAGCGCGTCGTTGATCGTCTCCACGCTGTCGGTGGGCTTGGCGATGAAGAAATCCTCGATCGGGATCGAGTGGCCGGCGGTTTGACCGCCGCTCCACGTCGTGCCCGACGAGTTGAACTGGACGTCGGGGACGAACACGTTGTAGTGCTCGTTGGAGTCGAGGTACAGGAACGGCTTCTCGCGCGACTCCGGATTCGTGGGAAGGGTCGTGTAGGGCGGGGTCGGGAATGACTGGGCGGGCGCGCCCTGGACGCCGGCGAAGACCTGGTTCCACACGGCGTTCGTCCAGGAATCGATGTCGCTGTCGCGGACCAGGTACTGCTGCTGCGAGCCGTTGACGATGACGCTGCCCGTGAACTGGGAGTCGGCGATGAAGCCGCCACTGGCGTACGACGGAGCCGAGCAGTAGTCCATGAGCGTGACGTAGCCGTTGACGCGGACCCGCCTCATCGACGTGGCCTGCGAGGTCGCCCAGAACTCCCCGTACTGGCAGCCGCCCTTTCCGGCCACGTTGATCGTGAGGTTCGACAGGGAGCGCCAGAAGTTGACCAGTGCCGTGCAGTCGCCAGGGCCGAAGCACTGGTTGTAGACATCGACCGTCCCATTGATCGTGACGTCGTTCGGCGAGCTGCCGAGGCCGGCCACGTCGGTGTAGTAGCCGACCTGGAAGTTCAGGGGAGCGGCCGCAGTTCCATACGTCCCGGGTTTGAAGAGGATCGCGTATCGCCCGGTACCGAACTGGGCAGAGATCTGCTGGTTCGCGATCCCGTCGACGACCGCCTGGATCTCGCTCGTCGACATGCTCGGATCCAGGATCTTCACGTTCGGACCGAAGTCCGGCTGGACCGGGGACGAGACACTTACGCCGCCGATGGTCTGCCCGCTGTCCGACGGCGCGGCCGACGCGCTGCCGGCCAAAGCGAAGACCGCGACGAGCGCGACCAGGATCGAGAGACGGCCATTCATTCGCATTGCGTCCTCTTTCCAGCTTCAGCGGCTGGGGCTCTGGTTGGGGCACCGACGCCAAGGGCATCATACGAAAAATCGTGAGAGCGCTCTCTTGACGAGGATGATAATCTCGCGGCTGTCAAGCGTGAACGCGCTCTCAGCACGCATACCCAGGATAGGCAGCCGAGCGGGATCACGCCAGGGACGAGTCCGTCAAGCTGGGCATCAGGAGCCAGAGGACCGGTCGGCCCGATGGAGCGGTCGGGCGTGAGGAGATCTGCCGGCGGCACTCCGTGCCACGGCGCCGCAGGAATACCCGAGAACGCGACGGCCCTGATCGTCGTGTTTGGGATGGTGCGCCCTGAAGCGGGCTTACACGAGGTACGTTCGTGAGCATTCCCACGCTCGAGGAGGTCGCCCGAGTCGCCGGTGTCTCGCGCGCGACCGCATCTCGGGTCGTCAACGGGAGTCCCAAGGTCGGAATCGAAGTCCGGCAGTCGGTGGAGCGTGCCATTGCCCAGTTGGGGTATGTCCCGAACCGGGCTGCTCGCAGTCTCGTCACTCGTCGGAATGACTCGGTCGGCGTCGTGATTGCCGAGCCGACCGGACGCATCTTCAGCGACCCGTTCTTCGTGGAGGTCCTGCGGGGCATCAGCGCCGGCCTCGGCGCGCGCCAGATGCAGCTGGTCCTGGTCATGTCGCAGTCACCGGAGGAGGAGCGCCGGGCCGAGCGATACCTCGCGCGCGGTCACGTGGATGGCGTGATCCTGTTTTCGCTGCACGGAGATGACCCGTTGCCGGAGCACCTCCAGTCGCAGGGCATCCCGGTCGTCGTGGGCGGCGAGCCGCCGCCGGGGGCCCGGGTGAGCTACGTCGACAACGACAACCACGGGGGCGCCTTTGCCGCCGTGAAGCATCTCATCGAGCTGGGGCGGACCAGGATCGCGACGATCACCGGCCCGCTCGACATGCCCGCGGGCGTCACGCGCCGGCTGGCCTATCGCGACGCGCTGCGGGCGGCGGGGCGGACGCCGGATGGGGACCTCGAAGAGAGTGGCGGATTCACCCGCGAGGGAGGTCAGCGCGCCATGGAGGTCCTGCTCCAGCGCTCCCCGGACATCGATGCGGTATTCGCCGCGTCGGACCTGATGGCCGCAGGCGCGCTATCGGCGCTGTATGCGGCCGGCAGGAGAGTGCCCGAGGACGTCGCGGTCGTGGGCTTCGATGACTCGATCATTGCCCTCTCGACCCAGCCTGCGCTCTCGAGCGTGCGCCAGTCGATGGAAGTGATGGGCCGCGAACTCGTCAGGGTCCTCCTCCAGGCGGTCGACGCGCGTGACCGCGTCGTTCGCCGCGTTGTCCTGGGAACCGAGCTCATCGTCAGGCAATCGAGTGGAGGGCCGTCGACAGGGAAGAACTGAGCGACCGGAGCGCGGCCAATCGTGCGGCACGCTCGAAGGTTTCAGGGCCATGGAAGACATCAACCAAAGGATGGAAAGGGGAGCCTCATGGGCAGGAGAAGGTTCATTCCGTTCGTAGCCCTCGCTGCGGTGGTCGCGCTGGCGGCCGGTGCGTGCGGGGGCGCGGCACCCGCGAGCGCGCCCGCCTCGCCTGCGGGGTCGACCGCGGCAGGTTCGCCATCGATCGCTCCGTCAACCGCCAAGCCCGGCAGCATCGTCAACGTGGGGGGCAAGGATCACATCGTCGTCCGCTGGTACGTGGGCCTGGGCTCGGGCACCAACCCGGCGCAGATCGCGCTGCAGCAGACCGTCGTCAGCGACTTCAACAAGCTCCAGGACGAGCGAACAGACGGCAAGATGCCGATCCTGCTGTCGCTCGAGATCGTCCAGAACACGACCGCCACCGACATCCTCAAGACCGAGATCGCGTCGGGCAGTGCGCCCGATCTGATCGGCCCGGTCGGCATCAAGGGCCGCGCCGGCTTCGCCGGCCAGTTCCTGGACATGGGCCCGCTCATCCAGGCTGCCGGCTATGACATGAAGCAATACCCCGAGAAGCTGGTCAACACGATGAAGGATGGCCAGACCGGCGCACTTCTCGGCATCCCGTACGCGGTGTACCCGTCCTACATCTTCTACAACAAGGACCTCTTCGACGAGGCCGGCCTCAAGTACCCGCCGCAGAAGGTGGGAGACAAGTACGCGATGCCCGACGGCTCGCAGGCCGACTGGAACTGGGACACTGTCCGGAAGATCGCCATGCTCCTTTCCGTCGACAAGAACGGCAAGGATGCGACTCAGGCCGGCTTTGATGCGGCCAACCAGACGCAGTTCGGCTTCGAGTTCCAGTGGACCGAAGGCCGCCGCCTTGCCTCCGCCTTCGGCAGCGGATCGCTCGTTGGCCCGGACGGGAAGACCGCCCAGTTCCCGGATGACTGGAAGGCCGGCTGGAAGTGGTACTACGACGGCATCTGGAAGGACCACTTCATCGCCAACGACACCCAGCGCAACTCCGACCTGCTGGCCAAGGGCAACTCCCTGTCGTCCGGCCATGTCGCGATGGGCCACATGTTCCAGTGGTACATCTGCTGCATGACGGCCGACCCGACCAAGGCCGGCGCCTTCAAGAAATGGGACATTGCCGTCATGCCGGCCAACAGCGCCGGTACGACCACTGCCCCGATCAACATCGACACCTTCACCATCAGCAAGAATTCACCGGTCCCGGACCGGGCCTTCGAGGCCATGACCTACCTGGTTGGCCGCCTGGACCTGATGGCCCTGTACGGCGGCACCCCTGCCGTCGGCGACCAGCTCAAGTTCTTCCACGACGTCGTCGACAAGACGTTCGTCAAGCAGTTCCCCGGCAACAAGGTCAACTGGCAGGTGGCCATCGACATGGAGGGGTACGCGGAGTCGCCAAACCACGAGGCCGAGATGCCCAACTACATCAAGGCCCAGGACGACTACGGCAAGGTCTTCTCCAATCTGTCGACCAAGCAGGGCCTTGACCTGGACAAGACCATCGCAGACATGGTCACAACCCTCAACACCGACTTCAGCGCGGCGCCATAGCCGAGCTCCAACCCAACTGGTGGGCACGCCTCGGGCGGCCGGCCACGTGCCGGCCGCCCGAGCTCAACGTGATTCCGGAGCGGATCGATGGTGATCGTCGAAGACAGGGAATCGGTTTACGCACCTTCCCCCAGAAGGTCGAGTCTCGCCCGTCGCGAGATGTTGTGGGGCGTCGTGTTCCTGTCGCCGTGGCTGATCGGCCTGGTGGTGTTCACCGCGCTGCCGATCTTTGCCTCGCTGGCGCTTTCGCTCACCAACTTCAACATCCTCCATCCCGAAGACCTCCGGTTCATCGGACTCGACAACTACGCCCGGATGTGGAACGAGTTGCTGCACGGCGGGGCTGTCGGCCAGTCCCTGGGCGTCACGGCGCGATTCGCGCTGATGTCCGTCCCGCTGACGATCGGCCTGGCCCTTGGCCTCGCGTTGCTGCTCAACCAGAGGCTTCTGGCCGGCAAGGCCGTGTTCAGGACCCTGTTCTTCATGCCCGTGTTGATCCCGCTCGTCGCCAGCACGATCGTGTGGCAGGGATTCCTGAATGGCAGCACGGGCTGGCTGGCACAGATCCTGCGCGCTGTCGGGCTTCCCGCGCCGGATTGGTTCGCCGATCCCGCCTGGGCACTGCCGGGGCTCGTGTTCCTCGGCATCTGGGGCGTCGGGAACATGATGCTGATCTTCCTGGCGGGCCTGCAGGCGGTGCCCACCGAGCTGTACGAGGCCGTCAAGGTTGACGGCGGCGGAGCCTGGGCTCGATTCCGCCACGTGACGCTGCCGATGATTTCGCCGGTCCTCTTCTACAACATCCTGATCGGCGTCATCGCAGTCGCGCAGTACTTCACTCAGGCCTACACGCTTGACCCGGGTGGGAATGGGAGGCCCGGCGGCTCGACGTTCTTCTTCAACCTGAACCTGTACAAGGAAGGCTGGACGTACAACAACATGGGTTATGCCTCGGCGCTCGCCTGGGTCATGATGTTCATCGTCGTGGTCGCCGCGATCGTGCTGTTCCGCACGTCCGCACGCTGGGTGTTCTACGCGGGGAGCGACCGATGACCGGGAAGGCGATGCCGCTGCCGCTGGCTCAGAGCGGTCGCATGCGGTCGACCCGAGCGCGGCCCATCGGCTTCGGGATCTCCAGGCTCGGCGTGACGCTGTTCACCGCCTCGCTGGCGATGATCTTCCTGCTGCCGCTCGGCTACATGATCCTGACGTCGGTCAAGGACAACTCCCAGATCATCGCGTTGAACGCGCCGCTGTGGCCCGCCTCACCGCAGCTGTACACGACCGCCGACGGGCAGGCGTACCAGCTCTACCAGGTGCCCACGGCCAACGGCGTCCAGGATCTCGCGCTCGAGAAGCCCGGACGGGTGACGAGCACCTTCATCGACCCCAGGACGGGCCAGGAGATCCAGTGGCAGGGCAACTGGCGGAGCCTGAGCCCGGTCTGGTCGTCCATATCCCCAGAGCTCGACAACTTCACCACGGTCCTGGAGACCCTCAACTTCCCGATGCTGTTGAGGAACACGCTGGTCGTTGCCGTCGTGGGGACGATCGGTGCGGTCGCATCGGCCGTCGTGGTGGCGTACGGCTTCGCCCGGTTCAGGATTCCGGGCAGGGACGGCCTCTTCCTGGTCATGATCATGACGATCATCCTGCCGTTCCAGGTCCTCCTGATCCCGCAGTACATCGGCTTTCGGGCGGTTGGCTGGACCGGAACATGGTTACCCCTGATCGTGCCGCACTTCTTCGCCAACGCGTACAACGTCTTCCTGTTGCGGCAGTACTTCCTGACGCTGCCGCGTGAGCTGGACCAGGCTGCCCAGGTCGATGGCGCCAGCCCGCTGCAGATCCTGTGGTCGGTGATCATTCCCCAGGCCTGGCCGGCGATCATCGCCGTCTCCCTGTTCCACTTCTTCTTCGCCTGGAACGACTTCTTCGCGCCACTCGTGTACCTGTCGGGACGTCCCGACCTCGCCACGATGACGGTGGGCCTGCAGGCCTTCAACGCGACGTACGCCGGTTCGGGCAGTGGCTACCTGACCCAGGCTGCAGCTCTCCTGGCAATGATCCTGCCGGTAGCGATCTTCTTCCTCGCACAGCGGGTGTTCATGCGCGGCGTGGTCATCTCCGGCGTCGAGAAGTAGCAGTCGATGATTCAGCGACAGGCCCCCGAGATCCTCTCGGGTCCAGATCCTCGTGCCTGGCGGCAACCGATCGGGCTTCCCTATGACGGTCCCGAACGGGCCAGGCAGGACGTCAACCCGCCGCTCATCGACGATGGCCCATGGGGCGGCGTGCCACTCGGCGGGCTGGGTGCCGGGAGCATCGGGCGAACGCATCGCGGCGACTTCGCCCGCTGGCACCTCGATGTGGGCCGCCACCGGTTCGAGACCATACCGGCCGACCAGTTCTCGGTCTATGTGGCCAAAGGCGGGACCGGGGGCGGAGCCATGTCGGCCCATGTCCTGTCGACCATCCGACCCGATACGCTTCGGAGCTGGAACTGGGACCTGCCGGAGGGCGCCGGGACGTACCATGGCCTCTTTCCCAACGCCTGGCTGGAATACGACTGGGCCCAGCTTCCCGTGCGCCTGCTCCAACGGCAGTTCAGCCCGGTCATCCCCGGCAACTACCGCGAAAGCAGCTACCCGGTCGGCATCTTCGACTGGCAGATCGAGAATCCGAGCCAGGATCCGGTGACCGTCGGGCTGATGTTCAGCTGGCTCAACGACATCGGACGAGACCGCGGCCAGGACCGCCGGGGCGGCCATCGAAACAGCTCGCTCCGCAAAGACGGCATCACGGGGGTCCTCCTTCAGGGGCCTTCGGATGTCGCCGACGCACCCTGGAACGGCAGCTTCGCGATCATGGCCGGCGAAGAGCCCGGGGTCGAGCTAACGACCTTCGATCGGTTTGAGGCCGACGACGGCGCGGACGTCTGGGCGGACTTTGCGGCCGACGGCCGACTGGGCGACGTGGTCGACGGCCGGCCGAGCCGGGGCGGCGAGGCGATCGGCGCAGCGCTGGCGGCGACGGTCGAGCTCGCCCCGGGCGAGATCAGGCAGGTCTCCTTCGTCCTCGCCTGGGATCTGCCCCTGGTCGAGTTCGGATCGGGCACCAGCTGGTACAAGCGCTACACGCGGTTCTTCGGCCGCAGCGGCGGCAACGCCTGGGCCATCGGCGCCGAGGCTCTCGCGAAGCGCGCCGAGTGGTCCGCCGCCATCCACGACTGGCAGGCCCCGATTCTGGCCGATTCCGCGCGCCCCGACTGGTACAAGAGCGCGCTCTTCAACGAGCTGTACTACCTGGTTGACGGCGGGACCATCTGGACCGACGGCGAGCCGTTCCGCACGCACGGCCCGGCTGACGGGCCCTCGTCCCGCACGGCTGGAAGTTGGTCGGGCGATGGCCTGGCCAGCGAGTCGCTCGGGCACTTCGCCGTCCTCGAGTGTTACGACTACCCCTTCTACAACACGCTCGACGTCAACTTCTACGCTTCGTGGGCGCTCCTTCTGCTCTGGCCCGACCTGGACGTCGGCGTGGTCCGTGATTTTGCGGCGACCGTCGACCTCGAGGACCCGGAGATGGTCAGCATCGGTCGGGAGGGCCCGCTCGCCCAGAGGAAGCGGCGTGGCGCGATGCCGCACGATCTGGGTGCCCCGGGCGAGGATCCATTCCTGCGACCAAACGCCTACGCCTGGCGCGACGTCAACATCTGGAAGGACCTGAACAGCAAGTTCGTCCTCCAGGTGTGGCGCGACGTCCTCCTTGCGCCGGCTCCCGATCTGGCGAACGACACCTGGCCGGCTGTCGTGCAGGCGATGGACCACCTGGGTGGATTCGATCGAGACGACGACGGGCTGCCCGAGCACGATGGACAGCCCGACCAGACCTATGATCAATGGTCGATGACCGGGCCGAGCGCCTATAGCGGCGCGCTCTGGCTGGCCGCACTACGGGCGACCATCCGGCTGGGCGAGATGGTCGGCGACGGGGCGAGCGTTGCCCGGTTCGGCGACGTGCTCGAGCGCGGCAGGGCGGCCTTCGAGGCCAGGCTGTGGAATGGCCGCTGCTACCGGTTCGACGCCAGCGGCGAGGCTTCCTCGGATTCGATCATGGCCGACCAGCTGGCCGGTCAGTGGTACGCGGACGCGACCGGACTCGGCGACCTCGTTTCGCCGGATCGCATCCTGACGGCGCTGCGCACGGTGTACGAGTCGAACGTCCTCGGCTTCGGCGACGGCGAGATGGGCGCGGTCAATGGGACTCGGCCCGATGGCTCCATCGACGAATCGACCGAGCAGTCGGCCGAGTGCTGGACCGGCACCACCTATGGGCTGGCGGCCTTCATGATCGGCCGAGGCCTCACCGAAGAGGGCTGGCGCACGGCCCACGGAGTGTTCGCGGTTACCTACGGCAGCGGACTGTGGTTCCGGACGCCGGAGGCCTATCTGCGGGACGGTCGGTACCGAGCCGCCATGTACCTGCGGCCGCTGGCGATCTGGGCGATCGAGCATGCGCTTCGTCAGAACGCAGCGGGTGCGACCATGGCCGTGCGCCGAAGATCGGCAGAGACGTAAGAGTGCCAGCCCCGTATTCGTTTAGCCGCCAGCGGCCTCGCCGTTGGCTCAGCGGTTTCGGTGCGGTCGCCGTCGTGGCCCTCGTGGCCGCGTGCGGTACCCCTCCCGCCACCGGCACACCCGGCGCGACGGGCCCGGCTGCGTCTGGATCGTCGACGTCCGGCCGACCGTGGACGGATGCCTCCAGACCCGTGAACGATCGCGTCGCGGCGCTGCTGAGCCAGATGACGCTGGACGAGAAGATCGGCCAGATGACCCAGATCGAAAAGAACGCCATCGATGCGACGAACGCAGCCGCGTTCAACCTGGGCTCCATCCTCAGCGGCGGCGGCGGATTCCCCAGCCCCAACACGCCGCAGGCCTGGTACGACATGGTCACCGCCTATCAGCAGGCCGCCCTCGGGACCCGTCTGGGCATCCCGATCATCTACGGCGTCGACGCCGTGCACGGGCACAACAACGTGGAAGGCGCCACGATCTTCCCCCAGAACGTCGGCATGGGGGCCACGAACGACCCGGCGCTCATACAGCAGGCCTGCGCCGCGACCGCGCTCGAGATGAACGCCACCGGAGTCCGATGGGATTTCGGTCCGGTCGTGGCCGTTCCCCAGGACATCCGCTGGGGCCGCACGTTCGAAGGCTACGGTGAGCACACCGACCTCGTCTCCAGGCTCGGCGCGGCCTGCATCGAGGGCCTGCAGGGTTCCGGCCTGAGCGCCGACGACACCGCGGCGGCAACGGCAAAGCACTTCATCGGCGATGGTGGAACGGCCTTCGGCAGCTCGACGGCGAGCGGCCCTACCGGGCCGTACCTGCTCGACCAGGGAGTCGACCAGATGGACGAGGCCACGCTGCTCAGGCTGTTCCTGCCGCCGTACCTGGCCGCCGTCGACAGCGGCGCCCGAATCGTCATGGTCTCGTACTCGAGCACGACCGCCGGCAAGGTGCACGGCGACCACCATCTGGTCACCGACATCCTCAAGGGCCAGCTGGCGTTCACCGGTTTCGTGGTGTCCGACTGGGGCGGCGTCGACCAGGTGGTACCCGGTGACTACCCGGCGTCCCTCGCCCAGGGGATCAACGCCGGCATCGACATGGTGATGGTTCCGACCGATTACGTTCGATTCATCACCACCATGAAGTTACAGGTGCAGGCTGGGACGATCAAGCAGGACCGCATCGACGACGCCGTCACGCGGATCCTGCGGGTGAAGTTCGAGATGGGCCTGTTCGAGAAGCCGATGCCCGCCGCGGGCAGGGTTGCCGAGGTCGGGAAGGACGCCGATCGCGCGATTGCGCGAACGGCCGTCGCCAGATCGGCCGTGCTGCTCAGGACGAGCCCCAATGTCCTGCCCATCGCCGCCTCGGGCAAAAAGGTCCTCCTCGCCGGTGAGGGCGCCCATGACATCGGCATCCAGTCCGGCGGTTGGACGATCACCTGGCAGGGTGCTGCCGGGCAGATCACGTCCGGCACGACGATCCAGGGGGCTCTGAAGGCCAGGCTCGGCGACAACCTCACGTTCGACCGCAACGCCGCATTTCCGGCCGGCACGAAGGCGGACATCGGCGTCGTCGTCGTGGCGGAGCGGCCCTATGCCGAAGGCGTCGGCGATTCCTCAACGCTGGCGTTGCCGAGCGAGGACGTGGCGCTCCTGGCGAAGGTACGGCCGCTCGTGAACAAGCTCATCGCGGTTGTCCTCTCGGGCCGGCCGATGATTCTCGGCGACGCTGCCTCGGCGGATGCGGTCGTGGAGGCCTGGCTTCCGGGAACGGAGGCGGCCGGCCTGGCGGACGTCCTGCTCGGCGACAAGCCATTCGTGGGGACCACGCCGTACACCTGGCCGAAGAAGGCAGCCGATGCGGCCAGGGCCGGCAAGTCGGCTTGCGATGGGGCCGTCTACCCGGTGGGCTATGGCCTGGACGCGACGGGCAAGCCCCTAGGCCCTGCTGCCTGCTAGCGCCTCACTCGATTCGCGGACCACCAGCTCTGTCGGGAACACCACGTGCCTCGGCGAGCCGTCGCGCGCCTCGATCGTGCGTCATCCGGGTCGGCGGAACCGGACGATCAGGATTCCCGGCACGTCCGAGAAGAACCGGCTCGAGGCCAGGACCGGCTCGCGGAGCGCGTCCACGATCCAGCCGTTCGCGAAGAACGTCTCGAGGATCGACTCGATCGGCCGATGGAAGTACCACTGCGCGATCGGCTGACCCTCGAGTGCCACGCCCTTCGACGCGAACGGCGTGCGGTATCGGGACGTCTTGACCCAGTGGGTGCGCACGACGCCCGAGTCGTCCTCCGACTCCTCTGTCACGCGCATCGCGTGACCGCTGTTGAAGGCGGGATGCAGGCAGGACACGACGAATCGGCCGCCGGGGCGGACGAGCTCGATCGTGGCCCGCGCCATGGGCCCGATGTCGCGCATGTCCATGATCGCCATGTTCGAGACGATCGCGTCAAACGACGACGGCGGGCCCACCGACCGGACGGCGTCATCGTCGGTCACGTCGACCAGCCGATAGTCGACGTCGCCGCGGTGCCCGCGCGCGATCTCGAGCATGGCCGGGCTGAAGTCGGTCGCCACGACGGTTGCGCCGAGATCGGCGAGCCGACGGGCGAACTCACCGTTGCCGCAGGCGAGCTCGAGGATGCGCTCGCCCTCCACCGGCACGAGGACGTCTTCGACGGCGGGCCCGATGTACTCGCCTTGCCAGGTCTTGCCCGCCCGCATCTGCTCGTCCCAGTAGGAGGCGATAGTGTCCCATCCCGCGCGCACGTCGTCGTTGGTGGGTCCCGAGCTCATGGCAGAACGGTAGCCGCTCGGCCGGGCCCCCGCGCGACCGCGCGACGGCGGCGCCCCACGCTACGCTGATGGAACACTGGTGGGACGTCTCAGCCGCCCGCCGCGCCCGCGCCCACACACCCGGAGGACCGGCCGATGACCGTCACGACCTCGACAATGACCGACCTGCGCGACTCGGTCGGGACATTCCTGGACTTCTTTGCGGGCCCCATCTGGGCCCGCAACGGCCAGCCGGGCATGGCGAACTTCGCGGTCGGCAACCCCCAGGAGATGCCGCTGCCTGCGTACGTCGAGGCGCTCCGCAGCCACCTGGAGCCGCAGACCCCTGACTGGTTCGCATACAAGATCAGCGAGCCGCGATCCCAGGCGACCGTGGCGCGCGGGCTGACGGCGCGGACCGGTCTCGACTGGGATCCGGCCGATGTGGCGATGACAAACGGCGGCTTCGCCGCCCTGGCTGTCGCCTTTCGCACGATCATCGAGCCCGGCGACGAGGTCATCTTCCTCTCGCCTCCCTGGTGGTTCTACGAGATGCTCATCCGAGCCGCCGGCGGCGTGCCGATCCGCGTTCGGCTGGCACCGCCACGGTTCGATCTCGACTCGGCGGCGATCTCGGCCGCCATGACGCCACGGACCCGAGCGGTTCTCCTCAACTCACCGCATAACCCCAGCGGCCGTGTTTATCCGCCGGCGGACGTCCAGCGGCTGACCAGCGCGCTGCGCGCAGGAGCCGCCCGGATCGGCCACCGGGTGTTCATCGTGTCGGACGAGCCCTACAACCGGATCCTCTTCGACGGCCGTCAGTTCAACAGCCCGGCCGAGTTCTATCCGGACACGATCATCAGCTACTCATACGGGAAGCAGCTGCTGGCGCCTGGCATGCGGATCGGCTACCTCACGGTTCCGCCGACGATGGAGGATCGGCCTGCCTTTCGCGAGCGAGTGCTGGTGGCTCAGCTGGCCACCGGATTCTCGTTTCCGAACGCCCTCCTTCAGCATGCGATCGAGGACCTGGAGCGGCTGTCGATCGACGTCGCGGCGCTCGAACGTCGCCGAGACCGCCTGGTCGGCGCGTTGCGAGGGATGGGCTACGACACCACACTGCCGGAGGGCACGTTCTACGTGCTGGCGCGCAGCCCGATCGACGACGACGTCGCGTTTGCTGAGCTCCTGGCCGAGGAACACATCCTGACTCTGCCCGGCAGCATCGTCGAGGTACCCGGCTGGTTCCGGATCTCACTGACCGCCAGCGACGAGATGGTCGAGAGCAGCCTGGCCGGATTCGAGCGGGCGCGCACCCACGCCGAGACAACCGTTCGCTGAGGCGGAGCGACGCCGCCCGATCCTTGCGGTGTCTCAGGCGGCCCTCTCGGCAGCGGCCTCCGTTCTCAGGCTGGAGCGACCGGCGGCGATCGCCAGCGCGGGGATCGCGAGCAGGGCGCCGGCCACGAGTGACAGGGCCGCATAGCCCGCGATATCGAGGAGCAGCCCGGACGAGACGCCGGCGACCGCGCTGGCGGTCCAGACGACGACATCGGTGAGACCCTGGAGCCGAATCCGCTGCGCCAGGTCCGCGCCGACCGCCAGCAGGCTGCTTCCGGCCACCAAGCCCAGGTTCCAGCCGTAACCCAGCAGGAAGAGGCCCAGGGTGAGCACGGGAATCTCGGTGTCGCGGGCGATGGCGGCCAGCACGGCGGCGATCAGCAGGAGCCCGAAGCCACCCAACATGACCGGAATGGCGCCGAGCCGGTCGACCAGCCGGGCCGAGAGCGGCGACAGCGCGTACATCCCGAGGGTGTGTGCGCTGATGACGAAGCCGACGGTGGCCAGCGAGTGACCGGTGTCGTGCACGTGGACGGGCGTCATGGTCATGATCAGGACCATCACGATCTGTCCGCTGGTCATCCCGATGAGCGCGATCCGGACGCGGATCGGTGCGAGCAGGCCGAGCGGAGCGGAGGTGCGAGGCGCGTCAGCGGTAAGGCTGGGGCGGCGCTCTCGAGGGCCGACCTCCGTCCCGGAACCCCAACGAGGACAACGGGCAGGGCCAGTCCAAACAGCAGGACCGTGGCGGCCATCGCACCCTCGAGGGGCCCCCGACCGAGCCATTCCCCAACTGCCGCGGCCGGCTGAAGGAGATTGGGACCAAGGACGGCGCCGGCGGTGCTGCCCCACACGACGATGCCCACCGCGCCCGCGCGGCGCTCGGGCGCCACGAGGTCGGAGGCGGCATAGCGCGAGAGCTGGAGCGCCGCGTTGCCGAAACCGACCGCGATGCTGCCGGCGAGCAGGAGTGGGAACGAAGCACCGGCAACGGCGATCACCGTCACGGTCGCGCCTGCGACCCCGGATGCTAGCCCGGC
>WNGA01003645.1_pt1 | contig 23026 bp, 24 predicted proteins | sample 5400061 | NCBI WGS metagenome assembly WNGA01 (sample SAMN13153366, study PRJNA577476) | soil metagenome | isolation source: 100 cm soil or saprolite under grassland replicate 2 | place: USA:California | collected 2016-06-15
TCCCGGATGAGCGCCGCCAGCTCCGCGTCGCCCGCGCCCCGGCGCAGCAGGTCGCGCAGATCGACCCCGCGCTCCGCGTAGAGGCACAGGAACCAGGTGCCGTCGGCCGTCACGCGGCTGCGGTCGCAGCTCCGGCAGAACGGCGCCGTCGTCGAGGCGATGATCCCGAAGGTCGTCCCGTCGGGCAGCCGGAATCGGTCGGCCGGCGCGTGCGGATCGCCCGCGACCGGCTCGATGCGGCCGTAGCGGCGCCCCAGCGTCTCGAGCATCTCGCGCTGCGACACCACCTGGTCCATCGACCAGCGCGTGGCGCCCCCTACGTCCATGTACTCGATGAAGCGCACCTCGGCGTCGCGCGCGCGGGCGAACTCGATCAGGTCCGCCAGCTCGTCGTCGTTGAAGCCGCGGATCACGACCGTGTTGAGCTTGAGCGCCCCGAAGCCTGCGGCCCGCGCAGCGGCGATTCCCGCGAGCACGTCCGCGTGGCGGGCGCTCTTCGCGAAGGCGAGCATCCGCTCGGGCCGGAGCGTGTCGAGGCTCACCGTCACGCGGCGCAGGCCCGCCGCGCGGAGCGGGGCCGCCTGCTGCGCGAGCAACAGCCCGTTGGTCGTCATCGCGAGGTCGCTCACGCCCTCGCGGCGCGCGATCATCCCGACGAGCGTCGCCAGGTCGTGGCGCAGCAACGGCTCGCCGCCCGTGAGACGGACCTTGTGCACGCCCAGGCCGGCGAACACCCGGACCAGCCGCTCCGTCTCCTCGAACGTGAGAATCGACGCGCGCGGCAGCCAGACGTACTGGTCCTCCGGCATGCAGTAGCGGCACCGCAGGTTGCAGCGGTCCGTCACCGAGAGCCGGAGGCTCGCGAGGGGACGGCCGAAGGTGTCGCGAACGGCTTCAGACATGGGATGGTTTCGCCGTGGGACGGCCCGACGGATCGACCCAGACCTCGGTCCCGTTCACCCGAAGCTCCTTCTTCCAGACCGGAATGCGCCGCTTGACCTCCTCGATCACGAAGCGGCATGCCTCGAAGGCCTGCGTCCGGTGCGGCGCCGCCGCGGCGATTGCGATGCTCGCCTCGCCCGCCGGGATGCGTCCGAGCCGGTGCCGGACGGCGAGCCGCGCCTCCGGCCAGCGGGTGCGCGCGTCCGCCAGCAGCCGGCCGAACTCTGCTTCCACCATCTCCTCGTAAGCCGAGTATTCGATCGCCATCACCCCGTGCTCCTCCGGCCCGTCGCGCACCGTGCCCAGGAACACGCACGTCCCCCCGCACGCGGGCGAAGAAACCTCCGCCAGGAGCGCGTCGAGAGAGATGGGCTCGCGCGTGAGAAAGGTCATGTCGGCTCGGCCTCTGGTTTTCCCACCCTCAAGGGTGGGCTCGGCGGATCACTGCCCTTAAGCGCAGCGCCGGGCCGAGCCCAGGCTTCAGCCTGGGGATCACCCACCGGCAATCGGTGGGAGTAACGCCACTTCGTCACCGTCCCGCACGCTCGCGTCGAGCTTCACGTGCTTCAGGTTCACCGCCGCGAGCGGGCGCTCCGGGAGCGCGTGCGCCCCGGGGTACGCCTCGCGCACGCGCCGCAGCACGTCGCCCACGGTGGCGGGCAGGGGCACCGAGACCGCCGCTTCGGCGCGGCCCACGAGCTCCGCGTAGCGGGCGAAGAACCGCACCCGAACCGTCGCCGAGGGGATGGTCTCCATATCCGTTGCCAAGATAGCCGCCGTCAGTTGCCGGTGGAACCGGTCGTGAGCCCGCGCCAGATCTTCGCCTCTTTCGGCCCAGGCGAGGCCGCCGGGGCGACGTTGAAGGTCACCGCGGTCCGCTCGCGGACCTGGGTGTTGAGGGTGACCGCCTGGCCGCCGCGCTGGACCGCGATCGCGAGCGGGGCGCCCGCCTGCCCGCGATACCGCTGGCGGAACTTCACCGCCCAATCCTCTTCGGGACGGGGGTCCACTTCCCCGACCTTCACCAGCACGTCTCCGGGCTGGAGCCCGGCGGCGTCCGCCGCGCTGCCGGGGACGACCCCCTGCACTACCAGCTTGCCCTGGTCGTTCGGCTGCGCGTTCACGCCCAGGAACGGATTCGAGATCGTCTGACGCGCGACCGCGACCCCCGCCTTCGGAAAGACGGCTTCGTACGGCAGCGGTTCCCGGCCGTTGATGTAGCGCTGGTAGAAGCCGTCCGCGTCGGGCATGCCGAATTCGCGCAGCAGGCCGAGCAGGTCGGCCGTGGTGAACCCCTTTTGCTTCTGGTAGAACCGGGTATACAGCGCGCGTGTGACGTCGTCCAGGCTGCGGCGGTTGTCGGTCGCGTCGCGGATCGAGATGTCGAGCAGCATGCCCGTGAGCGCGCCCTTCGGGTAGTAGAGCTGAGAGCTGTTCACGAACACCTCGTTGATCCAGGTCGCGACGCTCCCGTCCTCTTCGCTCCACGCCTCCGGCGCCGACTCGACCTGTTGCATGTCCTGAGCGGCGTTGCCGAGGAACTCGTCGGCGGTCCACAGCCCCGAGCGGATGTTGGTGAGGTCGGCGTAGTAGTCGGTCACGCCTTCCGACCACCACAGGAGCGGCGTGAACTGCTCGGCGTGGTAATCGTACGGCCACATTTCGGCGGGCCGGATGCGCTTGACGTTGAACAGGTGGAAGTACTCGTGCGACATGAGCGGCACCATGAAGTCGCCGAAGTTCCCGGCCGCGTCCGCGAAGGCGCCCTGGGGCATGATGTCGAACTGCGACGCGCTGTGCTCGAGCCCGCCGCCGAAGCTGATCGGCTCGCGGATCACGTTGAAGAACACCGTGTAGCGGTCGTACGGGGGGGGCGGGCCGCCGAACAGGGCGTTCTCGGTCTTCGCGATCTTCTCGAGGTCACCCCGCATGTTGCGCTGCACCGCGGGCGTGTAGGCGTCCGCGGGCCACACGGCGATCCGGATCCACTTCCCGTCCACCTGCAGCGAATCGAGGCTGTACTTGCCGACGAACGTCTGCGCGTCGGCGAGCTCGTGATAGTTGGGCGCCGTGTACGTCCCGGCGCTCCCACCCGTGAGCGCGGTGGTGACCTGCCACCCCGCCGGCAAGGTGAACCGCACCTCAGCCGGGCGTTGGAGCTGCCCTTCCTCGTATAGGAACAGGTTCGTGCCGAGGAACTGCCCGAAGTCGTCCGCGATGCGCGCCAGTGAAAGGTCGAGCGTGTCCGCGAGGTAGTCGAACTCGACGCGTACGCGGTCCGTCTTGCCGGTCACGACGCGCCACGTGTCCTTGTCGAGCCGGTCCCAGAACAGCGGCTGGCCCGCGGACGTCTTCGCGCCGAAGTGACGCACGTAGCGCGCGTAGTTCTGGATGTCGTAATTGCCCGGGCTCCACGCGGGCAGCGAAACGTAGAGCGTGTCCTTGCCGCGCGCCGGGAATGTCGCGCTCACGTGGAACAGGCGCGCGGCCGGCGACGGCACCGAGACTTCATACACGACGGACTGAGCGGACAGCGGGACGGCGATGAGCAGGGGGAGCAGTGTGCGCACGAACGACTCCGCGTGAGTGTAAGAGACTGTGATTACCCCGCGCAAAGCGAAGCGGCCCAGACGGTTAGTCCGGGCCGCTGGGACGGCGTGGCCCCGGCAGCGCGTCTCAGGGCGCGACGCGCTCGCTCGCTTCCGCCACCATCGCCCGCAACTCCTTGCTGGGCTTGAAGACAGGCACGGGGCGCGCGGCGACTTCGACCGGGTCGCCGGTGCGCGGATTGCGCGCCATGCGAGTCTTGCGCTGGCGGATCTTGAACGTGCCAAATCCGCGAATCTCAATGTTATGCTGCTCGGCGAGCGCTGCTTTCACGGCGTCGAGAAATGAGTCCACGACTCGGGCGCAGTCCTTCTTGGAGATCAGGGGACCGGCGGTGCGTGCGATTTGTGCGGTGACCTTCTCGACCAGGTCGGCCTTCGTCATCCGTCCCCCTTGAAGGGCCCAAGGGCCTCAAGACGAGGGGCCAACATACGAGCTTACCTATTGTGTGTCAAGAGCTTGGAGGAACTGTTGGAAGTGTCCTTGGGCGTCGTGCGGGCCCGGCGACGCTTCCGGGTGGTACTGCACCGCGAAAATGGGGTACTCGCGATGTCTCACCCCTTCGACGGTCCCGTCGTTGAGGTTAAGGTGGGTGACCTGAAGCGGCTTCGCACCCGGAACCCCGGCGGTGTCGCCCCGCACCGCGAAGCCGTGGTTCTGGGACGTGATAAGTACTTGTCCCGTAGCGAGATCCCGCACCGGATGGTTGCCCCCGCGGTGCCCGTACGGGAGCTTCACCGTCTCCCCGCCGAGCGCGAGGCCGAGCAGCTGGTGCCCGAGGCAGATCCCGAAGATGGGGAGCGTGCCGTCGGCGAGCTCGCGCAGCGTCCTGATCGCGTAGTCCACCGCCGCCGGGTCGCCCGGGCCGTTCGACAGGAACAGGCCGTCGGGCGCGAGCTCGCGCACGCGGGCGGCGGGCGTCGCCGCCGGGACGACGGTCACGCGGCAGCCGTTCTGCAGGAACAGCCGCAGGATGTTGCGCTTCATCCCGTAGTCGTACGCCACGATGTGGTGGCGGGCGTCGGTGGAGGGGGGGCCCTCGGTGTACTCGCGCTCGATCGTCGCGCGCGTCGCGAGGTCGAGCCCGTCCATCGAGGGGCTCGCGGCGAGCGCGGCGCGGACGGACTCGTCGGGTGCGTCCCCGAGCGCCACCACGCCGCGCATCGCGCCCTTGGAGCGGATGTGGCGGGTCAGCTGGCGCGTGTCCACGTCGGCGACGATCGGCACGCGCGCCTCGGCGAGCCAGTCGGCCAGCGCGCCGGTCGCGCGCCAGTTGGACGGCTTGGCGGACAGCTCGCGCACGACGACTCCCGCGACGCGCGGGCGGTCGGACTCGATGTCTTCCGGATTGATGCCGTAGTTGCCGATCATCGGCGCCGTCATCACGACGATCTGGCCGAGGTAGGAGGGGTCGGTGAAGACCTCCTGGTAGCCCGACAGATTGGTCGTGAAGACGACTTCGGCGCACGTGGGCTCGAAGGCGATCGGCGCGGTTCCGGGGAACCAGGCTCCGTCCTCGAGCAGCACGTAAGCCGGGCGACGGTCAGGGATGGGGCGGCGGGCTCTGGTTGGAAGGTTTGGGCGGCGCGCCCTGCTGCTGCGGCGTCGTCTGGAGCGGCAGCGGCGTGGGCTGCACGGGCGCCGGCTCCGGGATGTTCCCCTCGAGCACCGAGCGCGGCGCCGCGCTGCGCGACGACATCACGGCGAGGACGAGCGACAGAAACAGGAAGATGCCGGCGCACCACCAGGTGATCCTGGTCAACAGCGTGGTGGCCTGGCGGCCGCCCATGAACTGTTCGGTGCCGGCCCCGCCGCCGAGCGACGCCAGGCCCCCACCCTGCCCCGCCTGCAGCAGGACGGCGGTCGTGAGAATCAGCGCGTCGGCGATGAGGACGAACAGCAGGAAGGTGTACATGCGGCGGGGATAATAGCTACGCGGCGGGCGTCTGCACAAGCTGGCTCCACGCCTCGGCGTCGAGCGACGCGCCTCCCACGAGCACGCCGTCCAGCTCGCGCTCGGCGAGCAGCTCGGCGACGTTCTTCAGGCTGACGCTGCCGCCGTAGAGCACGCGCGAGCCGGCGGCGCCGCGGGCGGCAAGCCACGCCCGGATCTCGTGGTGCACTAGCCCCGCGTCCCGCGGGGTGGCGTTGCGTCCGGTCCCGATCGCCCAGACCGGCTCGTAGGCGATGGCTATGCGCGACAGGACGGCGCCGTCCAGCCCGCTCAGCGCCCCGGCGAGCTGCCGGGTCACGACGGCGAGCGTGTGGCCGGCGTCCCGCTCCGCGAGCGTTTCCCCCACGCAGAGCAGCGGGACGAGGCCCACCGCCAGGGCCGCCGCGACCTTGCGGCGCGTGTCCTCGTCCGATTCCCCGAAGAGCTGGCGGCGCTCGGAGTGCCCGACCAGCGTGGCTCGGGCGCCCGCCTGGAAGACCAGGGCCGCGGACACGGCGCCGGTGAAGGCGCCCTTCGGCTCCCAGTAGACGTCCTGCGCGCCGGCGAGGATGTCGCTGCGCTCCCGCACCGCCTGGGCCACGGCTTCGAGGGAGACCGCCGGCGGGAAGAACCACACGTCGCGGTCGTCGCGACGGTTGTAGCGCGCCCGGAACGTCTTGAGATACGCCCGCGCCTCCTCCGGGCCGAGATGCATCTTCCAGTTGGCGGCGAAGAGCAGCCGCTTCACGCGTCCTCGAGCGCGACGACGCCGGGGAGGGGCTTGCCCTCGAGGAATTCGAGCGACGCGCCGCCGCCGGTCGAGACGTGGGTGAGCTTGTCCTCGAGGCCGGCGACGGCCGCGGCCGAGTCGCCGCCGCCCACCACGGTGATGGCGCCGCGCTTGCCCGCCTCGATCAGCGCCTCGGCGACGGCGCGCGTGCCGGCGTCGAAGGGCGAGGTCTCGAACACTCCCATCGGGCCGTTCCAGAAGACGGTCTTCGCCCGCACAATGCGCGCCCGGAAATCGAGCCGGGTGGCCTGGTCGATGTCGAAGACGGCGCAGTCGGCGGGGATCTGGTCGCTCGTCACTTCCCGCCGCTCGGCCGCCCGCTCGAGGCTCGGCGCCACGACCGCGCCGCGCGGCAGGATGAGCTTGGCGCCGGCCTGGGCGATCAGCCCCTTGGCCACCTCCTCCTTGTCCCGCTCCACCAGCGAGCCCCCGACCTGAAACCCGATCGCGAGGAAGAACGTGCTCGCCATGGCGCCGCCGACCAGGATCTCGTCCACCCGCGGCAGCAGCGCCTGAATGACGTCGATTTTCCCCGAGATCTTGGCGCCGCCCAGCACGGCGACGAACGGCCGCCGGGGGTTGTGGAGCGCATCGCCCAGGTAGCGGAGCTCCTTTTCCATCAAAAAGCCCGCGACGGCGGGCTTGAGGAGACGCGCCACCGCTTCCGTCGAGGCATGGGCGCGGTGGGCCGAGCCGAAGGCGTCATCCACGTAAAAATCGCCCAGCGCCGCGAGCGTCTCCGCGAAGCGAGGGTCGTTCGCTTCCTCCCCCGGCCAGAAGCGGGTGTTCTCGACCAGGGCTACGCCACCACGCGTGAGCCGCCGCGTCGTGGCCACTCCGGTCGCGGGATCGGGGATGAACTCGACCACGCTGCCGATCACGCGCTCCACGTCGCGCATGATCTGCTGGAGCGACAACTCGGGCTCGGGGCCGGCGGGGCGGCCCAGGTGGGCGAGCAGCACGACGCGCGCGCCCTTGTCGCGCAGGTACTTGATGGTCGGGGCCGCGGCGCGGATGCGCGTGTCGTCGGCGACGCGCCCGTCCTTGAGCGGGACGTTGAAGTCAACCCGGACGAGCGCGCGCTGGCCGTCCAGGGCGGTGGGCGGCAGGTCTCGCAGGCTGCGCTTTCTCACCTGCCGGCGAGGTAGGCGAGCAGGTCGACGCAGCGGGCGGAGTAGCCCATCTCGTTGTCGTACCAGGACGACACGTGCACGAACGTGCCGTCGATGACGTTCGTCGAGAGGGCGTCCACCACGCTCGACGACAGGTTCCCCACGTAGTCCGCCGACACGAGCGGCTCCTCGCTCACCTCGAGGATGCCCTTCAGGCTCGAGCAGGCGGCCTGCCGGAAGGCGCCGTTCACCTCGTCGATCGTCGTCTTGCGCTCCACCTCGGCGGTCAGCTCGACGATCGACACGTCGGGCGTGGGCACCCGCAGCGAGATGCCGTCGATCTTCCCCTTCACCTCCGGGAGGACGAGCCCCGTCGCCTTGGCGGCGCCCGTGGTGGTCGGGATGATGCTCAACGCGGCCGCGCGGGCGCGGCGCAGGTCCTTGTGCGGCAGGTCGAGGATCTGCTGGTCGTTCGTGTAGCTGTGCACCGTGGTCATGAATCCGTGCTTGAAGCCCCAGGTGTCGAGCACGACCTTCACGAGGGGCACGAGGCAGTTCGTCGTGCACGACGCGTTCGAGAGAATGTGGTGCCTGGCGGGATCGTATTTCTGATGGTTGACGCCCATCACGATCGTGATGTCCTCGTCCTTCGCGGGCGCGGAAATGACGACCTTCCGCGCGCCTGCCGCGAGGTGCTTCTCGGCGTCCTCCCGCTTGGTGAAGCGCCCCGTGCTCTCGAGCACCAGTTCCACGCCGAGCGCCCGCCAGGGAAGCTGCTCCGGCTCCTTGATCGCGGAGACCTTGATCGGCCGGCCGTTGACCAGCAGGGTGTCGCCCTGCGCCTCCACGGTCGCGGGGAAGCGCCCGTGGACCGAATCGTACGTGAGCAGGTGGGCGAGCGTCTTGGGGTCGGTGATGTCGTTCACCGCGACGAACTCCAGACCCTGCTGTTGCATCAGTACGGCCGCCCGCAGCACGTTGCGCCCGATGCGGCCGAACCCGTTGATCCCGACACGCACAGCCATCCGCGTTGCCCTCAGGTGAAATCCGGAACGACCGCGCGGCCGAACGTCACGGCCAGCACGGTGCGGGCGCCGGCTCGCTCCAGGGCCCGCGCACACTCGGCCAGGGTGGCCCCGGTGGTGAAAACGTCGTCGACAATGATCAATGTAGAATGCTCAATGTCCAACGCCCATTGCTCATTGATCATTGGACATTGGGCATTCTTCATTGCGAAGGCTCCCGCCACGTTCGCCAGGCGCGCCTCCGGTGTCAACGCCGTTTGCGTGACCGTCTCGCGCGCCCGGACCAGCAGCGACAGCACCGGGCGGCCCCAGCGGCGGCCGAGGGACCGTGCGAGCCACTCGCTCTGATTGTAGCCACGCTGCCGCAGGCGCAGCGGGCCGAGGGGCACGGGCACGAGCGAGGCGGTGCCCCGCGCCGGCGGGTCGAGCCGGGCCATCGCGTCCGCCAGCTCCTCGGCGATGCGCGGCAGCCCCCTGTACTTCAAGGCGTGGACGGCCACGCGCGCGCCGTGATCGAGCCACACGGCGGAGCGCGCCCACTGGAGCGCCGCGGGCCAGCCGGCGCACACCCGGCAGCCGCCGAAGTGGGGCTCCGGCTGGCCGCAGCGCTCGCACCACGGCGCCCGGACCGCGCGCCAGCGATGGCGGCACACGTCGCAGACCAGGCGGCGGGAGCGGGAGAAGGACAGCGCGGCGTGGCAGAGCAGGCACTCCGCCGGGAGGAGGAGTTGCTCGAGCGCCTCACGCACCGAGGGCGCGGTTCACGGCGGCGCGCATCACCTCGACGGGCGCCGCGTGGCCCGGGAAAAACCGGTCGAACGCGGCCGCTCCCTGGCGGACCAGTACTTCGCGGCCGTCCTGCGCATTTACGCCCGCCGCGCGGAGCGCCCGCACCCAGCGCGTGCCGCCCGGGGCGTACACGAGATCCAGGGCGGCGGTGAGACGGTTGGCGCGGCCGGCGTCGAGCGGCAAGGGGTCGGTCTCCTTCAGGCCCAGCGGGGTGGCGTTGACGGCGACGTCGGGTTCGAGCGCGCCGCGCGCCGGCTCGGCGCGGGCGCCGCGGCTCCGCGCCCACCCGGCGAAGTCGCGCGCCCGCCCCGCGTCGCGCGACAGGACGTGCAGCTCGGCGCGGGTTTCCGCCGCCGCGACCGCGACGGCGCGCGCCGCGCCGCCGGTGCCGACGACGAGCCACCGCCCGCCGCCGTCCACGCCGAGCTGCCGGAGGCACGCGAGAATCCCGGCGACGTCGGTGTTGTCGCCCACCAGGGTCCCGTGCTCGGTCCAGAACGTATTACACGCCCCGACCCGCGCGCACAGATCCGTTTTTCGCGTGAGACATCGTTCCGCCGCTTCTTTGTGCGGCACCGTGACGTTCCCGGCTGCGCCGACCGCCGCGAGCGCGCCGAGTAACTGGGGGAGACCGGCGGGCGCGACCCGGAGGCCCACGTACACGGCGTCGAGGCCGAGCGCGCGGAACGCCGCGTTCTGCATGACGGGGGAGAGCGAGTGGGCGACCGGATCCCCGATCACCGCCAGCAGGCGTGTGTTAGCGCTGACTTCCACTCGCGAACTCTTTGACGATCCGCTCCACCGCCGCCTGAATCAGCGCCTCCAGCTCGGAGCAGGTGTCGCGGTACACGTCGAGGTCGCCGCCGAAGGGGTCGCTCACCTCGGCCTCGTCGCCTTCGCGCCCGGCGTACTCGCCGAGCACGAAGACGTGCCCTTCGCCGCCCAGTTCGTCCACGCGGGGGCGGTGGTGCCGCGCCATGGTGAGCACGAGGTCGGCTGCCTCGACCAGCTCCCGGGTGAGCAGGCGCGCGCGGTGGCCCGAGAGATCGAGCCCGCGCTCCAGCCCCACGAGGTACGCGCCTTCCGACACCGGAGCGCCGTCCCAGGCGCCGGTGCCGGCGGAGGAGACGCCGATCCCCTCGATGCTCCGCTCGGCCAGCGCGCGCTCGAGCAGCGCGGCCCCGAGGGGGCTGCGGCAGATGTTGCCCGTGCAAACCAGCAGGATCTGTTTCGTCTTCGTGGCCTCGGTCACGGCGCCAGGCGCCCCGCGGCGCGCCGCAGCTCCGCGAGCGTGATCGCGCCCTCGCGGATCAGCCGGGGTGCGGGTTGCGTGCAGTCAACCACCGTGGAGGGCGGCGAGTTTCCCAGCACGCCCCCGTCCAGCACCAGCAGCGTCCCCGCCTCGACCGCCGGAGCGAAGTCGCGCAGGATGGCCTCGGCCCCGGGCGCCGGGGGGCTCCCCGGCAAGTTAGCCGATGTGGACGTCACCGGCTCCCCCAGCGCTCCCACGAGGCGCGCCATGCCGCGGTGCGACGTCCAGCGCACGGCGATCCCACCCTCGGGTCCCCGCAGCTGGTCGGGGAGCCGCCCGTCGCCGCCCGGCAGCACCAGGGTGAGCGGGCCCGGCCAGAACGCCCGGGCCAGCGCGGTCGCGGCGTCGTTGAACGCGAGCCCGTGGGCTTCCGCCATCTCGCGGTTCGCGACGATCAGCAGGAACGGCTTGTCGGGCCGGCGTCCCTTGAGGCGCGCGAGCGCCTGCACTTCCAGGCCGCGGGCGCGCGACCCCAGGCCGTACACCGTTTCCGTCGGGTAGGCGATCAACCCCCCGCCGCCCAGATGCGCCACCACCCGGGGAAGCGCGGCGGCGACGTTGTCGTCGGTGTGAAACGGAATCGGCTTCACCGCGGCTCGCGCGCCAGCGCCTCGGCGATCCGGAAGTCGTCGGCCGTCGTGACCTTGAAGTTGGCGGGCGAGTCCGGGACCACCTCGACCGCGAAGCCCGCGCGCTCGCACAGCGCCGCGTCGTCGGTGGGGGGGGGCGCCGGGTCGCCGTTTCGGAGCACCGCGTAGGCCCGCTCGATCATGTCCCGCGGGAACCCCTGCGGCGTCTGCGCGCGCCAGAGACGTTCTCGTGCAACGGTCCTCGTGATACGACTTCCCTCGACGACTTCTTTGATGGTGTCGTTCTCCGGCACCGCCGCCACCGCGCCGACACCCGTGCGGGCTTTCGCGATGACGGCGTCGATCGTTTCGCGGCTCACGAACGGACGCGCGCCGTCGTGCACCAGCACGACGCCCGCGCCTTCCGGGAGAGCCCGCAGGCCCGCCTGCACCGACTGCGCCCGCGTGGCGCCGCCCGCGACGAGCACGAGCCGCTCGCCGACCACCTTGCCGAGCCAGTCGGGGGGGCGCGTCTCGAGTCCGGCGGGCACCGCCACGACCACCCGGCCGACCTCCGGGTGCGACGTGAACGGGCGGAGGGCGCGGAGCAGCAGGGGAACGCCGAGAATGGGGCGGAACTGCTTCGGCTCTCCTGGTCCGGCGCGCGCGCCCGCGCCCGCCGCGACGATCACGACGCCGACGTCAAGCCGCGAGGCGCCGAGCCAGCTCACCGATTCCGTCCATCCCCACGACCTCCAGCCCGGTCGGGCCCACGCGCGAGCGGGCCGACAGGAAGACGCGCCGGAAGCCCTGGCGCGCCGCCTCGCCCAGCCGGCGCTCGACTCCGGCGACGGGGCGGATCTCGCCGCCCAGCCCGACCTCACCGAGAAACAGCGCGTCCGCCGGGAGCGGCCGGTCGTGCACGCTCGAGACGAGCGCCGCCAGCACGGCGAGATCGGTCGAGGGCTCGAGCAGCCGCACGCCGCCCGTCACGTTGACGAACACGTCGAGCTGGCCGAAGGGCAGCCCGCCGCGGCGCTCCAGCACCGCCAGCAGCACGGCGAGGCGGCGGTGATCGAGCCCCGTCGCGACGCGCTGCGGCGTGCCGAAACCGGTCTTCGCGGCCAGCGCCTGGATCTCGATCAGCATCGGCCGCGTGCCTTCCATCAGCGCCGTCACCGCGGAGCCCGACACGCCGGTCGCCCGGCCCGCGAGGAACGCCGCCGCGGGGTCGGCCACCGGCTCGAGGCCCGCCCCCGTCATCTCGAACACGCCGATCTCGTCCACCGAGCCGAACCGGTTCTTCACCGCGCGCAGGATGCGGTGATCGAGCGTGCTCTCGCCCTCGAAGTAGAGCACCGTGTCGACGATGTGTTCGAGGGTCTTGGGGCCTGCGATCCCGCCGCCCTTCGTCACGTGGCCGACGAGCAGCACGGCCGGCCCCGCTTCCTTGGCGAACCGCATGAGCTGGGCGGCGCACTCGCGCACCTGGCCGACGTTGCCCGGGGCGCCTTCCAGCGCGTCGGTGTAGGTCGTCTGGATCGAGTCCACGAACACGACCCGGGCGCCGAGGGCGCGGGTGTGGTGCACAATCGCCTCGAGCCGGGTCTCGCCGAGCACGTGCACGGCGCCGGCCGCGACGTTCAGGCGGTCGGCGCGGAGCCGGATCTGCTCGGGCGACTCTTCCCCCGAGACGTAGAGCGCGGGGATGCCCGCCTGCTCGAGCCGCGCGGCGCATTGCAGCAGCAGCGTGGACTTGCCGATGCCGGGCTCGCCCCCCACCAGGACTACCGATCCGGGGACGATGCCCCCGCCCAAGACGAAATCGAACTCGCGGAGGCCGGTTTGCCAGCGCTGCACGCCACCGGTTGGAAGGTTGGAAAGTTGGACGGGAGCGACGTCTCCTGCTTTCGCCTTCCAACCTTCCAACCTTCCAACCGTCCGCCCTACCGGTTCTTCCACCAGCGCGTTCCACGCCCCGCAGGCGTCGCAGCGGCCGCCCCACTTCGGCTGCTCGGCGCCGCACTCGGTGCAGCGGAACACCGAGTGAGCCTTCCCCCCTCCCTTACCCACGGCCGGCCTCGGGGGGCGCTTCGCGCGGCGAGTAGTTGTCGAAACGCGTGTATTCCTTCTTGAAGAACAGCTTCACCGTGCCGGTGGGACCGTTGCGCTGCTTCCCGACGATGAGCTCCGCGATGCCCTCGATGCTCTCGTTGGTCTTCAGGTCCGTCGGGCCGTCGTAGAATTCCTGCCGGTAGATGAAGCACACCACGTCCGCGTCCTGCTCGATCGCTCCGGACTCGCGCAGGTCCGAGAGCTGCGGACGCCGGTGCTCGCCGCCGCGCTGCTCGGGGGCGCGCGACAGCTGCGACAGGGCGACGACCGGGACGTCGAGCTCCTTGGCGAGCGCCTTGAGCGAGCGTGAGATGAACGAGATCTCCTGCTGGCGGCTCTCGGCGTCCGTCGGCCCCTGCATCATCTGCAGGTAGTCCACGACCACCATGCCCACGTCGTGCTCCGCCTTGAGGCGGCGCGCCTTGGAGCGCATGGCGAGCGGCGTGAGCATCGCCGAGTCGTCGATCCAGATCGGCGCCGTGCCGAGCAGGCCCGCCGCGCGCGCCAGCTTGGGATAGTCGTCGTCCCGCAGCTGGCCGCGGCGCAGCCGCTGCGCGTCCACCAGGCCCTCCGAGCAGAGCAGCCGCTGGACGAGCTGCTCCTTGGACATCTCGAGCGAGAAGACCGCGATCCCGACGTTGTGCTCGATCGCGGCGTGCTGCACCACGTTGAGCGCGAGGGCCGTCTTCCCCATCGAAGGCCGAGCCGCGACGATGACGAGATCGCCGCGCTGGAACCCGGCCGTCAGCCGGTCGAGGTCGGTGAAGCCGCTCGCGACGCCGGTGAGCGCGCCCTGGCTCGTGTGGAGCTGCTCGATCCGCTCCATCGTGGGCCAGATCAGCTCCTTCAGGCGCACGAATTCCTCGGAGCGCCGCAGCTGCGCGACCTGGAAGACGCGATGCTCGGCGTTGTCGAGCATGTCGGCCGACGGGGTGCGGCCCTCGTACGCGTCCTGGATGATCGCCGTGGCCGCCTCGATCAGCCGCCGCAGCACGGCCTTATCCCGGACGATCTTCGCGTGGTACTCGACGTTCGCCGCCGTCGGGACGACGTCGATGAGCCCGCCCAGGTACTCCATGCCGCCCGAGCGGTCCAGGTCGCCGCGCCGCATCAGCTCGTCGCGCAGCGTCACCGGGTCGATCACGTCGCCGCGCTCGGTGAGCGCGACCATGGACCGGAACAGCAGGCGGTGCCCCTCGCGATAGAACATCGTGTCGTCGAGGAGCTCGGCGGCCTTCAGCGCCGCGTCTTGATCGAGCAGCATGGCGCCGAGCACCGCCTGCTCCGCTTCGTTGCTCCACGGAGCCTGACGGCCGGCGAACTCGGGAGGCGAGCGCTCAGGCGATGAGACGGCGGGCGATGCGGACGTCATCCCAGGTCGGTTTCTTCCAATGGGGGTTCCGGAGCAGGGCGGCCGGATGGTAGGTAACGATAACCGGAATGCCCCGGAACCGATGGATCTGGTTCCGCAGGGCGCCGAGCGACTGCTTGGTGTTGAGGACCGTCTGCGCCGCCGTCCCGCCCATCGCGAGGATCACCTGCGGCTTCAAGAGCTCGATCTGGCGGAACAGGTAGGGGACGCACGCCGCGATCTCGTCGTACTGCGGCTGCCGGTTCTCGGGCGGTCGGCACTTCACCACGTTGCAGATGAACACGCGCTCGCGCGGCAGGTCGATCGCGGCGAGGATCTTGGTGAGCAGCTCACCCGCCGGCCCCACGAACGGTCGTCCCGTTTCGTCTTCCACCCGCCCCGGGCCCTCCCCCACGACGACGAGGCGCGCGTCCCCCGGGCCCTCTCCGGGCACGGTGTGCCGCCGGCCTTCGCACAGGCGGCACTTCGTGCAGGCGGCGACGAGCTGCGCGATCGTGGCGAGCGACGGCGCCTGCCGGACGGGGTCGTTCGAGAAGAGATCCCCGCTCGGGGGGTCATAGCTGAGGCCGGCGGGCGGCAGAGGTTGGCCCTTCCCCGGGCGCGAGCCCGGGGTGGGGCCATCCGGCAGGATCACCGGGTCTCCGCCCAGCAACCGCTGTTGCTCCAGGAATTCGCGCGCCAGTGCCCGCCCGTCGCTCACGTCAGCGCCTGTTCCACCGCGTCGAGGATCTGTTCCGCCACGTCGCGCTTGGAGAGCAGCGGCAGGCTCAGCGGATCGCCGCGCTTCCCGATGATCGTCACGCGATTCGTGGCCACTTCGAACCCCGCGCCGGGCTCGAGCGCGTCGTTCAAGATGACGAAATCGAGTCCTTTATCTTGCAGTTTCTTCCGGGCTTTCGCAACGCCGTCGCCGCCCGTCTCGAGCGCGAACCCCACCACCACGAGATCCTGGCGCCGCTCGAGCGAGCCGAGGATGTCGGGCGTGGCCTCGAGCTCGACCGTGAGCGCCCCGCCCGCGCGGGGCCGCTTCGCGGCGGCGGCGTTCGCGGGGCGGTAGTCCGCGGGAGCGGCGGCCATGAGGAGCAGGTGCGCCTGCTTCGCGAGCGTCCCGACGGCGCGCTGCATCTCCTCCGTGGTCTCCACGCGGTGCGTGGTGACGCCCGCCGGCAGCGGCAGTTCGGTCGGGCCGGAGACGAGCAGCACGTCCGCGCCCCGCAGGTAGGCCGCCTCCGCGAGCGCGTAGCCCATCCGGCCGCTCGACGGATTCGTCACGACGCGCACCGGATCGATGTGCTCGCGCGTCGGGCCGGCGGTGACGACGACCGTCTTTCCCTGCCACGGCGCGCGCGCCAGCAGCAGCCGCGCCGCCGCGGCGAAGATCGCCGCGGGCTCGCTCATCCGGCCCGGCCGCTCGCTCGGGCCTTCAGCCAGTTGGCCGATATCCGGGCCCACGAAGTGCCAGCCTCGCGCGGCGAGGGTCTTCAGGTTGGCGCGCGTCGCCGGGTGCGCGTACATGGCGTCGTTCATCGCTGGGGCGGCGAGCACGGGACCGGCGCGTGCCAGCAGCAGGGTGGTGAGCAGGTCGTCGGCGAGCCCCATCGCCGCCCGCGCCAGCACGTTCGCGGTCGCCGGCGCGACGATCACCAGGTCGGGCTCCTTCGCGAGCCCGATGTGCGAGAGCGCCCGGTCCCGCTCCCACAGGGAGGTGAGGACCGGGCGCCCGGTGAGCGCTTCGAAGGTGACCGGCCGGACGAACCCGACGGCGGACGCCGTGAGCACCACGTCCACCTCCGCCCCGTCCTCGCTGAGCCGCCGGGCGAGCGTGCAGCTCTTGTAGCACGCGATTCCGCCCGACACGCCGAGGACGACGTGCCGGCCGGCCAACGCCATCAGCCCTCCTGGCGCCGCCGCCGGACCAGCTTGTAGGTGAGCCGGCCTCGCACCAGCTCGTCCAGCGCCCGGGTGGTGAGCTTCTCCTCGAAGTCCACCGACCGGTCGCGGGGAAACTCGTTCACGAAACGGGCGAACTTCGCGGCCACGAGCACACCCAGGTACTTGTTCTGGGTCTGCGTGGCCACTTCGCTCGGCGTCACAATGCGCATCAGGTGCTCCCTCTTACAGACTGTCCGAGTTGATGAGCCTCTTGCTCGAGCCTCGACACGAAGGCTGCGAGCAGACGAATCATCTCTATCGTGCGACGCTTCACTGCGTTCGGGTTGTCGACGATCTCTATGACCTGGTTCACCGTCGAATCGAGAACGTCGTTGACGACGATGTGGTCGAACACCATCGCGCTCTGCACGTCCTCTGCTGCCGCTTGTACCTCGCGTACCGCGATCGCCAGGCGCTCCCGTAACTCCTGATCGGACTCCGTTCTGCGCTTGCGCAGACGTTCGATCAGGACGTCCGGCGACGGCGGTATGACAAAAATGCTCACCGACGCCGGGCGCGGGTAGACTTTCCGCACCTGTTGAGCGCCTTTCACTTCGATGTCCAGCACGACGTGGCGGCCGCTCGCGAGGATGCGCTCGACCTCGCTCTTCAGCGTGCCGTACAGCTCCCCCGCGTACTCGGCCCACTCGAGAAACTCGCCCGCGCGCACCCGCCGCTGGAATTCCTCGCGCGTGAGAAAGTAGTAAGCCTCCCCATTCTGCTCTCCCGCCCGCGGCTTCCTGGTCGTGGCCGAGACGGAGTAGCCGAAGGCCTGCGGGCGCCGGCGGAGCAGCTCCCGCGCGATGGTCGTCTTGCCGCCGCCCGATGGGGCGGCGAGGACGACGACCCGGGGAGGGAGCGTCACTCCAGGTTCTCCAGCTGCTCCCGGAACTTCTCGAGCTCGCCTTTCATCGCGATCACCGTCTGCGTGATCGCGGCATCGTTCGCCTTCGACCCGATCGTGTTCACCTCGCGCAGCAGCTCCTGGGCGAGGAAGCCGAGCTGCTTGCCGACCGCACCGTCCCGGCCGAGCGTGCCGCGGCACGCCGCGAGGTGCGTGCCCAGGCGCACGAGCTCCTCGGTGACGTCCACCCGGTCGGCCATCAGGGCGATCTCGACCGCGAGCCGCTGCTCGTCCACCGGCACGCCCGCCGCCAGCTCCGCCACGGCCTGCTTCAGGCGCGCGAGCTCCGCGCCGAGCCGCTGCGGCGCCCGCTGCTCGACCGCCCGCGCGCCCGCCTCGAGGGCGTCGAGCCGCCCGGCAAGCTCGGTGGCGAGGGCGCGCCCCTCGCGGTCGCGCATGACGAGCACCTCCTGCGCCGCGTGCTCCACGATCGGCTCGACATCGCTCCAGGTGACCGCTCCGGCTCCCTCTGCGCCGTTGCGCTGCACGCCCATCACGTCCGGCTGGCGCGCGACGAAAGCGAGGTCCACCTCGCCCTTGAGCTTGAGCCGCTTCTTCAGCTCCTTCGCCGCCGCCACGACCTGACGCGCCCGGGCCAGGTCCACCGCGAGCTCCCCCGCCGTCGCCGGCGGCTCGAGCCATCGGCCCGACACGACCACGTGGCCGCGCTCGAGGAGCTGGCGCAGCCGCTCGCGGAGCTGGCCTTCGATGCCCGCCAGCTCGAACGGCAGCTTGAACTGCGCATTGAAATAGCGATGGTTGACGGTGCGGATCTCGATCGAGAGCCGTCCGCCGAGGGCTTGTCCTTCGGCCGACCCGAAACCCGTCATGCTCCGCGGCACAGACTTTAAAGCTAGCCGCGCAAAGCACTTAGGTCAATCGGTCGCGCTCAGTTGGTGAATAGCCAGCGAACCCCGAAAAACTGATAGCGCCGCGGGTAGTCGAGGCCCGGCACGTAGCTGCCGCGAAACAGGTTCGCGTTGCGCTGCACGTAGAAGATGGTCACGCCAGCGATCCGGATCTCGACGTTCAGCTCCGCGAACGTGGCGCCGGGGAGGGTGAGCGCATTGCCGGTGCTGTCGAACCCGGCGGTGCCCCTGCTCCACGAGTCCAACACCCCTTCGGCCCGCAGCGCGAAGACGCCGCTCCGGTACACGCGCCAGAACTTCGAGTAGAAGGTGAGCGACACGCGCCCGTGCAGCGGAGGCTCGAAGTCCTGCCCCTCCTGAACGAGGGGGTCGAAGTACCATCCCGCGAGGTGGAGGCCCGGCAGCAGCTCCACGCTGCCGTTGAGGGTGACGTAGCGGGCCCGCTGGGTGGGCCCGAGCGCCGCGACCGGCTTCAGTCCCGCCGGCCGGCCGATGGGGGTGAACGAGTCGCGGGTCGCCCCCCCCACCTCGAGCGAGATGCGGCGCGCGTCCCAGCGCACGGCGCCCGACAGATCCACGGCGTGCCGCGCGCGGTCGGTCGAGTCCACCGGCGCCTGGAGGTCGCGCTGCCACGCGACGTCGCCCCGCAGCGAGAAACCTAGGGGAAGCGCGAGTCCGGCCGCGAGGTGCGCGCGGCGGCCGCTCCGCCCGCCGCCGTAGCGCGCGTAGCGACCGTCCGCCGCGAGGGTGAGGGACGGCCGCGGCATCCAGGCGGCGTCCCCCTCGAGCTGCCACGGCCGCGCCTCGTCTTGCGTCCGGAACGTGAGCCCCGCCGCGCCGCGGGACCAGCGGTCGCTCACCTCGATCGCGCCCTGCGACAGCGACCGGTCGGCCACCGCGGTGTCGCGGCGCGCGGTCGCGGTGGCGAAGGTCAGCTGCGCGCGGGGGCCGAGCCCGTCGTCGCGCGCGGCGGCGAACAGCCGCAGGGTCCCGTCACGGCGCTCGTAGCGGAACGCGTCCGTGAGACCGACCCCGGACGCGAGCGCATGGCGGTGCCAGGCCGAGGAAAGGATCTGGTACGAGACACCCACGTTCGGGCTCGGCAGGTATTGGGCCTCGAGCCACAGGTCGACGCTGTTGAACGCGGTGCTCGAGCTCCCGCCGACGCCATCGTTGTTGTTGTAGTCGGCGACCAGCGAGAGGCCGAGCCCCGAGCGCCAGCGCCGCAGGAAGGCGCCGCGATAGTTCGCGGTGCTCAGGTCGCCCGTCGCCACGCCGACGGCGGAGGCGGTCTCAGTGGAGCGCTGGCGCCGGGTGACGAGGTAGACCCGCAGCGTGGCGGGCAGCACCACGACGTCCACCCGCTCGAGCGGCGCTAGCGGGATGCGCGCCGGATCGAGAAACACCGAGTCGCGGCCGATCGGCAGGTACGGGAGGCCATCCCAGTAGACTTCGAGTCCCGCCGCTCCGCGACCGCCGTAGAACACGATCTCGGCCTGCCCGTAAATGCCGCCGCGGGCGACGTACACGCCGGGAACGTGGACGAGCAGGTCCGAGAGCGTCTGGATGCCCGAGAGCGCGAACGAATCGGTGGTGAAGCTGTAGCGCGTGCCGCGGGGGAGCGGGCCCGGCGGAATCGGCTCGGCGAAGACGGGGAGGTAGGCGGGTGCGGTGTCGCGCGCGGTCGTGTCACGGCGGACCGTGGTGTCGCGCGCGCTGGTGTCGCGGGCCCCCCCCGTCGTGTCGACCTGCGCGGCGGCCGGGCCCCCCCCTGCTCCTCCGGCGAGCGCGAGCAGCGCGGCCGCGCAGAGGAGACCGCGGGTCACGCGCCTGCGCGCTTCAGGATGAATTCGCTGAAGAGCCGGACCCCCACTCCCGTGGGGCCCTTGGTCTGGTGGGGTCCGTCGCCGTCGGTGTACGCCGTGCCGGCGATGTCGAGGTGCACCCACGGGTACCCGTCCACGAACTCGCGCAGGAACCACCCGCCTGCGATCGTGCCGGCCCCGCGGCCGCCCGAGTTCTTCACGTCGGCGATGTCGGACTTGAGGAGGTCGCGATAGTCGTCCCACAGGGGCAACGGCCAGCAGCGCTCCCCCGCGCGCTCCCCCGCCTCGCGCACTTCGGCGAGGAGGGCCTCGTCGTTCCCCATCATGCCGATCGCTGCGTGCCCGAGCGCCACGACCACCGCGCCGGTGAGCGTCGCGGCGTCCAGCACGGCGGCGGGCTTGAAGCGCCGCACGTACGAGAGCGCGTCGCACAGGATCAGCCGCCCCTCGGCGTCGGTGTTGATGATCTCGATCGTCTTGCCGAAATGGCTCTTCACGACGTCGCCCGGCTTCACCGCCGTGCCGGAGGGGAGGTTCTCGGTGGCGGGAATCAGGCCCACGACGTTGATCTTCGGCTTGAGCCGGCCGAGGACTTCGAAGGCGCCAAGCACCGCGGCGGCCCCGGACATGTCGAACTTCATCTCTTCCATGTTCTGCGCCGGCTTGATCGAGATGCCGCCCGAATCGAAGGTGACGCCCTTCCCCACGAGCGCGACCGGCGCCGAATCGCCGGCGCCGCGATACTCGAGCACGATGAAGCGCGGCTCCTGCGCGCTGCCCTGCGCGACGGCGAGCAGCGCGCCCATGCCCTCCTTCGTAAGGGCGGCGCGGTCGAGCACCGTGACGGCGAAGCCGTACGCGTCGGCGAGCTGCTTCGCCCGGTCTGCGAGGTAGCTCGGCGTGCACACGTTGCCCGGCTGCATCTGGAGGTAGCGCGTGAGGCGGTGACCGGCGGCGACGGCGTCGCCCACGCGCTGGCCGGCCGCGACGTCCTTCGCCTCCGTCGGCTCGCACACGATGGCGACCGCCTCGACGTCGGCCTTGGGCTCCTCCGGCGCCGCCTTGAGCTCGGTGAACGCCCACGCTCCCTGCGCGGCGCCCTCGACCACCACCTGGCCCAGGTCCTTCCCCGAAACGCCGTTCCGCGCCGCGACGGCGACGGCGAGCTGCTTCGCGCCGAGCGCGCGTGCCCGCTTGGCCGCGACCGCGGCGGCGCGCCGCACGCTGGTGCGCGTCACGTCGCCCGGCTTCCCCATGCCGACGAGCAGCAGCCGCTCGGCCTTTCCGCCGCTCGGGTACAGCAGCGCCGTCTCGTCCCGCTTGCCCTTGAAATCGCCGCTCGTGACGGCACGCGCGATCACCCCGCCCGCGGCGCGGTCGAGCTCGGTGAGCGCCGCCGGCACCGCGTTCCCCTGGGCGAGCGTGACGGCGAGGAGCGGCGTTTCGACCTGCGCGAGGGGGACGGTGACCGCGCTGCTGGTCATCGAATTAGACATGCTCGATTATGCACTCGGCGAAGGTGGAGGTCGAGACCTCGACGGCGTCCGGCATCTGCCGCGCGAGATCGTACGTGACGCGCCGCGACCGGATCGCGCCCTCGAGCCCCCGGACGATCGCCTCCGCTACGTCGGTCCAGCCGAGCTCCTCGAACATCATCGCGCCCGACAGGATCACGCTGCCGGGGTTCACTTTGTCCTGGCCGGCGTACTTCGGCGCCGTGCCGTGCGTCGCTTCGTACACGGCATAGCCGTCGCCCACGTTGCCCCCGGGCGCGAGTCCGAGCCCGCCGACCTGCGCCGCCGCCGCGTCGGAGAGCAGGTCGCCGTTCAGATTCGGCGCCGCGATCACGGAATACTCGTCGGGCCGCAGCACCAGCTGCGCGAACATCGCGTCGGTGATGCGGTCCTTGACCACCACCCGTCCCGCGTCCCCCGTCCCCCGTCCCAGTTCGCTTTCAGGAATGGTTTTGTCGCCGAACCGTTCTTTCGCGATCTGGTAGCCCCATTCCCGGAACCCGCCCTCCGTGAACTTCATGATGTTGCCCTTGTGCACGAGCGTCACCGAGCGGCGGCCGGAGCGGAGCGCGTATTGGATCGCCTTCACCACGAGTCGCTGGCTCCCGAACTGGGACATCGGCTTGATGCCGATCGCGCTCCCCGGCCGGAGCTTCGCCTCGAAGCGCTCCGTGAGAAACGCGATCACCGCGTCGGCTTCGGGGCTGCCGGCGCGATACTCGACCCCCGAGTACACGTCCTCGATGTTCTCGCGGAAGATCACGACGTCGAGCTTCTGCGGCTCCCGCATCGGGCTCGGCACCCCCTGGAAGTAGCGCACCGGGCGGATGCAGGCGTACAGATCGAGCAGCTGGCGCAGAGAGACGTTGAGCGAGCGGATTCCGCCCCCCACGGGCGTCGTGAGCGGGCCCTTGATGGCAACCCGGTGCTGCCGGATCGCGTCGAGCGTCGCGTCGGGGAGCCAGTTCCCCGTCTCCTTGAACGCCTTTTCCCCGGCCAGGATCTCGAGCCAGTCGATGCGCCGCTTGCCCTGCGACGCCTTGTTCACGGCGGCGTCGAACACCCGCCGCGCGGCGCGCCAGATGTCGGGCCCGGTGCCGTCTCCCTCAATGAAGGGAATCACGGGATGCTCGGGGACGACCCAGCGGCCGTCGCGGTACTCGATGCGCTCACCCATGGTGGGCTTAGTCTACGAGGCCCGGACGGGGTTGCGCCAGCCGAGCGGCGGCGTCTAGAATTGAGCGCGATGCGACACCGTCCGACGCTCCTCCTGTTCCTCGTGGCCGCCGCCTGCTGGCTCGCGGCGGGGCCGGGGGGCGCCACGCTCCAGGCGGTGCTCGCGTGCCGGCATCACGCGATGCACCAGAGCCACGGCCAGCACCACCCCGGTGGAGCGCCCACCGACGGCCCCTGCT
>WNGA01005707.1_pt1 | contig 23026 bp, 20 predicted proteins | sample 5400061 | NCBI WGS metagenome assembly WNGA01 (sample SAMN13153366, study PRJNA577476) | soil metagenome | isolation source: 100 cm soil or saprolite under grassland replicate 2 | place: USA:California | collected 2016-06-15
ATGGTCGTTCGACTATTGCCGCATGCAGCCATGCTCGGTGCGGGCCCTGGGCGACACGGCGCTCGCCATCCCCGAGCTGACGCGGATGTGCCGGGCACGCATCGCGGGCGACGCCAGGCGCAAGGCGCTGATCGAGGAACGCCGTGCCGCTATCGGCCGCCGGCACGACGAGCTGTGGGCGACATGGCAGGACGAGGCGCGCAAGGATTGGGATTCGTCGCCGGTCACGCTGCCGCGCTTCGCGCTGGAAATCTGGGACGTGATCAGGCAAGAGGACTGGGTCCTCTCCGCCAACAACCTGCGAAACCTGGTGCGCCGCCTGTGGGACTTCGACAAGCCCTACCGGCATCCCGGCCGCGAGCTCGGCACCGCGACGCAGATCGGCATCTCGCTCGGCGTTGCGCTGGCGCACAAGGGCACCGGCCGCGTCGTCATCGACATCCAGCCCGACGGCGATCTCATGTTCGATGCGGGCGCGCTGTGGGTCGCCGCCAAGTACCGCATCCCGATCCTGATCGTGATGTTTAACAACCGCGCCTATTACAACGACTGGGAACACCAGCTGCGCATGGCCAAGATGCGCGGCACCGACGAGGCCAAGGCCCATATCGGCATGGACCTGTTCGGCCCGGAGCCGGATTTCGCCGCGCTTGCCGGCGCGATGGGGTGCCACGGCGAAGGCCCGATCGAGCGGCCGGACGACATCCGCCCGGCGCTCGCGCGCGCGCTCACCGAGGTGAAACAAGGCCGGCCGGCGCTGGTGGACGTGGTGACGCAGCACCGGTGAGCAGGTCGGCTTTGCCCAACGGCATTCGTCATGCCCGGCCTTGTGCCGGGCATCCACGTCTTGGGGCAGCGGCCATTCCAAAGACGTGGATGGCCGGAACAAGTCCGGCCATGACGAAAGAGAAACTGCGTTGCCTTGCTCGACTTACCGGCCCGCCGTATCGGGCTCGATCAGCTCGAGCCGGTTGCCGAACGGGTCGTAGATGAAGATACGGGAATAGCCGGGTAGTGGCTCGTCTTCCGCAATCTCGCAGCCGTGGGCGCGGGCGCGGGCAACGAATCCCGCAAGGTCGCGCACCACGAACGCCGGGTGGGCTTTTCGCGCCGGGCGAAAATCCTTTTCCACGCCCAGGTGGACTTCGATCGTGCCGTTGGTGAACCAGGCGCCGCCGCGCTTCGCGAGCGCCGGCGGCTTCACCTTTTCCTTAAGCAGCAGCACGCCGCCATAGAAGTCGCGCGCCTTCGCTTCGGCGCCGGGGGGCATCGCGAGCAGGATGTGGTCGATGCCGAGAACGCTCATGCTGCCCTCATGCGCGGACTCCTTAACGCCCGCCGGTCATTCGCGAGATTATCCCAACCGCGTGCTCGATCCAACGCCGCCGGCCATAGCGTCACACGCGCTCGCCGCCCGGAACAAGACCTTATAGACTTCGATCCCGGCGCCATCGGAGGGCTCGCATGCGTCTCGTCTTTGCCCTGGTCTTGACCGCACTCGCGGCGAATGCCGTCCGTGCCCAGGACACGTACCCGACGCGGCAGATAACCCTGATCGCGCCCTACGCGGCGGGCGGCTCGACCGATCTCGTCGCCCGCGTGCTCTCCGAAGGCCTCAGGGCCAGGTTCAACCAGCCGGTCACGGTGGAGAACAAGCCGGGCGGCAACGGCGTCATCGGCACGCGCGAGGTGGTGAAGGCCGCGCCGGACGGCTACACGCTCCTGATCGGCGCGCTCGGCGCCCAGGTGCTCCCGGCCGTGATGGCGCCCAACTTTCCGTTCGATCCGCTGCGCGATTTCGTCCCGATCTCGATGGCCGCCGAATGGGTCGGCGTGATGCTCGGCAAGAAGGATCTGCCTGCGAGCTCGCTGCGGGAGTTCATCGCCTACGCCAAATCGCGGCCGGGCGCGCTGAACTACGGCACATCCGGCTATGGCAGCGTCGTTCATCTGGTGGCCGAAATGATGATGAAGGAGGCGGGGATCAAGATGCAGCACGTGCCCTACAAGGGGGGCGGGCAGTCGATGACCGATCTCCTGTCCGGCTCGCTCGACGTGCTGTTCACCAGTTCTCCGGTCGCGGTGGGGCAGGCCGAGAACAAGAACCTGAAGATATTGGCGGTGGCGAGCACGCGCCGGCTGAAGCTCCTGCCCAATGTCCCGACCATGGAGGAGGGCGGCGTGCCGGGGGTCGATCACGGGTCCTGGCTGGGGGTTTTCGGCCCGCCCGGATTACCCGACGCGATCCGGAAAAAGCTGAGCAACGCGCTGGTGGACATCGTTTCCGACCCCGAGACCCAGAACAAGCTGCGCAACATCGGCTTCGAGCCGGTCGGCACCGACTTCGCGGCGTTCGACCAATTCTTCCGCGCGGAGGTGAAGCGCTGGGCCGCGTTCGTGCGAGAAAATGGATTGATGGAGAAGCAGTGACGCGCGTGTCCCGGGCGCAGTCTCCGTAGGGTGGGCAAAGGCGAGCCGAAGGCGAGCCGTGCCCACGCGGTCTTGCTCTCCCAACGCGATACGCGTGGGCACGGCGCGCTTAAAGCAAGCGCGCCTTTGCCCACCCTACAAATGCGTTGAATCACGCCGCCGCCGGCGCCTCCGCGACCGGCTGCTTGTATTCCTTCAAGCGCGGGAGCACTTCCTCGGCAAACAGCGTCAGGCTGTCCACCGTATCCTCGTGCGAGAGCCGGCCGGCCTGGCCCATCATCAACAGGTTGCCCATCCCGCCGCAATAGTCGCAGAAATCGACGAGCTGGTCGTACACCTGGTCGGGCGTGCCACAGAACAGCACGCCCGAATCGATCAGCTCCTGCACGCTGCAGGTGCGCATGTCGACGGCGCGGCCGTCCTTGGCGAACGTGCGCGGCGGCGTCTGCCCCTTGAGCAGCCGCGCATTGTCCTCGACCGACAGGAAGCCCGGCGGATTGCGGAACGGCACATGGACGATGGCGCCCGTCCGCAGATAACCGGCCACCAGGTCGCCGCGCCGGCGGGCCTCGGCTTCATCGGACGCGACGGCGACGAGGCCGAGATAGGCGAACCGGTCCGGCCCCGGCGCCGGCCGCCCCTTCGACACGTAGCCCTCGCGGTAGGCGTCGTAGAGCTTGCGTGTGGCGTAGCCGGTGCCGAGCGTCGCCATCACGTATGCGCGCTCGCCTAAGCTCCGCGCGTTGCCGCGGCTGCCGGTGGTGCTCCAGATCGGCGGGTGCGGCTGCTGCCACGGCCGCGGCCAGATGTTCACCTGGCGATAATGGAAATATTCGCCCTCCCAGTTGAACGGCCCATCATGGCTGGTCATCGCCTTGAGGATGAAATCGTGCGCCTCCCAGAACCGATCCATCACGCCGACCGGGTTCTGGTTGGAGCACGGAAATTCGTACGGCACGCCCTTGATGAACCCCATGTCGAGGCGCCCGCGCGAGATCACGTCGATGGTCGAAAGCTCCTCGGCCACGCGCAGCGGATCCTGCCGGTGGCCGATCGGATATCCCAGCACCAGGAGCCGGGCGCGCTTGGTCTGCCGCGCCAGGACGGCGAGCGGCACGACCGCGGTCGAGCACATACAGGTCGCGGTCTGGTGGTGCTCGTTGATCATGATGTCGAGGCCGAGCTCGTCGGAGAGCACCCACTCGTCGTAGTAGCGGTGGAACAGATCGGCCGCGATCTTCGGATCGATCTTGCGGTTCGGCAGGTTGACGCGCAGCGAGCCGTTGTGGTCGTCCCACACCGGCGGATAGGGCTGTTCGGTGAACTGGTACACTCGCATGTCGTGTTTCCCGGCGTGGCGCCGCAAGCGGCGCAGTTACTTTTCGCTGAATGCGACGATCCGGCGCACGAACGCCTCCGGCTGCTCGATATGGGGGAAATGGCCGGCGCGCTCGATCGGCTCGAATCGCGCTCCCGGAACGGCGGCGCAGTAAGCGCGCCCATAGGCCTCCGACAGGAGGCGGTCGTTCGCGCCCCACAGGAACAGCGTCGGGATGCGGATGCGGGCGAGGCGGTGCTTGAGCTTCGGGTTGTGCATGTACGGCGACCAGGCAAAACGGCCGGTGGCCTCGCGGTTGCGCGCCGCAATCATCACCTCGGCGTCCGGCATGGCGCCGTAATCGCGCCGGCCGGCGCTCGGGTCGAAATAGGCGAGCTCGTTGAACTCGGCGTCGGTGATGGCGAAGATGTCGACGACGTCGCGCGTCTCCCGGTCGGCGACCTTGATCCCCACCGGGTTGGCGAGCACGAGGTGCGACAGCCGCTCGGTCGATTTCACCGCAATCTCGGCCGCGATCCAGCCGCCCAGCGATACGCCCACCAGGACCACGTCGCGCAGGTCCAGCGTCTCCAGGAAATCGAGATAGAAATAGGCCAGATCGTCGACCGCGGTCATCCACTTCGGCAGCTCGGAACGGCCGAAGCCGGGATGCGACGGCGCGATGACCCGGGCGTTATGCGCGAGCGCATCGAGCACCGGCGCGTTGCGCTCGATGCCGATGCCGGGATGCAGGAACAGGAGCGGCCGGCCGCGGCCGCGATCGATGACATCCACGCTGACGCCGCTGACCACGACCATCGAGGCGTCGGCGGCGACGTTCATTCACGCAACTCGTCGGGAGAGCGGACCATGTTGCCTGATCTTATAATATGGGAGACAAACGGATTCCATTCCTGCGGCCAAGCCGACACGCTCATGGCCGACCTTCGCACCAACTCGGATCGAGGCGTCCCATCGACGAGCCGGGGCGCCGAAACGGGCAAAAGGAGTGACCGCCGCCATGACATCTGTCTCACACGCCGGCGAAAAAAACGAGGTCGATATCCGTCCCGGCCTGACCTATGCGACGCATGACGGGGTTGCGCTTTTGGGAGACCTCTATCTGCCCAAGGGGGCGGGTCCCTTTCCGGTCCTGGTCGCGCTGCATGGCGGCGGATGGGTGCAGGGCGTCCGCAGCGCGTTTCAGTACTGGGGCCCGTATCTTGCCGGGCGCGGATACGCGCTGTTCGCCATCAGCTACCGGCTGGCGAAGCCCGGGCAGAAGACGTTTCCGGAAGCCGTGCACGACGCCCTTGCGGCGGTCCAATTCGTCCGCGGCGGCGCGAATGAGTTCAGGCTCGACCCCGAGCGCGTCGGGCTCATGGGCGCCTCGGCGGGCGCCAATATTGCGGCGCTGGCCGCGCTCGGCCGCGACGCCGCGCAGTTGAAGAACGCCTATCCGCAGGACGCGCACGCCGCGGCGAGCACGAAGATCCCCGATCAATTACGCGACGTTTGCCAACAACCAGACGGCGGTGTTCCTCGCCTGCGGGACGGAGGACGATCTCGTCGATCGCAAGGCGAACACCGATGCGTTCTTGTTGGCCTTGAAGCAGGCCAACTTTTTCGTGCGTCCGTTCATCGTGCCGGGCGCCGGCCATTACTTCATGAACGACCCGATCGACGAGCCGGGAAGCTTCACCGGTTTCATGGCCCCGCGCCTGCTGCGGTTCCTGGCGGACAGGCTGTGAGGCGAGCGGCTTCGATGGCCGGCTCGTCATGCCCGGCCTTGTGCCGGGCATCCACGTCTTGAAAATGCGACTCCATTGAAAGACGTGGATGGCCGGGACAACCCTCGCCGCTTTTGCGGCTCGCCCGGCCATGACGATGGGGCGCGCCAGTCGAGACGTTCGCGACCGCCGCGTTCCCGTCCTCGTAGCTTGCCCGCAGCCCCCGGCCTCGGTACCAATAGCGCCTTTTCCGAGAAGCGAAAGGCCTCGCCATGATCGATTTCTACGCGCTCACCAGTCCCAACGTGCAGAAGATTTACATCATGCTGGAAGAATGCGGGTTGCCCTACAAGGAGCACTTCGTCGACGTGTGGAAGGGCGACCAGTACGACCCCGAATTCTCCCAGATCAACCCGAACAACAAGATCCCGGCGATCGTCGACCAGGACGGCCCGGGCGGCAAGCCGTACCCGGTGTTCGAATCGGGCGCGATCCTGCTTTACCTGGCCGAGAAGACCGGCCGCTTCCTGCCCAAGGACACGGCCGGAAAATACGAGGTCCTCCAGTGGCTGATGATCCAGCTCACCGGCGTCGGGCCGATGTTCGGCCAGTGGACTCACTTCACCCTGTTCGCGCCGAAAGCCGGCAACGAGTACTCGCAGGGCCGGTACCGGTCGGAACTGAAGCGCCTCTACGAAGTCTTGGAGAAGCGGCTCGGTCAGTCCAAGTTTCTCGGCGGCGATGAATATTCGATCGCCGACATCGCGACGTTTCCGTGGACGCGCAACCACGACGCGCACGGCGTGAAGTGGGACGACCACCCGAATCTGGCGCGCTGGTTCACGGCGATCGCCGAGCGTCCGGCGGTCAAAAAAGCGCTGGAAAAGGTCGCCGCCATCAAATCGACGCGCGAGACCGCTTCCGATGACGACAAGGACCGCTTCTTCAACCGCGGCCGTTACGCCCGGGCGTAAGCATTTGCACCGTAGGGTGGGCAAAGGCGCGGCCCCCTACGCATCCGTCAACACGATGACTTGCGACCGCGCCGTGCCCACCAACCGCAACGGGGGGCAAAGGCGCACGACGCCAGTGCGCACTTCAAATCGCGTCATCAGGCGCCTTTGCCCACCCTACGGCGGCTACGAACGTCATCACACCGACGGGATGACCTTCAGCGCCGGGAACCAGGTGCCGAGCAGCGTCGGCGGCCAAGGAACCGCCATGAACAGGTCGAACGCGATGTAGATGCCGAGCACCAGGATCACCGTATACGGGATGACGAGCGACCAGCGCTCGTTCCCTTCGAAGCGCATGAAGAAAACGACGAACACGACCACGGTGGGAATGAGGCCGATCACCGCCATGACTGCCATGAAGCCGACGAGGTAGCCGAAAAACCAGGCCGCCCGCGCCGCGATCGTGCGCACCGGCAAGTGCCCGGTGTCGGACGTCAGGTCCATATGGATTTTTGCCCCGACTTCCTGCTGCGCCTGCTCGTCCAATCCGGCGGCGCCGGCCGTTTCCGGCCTGCGGCACATGTCGTTGAACAGGCTCAAGGCCGCCATGGCGAAGGCGATGGTTCCCACCACCAGCGGGACGATCCTGGCGCTGAAATCCCACTGCAGCGCGGTGACGACCATCGTGCCGACGACTGCAAGCATGAATAGCGTGAACAATTGCGATGCATGGAATCTGGGCGCCCCGAAGTCGGTCAACAACCGCTTCAGGCCACCGTGGCTACGAATATCGTGCAGGAACGGCCGCAGCAGCCCGATGATGGCCATGGCGAACAGAATGGCGACCACGGGACGGGCGAACCAGGACATCCCGTAGCGCTCGATCGAGATGAACAGGTAGCGTTCGATCGTATCTCCCAGCACGACCCCGAGAATGAGCGGGGGTCGCGGCCACTTGAACTGCTTCATCAGCCAACCGACGACGCCGAAAAACAACAGCGTGACGAGATCGCCCCAGGAGCGCGTCGCCTCGAACGCGCCGATATAGACGATGCCTAAGACCGCCGGGAGGATCAGCGTGTAGCGTAGCGTGGCGAGCTTGGCGAACTGCGGGCTGAACGCGTAGCACAGGCCGGCACCCAGGATGTTCGCCAGCGCCACCGACCACACCATCGCATAGGTGATGCTGAGATTTTTGCTCAGCATGTCGGGCCCGGGCACCAACCCGTGAATCAGGAACGCGCCGAGCAGGATGGCCATGGTGGCGCTGCCAGGCACGCCGAACGCGACCGTGGGAACCAGCGCCCCGCCTTCCTTGGCATTGTTGGAGCTCTCGGACGCGATGACCCCGCGCACGTCGCCTTTGCCGAAAGTCTCGCTGGCGCCTTTTTCCGTCTTGAGCGCGTGGCCATAGGCGAGCCAGTCGACGACGGACGCGCTGATGCCGGGGATCGAGCCGATGCCGCCGCCGATCCACGAGCACCGCATGATCAGCCACCAGTGCTCGAAGCAATCCTTCACGCCCTGCCACTGGCCCTTATAGATGTCGGACTTTTCGAAACCGGCGGCGATGGCGACGCGCGCGATCAGGAGATCGCACAGCTCGGGCAGCGCGAATACGCCGAGCAGCAGCGGGGTCAGCGGCAATCCGTCCCACAGGTAGAGGCTGTCGAAGGTCCAGCGCAGGGTGCCGGTCTGCGGGTCCGATCCGATCATCGCGATCATGATGCCGAAGCAGCCGGCGGCGATTCCGCGCAGCGGCGCGCTGCCCGACAGCACCGCGACCATCGATATGCCGAGCACCGAGAAGGCGAGAAGCTCCGGGGAACCGAGATACAGCATCACCGGGCGCAGGATCGGGATGGAGACGGCGAGCAGGAACGCACCGAACACGCCGCCCATGAGCGACGACATGTAGGCGGCGCTGAGCGCGCGCCCGGCCTCGCCCTTCTTCGCCATGGGGTAGCCGTCGAGCACGGTGGCGGCCGAGGCGGCGCCGCCCGGCACGCCGAACAGGATCGCCGGGATCGGGTCGCCGGTCGCCGTGGTCGCGCCGAGGCCGAGCAGCAGCGCGAAGGCGGAATAGGGGTCCATGGTGAAGGTGAACGGCAGCAGCATCGCGGTTCCGGTGAGGCCGCCGATCCCCGGAACGATGCCGAGCACGAGCCCCATCATGCAGCCAAGCCCCAAGAACATCAGGCGGTGCGGCTCCATGAGCAGGACGAACGCCTTGCCCGCCGAGGCGGCCATGTAGGCCACTTCGCCCGAGAAGCCTTCCATTACGCGCTCCCAGGCAAGCGTCGTTGCCGGTTGGCTAGGGTCGTTCCCGCGCAGGCGGGAACCCATAGCCACTGACCTCGCAGACACGGAGTATGGGTCCCCGCCTCCGCGGGGACGACCCAAGCCGCGAGCTGATCACCCGGAAACGGGATCAGGTTTTGGCGCCTGAGCTTTCTCATCGCGCGTGCGGGATGGTGATCACACGACCGGTGCGAAGACGCGCCGCACGCGATCTCCCGCACTCCAGGTCGAGAGCAGCCGATGTCGCATGTGCCTCCTCCCCGTACCTTCACGTCGGGTCCGACGCAAAAGCGATCGCACAGCACGGGAGCGATTTGCCCGCGTTCCCCTTCTTGTGCCCCGATGTAAGCAGAAGATCGCACGCTACGGAAGCCGCCCGCCCCGCTCCGCTCGCGCGCGCGTTGACGCAGCGTGATAATGACTCTCCGCGCGTCATGGCCGGACTTGTTCCGGCCATCCACGTCTTCGGCGTCGTATGCATGTTTAAGACGTGGATGCCCGGGACGAGCCCGGGCATGACGAGGAGAAACGCGGCACCGGTTACCGGCGCGTGCTGAGACGGCAGACCCTCAAGCGGCGAGATTGCCGAACTTGGCCAAGTTCTCTTTCTGTTTCTCGTTGCGCGGCGGCAGCTTGAACAAGCGCGCCGCGGTGCCGCCGAGAATGTTGTGCTTCGCCTTCTCCGACAGGAACGGCAGGTCGTAGATCACGGTCGGAAGGTCGAAGTCCCAGTGCGGGTAGTCGGAGGAGTACATCAGCTGCGTTTCCGCATTGATCATGCGGAAGGTGCACTTGAGCGCCTCGATGTCCTGCACCTCCATCGGCTGGGTCGAGTAGTACATCTCGCGCATGTAGTCGCTCGGCTTCTTCTTCAGCGTCGGGCAGTCGGAGGTGCGCAGCATGTATTCGTGGTCGAGCCGCTGCATCAGGAACGGCACCCAGGCGAGCCCGGACTCGATCCATATCACCGGCAGCTTGGGGAAGCGCTCGCACAGGCCGTTGATGACCCAGTTGGTGCAGTGGACGATGTTGTAGAAGGAGAACCCGAGCGCGTGCACCGTCAGGAAGCGGTTGCAATTCCGGAACACACTGTCGCCCCAGTTGAAGCCGGAATGGAACGAGAGCGCGAGCCCCTGCTCCTCGATCGCCCGGTAGACCTTCATGTAAGAATTGTCGTGCACCGGATTGTGGCGGACCGTCGTCACCATGAATCCGCCCACGCCCTTGCGCGGACCGAACGTCTCGACGTGGCGCAGCGACGCCTCGGCGTCGGAGAACGGCAGGCACAGCATCGAGTAGAAGCGCCCGTCCGCCTCGGGCAGCACCTTCTCGGTCACCCAGCGGTTATAGGCCCAGCACAGCTCCACCTCCATTTCCTTCTGCGGATGCATGCCGATGTTGAGCATGCCGGTCGGGAACAGGCAGGAATAATCGACGCTCATCGCGTCCATCCAGCGATGGCCGAGCTGCACGTCGCGCGGCTTGCCGGCTTCCGTCTTCTCGGAGCCGCGCAACGGGTAGCGCGTGACGCGCCCGCCCATGTCCTGGTGCCCGAGGTTGGAGGGAATGAGCGAGTGGCGGCCGCCCTTGGCGCCGATCGAGATCGAGAGCTGCCTTAAGACGTCGTTCTCCATGAAAGGGAGGATTTCGGCGAAGTTCTCGTTCTCGTAGTGGTGCGCGTCGACGTCGACGATGAGGACGTCGTCGAAGTTGCGCCTGTGCGCCTCCCGGCGCGCGTGGGCGAGCAGACGACTGGTGTTCAGTTCATCGACCGAAACGCGCCGGCCGCGATCAGAAACGAGATCCATGGCGTATCTCCCGTTATCCTTGCCGTCCGAGTCCACAAGCGTCACCCCCGGGCTTGACCCGGGGGTCCATCTTCTTCGCAAAGACTCTCCGCAGGAGGATGCATTGCCGGGTCAACCCTCGCCGCTGTGGCGGCTCGCCCGGCAATGACGACGGAGGTTGCGTCGATCTCATGTTCAATCCGCTCCGCCCTTACCTTCCGGTCCAGCTCTGCCACATGCCGAGCTCGAACACGGCGAGATTGGCGGCGCGCAGGAGGCCGCTTGCCGTCGTCATGATGTCGGTGCTCGTCGCGCTGTTGCGGCCCTCGAGCGGCGTGTGATCGCTGCCGGCGGCGATCTGCGCCGAGTAGGTCTTGCACAAGGCTGCCATCAGCGCCTGCAGCGCCTCCGGTGTCAACACGTCGGGGCGCCCCTCGACCAGCGCCCGCTCGAGCTCGGCGGCAAGGCGCGTGGCCTCGGCGGACGCGGAGCCGTCGGCCTCGACCGGGACCCCCGCCTTGGGCGCAAGGCTCGGCTTGGGACGGCGGGCCGCCTTCACCGCCGCGGCCTTAGACGACGACATAGACGTCATCCCCTTTCTGCACCACCTGGTACTTTCGGAGCTTCTGGCGGCGGTCGCCGACGAACTCGCCGGTCCGCAGATCGTATTCGTAGCCGTGCCACGGACACACGAAGTGCAGCTCGGTGTCGGAGAAATACATGCCGCGCGAGGTCTGGTCCGGCATGATCCGCTCTTCCACCTTGGCGATGATCAGGCCCTCGCAGGCCGGCCCGCCCTGGTGCAGGCAGGTGTTGCTGTAGGCGTAGAACTGGCCCTTGTCCTTGAACACGCCGACCTCGCGGTCGCCGAGGAACACGATCCGGCGATCGCCGTCGTTGATTTCGGACGCTTTGCCGACGAATTTTTCCGCCATGCGCCTGTAACTCTCCTGGGCCTGCTCGGTCGATTTCAACCCACCCGGTGCCGATCTTGCGGCGGCCATCGGCGCTCGGGATTCCACGTGTTCTATATTACAATTGCACAAAAGCAACCAGCGCCGCGCGCGGATTTACCGCCTGACGGCGCTTTCCAATTGCCCGAATCCCAATCTGCAGGCTGCAATTCTCCATTGCGATCGACGCATAGCGCTCGCAACACCCAGAGCGAGTTGGACACCTCGCCCAATTAGGCTTTACTCCCCCCGCCAATTTGCGGGGGGAGCGAATGATCATCGATTTCCAGCATCACTATACGCCGCCCGAGCTGCAGAAAGCCGGGCCCGACGCGGTGTCGGTGCGGCTCGATGAGGACGGAAACCCGGCTTACCTGCAGAACCCGCTGCTGTCCGACCTGCCCGCCCACATCCGCATGATGGACCACGCCGGCATCGATGCGGCGGTGCTCTCCTGCCAGCCCGGCTTCGACCAGCCGGATGTCGCCACCTGTCGCCTCATCAACGATCGCATCCATCAGGCGGTAAAGGATTTCCCCGGCCGGTTCATCGGGCTTGCCCACGTGCCGGCGCTCAAACCCGCCGAGGCACCGGCCGAGCTCAAGCGCTGCGCCGATCTCGGCTTCCCCGGCGTGGCGATCGGCTCGGAACTGCAGGACCAGGCGCTCGATACCGAGGACTTGCGGCCGTTCTGGAAGACGGCGGCCGATCTTGGCCTCTACGTGTTCGTCCACCCGCTCGCTTCGGTCATCCGCTGGAAGCGCATGGATGCCGACGATCTCGGCCGCATGCTGGGCTGGCAGTTCTCGCTGATGACCGCCACCGTGCGGCTGATCAACAGCGGCGTGCTCGACGAATTGCCGGCGCTGAAGGTGCAGTTCTCCCATTTCTCCGGCGGCATCGGACGTTATCTCGGGCGCATCTGCGGGTTTCAGCAGCGCCACAAGTGGGGCACCGCCCAGCTGCCGCGCCACGGCCGTAAGCCCCGCCAGCCGTTCGAGCACTATCTCGACCATCGCCTGTTCTACGACTGCGCCGGCTGGGCGGCGCCCGATCCCGCCGCCGAATTGGGCGCCCATTGGGTGCGCTTCGGCATGGAGGAGGTGGCCGCCTCGCAGGTGGTGTTCGCGACCGATTATCCGCAGGCCGTGCGCGACGACGGCGAGGTTGCGGCCTATGTGGATGCGGTGCGGGCGCTCGGGCCCAATAGCCGCGCCATGCTCGAAGGGGCGAACGCCGAGAAGCTCATTCCGAATCTGCGGGAGCGGCTGGTCAAGCGCGGGAAGTGAACGGGTGGTGGTCCAAATGAGGCGGTGCGGTCTCCCCTCCCCCCGCGAGCACTTGCGAGCGGTGGGGAGGGTACGCAGCGTCACAGCCTCATTCAGCCCCAGGCTTGATCGGGCGCGGCGCATGAGATTCACAGGAGGCTCACCTGAAAGCCATCGTCATTCGCAAGTTCGGGCCGCCCGATGTCATGCGGGTCGAGGAGGTGCCCACCCCCGAACCGGGCCCCGGCGAGGTGCTGATCCGCGTGCACGCCGTGTCGGTCAACCGGACGCTCGACCTCGTGGTGCGCGCCGGAACGTATGCGCGGCCGGTGACGCTGCCGCTGGTGCCGGGCGTCGACCCCGCCGGCGTCGTCGCCAAGCTCGGGCCCGGCGTGACCGGCCGCCAGGTCGGCGACCGCGTGGTGACGGCGCTCAGGGTGAACCGCGAGGGGAAGTTTGCGGCGCCGCGCCTGCTCGGCGTCCATACCTGGGGCGGCTACGCGGAGTTCGTGAAGGCGCCGGCCGAGAACACCCAGCGCATCCCGGACGGGCTCGATTTTCCCACCGCCTGCGTGGTGGCCCGCCATGCCCCGACGGCGTTTCACCTCCTGCGAGATCGCGCAAAGCTGAAGGACGGCGAGTGGGTGCTGGTGATGGGAGCGGCCGGCGGTCTCGGCAGCGCCGGCGTGCAGGCGGCGAAGTATCTCGGCGCCAACGTCATCGCGGCGGCGGGCGCCGACGAGCGGGTGAAGGTCGGGCTCGACCTGGGCGCGGACGCAGGCGTGAACTACCGCGCGCAGGACCTGACCGCGGAAGTCTTGCGCATCACCGAGGACCGCGGCGTCGACATCGTGTTCGAGAACATCGGCGACCCCGCGCTGTTTCCCAAGGCGTTCGCCGCACTCACGCGGCACGGCCGGCTGGTCACGGCCGGCGGGCACGGCGGCGGCATCGTGCCGCTCGACGTCAATCACCTCTACCACAACCAGATCACCGTCATCGGCGCGACCGGCGAGACGCAAGGCGACGTGACCATGAGCCTTGAGGCGGCGGCCCTGGGCCGCTTCAAGGTGGTCATCGATCGGATCCTTCCGCTCTCGGAGGCCGTCCGGGCGCACGAGATCGTGGCGGGCCGCGCCGGCATCGGCAAGGTCGTGCTCGACGCCACGCGGATTTAGACTAGTAGCCCGGATGGCGCGAAGCGCCATCCGGGGAAACGTCCCGCATTTCGCTGACGCTCATGCGGGCTACGGCCTCGACGCCACGCGGATTTAGTTTCGTAGGGTGGGCAAAGGGGCGCGCGTATGATCTATCCGGTGGGCAAAACCTGTCCCAGGCTCCGACCGGGGATCGCGGGCGCGCCGTCCCTCGCCGCTGTGGCGGCTCGCCCACCTCAATGGTTGCAGCAGGCGATTTTGCCCACCCTACACGCAGGACGAAAATGAACCAGCGGATCTAGGACAGCCATGATCGTCGACTTCCAGCACCACTTCACGCCGCGCGAGCTGATCAAGGAGGATCCGGGCGATCGGCTGATCCTCCACTACGACGAGACCGGCGCGCCGAGCTATACGGTCCACCGGCTGCTCTACGATCTCGACGAGCACATCCGCATGATGGATCTGGCCGGGATCGACGCGGCGTTCCTCACCAGCGCCGCCGGCATGTGCGCCGACCTCGAACGGTCGCGGCTCTGCAACGACAAGGCCAGACAAGCCGAGCGCGATTATCCCGGCCGCTTCATCGGAGCGGCGCACGCGCACCCGCTCGGCGGCCGCGAGGCGTTGCGCGAGCTCTCCCGCTGCCGGCATGAGCTCGGCTTTCAGGGCGTGGTCATCACCTCGGAAGCCGACGGACTGTTCCTGGACGCGCCGGAGTTCGGGCCGTTCTGGGCGGAAGCATCGCGCCTCGGCCTGTTCGTGTTCGTGCATCCGGCGCTCAAGCTCAATCATCCGCTGCAATTCGACGGCTACGACACGGCGCGCTCGGTCGGCCGCGAATTCTCGCTGATCATGGCGACCATCCGGCTGATCAATGCCGGCGTGTTCGATCGCTATCCCGGTCTTACGGTTCACATGTCGCATCTCGGCGGCGGCATCGCCTCCATGCTGGGACGCATCCGCAGCTATCAGGACAAGGATTTCTGGGGCACCGCCGGGCATCCGCGCCACGGCGCGAAGCCTGCGAAGGATTTCGATCACTATCTCGCCCGCAATCTCGTGTTCGACACGGCCGGCTTCTGCGGCGCCATCGGCGCGGTGAAGACCGCGCTCGTGGAGATCCCGGCCGCGCGCATCGTGTTCGCCACCGACTATCCCCAGGAAATCCGCGCCCGCGAGGCGGTGCGCGATTTCGTCACGGACATCCGCGCGCTCGGCCCGACGGGCGACCAAATCCTGTCCGGCAATGTCGGTCTTCTGCTCAAGGAGCGGCACGCCGCAGTGGCCGTGTCCGCGTGATCGAATGGCCTTCGAGCTGGTCGCCGCCGGCATCAACCACCAGTACGGCTCGCTGTCCGTTCTCGAGGACATCAGCTTCACCATCCGTCAGGGCGAAATCCTCGCCATCGTCGGCCCGTCCGGCTGCGGGAAATCGACGCTGCTCGGCATCCTCGGCGGGCTGCTTCAGCCGACCGGCGGCACGGTGTCGGTGGTCGGCGACATGCCGCCCGACTCGCTCAACCCGTTCACCTACATCTTCCAGGATTTCGCGCTGCTGCCGTGGCGCACGGTTGCCGGCAACGTCCGCCTGCCGCTGGAGCACCATCGGCTCGCCCGGGCGGAACGCGCGGCGCGCGTCGCCGATGCGTTGAGCCGCACCGGCTTGAGCGAGTTCCGCCACGCGCTGCCAAAGCAGCTGTCCGGCGGCATGCGCCAGCGCGTCGGCATCGCGCGGGCGCTCGTGGTCAAGCCCGCCATGCTGCTCATGGACGAGCCGCTCTCCGCGCTCGACGCGCAGACGCGCGAGCTGCTGATGGAGGATTTCGAGGCGCTCTGGGCGCGCGAGAACACGACCGGCGCCTACGTCACCCATAACCTCGAGGAGGCGCTGCGCATGGCCGATCGCGTTATGATCCTGCGGCGGCGGCCGGGCCGCATCCGCGAGATCGTCGCGGTCCCGATTCCGCGCGCCGATCGCCGCCGGGCGGCGGCCGAGCTTCAACGGCTGCACGGGGAGCTGTGGTCGCACATCCGCCAGGAGGCGGAGCTGGCCGACCGGGAGATGACCGATGGTTGATGTCCCAGTGGAAAACCGAACGCGGACGCGCGTCGCCTTCCGCGGCGGCGGCTTCGATCCGATCCCGCGCCAATGGGTATCGTGGGTGTTCTTCGCCGCCGCCATTCTCGCCTGGCAGGCGGCGAGCAATGCGCGGCTGATCGATCCTTTGTTCCTGCCGAGCCCGCTTGAGATCGCGCACGCGCTCCGCGAGCTTGCGACAAGCGGCGAGCTTGCGCGGCACTTCGGCGCGTCGCTTTTCCGGATCGGCGCCGGCTGGCTCATCGGCGCCAGCGCCGGCGTTCTGCTCGGCGGCTTGATCGGACTGTTCTGGCTGTGGCGATCGGCCGGGCTGCCGTTCATATCGGCACTGTTTCCCATTCCGAAGATCGCGCTGCTGCCGTTGCTCATCCTGTGGCTCGGGATCGGCGAAGCCTCGAAGGTGGCCACCATCGCGCTTGGCGTGTTCTTCCCGATGGCGATCAGCACCTATGCGGGGGTCGACAATGTGCCGCGCAACCTGATCCGCATGGCGCAGAGCTTCAACGTCCCGTTCCTCGGCATCGTCACGAACGTGGTCATCCCCGGCATGCTTCCGTCGGTTCTCGCCGGCTGCCGGATCAGCGCCTCGATCGCGCTCATCCTGGTGGTCGCGGCCGAGATGATCGGCGCGAACGTCGGGATCGGCGCCTTCGTGCTGACCGCCGGGAACCTGATGCAGACCGACAAGCTCATGGCCGGGATCGTGGCGATCTCGATCCTCGGCCTCGTGATCGGCGCCGCCATCAGCTGGCTCGAACGGACGCTGTTGAGCTGGCGGTGAATGAGCGCCGGCTCGGTCTTACGGTATACGGTATACTGGCCGCAAAACCGTCATTGCGCAGGGAAGAACATGACCCAGGGGCGTTGCGCTGCCGTGTTCGCGCTGGTGTTTGCTCTCAGCGCGACAGCGCACGCGGCGGAGAAGGTCACCGCCGCGGTGAACCGGCTGTCGGCCGGCGCCCCCCTCTACATCGCCAAGGAGAAGGGGTTCTTCGCAGAGGAAGGCCTCGATGTCGGCCTCACCCATCTGACCTCGGCGCAAGCGATCGGCGTGGCGGTCGTATCCGGCGACATTCAGTTCGGGATGACCGCGATCACGGCGGGCATCTACACCATGGCCGGCAAGGGCGCGCTGAAGATGATCGCCGGGGGATACGAGGAGCACCCGGGCTTTCACGGCGTGGCGCTGGTCGTCAACAAGGGCGCCTACGAGCGCGGCCTGACCAAGCCCTCCGGTCTGGCGGGGAAGCGGATCGCGATCACCACGGTCGGCTCCGGCAGCCACAACCAGCTCGCCCGCCTCGCCGCGAAGTACGGTTTCAAATACGAGGACATGCAGCTCACGCCGCTGCAGACGCTCGCCAACGAGGTGTCGGCGGTCAAGGGCGGGCAAGTGGATGCTTCGCCTATCCCGGCCACCCTGGCGAAGGAGCTCGAAGACTCAGGCGCCGGCAAGATCATCGCCTGGATGGGAGACGAGGTGCCGACCCAGTTCGGCGGGGTGTTCGCGACGCCGGACACGATCGACAAGCGGCGCGGACTGACCGTCCGGTTCGTGCGGGCCTACGTCAAGGCCATCCGCTACTACGACGATGCGGTCCAGCGGCGCGGGGCGGACGGCAGCGAGATCAGGGGCGAGAATTACGACGAGGCGATCCGGATCATCGCCCAGCACACCGGCGAGCCGCCTGCGTTGCTTGCGAAGGCGCTTCCCTATTTCCATCCCGAGGCCCGGCTGCACGTCGCGGATATCGCCGAGCAGATCAAGGTCTACCAATCGCTCCAGCTGGTGGACGCGACGCTGGCCGTGGAACAGGTGCTCGACCGTTCCTTCGTGCCGGCGGGAAGGGCTGGAGCGCAGTGACTCTGTCATCCCGGGCGAGCGGCCATAAGCCGCGAGGGGCAGCGCAGCACGAACCCCGGCCGAGCGTAGTGATAGCCGGGGGAGTGGTGCGCTGCAGACCCGGGATCGCGACGTTGCGCTGCAGAGCGTGATCCCGGATCAGCGGTGCACCGCGCCGTTCGCAGTGGTTGCGCTGGTACAAGCGGCAGCGCGGCGCGCTGCACCGCATCCGGGATGACAGAACTCAAACCTTCTTCCGGCCGCCGCCGCCGCGGATGCTCTTTTCCAGGAGCACGATATTGTTCTGGATGTACGGATTGGTCGGGTCCTTCTCCAGCGCCTCGGCGAGCTTGGCGCGCGCGCGGGGATAATCGCCGCGCAGCATGTAGGAGAAGCCCTGGTTGTTGAGGATCTCCGGCGTGCGCCCCAGGATGGCGATCGCGGAGGCGTAGGCGCGGTCGGCAAGGTCGAAGCGCTTGAGCCGGTCGTAGGAGGCGGCGAGCCCGACCCAGGCTTCCGCCTTGCGCTGGGCCGGAACGCTGTCCTGCTCGACGACGCGGCGGAAATGCATTTCCGCAACCCCGTAATTGCCTTCACGGAATTGCCACTTGCCGAGCGACAGATCGTCGTTGGGATCTTCGGCGGCCGACCACGGGCCGGGGCCGGGCGGCCAAAGCTCGCGCGGACGCGGCGGCGGCGCGACGTAGACCGAGCCGGTCACGTCGGGTGCCGATGCGGTTGGGCCCGGCGGTGCCGGCGCCGCATCCGGGGTCGCCGGCTCGGCTGTAGAGGCGGTCGTTTCCGGCGAGCCGGCGGGGCGAAAGGGTGTGCTCGTCTTGGTGGACGACTCGCATGCCGCGAGCCCGGCCAGGCATGCAGCCGCCACGAGTGCCCGCGATGCGCCAAGACTCATAACCTGCGCTCCCGGCGCAGCCGTTCAAGGAACGGACCGGAGGGCCGAGGCTAGCGGATGATGGTTAAAAGTTCCTCGCCGCACGCGGGATTGAGCGAGCGGCGAGCGGCGCGCTGCACCGCAACCGGGGCACGAGCCACGAACCTTAATAAACGCCGAACTTGAAGCGGACGTAGACCGGCAGAAGGATCACAATGATGATCACCGGGAAGATGCAGACGATGAGCGGCACCGAGAGCTTGGCGGGGAGGCTGTAGGCCTTCTCCTCGGCAATCGACATGCGCTTGTGGCGCATGTCGTCGCTGTAGACCCGGAGCGCGTCGGTCAGGCTCGATCCGAGCTCCTCGGACTGCTGCAGCAGGGTCGCGAACGAGCGCGCCTCTTCGAGCCCGAGCCGGTCGGCGAAGTGCTCGAGCGCCTCGCTCATCCTGCGCCCGGCGCGGACTTCGAGCGTCGTCATGTAGATGTTGGAGCTGAGCGACGGATACGAGTCGGCAAGCTCGCGGCCGACCCGGTCGAGCGCGGCCTCCATGCTCAGGCCCGCATCGGCGCAGACGACGAGGAGGTCCATGAAGTCCGGGAACCCGGCACGGTGCTCGTTGCGGCGGCGCTTGATGCGGCGGTCGAGATAGAGCGAGGGGCCGAGATAGCCGCCGATCGCCGCGACCCACACCAGCGGCCAGAACAGCATCGACTCGCCGGTAAGCACGAACGGCGCGACCGCGAATGCCGCCGCCGCCATCGCCGCCGCCATCGCGATCCGCGCCAGGAAGTAGAAGGCGCCTGCCCGCGGGTCGAGAAACCCGGCCTGGGTCAGGCGGCGCCGCAGCTGCCGCACCTCGCTGGCGCCGGGCGGCGAGAAATGCCGGTTCGTGTATTCGATCAGCCGTTGCGTGGCCTTGATGCTGGCATGGCGCAGCGAGCGCGATCCGGCATCGTCGGGATCATCGATCGCAATGCCGGCGGCGCGGCGCTTGACGTCGCCGCGCACGCGCACCGCGGCCATGACGCCGAAGGCGAGCGTCGCGGCGGCGGCGAACACCACGACGCTCATCATTAGCATCGGGTCGTCTCCCGCAGGGAGCAAGGTGAAGATCGCGTCCATGGCTCAAATCTTGAAGCTGACCATGCGGAACATCACGTAGTTTCCGACCATCATCCAGGCGGTCGCGGCGGCCAGCGCGTACTTGGTGAAGTCGACGTGCCAGATGCTGCTGTAGAAGTCGGGCGCGATGACCCGCAGCACCAGGAAGAGCGCGATCGGGACCCCTGACAGGAGCATGGCGGAGAAGCGCCCTTCGGCCGCGAGCGCACGCACCTTGCGGCGCATCTTGAACCGCAGCCGGATCACCGCCGACAGGTTTTGCAGGATTTCGCTCAGCTTGCCGCCGGTCGCGGTCTGGATCGCCACCGCGGTGACGAACAGCGGCAGATCTTCCTGCCCGACGCGGAAATAGAGGTTGCGCATCGCCGTCTCGAGATCGGCGCCGTAGGTGACCTCGTCGGAGACGATGCCGAACTCGGTGCCGACCGGATCGGGCATCTCGCGCGCCACCATGGCGATGGCGACGGGGACCGGATGGCCGGCGCGCAGGCTGCGCACGATGACGTCGAGCGCGTCGGGAAACTGCGCGCCGAATTGGCCGTGGCGGCGGCTGCGCATGAACCGCAGCGCCGCATAGGGGAGGAGCAGGCCGCAGCCGGCGGCCACCAATGCGGCTTCGACGAGATTCTCGCGGTACCACAGGGCAACGGCGAACAACGCGGCCACCGCAACCGCGTTGACCAGGAGGAATCGGGGAAGTCCCATCGACAGGCCGGACTGCAGGACCAGCCGGTTGAGCGAGAGCACGGGCAGGCTGTAGAGGCCGCCGCGGGTGAGCCCGCGCTCGCGCCGCAACTGGATCAGGATGCTCTCGCGATCCGGCTGCCCCTCCATCAGCCGCAGACGGCGGTTGATGCGGCTGCGGTAGGAAGTCGCCGAGAAGAACACGAGGTAGAGCGCCTCGACGAACAGGACGACCGAGGCCGCCGCGAGCACGTACACGAGATAGACCGGGTCGAGATCGAACGGCATGTCTAGAGCGGCTTGGTCGGATCGAAGTAGCTGCCGGGGATGTTGATCCCCCTGGCGACGAGCTCGGCGAGGAAGCGCGGGCGCACGCCGGTCGCCTGGAAATGGCCCTCGACGGTGCCGTCGCCGGCCGTGCCGGTGCGCACGTATTTGTAGATTTCCTGCATCTGGATGATGTCGCCCTCGAGCCCGGTGATCTCGGCGACGCTGGTGACCTTGCGCTTGCCGTCGGACAGGCGCTGCAGCTGCACGATCAACCGGATGGCGGCGCCGATCTGGCCGCGGATCGAGGCGACCGTCATCGGCAGGCCGGCCATGCCGATCATCTGCTCGAGGCGCGAGATGGCGTCGCGCGGCGTGTTGGCGTGGATCGTCGCCATCGAGCCTTCGTGGCCGGTGTTCATCGCCTGCAGCATGTCGAAGGCTTCCTCGCCGCGGCACTCGCCGAGGATGATGCGGTCGGGGCGCATGCGCAGCGCGTTCTTGACCAGCTCGCGCTGGCGGATCTCGCCCTTGCCCTCGATGTTGGGCGGCCGCGTCTCCATTCGGCCGACGTGCGGCTGCTGCAGCTGCAGCTCGGCCGCATCCTCGATGGTGACCAGACGCTCCTTGTCGGAAATGAAGGCGGACAGCGCGTTGAGCATGGTGGTCTTGCCCGATCCGGTGCCCCCCGAGATGATGGTGGTGACGCGCGCCCGCACGGCTGCGGCCAGAAGCTCGGCCATGGGCGGCCGGATCGCCCCGACCTCGACCAGCTTCTGCAGGTTGAACGGCTTCTTCGAGAACTTGCGGATCGACACCAGCGGACCGTCGACCGCAATCGGCCTGACCGCGATGTTGATGCGGGAGCCGTCGAGCAGGCGCGCATCGCACAGCGGCTGGGTCTCGTCGACGCGGCGGCCGACCGCGGAGACGATCTTGTTGACGATGCGCAGAAGGTGCGTCTCGTCCTTGAACCGCACCAAGGTCGGCTCGAGCACGCCCGCCCGCTCGACGTAGACGCATTCGTGACCGTTGATCAGGATGTCGTTGACGGTCGGGTCCTTGAGCAGCGGCTCGATCGGCCCCAGTCCCGTCATCTCGTCGAGGATCTCGTCGACGAAGCTTTCCAGCTCCTGCGTGTTGAGCGCGAGCCGCTCGGCCAGCACGTATTGCGTGACGAGGCCGTGCACGTGCCGCCGGATCTCGTCCTCCGGCATTTTTTCCAGCACCGCGAGGTTGATTTCCTCGATCAGGCGCCGATGCAGCCGCACCTTGGCATCGAGCAGCTTTTCGCTGAGCAGCCGGCTCGCCACCACGGCCGGATCCGCTGCCTGCTCCACCGGTTCCGGCGGCAAGGCAAGTTCGACGACCGGCCCGGCCTCCGGCTCGGAGGCCGGGACCAGGGCCGGCGCGGAAACCCGCCGTGCGGTGAAACGCCCCAACATGCCTGTTCCTCTACTTCATCCGTCTCATTTGCTCGTGCGCGATCTCGGTGCCGCTCATCGCGCCGGGACGCCGCGCGCTTTTTCGTTCGGCGCTTCGCGCCGCGGCGCGGGCTTGGCCGGCGCGTGCGGCTCGATCAGCTTCCTCAGCTCGGCCGCGATGTTGTTGCGCGGCTTCACCTCGTCGAGCGGCACGCCGCGATCGATCGCTTCGCGCACGAGCGCGTAATTGTTGGGAATGGTGCCGGCCAGCGCGCTGCCGAGCGCGTGCTTGAGATCGGCGCGTCGCAGGCCCGGACCGAACATCCGCTGCTCGAACCGGTTGACGATGACCTGCGGCTGGATGGTTTCGCCGATCCGCTCGGTGATCGCAGTCACCAACTGCTTGGCGTAGCGCAACCCGGGTACCGTCGACTGGGTGACGATGAACAGCTTGTTCGAGCCGATCAGCACGTTGTCGGTCCAGGAAAACCAGGTGCGCGGCATGTCGATCACGACGTGGTCGAAGCGCGTCGACACGAGGTCGAGCAGGCGCGTCACCACGTCCGGATCGAACGAGCGCATTTCCGCCGGCCGATGCGGGGCGGCGATGACGGCGAGGCCGGACGCATGGTGCGACAGCATCACCTCGAGCAGCTGGCGGTCGAGCCGCTCCGGCCGCGGCTCGATCTCGTTGAGGTCGAGGCGCGGCTCGAGATCGAGGTAGTCGACGCAGGCGCCATGCTGGAAATCGAGATCGACGAGGCAGGTCGAGGCGCCGCTTCGCTGGTT
>WNGA01004997.1_pt1 | contig 23020 bp, 28 predicted proteins | sample 5400061 | NCBI WGS metagenome assembly WNGA01 (sample SAMN13153366, study PRJNA577476) | soil metagenome | isolation source: 100 cm soil or saprolite under grassland replicate 2 | place: USA:California | collected 2016-06-15
TGGGTCCGACTCACGGCCTACGCCCCTCCTGGTGGAGGGGCGAACGGATCCTCCCGCGAGGAGCCACCACGACGATCAGGCACCTGTCGTACCGGCTTCGACAATGGATGATGGGGCGGTAGAATCGCGGGGGGTCGAGGTCGTCGTCCGGGGCCTCACTCATCGGTACCGCTCCCCCGGCGGGACCCTGAGCATCCTGCGCGGCGTCGACCTGTTCCTTGCGCCCGGCGGGTACGGCTCGCTGCGGGGGTCCTCCGGGGCGGGGAAGACGACGCTGCTGTCCCTGATCGGCGGGCTGGAGCCTCCCCAGGAGGGCGAGCTCACGATCGGCGGAACCGACCTCCACGGGCTGCGGGGGGACGCGCTGGCCGCCTACCGGCGGTCGACCGTCGGGTTCGTCTTCCAGCACTTCGGGCTGCTGGCGGCGCTGACCGCCCTGGAGAACGTCGAGCTCGCCGCCACGCTGGCCCGGGAGCGTCCTCGGGAGCGCCGGCGGCGTGCCCGCGACCTCCTCGCGGCGGTGGGCCTGCAGGACCGGGCCCGCCACGTTCCGGCTCGGCTGGCGGGTGGCGAGCGCCAGCGCGTGGCGATGGCCCGCGCGCTCGCCAACCGGCCCCGGCTGCTGCTGGCCGACGAGCCGACCGGGAACCTCGACGCGGACTCCACGGTGCTCGTCCTCGACCTCATCGAGACGCTCCATCGCGAGTGGGGATTCACCCTGCTCGTGGTCACCCACAACCGGACCGTGGCGGAGCGGGCGAACCAGCAATTCCTCCTGGAAGACGGCCGGGTCCGAACGCTGAGCGAGGTCCGGTCGTGAGGTGGACCGACGTGGTGGCCCTGGCGGTGCGCAGCGCGGCACGGCGCTTCGGCCGGACGGCGCTCACCATCCTCGCCGTGGCTCTCGCCGCGGCGCTGCTGACGGCGCTCGTGGTCATCGCCGACACGGCGAGGACGCGCGTCATCGGCCAGCTCACCAAGGGCGGACCGCTGGCCACGATCCGGGTCGAGGGGTCGAGCCTGGGCGATCGCGACATTCGCCGGCTGGAACGCCTCCCCGAAGTGGCGACCGTGCTCCCGGTCGCGGTCGCCCAGGAGGTGGTGGTCCCGCCCGACCCACCCGTCTACGGCGAGCACGTCCCTGCTCACGAGCGCCCCAAGGCGCCGCTGGACCCCTACGTGGACGGCGTGATCGGGATCGACGTGAGTCGCGTCGAGCGGTTCCCGGTCACGCTGCTGGCGGGCCGCCTGCCGACGTCCGACTCCACGACCGAGGTGGCGGTGACCGAGGACTACCTCGGCAGGATCGGGCTGGACCGGAGCGATCCGGTGCTCGTGCTCGGGACGGAGATCGAGATGGGAGCGCCCCGCCTGCTCGGGTCCGACCTCCGCGACGGCGTGTGGGTCCGGTGGACCCGGGCCACGGTGGTCGGGGTGGTCGCCCAGGAGGCCGCGTCCGGGGAGATCGTCGTGCCGATCGGCCAGGCCCTCGCGGCGCAGGAGTTCGAGCGGCTGGCCCCGGGCGAGTCGCTCCCCCACGTGTCCCTGCCCGCCGACGGATCCGTGTCGGTCACGTCCCTCCCGCTGACTCGTTCGGCCCGGGTCTCGTCTGCGGGACGGTCCTACGGCGCGTTCCTGGTGGAGGCCCGCTCACTCGACCGCGTGGGCGAGACCCTCGACGAGATCAACGCGCTCGGCTACACGACGTCCGCTCCCCAGAACCTGATCGCGACGGTCCAGCGATACCTCCATGTGGTCGAGATCGTCCTGACCGCGATCGGCCTGATCGCGCTGGTCATTGCCGCCCTCGGGATCGCCAACGCGCTGTTCGCCGCGATCAGGGAACGGCGGCGGGAGATCGGGGTGCTGAAGGCCATCGGGGCCCGGGACCGGGACATCCGCCGGGTCTTCCTGACCGAGGCCGTCCTGGTCGGGCTGGTCGGCGGCCTCCTCGGGACGCTGGCCGGCCGAGCGATCGCGGGCGTGGTCTCCGCAGCGGTGAACTCCTACCTGATCGGCCAGGGACTCCTCGGCGTGCGGCTCGTGGCTCCCGCCGGGATCCTCGCGGCGGCGGTGGGCGGATCCGTTGCCGTGGCCCTGGCGGCGGGGGTAATCCCGGCGACGCGGGCGGCCCGCCTGCCGGCCCGCTTGGCGATGGGAGAGGAATGAGGACGTCGGCCCGTCCCGCCGCCGTCTTCCGGTTCACGCGACCGGTTGTCGCGGCCTCCCTCGCCCTGGACCTCGCCTCGTGCTCGTCCGGGCCCAGGATCGTGGGGGGCGCGGCGGTGCCCGCCGTGAGCCCGCCCGGGACGCCGATGATGTACGTCGCGATCGGAGCGAGCGAGACGGCCGGGATCGGCGTCGCCGACCCGGTACGCGACGGCTGGGCCTACCGCTTCCACCGGACCGCGCTGCCCCGAGCGGCGGTGTTCGTCAATCTGGCCATCCCGGGAGCCACGACGGCCGACGCCCTTGGTCGGGAGCTGCCCGAGGCCGAGCGGCTCCACCCGGACGTGGTGACGGTGTGGCTGAACGTGAACGACCTCGAGGCCGGCGTGCCCGCGGCGACCTACGGGAGGGAGATGGGGATCCTGCTGCACCGGCTCCGAGGCGTCCGGGTGCTCGTCGCGAACACGCCGCCCCTGTCGAGCCTTCCCCGGTTCTCCGGAGTGCAGGGCATCGACCAGCTGGCCGCGCAGTACGACGCGGCCCTCGCCCACGCGGTGAGCGGCACCGAAGCCACCATCGTCGACCTGGGACCGTTCGCCAGGCAGGCCGAGCGACGAGGGACGGCCGGCCGATTCATCAGCGATGACGGGCTGCATCCCAACGCGGCGGGATACGCGGCCATCGCCAGGGTGTTCGAGCGGGCCTTCACCGCTTCGCAATAGTCATCGCGGCGACGCCGAACCCCGGGTCCGGCGTGCCCACTCCCCTATCATGTCGACGCACGGACGTTCCCCGCGCGTTCATGCGCGCCGGTAGCTCAGTGGACAGAGCGGCTGCCTTCTAAGCAGCGGGTCGGAGGTTCGAGTCCTCCCCGGCGCACTTCCCACAGGTCAGGGGTCATATTTGCTTCCCATGCTACCCTCCTTCCGCTCAGCACATCGCTGAGAGGCCCGATAACTGGAAAGGTTCAAGATGAGAGTGGAGGAGGATGTCAGGGCGGCCATGTCACCGGGGGATATCCGGCCCGATTGGCCGGTAGGTGCCCTGCGGCCATCCGGTACACGGGGCTCGCGGCCCTGACTGGTGTCCGCCTGCTCACCCCACCGAGACCCATACGCCCCCCTCTCCGACCGAGATCCCTGTTGGCCCGGGATCCCGGGCAACAGGGAACGGGATCGCCTCACCCGACCGGGGATCGATCCGATAGATCGAGCCTTCGGTCGGATCGGACACCCAGATGTAGCCTGCCCCGGCCGTGATGACGGTGGGATCGGCCCCGACCCGGATCTGCTCGCCGAGGTCGCCGCTCTCGGGGTCGATCCGGACCACGGTACCCGTCGCCCGGCTCATCACCCATACGCCTGTCGAGTCCGCGACGATCCCATCGGCCCCGCCGTGAAGGTCGATCGTGCGAACGTCTTCGGTCTCCGGGTCCACGCGGTAGACGACCCCGGCGAGGTTGTCCGCCACCCAGACGGCCCCACCGGCGAGGGCGATGCCGTTCGCCTGCCGACCGGCCTCGATGGTTCTTGCCCTGCGGTTCGTCCCCGAGTCGATCTCGGTCAGGGTCCCGTCGGCCTGGACGACCCACACACCTTCCGGGCCGACGGCCACACCGCGGGCGCCGAGCCCAATCTCGATGGCGGCAACGATGTCGTCCGTGGCCGGGTCCATCCGGAGGAGAGCCGAACGATCCTGACGTCCTTCCAACGTCAGGGCCCAGAGCGAGCTTTGCCCGGCGGCGAAGAACTCCGCCGTCTCCGTGGAACCGGAGGGGGATCGAGGCAGCGTCACCCGGTCCGATTCCGCCCCAGTCTCCGGGTTGAGCTTCATCACCTGGCCGCTCGACCCTCCGCGAACGACCCAGATGGCGCCTTCTCCGGCCAACAGCGCACGCGGTAGAAGAGTGCTGAGCGTCGTGACCGGGGGGAGTGTCAGGGGGACCTTATCCGCCACCTTGCCGGACTCGGGGTCGAGCCTCGCCACGCCGGTGAACCCCCTGAGCATGGCGGGGCTGGTGGAAGCAGTCGACCCGGACGGGGAAACGCCCGTGCGTTCTCCGGTAGATGCTGGGGAGCCTCCGCCCCTCGCGATGAGCAGGGCGGCGATCACCGCGACCATTGCGGCGACGACCACTGCGGTGACGCCGAGGAGCGCACGGCGCCGCCGGGCGGGTGCGGGAGCCCGCTGGGCTACGGCCTCCCGCTCCGTGCCGAGTCCGACGCGGAGAGCATCGGAGAGGGCGCGGGTCAGTTCTGGGGCTGTCGAGTACCGGCGATCAGGGGACTTGGCCATGGCCTTCGCCACCACCTCGTCGACGGCCTCGGGGAGACCCGGGCGGGCCGTGGTGGGATGGGGCGGCGGGTCTTCCAGGTGGGCGTACAGGACGGCGATCTCGGCCTCGCGGGGGAACGGGGGTTCCCCGGTCAGGCATTCGTAGGTCACGCACCCCAGGGAGTACACGTCGGCCCTAGGATCAACCGGCTCCCCTTTGATCTGCTCCGGCGCCGCGTAGTCCACGGAGCCCAGGAAGTCCCCGGTCTTGGTGAACGCCGTCACAGCGTCTCGGCGCTTGGTGATCCCGAAGTCGGTGAGGTAGGCGTGGTCGCGTTTGGTGAGCAGGATGTTCCCGGGCTTGACGTCGCGGTGAACGAGACCGATGTCGTGGGCCGCGTCGAGGGCGGATGCCACCTGGTCGAGGATGTGCACGGTGCGCTCGGGGGGGAGGGCTCCGTCCTCGCGAATGAGGTGGTCGAGATCCGTGCCCTCCACATAGCGCATGGCGATCCATAGAACGCCCTGTTCCTCCCCGGCCCCGTAGATGGGGATGACGTTCGGGTGATCGAGCGAGGCCGCGGCGTTGGACTCCCGGATGAACCGCTCCCGAAACCCCTGCTCTGAGGCGATCTCCGGGGCGAGGAGCTTGAGGGCCACCTTCCGCCGGGGAAAGGACTGGGTGGCCAGGTACACCACGCTCATCCCGCCCCGGCCCAGCAGGGACTCGATACGGTATCCGGCGATCTCGGTCCCGATGCGGGTGTCCTGGCTCATCCTCCCCCCCGGAAGGGTTCTACTCCCTTGGACAGCGAATGGCTAGGCCGACAGCGATCAGGTCATCATGGGTAGTGCCGTCGGCACTGGTCCCTAGCGATGGATGCAGAGAGGATGCGATCGTCGGATCGTTGACTATCTCATGGCCGAAGCTGTAGCCCGCAGCGCGCGCAGGAGAGCGCAATCAGGTGTCAGTCGGGATGTGGTAGGAAGTCGTGAGATCAACACGGGCGGTACGGGAGAGTTCCGAGGCAGTGGCCCCTGATGGCGAAAGACGTGAGGCGCAAGCGTGTGTTCGTGCGTCCTCCGAGGAACGTAAAGAAGATGTCCGACGAGGAGTTGGAGCGGTGGGCGGAGGAAGCGATCCTGGCGCCGTTGTTGGGTCCTGAGCCGAAGCGTGTCCGCGAGGCCAAGGGTGAATAGGTGGCGCGGGTTGATGAGGCTCCTGAGGACCGGGACCAGGCTCCTGTCCTGCTCGAAGCCCTGATTGAGTGCCCCCACTGCGGGATCGAGTTTGACCACGGGTTCACCGCGGCCGAGGGGGACCTACGAGCGCGAGGACATGTCGAGCATGCCGATAGAGGACGTACCCTGCCCGGCTTGCTGACACGTCCTCTCCGCTCGGTTCGAGGGGTCGACATCGTTCGAGCACTCTGGCTCGGAGAAGGCGGGTGGTACTCACCCGCCGAGGACCTGAACGACCTCGGCCCACCAGCCGAAAGGACGATCCCTGGGCCTCGCTGTCGGTATGGGACCGCCTGGGAGCATCGGGAGCGTGGGGCCAACTGAGTAGCCGTGCCGGTGGTCGAGGCCGAGTGGGATCGCGGAGCAGTTGCCGACGGTGCCGGTGCCGGATGGGACGCCGTTGGTTCCGGACGCTCGCGACGGGACACGGCATCGGACGAAGGACATACGCGTTGGCGGTGCCCACTATCGGGACGAGGAGGTCCTCATGCAGGAGGGCCAGGAACGCGCTAGGGAGGCCGCTGAGGGGGCGATCGACGCCGACGCGGGTCAGGACACCGGGGAGGCTGCAAACGGGCCTCAGCCTGACATCGACCAGTCTTTCAACTCGGAGAGCAGGCCGGGCAAGGGAAGAGGCCCGATAACTGGACAACTTCCGCTCCCCCGCCATCTGCATCTATGCTGGTCAGCACAGCGTTCCTGCCCGGATGGCTTCTAAGCAGCGGGTCGCAGGTTCGAGTCCTGCCCGGCGCACGACCCTGACGGTGTACGAACCTTTCGCTTCCGGTCGAGGCTTCGCCGTCGTCGCTCCAGCTGGAACTCGGAAGATGGGCTGGTCCGCTCTACCGCCCGGCCGGTCTCTTCCAACACAACAGTCAAAGGCCGTTTGGAGGGGGCGAAAGAACGCGTGGATCTCTTCTGCCAGGAGTTGTGGTTCCTCGAGGGCGGGCGTCCTGACCACCCGGGGCCGTCTGCCGGCGCTCCCGGCGCAGCTCATCTGTGCCCAGGAGCGCCTCCAGCTCGTCGGCGGCGGCCCCGGCCCCGCCGGCAGCCCGGTAGCCCTCGGCACCCGGCGTGCGCCGTCCCGGAGCCGCATGGCCCTGCGGACGCGTTCGCGCAGGAGATCAGGGCGTAGCCGCTTCGCCGGCAGTCGCGCCCCGGCGCCGACCACCTCGACACGCCGGGCTACCTCGAACTGGTCTCGGCCGAACGGCACGGCGCACACGGGGACGCCGTGGGCCAGCGCCTTCTGAGTCGCGCCCATCCCGCCGTGCGTGATCGCGCAGGCCGCTCGCGCCAGTACCGGCGCGTGGGGGGTGAACGGAAGGACGTGCGCGTTCGACGGCGCCCCGAACTTAGCCAGGTCCATCGACGGCACCGTCGCGACCACGTGGACGTCCCGGCCGGCGAATGCCTCGAGGGCGCACCGGACCAGCCGGCCGTCGTCCTGGAACTCTGAGGACGTGGTGACGAGGACGATGGGCTCGGCGATATCGTCGAGCCAGCCGGGCGGGTCGCTCGGCTGGTCCCAGTCGCAGGCGCCGACGAGGCGCACGTTCGGCGGCCAGTCGGACCGGTGGTACTCGAACGGCTCCGCCGTGAGGTACAGGAGGAGCGGCGGGACGGCGTACATCTCCATGGCGCTGCTGAGGGGCCGGACCCCGATGCGTTGCAGCACCTCGTTCACCTTCGGCCGGATGATCCGATCGAGGGAGCCGACGACGATCGGCCGCAGGAGCGCATCGCGAACCCGGCCGAGCGGCCCGTGGGCGGGAGGGAGGCCCGGCCCGAACGGGGGGGCGTCGCGGGAGGGCAGGGGGAGGGGGTACGGGCAGAAGGCCGCCCACGGTCCGCCCCAGGCCTCGGCGGCGGCGAGGGCCCCCCACGCGTTGACGTCGACGAGGACCAGGTCGGGGTCCGAGGCCACGACGGCACCCCGCAGATCGCGGGCGTCGTGCGGGGCTCGCTCGCAGAACACCCGCACCGCGAGCTTCTCCGCCCCGATCGGCGAGCGGGCGAGGTAGTCGTGATGCTCGATGTGCTCGATGGCGGGATCGATCGACGACGCGTCGAAGCCGAGCCCGCTCGCCAGCTCGACCTGGGAGGTCAGGGTCCGCAGCGCAATCTCGTGGCCCCGGCCCCTGAGTTCCTGAAGGATCGGGACGATTGGATAGAGGTGTCCGCGGGCGGGACTCGTGTACGCCAGGATGCGAGCCATCTACCAACCCTCTTCTGTCAGCGGGCGCAGCATCTCGACGAGCGCCAGCTCCCCCTGGCGGCGGCTGAGCCCGGCGTCGCGCCGCAGCAGCTTCCACGTGTAGACGTCGCAGATCGCCACGAGCTGCGCGTGCAGTCGCGCCCGGGCCCCGCCGCGACGGTTGCCGAGCGCGTCCGCGAATACGGCGGCGCACCAGTCGCGGTGGAAGGCGCGGCCCCGGTCGGCGATCTCGCGAAGCGCGGGAATCCGGTCCTCCTCCGCGAGCATCCGGAGGACGCGATCGCCGAGCTCCTCGTAGTGGTCCACGAGCACACGCACCGCTTCCGTGAGGCCCGCGCCGATCGCTGCGTCGCGTTGGTCCCGGGTCCGCGCTGCCTCGCGCTCGACCGCGGCGGCGAACAGCCCCTCCTTGCCGCCGAACCGGCGGATCACGGTCTGCACGGAGACGCCGCCCCGCCTCGCGACCTCGTCGAGCGAGATCTCGACCGTTGGTCGCTCCCAGAAGATGGCGATCGCTGCGTCGAGGATCCGGTCCCCCGTGGCCGCCGCGGCTGCCGCCCTCGCCACCATCCGATAGGGACGCGGCTCAACTTTCACGTACATGAGACTAACATGAAATGCCGAAATGGCTCATGGGCCGAACCGAATCACCTCCGCGGTGATCCCCACGCTGGCTCGAGCACCGGAGCGAATTCATTCGCGTACCCAGAGACCGCGGTTCTTGCCACCGCGTGACCTCACCGACCGTCCGGGTTGGGTACGTACTTAGGAAGCCAAGTTCACGACACTTACGTGTCGAACGTTCCCGGTAATCGGCATCTCAGGAGGACTGGCCGTCTGCGAACCAGCCGTCCGAACGGACTTTGGCGCCGGCCTCGAGCCTCGGTGCATAGTGCTGGAGGAATAGCTGTGCCACCAGTTCCCGGCGGCTCCGGACGCCGACCTTCGCGAAGATCGCCTTGAGGTGATCCTGCACGGTGTAGGGGGAGACGTGGAGGCCGTCGGCCATCTCACGCGTCGAGAGGCCATGCAGCACGAGACGGGTCACCTCGCGTTCCCGTTTGGACAGCCCATACGCCTCGACGATCAGGCTGGCGATCTCCGCCTCTCTCACAGGATGGACCAGAATCGCGACCCGACCGTGCGCTGCCCCGTCCAGTAACGAGGCGTGAAATCGGAGCCATCCACCTGTCCTCCTCGGAACGCGGGCGCTTGCCACCTCTTCGGTCTGACCGGAGCCGGCCCGTCGAGCTTTGTCCGCGACGCTGACGACGATCAGCGGGAGCGCACCGGACTCCCCCATCGAGTCGAAGACCTCCCCGAGCCAGCGCCGTGCCGCCTCGGTCATGCTCTCGACCGAATCGTCGCCACGCAGGAGGATGAGACCGGGCGGATCGGGCTCGCCATCGGCTCCTAAGGCGGTCGCGAGGATTGCCCGGCGGATCCCCTCTCCGATGTAGCCGGCAACGTCGACGACGAAGCTGGCCTCGGCGTCCTCGAACCTCCCACACCGACGATGGAGGGCCACACAGCCCCAGACAGACTGGCCGTCGAGGAATACCGCCCTCAGCTCGTCTCCGTCCCCGAAGCCATGGGGCCGGAGCACCCCCGTGAAGCGAGGGCTTCGCTCGAGATCCCCACTGGTCGCCTCAGTCAGGATTCCCACGGGCCGGGCGGCACGCGCCAGATCGGCGAACTTGTTCACGTCGTCCTCGAGGAACTCGTTCGCAGCCAGCTTCATCAGATGGTCGGAACCGAGCTCGCGCGTGAAGTGGCTAGTGGGCAACAGCGTGGCGGGGTCGACGCTGAGCCAGCACGAGCTGTCGAACTGAACGAGGCAGGCCAGCGTGCGGTCGGCCGCGTCGAAGAACGCGTTGAGATCCAGACCAAGGTGGAGCAGCCGCACGAACCGTTGGCGATCCTCGAGCCTCACCGTCGCCACGGGGTGATTGTTCTCTCCGGCTGACTCACCCACAAGGGGCGAAATCCCAGATTCCTGGGATGGACCCGAGCGGAGCCTCGCCCATAGCTTCTCCGCGACGCTGGGTCAAGGCGAGACCGGGATGGAGGAAGGAACGAGGATGATTGCGGTCGTCACGTTCATGCTCGTGTTCAGGTTCCTGCACATCGTCTCGGGAGTCCTGTGGGTGGGTTCTTCCTTCCTGTTCGTCGGGTTCATCGGCCCGTCCGCGGCCGAGGTCGGGCCGAGCGCCGGCCCGTTGCTGTCGGCTGCGGTCAAGAAACGGAAGGCGGCGAAAGTCATCATCGGGCTGGGCATCACGACCGTCGTCGCGGGCTGGGTGATGTGGTGGCACGACCTGAGCCTGTCCGGGTCGCTCGGCAACTGGGTGGGCTCGAGGTTCGGCTTGGCTCTCACGATCGGCGGAGCCCTCGCGACGATCGCGGCGGTGGTCGGGGCCATCTTCGTCGGCGGAGGTGTCGAGCATCTGGTCGATCTCGGTGACGAGATCGCGATGTCCGGAGGCACACCGTCACCCCAGCAGGAGGCACGGGCCGCTCACCTCACCAAGCAGCTCGAGACGCACGGTAAGCTCGATCTCGCTCTGCTGATCCTAGCCGTCACGGCCATGGCGACCGCACGCTACTGGTGACGTCCGGGGTCCCCCATCCCGGGTGAAGACGGATCGCGGGACTCCTGCTGATCATCGGTGCGGTGACCTGGTCATGGTCCCTGTCCTTGCGAGCCTCGGATCTCGAGCCAGGAGGAGAGACACCATGAAGGCAATCGTCCAAGACACGTACGGCCCACCCGATGCCCTGGAACTCAGGGACATCGACAAGCCGGTGGTCGGTGACGGCGACGTGTTGCTCCGCGTTCACGCGGCGAGCGTCTTCATCGGGGACTGGCACATCATGGCGGGCCTTCCGTACCTGATCCGCATGATCTCCGGGCTCCGCGGGCCCAAAGTCCGCGTTCGGGGCCAGGATGCCGCGGGTCGCGTCGAGGCGGTCGGTCAGGGTGTCACGCGGCTCCAGCCGGGCGATGAGGTGTTCGGCACGTGCGACGGCTCCTTCGCGGAGTTCGCGCTCGCTCGACCGGACAAGGTTGCGCCCAAGCCGGCGAACCTCACCTTCGAGCAGGCGGCGACCGTTCCCAGCACCGGCTCCACCGCGCTCCAGGCTGTTCGCGACAAGGGAAGGCTTCAACCGGGACAGAAGGTGCTGATCATCGGCGCGGCGGGCGGCGTGGGGACGTTCGCCGTCCAGATCGCCAAGGCGTTCGGAGCCCACGTCACCGGCGTGTGCAGCCCGACGAAGGTGGACCTGGTCCGATCGATCGGCGCGGACGACGTCATCGACTACACGAGCGACGACTTCGCGGAGACGGGGCAACGCTACGACGTCATCCTCGACATCGCGGGGAACCGCTCCGTGTCACATCTCCGGCGAGCACTCGCCCCCAAGGGGACCCTCGTCATCGTCGGAGGCGAAGGGGGCGGACGGTGGTTCGGAGGCATCGATCGCCAGCTCCGGGCCCTCATGTTGTCACCGTTCGTCGGCCAGAAGCTCGGCACGTTCATCGCGAGGCAGAACGGCGAGGACCTTGTCGTGCTCAAGGAGCTCATCGAGGCAGGCAAGGTCACGCCCGTCATCGACAGGACGTACCCGCTGGCCGAGGCCCCCGACGCCATCCGATATCTGAGCGAAGGCCACGCCCGCGGCAAGGTCGTCATCACCGTGTGGGGCGCCGACCACGGCCCACCTCAGGTCGGTCCTGGCTCAGCGCTCTAGTCGTCCGAGAGGGCCACAGCGGTCAGCGAGATGAAGTCGTAGTGGATCCCGCCGCGAGGTCGTCCTCGTCGCAGTCGATTCCGAACGAGACCGAGTCCGCCCCAATCACCGGGGTGACGATCACGAGGGGAACCTGTCCGAAGGTGGTGTTGTTCACGAAGATGGAGACCGAGGAACTGGTGACGGGACCCGAGAAGTTCGTCCCGAAGTTGCAGGAGCCGTACCCGACGGTCTCGCCATCGTCCGTGATCGCCCTGACCCGCCCGATCAGGTGCACCCGACCCGGAGCGGGCAGCGTCATGCTGACGGTGGCGCATGTCTCGAGCGTCTCGCTTTCGGGGTCGCACCCGTGGTTGGAAGTGGAGCGGCCCAAGCCGCCCAACGTGGCCGCGAGGGCCTCCGGGACCTGCCCGTGCGTCGACTCGTCGACGTCGGCGCCGGTCAACGAGCCGTTCGCCAGGTCGGCGCCCCTCAGCGCGAAACCCGTGGTGTCGTTCGCGACGTCGACGCCTCGCACCTGACCGTCCCCGATGTCCGCGGTCTTCACCTCGCCGTTCACGATGTCGTCGGTGAAGACCGTGTTGTGCCCGTCGAGGGCGTACGCCGTTTCCCCCGACAGAATCAGGATCAGGGTGATCCGGGCGAACCGCTCCAGTGGCCCGTGTTCATCCGGGGCTCCCTCCCTTTCTGAACTCGGCACCCTGGCCCTTTGGACAGGGCGCGCGGATTGGAACAGAGGCCCGCAGGAGCAACTCGCGGCCGCGAGTGCATGTGGTTCGGGTCCTACCGTGGACACCGACCATGAGGGTGCGCGAACTCCTCTGCGCCGGTGGAGGTCCGGCGAAACACCCGTGAGTTGTCGGTTTGCCGCGGGGAGATCTAGCTCGCTCGGGTCCCCGTCAGGTCATACGCGACGTTTCCGGGGCCCGCCGTGCCCTCGTCCGGCCTCCACCCGCCCGACATGCTGTTGCCGTCCTCGCTGAGCTTCCCGCGGTACGTCGCGCCTCCCCCGAATTCGGTCCTGATCGTCACGTCGTTGTCCCGGACGTCGTACTGGTACGGAAGCGGCTGGCCCGCCACATTCGAATAGACAAGGGAAGGGAAGGTGTCCGTGGCCGGGTCGTAGCTGATGATCTCCGTGAACTCCAGATCCATCCCCATGAAATTGATGACGCCGGTCTGCTTGAGGAAGAATCCGCCCGGGAGCCACTCGAAGGTGATCCGCCCGGACACGTTGTAGTCCTCGGTGTCGAGCGTGTGGCCCTGGAGGTTCCACGTTCCGATCATCTTGTCCAGGCGCCTGAGCGCTGGATCCGGCGAGGGCATCTGCATCGCCGGTGCGTTGTCGTCCTGTGCCATTGCTACCTCCTCCTCATGCTCGGGGATGTTCCTGCTCATGCTCGGGATGTTCCTGCCCAACGTGGCTTTGATGGTGCGCGCTGCGACGTCACCCCGCCACCCTCGAGGCGACCGCCCGCTGGAGCGCGTCGAGGAAGCCGGGTGCCCCGCTCAGGTACGCGTCGCGCTGTTCCTCGGTCTCGAATCCGCCCTGCACCAGCGTGAGGAGCGTCCCGCCGTCCCGCTCCTCGAACGTGAGGCTCAAGGTGTTGTTCTCGGTCCGTCCCGAGTAGCGCATCGTGAGGGTGGCTGCGAGGCGTCGCGGCCGGTCGATCTCGGTGAAGACGTACGTCAGTCGGCTCGACTCGCCCTCCGTTCCCCCGAGGACCGCGGTCCACGTCCCCCCGACCCGCAGGTCGATCTCGGACTCCAGCAGGCCCCATCCCTCCCCCGTTGGCCCGGCGAACAGCTCCTGCTGGGCGTCCGGGTCGACGAGCGTGTCGAAGACGACCTCCGGCGGTGCGTCGATCCAACGCTCGACTCGCAGCTCGTGGGTCATGTCGTGGCACCCTTCCTCTTCTGGATGACGGCCTCTAACTGGTCGAACCGGTGCTGCCAGTGGCGCCGGTACCGCTCGACCCATCGCGTCACGTCGTCCATGTCTCCCAGACCGAGTCGGCACTCGCGCGTCCTGCCGTGCTTCTCCGTGGTCACGAGGTTCGCCTCCTCGAGGACTCGGACATGCTTCATCAGGCCGGGAAGCGAGATCCCGTAGGGCCGCGCCAGCTCGCTGATCGACGCGGGCCCGGCCCCGAGCCGCTCGAGGATGTCCCGGCGCGTCGGATCCGACAGCGCCGAGAACGTGCGGTCGAGTGTCCGAGACTGAACCATCTGGTTCAGTATAACCGGGCGGGTCAGAACAGGTCGATCCGCCAATGGTTGGACCGGATGGTGCGGCCGGCGAACTCGCCCTCGTACTCTCCGAGGTTCGTGAAGCCGTTCTTCTCGCAGATCCGGTTGGAGGGCCCGTTCGTGACCCCGGGGAACGCGTGGATCTGCCCGAACTTCCGCTCGGCCAGCGCCTTCTCCAGGACCTCGCGCACGGCCTGGCTGGCGATCCCCCTGTTCTGGAACTCGGGCAGGATCGTCCACCCGATCTCGTAGATCGTCTCGCCGTCGTGGGACGTCTCCCAGACCATGACAGTGCCGGCGGGGGACGTCGACCCGTCCGGGATCACCTTCATCGGCCAGCATTTCCCCTCGGCGGCCAGGACCAGCGATTTCGCGTGGGCCCGTTCGATGTCCTCCCTCGGCCGGGGGCCGCCCAGCTCGGTCATCATCCGCGGGTCGGTCTCCCCTCGTACCCGGAGCTCGACGTCCTCCGCGGTCATCATCTCCAGCCTCATAGCGTCAGGATAATGCGGGCGACGGTGTGCCCGGCCGGGGCTGCCGGGTCGAGGGTTGTCCCGCCGTGGTGGCCTTCCGGCGGGTCAGCAGCAGGCCGTCGAGCGGACCACCGGGAGCTCGCGGAGTCCGAGCGCAGGCGCATCGGTGGCGACCTTCGTGGCCCGGACGATGGCCGAGAACATCCCGTCGGCAACCTGATGGGATGGGGTGACCGCGACGTCGCGGAAGCCGGCCTCGGTGAGCCCGCGTTCGTACTCCTCGAACGACAGGGCCCCGGCGATGCAGCCGACGTAGGAGCCGCGCTCCCCCCGCTGTTCGGGCGTGAGGTCGTTGGACGACACGACGTCGGTGATCCCGACGCGGCCGCCGTCGCGCAGCACTCGGTGCATCTCCCGAAACACGCGAGGCTTGTCGACCGAGAGGTTGATCACGCAGTTCGAGATGATCACGTCGACGGTGGCTGCCGGGAGCGGGATTTCCTCGATGTAGCCCTTCAGCAGCTCGACGTTCGTCGCGCCGGCCTCCTCGAGGTTCCGCCGCGCCAGGGCGAGCATCTCCTCGGTCATGTCCAGCCCGTACACCCGGCCGGTCGGCCCGACCCGCTTCGCCGACAGCAGCACGTCGATGCCGCCGCCCGACCCCAGGTCGAGGACGGCCTCCCCCTCGCCGAGCTCGGCCACGGCCATCGGGTTGCCGCACCCCAGGCTGGCCAGAACGGCCGCGTCGGGGAGCTCATCGGCTTCAACCGTGTCGTACAGCGCCTGCCCGAACCCGCCATCGGTCCCGCAGCAGGCCGAATCGCCGCACCCGCAGCCACCGCCGCCGGCGTCGACGGACCTGGCGGCGTCCGCGTAGCGTTGCCTGACCTCTTCCCGCACGTCACTCATCGCGATCCCTCCTCCAGTGCCCGGGCCACGCCGCGCAGCGCGTCCGGCGCCAGCGAGTAGTAGGCCCACACGCCCCGTTGCTCCCGCCGCAGGAATCCCGCGTCGGTCAGCTTCTTCAGATGGAAGCTCGTGGTCCCCTGGGACAAACCCAGCACCTCGGTCACGTCGCACACGCAGACTGGCTGGGGGCTGTTCGCCAGCAGGCTCACGATCCGCACGCGGTGGGGATCTCCCAGCGCCCGGAACACCGTCGCGAGGTTCCCGGCCTCGTCGTCGGTGATCCTCGGCGCGGCCACCGGGGTGCAGCACGCCACCGGGGCCCTGTTCCGTTCCGCGGTCGCTTTCATCGACATCTCTCGATGGACCATACGGCCAGGCATCGACGTTTGTCAATCTCTCATCGTGCCGCCGATCGACCCCGAGCGACGGCCGGCGGTCGCGGCTACGCTGGAACGGTGGATGGCAACGGCCACCCCAAACGGCGCACGCGGCTGGGGGGCATGCTTCGCATGCGGTGCCCGAAATGCTTGCAGGGCAAGCTGTTCCGCGGCCTGATGGACATGTGGGAACACTGCCCCCAGTGCGGGTTCCGCTTCGAACGTGAGCCCGGGTACTTCACGGGCGCGATGTATGCCAGCACGCTGATCACGCTCCCACTCGTCTTCGGTCTCTTCGGGCTGATGTGGCTGTTCAGCTCGAGGACGCTGCTGGCGGCGGAGGTCCTGATCCTCGTGACGACCGTGTTGACCCTGCCGTTGATCCCGCTGATCTTCCGGTACTCGCGCACGCTGTGGCTGTACTTCGACTGGCGGTTCGGCCCCGACCGGCAGACCGAGGGCCGCTCGGGAACGGAGGAGTTCCGGCCGTCCTGAGCCGCGCCCGTTCGCGTCTCAGCGGTCGAGGGAGTAGACGTCCAGCTCGAACCACAGGCCGGGAGCGGAGCCGCCCATCACGCCCCACCGGTCGGCGAGCTTGTCCACGAGATAGAAGCCGAATCCGGTCTCCTCGTCCGGGACGTCGGGCACGTCCGGGACGCTACGGCGGGCGGGATCGGAGACCTCGATCCTGACCACCCCGCCCTCCGCGTACAGGGCGATGTCGATGCCGTGTCTCCCGTCCCGGATCGCCTGCTTCACGGAGGCCGTCACCAGCTCGGCGACGAGCAGCTCGACGACGTCGGCCCGGTCGGTCCCGAGCGGCATCTGGAGCTCCGCGAGCCACCGCCGGGCACGGTAGGGGGCCTCCAGGTTGACGTCGAGCGTCACCGCGGCGCGCATTGCCCCAGGAAGCATCCCCACGGGGACCACAGGTCAATCGAACCACGGATTCGCCGACGACGAGCGGCGGCGCCCCTCAGGACGCCGCCGCCCGCATGACGAGAGCCCCCGGTGGCCTCAGCTAGGTGAACGCCGGGATGACCACCTTCGCCAGGAACCACAGGATCGCGATCACGATCAGCAGGATGAACCCGTATTTGGCAATCGCGTATCCCGTCAGCCCGGAGCCCTGATTCGGCGGGGTCTCGTACGGCTGATGCGAATGCGGAGGGTCGTAGTGCGTCATGGCCACTCCTCGTTTTCGTCAGGTGAAGATGCTCACGCCGCCCGGCCCGACGAGGAGACCGACGACGATGAGCACGATGCCGCCCAGGATGCTTCCCCGGACGAGTGCCACGATCCCGGCGATGACGAGCACGACGGCGAGGATCCACAGAATCGTTGCTGCTCCGCCAGCCGCCAACAATCCGAGCATTCGACGTGCACCTCCTTCTGGGGCAGTGGTTTCGCTTCGTTGCACCACTCGTTCCCGGCCGCCGATCGCTGCAAACTGACTCCCGGGGTGCTACGAATACGCGTTACGGGTGTCGTTTCGCGACATCTGGCTACGGGTACCAACACGCTCTCTGCTCCTGCGGAGAGCCACATGCGGGAGGGTGACTCCCGGGGAGGGGAACGGGGCTCGCTCATGGCCACGCTGGAGGCCGTCACGCCGGTCGTGCGTTCGTTCCGGGCACATCCCTCCTCCCTGTATCAGGTCCGGCAGTTCGTCCGCGCGCAGTCGGAGGGCGCGCGCCTGTCCGAGGAGGTCACCGACGACCTGCTCCTCGCCGTGTCGGAGGCCTGCGTCAACGCCGTGCTGCATTCATCGAGCCGCTTGGTGAAGGTCTCGTGGCGTCACGCCGCCGGCTGTGCCGAGGTCGTCGTCCAGGACGAGGGTGTCTTCCACCGGCGCCTCCCGATGCCCGAGATCGACGGGCCGAGCGGCCGCGGGATCCTGCTGATGATGGCCGTCATGGACGAGGTCACGATCCACGAGGGCTCGCCCCGTGAGCCGGGAACGCAGGTCCGCCTGCGGAAGTGCGAGCAGGTGGACTAGCGGCCCAATTCCCAGCGTCGGGTTGCCGTGAGTCGAACGTACGTTCTATCATGGGGTGATGCAGCTCGAGCGCGAGCCCCTGTTCGAAAAGGCCAGACGGACGTTCGACACGCCCGAGTTCCGCGGCATCGAGTTCATCGAGTCCGAAGCCAAGACCGTCATCAACCGCGTCCCCGGCAACTTCCTGCCCTTCAACTGGACAATCAACCCATATCGCGGATGCAGCCATGCTTGCTCGTATTGCATCAAATCGGACATACCGATCCTGATGTCGGATGGACGGCCGAAGCCCATTGGAGATGTGGAAGTCGGAGACGAGATCTACGGTACGGTCCAAGGCCCGACATACCGCCACTACGTCAAGACGCGTGTGCTCGCGCATTGGACTACGCGAAAACTCGCCTACCGGGTGGTGCTCGAGGACGGGACCGAGCTCATCGCAAGCGGTGACCATCGCTTCCTCAGCGATCGGGGATGGAAGCACGTCAAGGGCTCGGAACAGGGACGGGGACGTCGTCCCCATCTGACGCTCAACAACAAGCTGATCGGAACGGGCGCCTTCGGCGTTCCACCCCCCGCAAGACGAGGATTACCGTCGCGGGTATCTCTGCGGGATGATCAGGGGCGACGCGCACCTCAGTTCACGCGCCTTTGTTCGGCCCAGTGGAACCAGGAGCCTCATGCACCAGTTCCGTCTTGCCCTCGTTGACCTGGAGGCACTACGTCGGACACGCCAGTACTTGGCGGGCGTTGGTGTCCTCACCAGGGAGTTCCACTTCCAGGATGCGGTCGGATATCGCAAGCCTCTCGAGGCCATCAGGGCGACGAGCGAGCGAGATGTGTCCGCGATCCGCGACATCTGCCTCTGGCCCAATCGGTCCACGCCGAGTTGGTCCAGGGGATTCCTCGCGGGCATCTTCGACGCCGAGGGCAGTTTCAGGGGCTCTCTCCGGATCTCAAACACCGATCCGGCGATCATCGATCGGATCATGTGGTCGCTTCGCGACCTTGGGTTCGTACCGACCCTTGAGAATCCCCACAGGGCGAACGGCCTGGCACAAGTACGTCTGCTCGGTGGACTGCCGGCGGCGATCCGGTTCTTCACCGCGGTCGACCCGGCCATCACGCGGAAGCGAGACATCGAGGGGCGGGCGCTCAAGAGCAACGCACGACTCGATGTGTTGGCGGTCGAGCCCCTGGGGAAGCGAGTTCGCATGTACGACATCACCACCGGGACCAGGGACTTCATCGCGAACGGGGTCGTCAGCCACAACTGCTTTGCTCGTCTCACGCATACCTATATGGACATGAATGCCGGGCGGGACTTCGAGACGAAGATCGTGGTGAAGGTGAACGCGCCGCAGGTGCTGCGGCGGCAGCTGGGCGGGCGGTCGTGGAAGGGCGAGCACATCGCGATGGGCACCGGGACCGATCCGTACCAGCGGGCCGAGGGACGGTATCGGCTGATGCGGGGGATTATCCGGGCGCTGATCGACTACCGGAACCCGTTCTCGATCCTGACGAAGGGCACGCTGATCCTGCGGGACCTCGACCTGCTGGTCGAGGCCGCGAAGGTGGCCGACGTGGCGACCGCGTTCAGCATCGGCACCGTCGACGAGGAGGTGTGGCGGACCACCGAGCCCGGCACGCCGCACCCGCGGTGGAGGCGGCCATCGACACAGGCGCCACCCACGTGTCCCCGATCATGCTGCACCTCCGCCCGGGCGTGAAGGAGGAGTTCATGCCCTGGCTCGAGGAGCACCATCCCGACCTCGTGCCGCGGTACCAGCGCATGTACACGAAGGCGTACGGCCCCGCCGCGGACCGGAAGGCGATCGGCGCCCGGGTAGGCCGGCTGATCGACGACGCCGGGGGGCTGCGGCCCCGGAGGGACCTCCCGGTGCCCAGGTGGCGGCGCTCCGGCGCCGGACAGCCCGAGGTTCCGCCCTCCGAGCAGCTCACCCTCCTGTAGCCCCGGGTCCGGGAACCCGGTTGCTAGAATCGCTCCGCACGTGGTGGCCGTAGCTCAATCGGTTAGAGCACCAGGTTGTGGTCCTGGGGGTTGGGGGTTCAAGTCCCCTCGGTCACCCTCCCACCCGCGGAGTCCCGGCCTGTATCATCCAGCGCGGGCCTCTAGCTCAATTTGGCAGAGCAACGGACTCTTAATCCGCAGGTTCGGGGTTCGAGTCCCCGGGGGCCCACTGAGAAACGGCAGGTCAGACAGTGTGAAGCCGCGCCCGGTCGACATCTGCCCCGTTGTCGTCCCGTCCTCGTCCCGTTGTTGTCACGGCGAGGACGGCTTCGAGGCTCAGAGCCAGCGAGTCCATGTCGGCCTCGAAGACGTGCCCGTACACGGTGAGCGTGAACGCCGCGGACCCATGGCCGAGGACCGACTGCAACGCCTTCGGCGAGGCCCCGGCGCGAATCCATGCCGCGGCAGCCGAGTGTCGCAGGACGTGGAGCCCGACCCTCGGCAGCTTGGCCGCAGCGAGCGCCGGCACCCACACTTCGCAGCGGAAGTTCGCGTACCGGACGGCGTGACCCTTCGGTGACGTGAAGATCAGCGCCTCGGGATCGGCGGGGACCTCGTCCAAGTGGACCTCGAGCGCCGCCGCAAGCGAGGCCGTCAATGGGACGCGCCGCTCGGCATGCGACTTCGTCGGCCCGAAGGTGAGTTCTCCGCCGACCTCAGCCAGCGACTCGCGGACGAGCAGTGACCGCCCGAGCAGGTCGACGGACCGACGCCGCAGTGCGACCGCCTCACCCCACCGGAGGCCCTTCTGTCCGAGCAGCCGGACGAGCAGGTCATACGGGGCCGCGGCCGCCTGCGCGACCGTGGCCACCTGCTCCGGCGTCAGCCACGCCGCTTCCCGCCGCTGCAACTTCGGCAACTTCACGCCGGCGCGTCGGGCCGGGTTTCGGGCGATAACCCCATCCCCCATTGCCGCGTCGAGGGCCTGGCTGAGCAGGATATGGGCCTGGCGGACGCGCGAGGTTGAACGGCGGCGGTCAGCTCGTTCACCCAGTGCTGCACGTCCGATGGCTTGAGTGAGGCCACCTGACGCGACCCGATGTACGGCACTATGCGAACGTCAATGAGGCCGCGATAGGAAGCACGAGTCTTCGGCTTGAGCGACGTCGCCGCCGCTGCGTACCAAGTCTCCACGACCTCCGCGACATGGCGCCGGCCCTTCGCGGGGTCAACGTAGGAGCCGTCGATCTTCCTCGCTTCCATGTTCACGACCCATTGCTCGGCGTCGACCTTGCGAGCGAATGCGCGTGATTTCTCGACGCGGTCCGGGTCGAGCCACCGGGCGATGTACGCGGCATCCCGTGACCCGCAACCGGGGCACGTCCGCTTCCCGTCCGGTACTCTCCGCCGGCACTTCGCGCACTTGCGTTGGACGTGAGCCATGAGCTACTTCCCTCCTTGGCGCCGCTGTCGGCGCTGGCGTTGGTACTCGGGGTTGTTCTCCCGTGACCGCTTCACTGCTGCAGCGTGCTGACACCGATCCGAGCAATACATGGAGTCCCGGTGTCGGGATCCGACTTGGTCCCGGCGGCTCTCCCGCCACAGGAAGACGCCGGGTCTCGTCGGCGGTCCCGGGCAGTTTTCCTACGCGCACAGGCGGGGCGGGACCTGAGTAAGCGCCGCGTTCACGAGTTCAGCCCACATCAGTACGAGCAGGGAGCCCGGGTATTGACGCCCAGGATGGAGCCCGTCAGCCGAAGAGACCACCACGGGCCGGAACCGGCTGAGCTAGGGATTCACGAGTTTCGCTAGGGCGCGGCACAAACCCTCAGCGGTGAGTTCCAGCATGAAGGCTGCCGGAGACGTCTCGCGCCAACCGGGAGCCCACAAGCCGAGATGACGCGTGTCGCCCCGGGCCTGAACGCCAATCCCGTTCACAAGCAACCCCGCCCGGGCCGCGCCGTCCAGCACCGACCGAACCGGCCATGGTCGGCCTTGGCTTCGAACCGCCTGCTCGGTGAGCAGCTCGTGGACGGTCTTCGGCTCGGCCTTCCCCCAGACCTCGTACGACTTGCACAGCGACTCACAGACGGCGACGAGAGAGCGGCGGGCCTGGGGCATCGTGCGGAGACCATGGATGCCCCAGGCGAAGTCGATGAGTCCAGCCTGCCGAGTCCAGTCCTCGAGCGCCTCGCTCGACCAGTAGTAGTCCTGGGCTCCTGTGTCAGTGCCCGCCACCAGAGCGACGCCTTCGAAGGGTGGGGGGCTTTTGCTCGCTCCGGACAGCAGCGCTCAATCCAAGCAGGCCTTCACACCGTTGATGTTGCAGGTGGAGACGTCGTGAGGATGCCGCGGTCTCCGGCCGGGTCCGCAGTCTGCCGGGTGAGCACCTCACCTTCTTCTAGTGCGCTAGGGGCGGCGGCCGAGGGAGTCCGCCGCCCTCACCGCTCTCGTGGCCGAGAACCTCAGGGAAGGGTGGGTCCGGCTCGGAGCGGCGGAACGCCCATCGTCTTCATGATGTAGCCGCCGTTCGCCAGCACGTCACCAGGCCCCGTCAGCCTCGGTGCTGGGGCAGGGAACAGTTCGGAGCCTGGCAACGGCCCGGCCCCGAATGCACCCCGTAGGAGTTGAAGCTCCCTTACTTGATGTCGAACTTCACCTTCCCGCCCGGTGAACCGGGTGTCGGAACGTGGACACCATTGATCCAGATCTGCACCTCAAAGGTGCCACTCCCTTGGAGGGAGGGGATCGACAGGACGTACTGGTACTTGCAGTCCACAACGCGGAAGGCGTTGCCGTCATCGGCAAGGGAAGCCTGCACCGCCGCCTCGTTGATGTCACCGTCCGCGACCGGGTCGTTCTTGCTGACAGCGATCGTCGCAGGCGGCAAATCGCACGTGGCGGTGTAGGCGCCCCCGGCAGAGGACACGAACTGGTAGACGTTGTCGTTCACCGTCGTGTCGCTGATGGTGAGCCTCTGGTTGCCTCCCCATCCGGAGTCGATCACGAGCGACGCCCGGATGATCGGGCTGGTCCCCACAAGCTCCTGGGCGTGCGCGTAGCTGTCGTAGAACGTCCCGCCTGGGTACTGCGAGGTGTCATAGCGCAAGTCGGGCTGACCGATCATGTTCGTGCCGCTTTGGCTGGCGCCCAGCGTCGAGGATGGAGTACAGCCGTTGACGCCAAGGTTCCCGAACTCAGGGACGGCGCCGTAGTAGATGAACACGCTCTGCGTCGGGCTGGTCCGAACCGACCAGCGAAGCGATCCACCGTGACAGTCACCGAGTGTGAAGGCGTAGTCAGTCTTCAACGTGGTGATGTCATTGAAGGTGATCCCTGGGCTAGGTGTGAAGCTCACGTACGCGTAGTCGTTCGCGGTTGAGG
>WNGA01003649.1_pt1 | contig 23012 bp, 17 predicted proteins | sample 5400061 | NCBI WGS metagenome assembly WNGA01 (sample SAMN13153366, study PRJNA577476) | soil metagenome | isolation source: 100 cm soil or saprolite under grassland replicate 2 | place: USA:California | collected 2016-06-15
TCACGAGCAGCATCAGCAACGATTGATGATCAGGCCGGCCAAGCTCGGCTCCGTGAACAAGAATCGGACTGATCGCGTACAGAATCAGCATTAGCCAACCGTAGCGGAATTTCATTCGCCGCGACCACCACCATAAAAACCAACCCATCAGTAAAGCGAGCAGCGGCGAAATAAGCGCCCCAGCCAGATCGAATGCGTGTGTCGTAAAGGGTTTCAGCAGGATCGACAACGCGAGAATGAGATAATCGAGCGGCGCAGTGGTGTGCGGAGTCGTTCCCCCGGGAAAATTTTCGAAATCGTGATGACGTACGATCAATCCCGGATGCTCCGCGCACATCCGCACGCGCGTCATTCGCGCATAGCAGTCTGCATCGGTGAAATAGACGTTCCCGGCGACAAATACATCCTGATAATTCGCGCACCGCGCGACCAGAATCAGCACGCTGAACGTCGTAATCTCGATAATACCTAAAGCAATGCGCGCGACTCGTTGCACGACATCGATAATCGCAAATCAAAAATCAAAAATCGAAAATGAAATTTGGCCTGCCAAGCCGTAGTCTTGGAGCACTCAGGAATTAAGGCGCGCAAAACCGGTCCGCCTACGCTCCGCTCCCGCCTTTGCTAAAGCTACGGCGTGGCCAGCCGGCGTGACAGCCTTCAGAGCGGACATCAAAAATGACGGCGAGCGAACTCCCGACCTGATCCGCTTTTTAAATATTTTTCGAATGCGCGCGCTTTGCTCTCCAATTTGAACGCGATTGCGGTTTCGATTCGCCATGGCCGGTGTTGCGAAGTGTGCGGACATGTACCTCGATTGTGTTCGAGGAGGCGCTGTTCAAGGTCACATGTAACGCCAGTGTAGTGGATCGTGTCGCTCGCCTGACTCACGAGAATGTAAACGTAAAAGAAGTCTTTCATTTAGCTGGCCTGCCAAGCCGTAGTCTTTGGAGCGCGTGGGCCAAAGTCAAAAAATACGGTCCGCCTTCACTTTGTTACGGCGTGACAGCCTTCGCTTTTTCGCTGCGCTTCAAAGCGAAGGCTGGGCCCGCCAGGATTCGAACCTGGGACCAAGGGATTATGAGTCCCCTGCTCTAACCGCTGAGCTACAGGCCCACGTGATTACGGCATTAAAACACAGCAAACCGCTCGTGACCAACCCCGAAAGCATTCGAAGCTGCTCGGTCGGTACCTCGAGCTGACAATCTGAGCAAAGCCGGTTGAAGTTGGGACTGCGCATGTGAGCGGCTGAAACTGCCGGACCTCTAACGCATGAGGCTGATTTGGCCGCCCCAGGATGCCCGTAGAATCGCTTTGATTGAGCGGCGATTGTTCTCTATTTGGAGCAAGACTCGATCTGGAGTCTTACATCGCGGTCAGCCAACGCTTGAAGCCATGCGAAGCAAGGCGATAACTTCGTGCATCGGCAACGCATGATTTTCTCGCTTGGACCTGATGCTTTGTCGTACGATGCTCGCAAAGTCGCCGCTCGTCTCGACGTCGCTCGCGAATCTTACGATCGACGAAAGTCTTAAAGCTGTCCCCGACCTGATCCACCCGACCGATTAAGAGAAGTTCGCCCAAATTCATTATGTTGCCTCCCAATTATTCAATAGTAAGTACGGTTTCGATCGCGTTTCCTATCCTGAAGTTGCACAAAACACATCGCATTTGCTTCAGCATCTGGATGTCGCCGACTATGGGAACACCGGAGGTTAAGCACGCAAAGCGATCACTTCGTCCAGCGACCAGACGTCATCCCTCACCACTCTTTGAAATCGCCAACGTGCTCGTGCGTCTGAATCACATTGCCAGCTTCACCATAAACCCGGATCACAGCATTATGTGAACGGCTGAAACTGCCGACCTCTAGCGCGTCAGGCTGGACTGCGCCAGATAACGGCTTGGTGCCGCTCTCAACTTGCGACACGCCACGTATGACGCTGCCCTTGCTTACGTTCGATGTGGCCGTGCTTGCTGCACAAGTCTGCGATCCGGGATTCGGGCAGCCTGGTTACCGTAGAAATCGCTTCCGAGCTCCGAAACATGTACTGCCCATCTTTAGCGCACCGGCGAAGAAATTCATAAATCCGATTGCTATCGCGCCGGTCTTTGACGTTCTTGATTGCCCGCAAAATGAAAACCACTGCAAAACCGCCCACGATCGCAGATAGGAGAACGCGATCGGTGATCAGATCGCCCATCACAATAAGGAGTTTTGAATACATAGGAAAGAGAAGTTATTAACGGTTATTAGCAATTATTCATAACCGCTGCAAGACAATTTTTCAGCTTGCCAAGCGCAAGCCTTTCGCTACCGCGACAAGGTTTTTTATAGCGGCGAAGTGGGCCGAAACAGCTCCTGCTCGATCACGTGCGTGGACCTGATGCGAAACAACGCGCTCACGACTCCCTGAAATCGCCTGCCTGCTTGTGCGTTTTGATCACGTTGCCAGCCCCATCGTAAGCGGGAATCACGGCATCGTGTGAACAACTGAAAAACTTGGCGTAGTAGATTGCATTAGGGATTGCCTTTGGCTCGCCTACCACAAGCGACCGAATGCAGCACATCGGAGATTAGATCAACGCCGTACTTATCGCCGCGTGGCCGAATCTCGTAAACATGCATGCCTCGTTCCGGTGATTTCATCGGAACGGATGAGCGTTGTAGTTTGATCGTTACCCATCAACAACGTAGGGGCACATACTCCGCGTCTACGACGCGATGGTCGTCATCAGCAAACATTATCAGATTTCCTCGGATCCGTTCTGCCTCTCGTTTGAGTGCCAGATTTTCGAATCGTTCACACGCTCTAAGTTGCGTTGCGTGAGGAGCGAGCAAAGGGATGAACCGCGACCCTCACGACTAAGTTACTACGAACAAACCCGTCATCTAAATTCAATGGGAATCCTAACCCTAGAAACAGTTCCGGGTTTGAATCGCCACTTTCGGAACGTACGGACGGCGGAGTCATCCAGTATTGGGTTTCCAGTGCTTTGTGTCATTGAAACTTCAGTTACTTTGCCGCTCCCCGGATCAATCTCCAGGACGCAAACTCCGCTACCGGTGATATGGCGCGCACGTATCTCAGACGGGTAAACGGGCCTCGGCGCGTAAGTTGGGAGGGCTCTCGCCGAAGAGATCGGCACCGTGCCGCCGGGGGAACCTGCGACCTGTGGCGCCTTGATTTCCGCGAATTTCTGCCGCTTTAGTTGTCGCGGCGGAGGTGTTGTTTCTTGGACAGGCTCCGGTTTAATTTCTGGCGGCGACAAGGAAGAGGCAGGTTGTTCACGCTTCGATGCAATTCCCGATCTAAATTCTAGCGGCGGCGGGGGAGAAGTAGGTTGTTCGGGCTTCGATGCAGCGCCCGGTTTAATTTCCAGCGAGGGCGGGGGAGGAGTAAGTTGTTGTTCAGGCGCCGATGCAACGCTGGGAGTTTCCGAAGGTTTGGTTGCTGCTCCTCCTTCTTCGATCCGTTTTTGCAGGGAAGCGATCTCGTTTCGGTCGGCCTCCCATTTAGTCTGCAATTCTGTTTTCTCTTTCTGTAATTGCGCGACTTTAGTTTGCAATTCGGTTTTCTGCTCCTGTAATTGCGCGACTTCTGCTCCGGCCTTTGCGGCCTCATTTTGTGCCTCGTAACCAGTGCGCAGCCCCAAAATCGCCGCGCTCACCAAGCATAGAACGGAAAATCCCAAGAGAATTTTAGGCGTGATGGCAGAGATTGTGGATTTCGGACGCCGCATAGGGCGACTTTAAAAATAGGGAAAGAAGAGCGATTCGCAATGCCGAGGCCCTTTCCCCACATTGTCGAGGGGAGCGATCTGCGTCCAGAGCAAAACGCTAGATTATGAGTCCCCTGCTCTAACCGCTGAGCTACAGGGCCGCGTAACCAGGAATTAAAACACAGCAAGCAGCTCGTGACCAACCCCGAAAGCATTCGGGGCTACCCGGCCGAACTTCCTTCGAGGAATTTCCGGGCCGAGTTCGATGATTTTTGATGTATGTCGGCGGAGGCGAGAGCGCACAGATTTTACGGCGGAGACAGTGTTGAAACGCTTTCCTGAAGAAACAAATCGAGCATGTTTAGATCGATCGGCTTGACCAGGTGATGCTTGAATCCGGCCTCGTGGCTTTTACGAATATCATCTTCCATTCCGAAACCGGTAAGAGCAATTCCGAGGACTGGCCGCTCGGAGCGCAATGTTCGCATCAGATCGATTCCGCTGCCATCAGGCAGCCCGAGATCGCTAATCAGCACATCAAATTCTTTCTTCTCGCTTAAATCGCGCGCAGATTTGACGTCGCGAGCAGACTCCACGTGGTAGCCGCGTCGGCGAAGTAAATTCGTAAGCGATCGGTTTGTATCCTCGTGATCTTCGACAAGCAAAATTCGCATCGCCTGGCGTTCCGCTATTCTAGGTGAAATAGCTGGCGCGGTCTGAGCGTCCACCATTTTGCAGGTGGCAAAGGTCAATGTGAATTTGGCGCCCTTGTTTCGACCCGCGCTTTGCGCCGTGATCGTTCCGTTATGCGCCTCGACAAGCGTTTTACTGATAGCAAGCCCGAGCCCCAATCCCCCCAATTGCGGCAATCCGCCTTGTTCAAAAGCATCGAAAATTTTCGGCAACGACTCAGGCTCAATCCCCATACCAGTATCGGCAATTTCAACGCGTAAGTGATTCTCGCGATCGTTACTCGTGGAAATAGAAATCTGGCCGCCCCTGGGAGTAAACTTTACTGCGTTTTTGATGAGGTTCCAAAAGATCTGCTGGAGTCGCGCGGAGTCCGCTCGCAGATGAACCTTCTGGGCGGCGAAATCGACGCGAAGCGCGAGATGCTTTTGCTCGATTTCCACCTGGCAAATTTCGATGGCATTACGCAGCAGGGTATGAGCGTCAACGACTTCGAAATTGAGTTGCACCTTGCCTTTGCTAACTCGTGTTAGATCCAGCAGATCATCGATGAGTCGAGCTTCCAACTCCACGTTGCGACGAATCATGTGCAGAGATTCGTGAACACTTTCCGGCAAGCCCTGCTCACTCTCCAGCGCGAGAGCAGACGCGAGCACCGGTGTAAGCGGAGTGCGTAACTCGTGGCTGAGCATGGCGAGAAATTGATCTTTCGCGAGATTAGACCTGGCCTTTTCCTGCAACTCCTCGTTCGTTTTCTGTAACTCCGCCGCGAGCGACTGTGATTGCTTGAGCAGGTTTTCCGTTCGTGTGTTTGCTTCAATCGTATGGAGCACAATCCCAATGCTCTCGGTCAATTGATCGAGAAACGCCTGATGGGTCGGGTTGAAGCGCTCGAGTGATGAGAGTTCCATGACCGCTTTCACTTCTCCTTCAAACAAGATCGGCAGAACAACGATGTTCATCGGACGCGATTCGCCCAAGCCCGAACTAACTCTCACGTAATCACTGGGCACATCAGTCAGGAGAATGCGTTGTTTTTCCAGGGCTGCTTGCCCGATCAGACTCTCCCCCAATTTAAAATGGCTCTTCGCGCCTTTTCGCTGGCGGTGTGCGTAGCTTGCCAGGAGCTTGAGTTCAGGCTCTTCCACGGAGTTACTCATGATATAGAACGCACCGTGCTGCGCGGAGACGACCGGAGCTAATTCTGACAAGATCAATTTGCCAACCGTCAGAAGGTCTCGCTGTCCCTGCAACATGCGCGAGAACTTCGCGAGGTTGGTCTTGAGCCAGTTCTGCTCCTCATTGCGGAGCGTTGTGTCTTTCAGATTACGGATCATTTCGTTGATGTTGTCCTTCACGAATGCAATCTCGCCCTGTGCTTCTATCTGGATCGATCGCGTCAAATCGCCTTTCGTGACCGCCGTCGCGACATTGGCGATGGCGCGAAGCTGCGTAGTCAGATTCGCTGCCAGCCGATTCACATTGTCGGTCAAATCGCGCCACGTGCCGGCAGCGCCGGGGACGCTGGCCTGGCCGCCTAGCTTTCCTTCGACACCGACCTCGCGGGCCACCGTAGTAACTTGGTCGGCGAAAGTGGCGAGCGTCTCCGTCATACTGTTAATCGTGTTGGCCAGCTCCGCGATTTCACCTTTCGCTTCGACAAGGAGCTTTTGTTTCAGATCGCCGGTCGCCACTGCGGTAACAACCTTTGCAATGCCACGTACTTGGTTGGTGAGATTAACCGCCATGAAATTTACGCTGTCGGTCAGGTCCTTCCAGGTTCCTCCAACGCCTGTGACCATGGCTTGGCCGCCTAGTTTTCCCTCTGTGCCGACCTCGCGCGCTACGCGGGTCACTTCCGATGCGAAGGAGTTGAGCTGGTCAACCATGGTATTGACGGTGTCTTTCAGCTCGAGAATTTCACCTCTGACATCGACGGTGATTTTCTTCGAAAGGTCGCCACGGGCCACAGCCGTGGTTACGCCGGCAATATTGCGCACCTGAGCAGTGAGATTTCCGGCCATCGAGTTCACCGAGTCGGTCAAATCTTTCCACGTGCCCGCAACGCCGCGCACGTCTGCCTGGCCGCCCAGTTTTCCTTCGCTGCCCACCTCGCGCGCCACCCGCGTCACTTCCGATGCAAACGAGCGAAGTTGGTCGACCATCGTGTTGATGGTGTCTTTGAGTTGCAAGATCTCGCCGCGAACATCGACCGTGATTTTCTTCGACAAATCGCCATTTGCGACCGCAGTGGTGACCTCGGCAATGTTGCGCACTTGCGCCGTGAGGTTGCCCGCCATCGAATTTACTGACTCAGTCAAATCTTTCCACGTACCGGCGACGCCTTTGACGTCGGCCTGACCACCGAGCTTTCCCTCCGTACCGACCTCCCGCGCCACCCGGGTCACCTCCGCTGCGAAAGAACTCAGCTGGCCGACCATCGTGTTAACCGTGTTCTTGAGCGCCGCGATCTCGCCCTTCACATCAACTGTGATTTTTTTGGACAAATCGCCATTGGCGACGGCAGTCGTGACAAGGGCAATGTTGCGAACTTGGGCGGTGAGGTTACCAGCCATGAAGTTCACTGAATCGGTCAAATCTTTCCATGTGCCGGAAACGCCCCGGACCTCAGCTTGGCCGCCGAGAATTCCTTCGGAACCCACTTCGCGTGCGACCCGTGTTACCTCCGAAGCAAACGAGCTAAGTCGATCAACTAGTGTGTTGATTGTGTCCTTCATCTCAAGAATCTCGCCCTTCACGTCGACCGTGATTTTTCTTGAGAGATCGCCATTGGCGATCGCAGTCGTGACTTCGGCGATATTGCGAACCTGCGCCGTGAGGTTGCCCGCCATCATATTCACGTTGTCGGTCAGATCCTTCCACGTGCCGGCGACGCCACGCACGTCCGCCTGGCCGCCAAGCCTGCCTTCCGTGCCTACTTCACGAGCTACCCGCGTCACTTCCGCCGCGAACGAACTGAGCTGATCGACCATCGTGTTGATCGTGTTTTTTAACTCTAAAATCTCGCCTTTTACGTCGACTGTGATTTTCTTTGAAAGGTCGCCATTCGCGACTGCGGTTGTTACTTCAGCAATGTTTCTCACCTGGCCGGTCAGGTTGCCGGCCATGAAATTGACGCTGTCGGTTAGGTCCTTCCATGTGCCTGCGATACCCTTAACATCAGCCTGCCCGCCCAGTTTTCCTTCGGTGCCTACCTCACGCGCCACACGTGTCACTTCCGATGCAAACGAGCTGAGCTGATCGACCATCGTGTTGATCGTGTTTTTCAACTCGAGAATTTCACCCTTCACATCGACCGTGATCTTCTTCGACAGGTCCCCCCTCGCAACAGCCGTCGTGACGGCGGCAATGTTGCGCACTTGTCCTGTCAGATTGCGCGCCATGAAATTAACTGAATCTGTCAGATCCTTCCATGTGCCGGAAACGCCTTGGACGCGGGCTTGTCCGCCCAGAATTCCTTCCGAGCCTACTTCCCGTGCCACACGCGTCACCTCCGAGGCAAAGGAGCGAAGCTGATCCACCATCACGTTGACTGTATCTTTCAGCTCAAGAAACTCGCCTTTCACATCGACTGTGATTTTCTTGGTCAAGTTGCCGTTTGCTACGGCAGTCGTGACCGTCGCGATATTGCGGACTTGGGCCGTCAGATTGCCGGCCATCAAATTGACGTTTTCGGTTAGATCTTTCCAGGTGCCAGCAACGCCTTTGACTTTTGCTTGACCGCCCAGTTTGCCTTCCGTGCCCACTTCACGCGCCACCCGCGTGACTTCCGACGCGAATGCGCCGAGCTGATCGACCATCGTGTTTACAATCTTTGCCGTGCGCAAAAACTCTCCTTTGAGCGGCTGTCCTTCGATCCTGGTGGCCATTGTTTCGGACAAATCGCCCTTCGCGACGGCGCCAATCACGCGCGCCATTTCACTCGTAGGACGGACCAGATCCTCGATCAAAACATTGACGCATCCGATAGCATCGGCCCAACAGTCGGCCACGTTGTTCAGCGATGCCCGCTGTGTGATTCGGCCTTCTTGTCCAACCACATGCACGATCCGTTCTAATTCCTGCGTCATGCGTTCGTTGGACCTGATGACGTCGTTGAATGTGTCGGCGATCTTGCCGGCCACACCTGTCCAGTCATCCGGGAGCCGCGCAGAAAAATCGCCACGTTTGAATGCAACGAGGGCCGTGAGCAGCTGCCTGCTATCGACTCCGTCGCCGTTGAGGCGCGAACCATTTTCAGAGCGCGCCCTGGGGATGGAAGTATTTTTCTTCATAAGTGATTAGAGGAGTGGCTTGTCTTCGCCGTCGCGAGTTCGACGCGTAAGATCAGGATGGTCATATTCCAGCGCCGTAAGAGAATCGCCCAAGTAATCGCATTCAGTTGTATTTTCTTCAACACGCAGTTCGTCAGTTGGTTACGCAGAACTACAAACTGAAATGCGGTTCCTTGTCGTTGCCTCGGTCAGCGACCCATCGTTGATTACCAAATGCGCGCGCCCGGTCATGAAGCTACGCTAAACATAGCAGCCGTGTCGGCACGAGCCGGTCAACTGCTCTCCGACTTTTGCAGCGCGATCGCAGGCTTGCGGCGTGAGCCCGGATTTCGAGGCATCGGTCGACGTGGAATGTTTTTCTTTTACGCCACCGTCTGGCCGTTGGCTCCGAGGCAAATCCTGGAATCGGGTCGGATGCGCGGTGGAAGCACCCTCATGCTGGCGCGCTGTTTCCCGCAAGCCCGAATCGTAAGCGTCGAGCTCGATCGCGATCCAACCCATGCGGCCATCGCCGAGGCGAAGCTAAAACCATATACCAACGTCGAGCTTCTCTACGGTGATTCCCGCGAGATCCTGCCCGCGCGACTCCAAGCCGGTGACGCCGTCCTCATTGATGGGCCAAAAGAGTTTCGCGCGCTAAAATTAGCCTTGCGGCTTCTGCGCACCGGGAAACCGTGTGCGGTGCTTATTCACGACTTTCACCCGGGTCAACCGGCGCGAAAGTTTGTCGAGCAATTTTGGCCCGGCGCCTTTTTTAGCGACAATCCGGCGTTTGCGGTCCATTTGCGTGAACTCAATTTGCGGATTGGCCGCGATCCGAATTCCAAACACGCCGTTGCGCCTTTTGTGTGCCTGCCGGGTGGTTTGCCCGCGCCTTATTCGATCTTGTTGCTTCGGATAGTTTGGGCGCGAGCGCTCTCGATAGCAGTCGGCAAGATCAAAAGACTGCCCCGGCTTCGTCGCTAGCACTTGTGGTCGCCAGCGCTTTCGGGGACGCGCCTAAGGCAAGTTCAATAATGGTGTAGCCGCATAAAGCGCCATAGGCGCGGAAGAATGTAGCCCCGGGCGTCAGCCCGGGGTTTTCGATATTAATCAGAGGCAGCCCCGGAGGGGTGTAAGGAGTGACGGAGCTATTCGGTGTATTCTGTCGCCCCTTCCGGGGCTGATTCGCACGGAGACGCCAATCCCCGGGCAACCGCCCGGGGCTAATATCTGTCGCGCCTCTGGCGCTTCGAGCGGCTACAGGTTTCTTTAGACCGCTCTACAGTTTAGAAAAAATCTGGTCTGCTTTCTCCAAGGTCTCCTTGCTTCCGATATCGAGCCACTTGCCCTTGATCTGAAAGGTCTTCACGGGCTTGCGCGTGTAAAGCCATTGCACAAAGCGGCCTGGCTGATCCGGATTATTGCCCGCGGCGAGATATGTCGTTAAAAGGGAAAGCACCTCGGGGGAGTAATAGTAAAGAGCGATCGCCGCCAGGGTTCCCCGGGGTTTTTGCGGCTTTTCTTCAAAATGAGTGATGATTCCGTCTGCGTCGACGGCGATGTTCCCGTATTTCTTAATTACCTCCATATCGCCGACGTCATAAACGCCAACAGTTGCTTCGGTTTCTTTTGCGCAGGCGACAAAGCCAGTCAGCGATTCAGTAAACAGATTATCGCCCGCAATAATGAGCAAGCTGTCCCTGGCCAAATTTTCCCGGGTAACGACGAAATTGATATCTCCAATCGCACCGAGCTTATCTTCGTCGCTTTGGGAGCCGTCGTTGACGATTTTGAATTTGAATTTCGGCTGTCGGCTCTGATATCGCTCGCTCCACGCTTGGAAATCGGCCGCGAACTTGTCATTCGTGACGACGTAAATCGTTTCCAGGTTTGGAACGTCTGCGAGGTTATCCATCACCCATTCGATGATCGGCTTGCCCCCAACCGTGAGCAGCGGCTTGGCTTTATCGAGTGTGAGGGGATAAAGGCGCGTTGCATATCCGGCAGCGAGAATGAGTGCGTTCATGAAATCAGGATCAATGAGCAGCGAACATCGTCGGGCGCGCGCTTTTTTGGTTACGTTGCTTTCGCGGTGGCTCTACCCAGAATCGTGCTCGTAAGGTGTTCGCGAATCGTCCTGATGCGATCACGATCCATAATCTTGGCAGCCGTAGAACGATCAACGACATAAAAAGTATCGATGGCTGCGCCATCCTGCGTGTTAATACGAGAAAGCGCGATCGAAACACCCTCGTGATCAAGGCACGTCAGAATATCGTAAAGCAAGCCGAGCCGGTCGGAAGCCTGGATCTCAATCAGCGTGTAAGCCGGATGCGTCTCGTTATCCACGGAAATGCGCGTCGGAAATTCGATCCCCGGCGCGAGACGGCGGCGGCTCTCGCGCGTCGCTTTTTCGATTAACGGACGGAAATCGAAGCTGTCATCATCGAGCGCGCTACGCAAAGTTTGTTCGACCAGTTCGAACGCCCGCGGGTCGGCGACAGCGCCTCCTTTGGTATCGCACACGCGAAAGACGCTCAGCACGACGTTGTCTCCACGGGGAAAAACATCTGCGCTCAAAATATTAATCGGCACGATCGAAAATGAGCCCGCAATTTTGGCCAGCAATCGCTCGCGCTCCCACGTACAGAAACTGGCGACGCTGTGTCCTTGCTCTGGAAGAGCCTTCCATTGCACTGCCGCAGCCAGCGGATGCCACCCAGGGCTGAAGAGGTGTTCAACGAACGAACGAAATAATTTCAGATGCTCGACAATTTCGGGGACATCGCTGCCGCGAAAATAATTGTCGGGCATGAAGTCAAAATGCGCGTCGATTTCATCCGCATAATCGGGCGAAAGATTCTCCGTCACGGCGAGCTGCAGGCTTTCACGCTCGATTCGCGTTTGTTCGTAATAAGACTTCTGGTCCGCAAGATAACGGGAGGTCTCGTGGAACAATTGCCAGACAAGCGACTCTTTCCAATCCGACCACGCCTCTGCGCTTGTTCCCTGACCGTCGGCCAGAGTAAGTAGCATCAATGCGTTGAGGTTTTTCTGGTTCTTCACGATGCCGGCCAACTCGGCCACCGTTGTGGGGTCATCCAGATTTCTCTGTTGCGCGATCATGGAAAGGGTGAGGTGATGATCGACCAGCAGAATGAGCGATTTGCGCTGCTCGGATGATAACTGCAAGCGGCTGGCGACGCGCTGGGCGAACAGCGCGCTTGCTTCTGAGTGCCGCCGCGCGCCGACGGCTTTGCCGCTGTCATGCAGAAGCAGCGCCAGATAAAGGACGAACGGATCGTCGAGCTGCTCAAAAATCCTGCGATACGCGATCAACTTCGGATCATCCGTCGTCGCCAGAGCATCCAGTTTGTCGATACATACCAGAGTATGCTCGTCCGCTGTGTAACGATGGAGAAACTCGTGTTGGACCAGGCAGGTGAGCTGGCCGAATTCGGGAATGTATCGTCCCAGGAAATCAACCCGATGCATCATTCGAAGGACCCGACCGACTTCTCCTTTCCGGGATAGAATCGCCTTAAAGATGTCCCGCGGTTCGCGCGCATACTGATAGGTGCGGGTAACCTGGCCGAGGCTGCGGCTCAATAGATCCGCCAGTTCGGGACTAAGATCCAGGTCGCGTTCTTGCGTAAGCTGAAACGCTTGCATCATTTGCTCGGGATTTTTTCGAAAAAGATCGCGTCGTGCCGGATACAATTGATTGTTGCGAACAAAAAAAGAGTCGCCGATCGGAGCTTTGTCCGAACGGATCAACGGAAGAAAACTGAACAGAGAACGGGTCCTGCTTGTGACGTGGCCGCTTACAAATTGTTCCGTAATGCGCTCCGTCACACGAAAGATATTGCGCGTGTGCTCGTAATAATCCCGCATGAGCGTCTCGCTGCGAAGCTGGCCATTTCGAGAGGAATAATTGAGTCGTTCTGCGATTTGTTCCTGCAAGTTCATGTGCAGGATGTCGGTGGCCCGCCCAGTTGCGTAGTGCAAATCAGTCCGCAAGCGCAGGAGAAACTCGTAGGCCCTCTCGATTTGCCGCTGGTCGCTTTCACTTAGCCAATCTTTCCCCACCAGTTGGTTTGTACTTAGTGAGCCCTCTTTGAAATACGTCATCCAAAGCAAATTCTGATAATCGCGCAGTCCGCCGCAGCCGCTTTTCATATGAGGCTCCTGCAGATAGACGCTGTCGCCGAATTTCTTGTGCCGCGCGACCTGATCTTGCATGCGCATTTCGACGTATTCCCGCTCGTGTCCCTCGACGCACTTTGAACGAAATTGCTCCCGAAATTCTCGCGCCAGCTCTGGGTCGCCAGCGAGAAAGCGTGACTCGAGCATGGCGGTTTTTGTGCGCATATCGCGATTGGCCTGGGCAATTGCTTCTTTGATCGAACGCGTGGAATGACCAACCTTGAAGCCGCTATCCCAGAGGGGGTAGAGGACCTGCTGCACCATCTCTTCGAGATGCGGTGAGATTTTCTTCGTCCCTTGGTCGTGCAATAGCATGACATCGATGTCGCTAAACGGATTGAGTTCGCCTCGGCCATATCCACCAAGAGCAATCAATGCCAGGGCGATGCCGGACTGGCCGTTTCCGCGAGTAGCGGTGGCGGCAGCTTCGAAAACGTATTGCAGCAAAACATCAACAAGCTCGGAACGCCGCGCGCAAATTTCGCGGCCACCTCCGCCCGCCTGGTGTTTCAGGCGCAAGCGATGTTCTTCGATCTTGAGAAATTTTTTGTAAAGCGGGAGGACCTCTGTCGGGCGTCTCGCCCCCGTGACGGCGAGTTGATTCGCCGCGTGTGCCAGGACTTTTTCGAGATGCCGGGATGTCGCCATTTCGGATTTTAGATTGCGGATTGCTCTTGCCGCTTAATCTAAAATCGAAAACTCAAAATCCAAAATCTGTCGTAAACGAGGTGCCCGCGAATCACCCGGGCCTTCGCAGGCTACGGCGCGGCAGGCGTGAACGAACGCAAATGAATCGAGATCGCAACTCTTCTTTCGCGTTAATTTGTGCCCGCCCGCCGTAGTGGTTGGCGAAGGCGGGTGATTCGCGGGCTCTTTTTCAGATCTCGATCGCGTAGCGCTTCATCTTGTTGTAGAGGGTGGCACGCTGGATGCCGAGACGTTCGGCAGCCTTTTTCTTATTGCCGTGACATTCTGCAAGCGCCTGAAGAATCGTGTCTCGCTCGACATCATCGAGACTCTGCACTCCCGTTCGCGGGAGAGCGCCACGCTCTGTCTGTTCCGAAAGCTTTCGGAATTGAACTTCGCCGGGCAGTTCCTTGACACCAATCAAGCCCTGCCGCGCCAGCACCACCGCATATTCAATTGCATTCTGCAATTCCCGCACATTTCCCGGCCAGGCGTAATCCAGTAACTTTTGAAACGCGTCTGGCGCGATGTCTGGTTCGGGCTTCCCGAGTTGTTGAGCAAACTGTCTGAGGAACAAAGCGATGAGAGCTGGAATGTCCTGCTTCCGCTCCCGGAGCGGGGGCACCTCAATTTGAAAGGTGTTTAGCCGATAGTATAGATCGGAGCGCAGGCGATTCTCGGTGAGTGCCTCCGCAACCGGCCGATTGGTAGAAGCGATCACGCGAAAATCGGCCTTCATCGTGCGCGTGCTCCCAAGCGGCCGATACTCGCGCTCCTGCAGCACGCGCAAAAAACGCGTCTGCAGATCAAGAGGCATGTCCGAGATTTCGTCCAGGAAAAGCGTGCCGCCATCGGCCGCTGCGATCATTCCAGGAAAATCGTGCATCGCGCCGGTAAATGCTCCCTTCACATAACCAAAAAGCTCTCCTTCAATCATGGTTTGTGGAAACGCGGCACAATTCAGCTTGACCATTTCTTTTCCAGCGCGCCGGCTGCGGGCATGAATCGCGTTGGCAATAACCTCCTTGCCCACGCCGCTCTCACCTGTGATGAGCACGTTTGCGTCCGACGGCGCCATCGCGCTGATCAATTCCTCTATCTCTTGCATCGGCTTGCTGTTGAAAATTGGCGTGGCCCGTGTCTCGGCAATTTCCAACCGCTTCTCGAGTCGCTCTGTTCTTTCCCGAAGTTTCTCGGCCTCTCGTAAGAGGAACTGCTTCTCCAGCGCGTTTTCGACCAGACTGAGCAATTCTTCCGGCGCGTACGGCTTGCTAATAAAATGGTATGCACCCCGTTTGATCGACTCGATGGCATTGTGCAAAGAGTCGTGGGCCGTCAAAATAATGACCTGCATGTCTGGCAGCTCGGTCTTGATCTGATCGAGCATTTCCAGTCCTTGTGCGTCCGGTAGTTGGAGATCGAGTAAAACAAGCGACGGAGATTTTGATTTCAGTAATTTTAATCCCTGGGACGCGGTGGGAGCAGTATCGACTTGATAACCATGCCGCTGGAGAAGCGCTTCAAGCGTCATGAGAACCGGACGCTCATCGTCAATGATCAGGATCCGATGGTTCTCTGTTTTCATTTCAGGGATCTGCGTTGCTCGTAGAAATATTTGACGGACGCTCGCGCCGAATCATCGATGCAGCGCGAAGATTAAGCTTTTTCGCGCGACAATGGCAAGATGAGCGCCGTAACGAGCGCCGAAGATTTTGGATCATATTGAGCATGCAATTCGCCGCCGTGAGCCTCCACAATGGTGCGAACGCGATTCAGGCCAAGACCGTAATGGCCGTGACTGACTTTTCGAAGAGGTGCGCGTCCCCAATTTTTGGTGGATAATTCAAATCGGCTTTTTGGCTCCTGAAGCGTAAAGAGGAACCGGTCTTTGTCGATCTTCACCTCGGCAGCAAGCGCGCCTTTGCCGCGCTCGTGACAGAATGCGTTGGCAAAAAGCTCGATGATCGCCTCCTGCAAAAGTTGCGGATCGATATTCAGTACCGCGTTGCCCGGCTGGACGCCCCAGTTAATCTCGGACTTCTCGTTCGGGAACTTCTGCGCGATTTTCTTGCGTAAGTCCTCGACAAAATCCGAGGCTTGGTAGGAGATCAGGCTGGGTTTGACCTCACCCAGACCCACTGAAACTTTTTGTAAGATCGACGTCAGTCCGGAAATCATTTCACGCAGACGGTTGAGCTCGCCTCTAAGTTTTGGATCCCCTTCTAGCTCACTGACGTAAGCGGACTGGAGCTCGATTGCGTTTAGATGGTTGCGCAGATCGTGACCGAGCTGCCGGATAAAGCGGACCACATCAAGCCACGGAACGCTTAATGAATCGCTCGGATCTTCAGGAGATGGCTCTGCCATATCGCGCCCCGAATTTAGCAGATCGGCAAGCTACGCGCTTGCCCCCCAACGCCTAAGTCATTCCTGGTTAGGCGAAATCGATTGTAGGGCAGGCGCTCCGCCTGCCAGGGCGGTCGGGTCTTCACGAATCGGAATTTGCCAGCGAGAATTGATCGTCAGTCGGTTGTTCGCCAGGCCTGATCCGAATGCGCGAGTCATTGCTTGCCAGATGCCGCAGCGCATGAAACACGTCTTCCGGATCCTCATCGATGGAACGCGCAATCTCTTCCGCGGTTTTGACGGCGCCGGCACGGAGTTGCCCGCGCACTTGCTGCAGCAGCTGTAACAATTTCGTTGCGGCTTGTTTCCCGGCTTCAACGCCGGGCTGATCATAGGCGTTGATGTTTACCAGTGACGCATAGAAGCCCACCGCGCGCTCGTAGAGCGCGATCAATGCGCCGACGTTAAACGCGTCTACCTCGGGAATGCTCACCGTGATGGATTCCCGCCCATTCTCATAGAGAGCGCTGCAGGTCCCGCGCAAAAAACCCTGAAGATAATCGCCGCTCGCCATTCCTTCCTCGACTTCGAACGGCTGCGCGCCCGAGGCGGGTCGATCTTTGCGAACTTCGATGAAGGTCACAAAAAAATTCAGGACGCCATCACGCAACTGTTGGACGTAAGCATGTTGATCGGTCGAACCTTTGTTGCCGTAAACAGCGATGCCCTGGTGCACAATGTTTCCATCGAGATCCTTTTCTTTCCCCAACGATTCCATCACCAGCTGTTGCAGATATCTGCTGAACAACGCCAGCCGATCTTTGTAGGGTAGGATCACCATATCTTTTTCCCCTTTGCCATGGCCGGCGTAATACCACACTAGGGCCAGAAGCATCGCAGCGTTTTGTCGCGCTTCAGGAATTCGCGTCCGTTCATCCATCTCCGATGCGCCCGCGAGAAAATTGTCAATGTCAAAGCCTTCCAGCGCCATCGGAAGAAGCCCAACCGCGCTCATCACGGAAGTGCGCCCGCCAATCCAATCGTACATTGGGAATCGGGCGATCCATTTATTCTTTTCTGCATACTTATCTAATTCGCTCCCGATGCCGGTTACGGCCACAGCGTGCTTACCGAACGGGAGGCCTTTCTCTTCAAATTTCGCTTCCGCTTCGAGCATTCCATTTCTCGTTTCCTTTGTCCCGCCGGATTTGGAGACCACAATGACGAGCGTCTGCGAAAGATAGTTGTCGATCTTGTCGAAAACGCGGTCGAAACCATCCGGATCGGTGTTGTCCAGGAAATAGATATCCATTGGGTCGCGCGTTGATCCAAGAGCGTCCGACACGAATTGCGGTCCGAGTGCCGAGCCACCGATCCCGATATGAAGAATATGCTCGAAACGTTTTCCGTCTTCGGCGGCGATTTTTCCGGCGTGAACATCCGCCGCAAAACTTTTGATGTGCGTGATCGTTTCTTCGATCTCTGCGCGAATTTCCGCGTTTGGCGCCAGCGCCGGATTTCGCAGCCAGTAATGACCGACCATGCGCTTCTCAGTGGGATTGGCGATTGCTCCCCCCTCCAGCTCTCGCATGGCCGCAAATGCTTTCTCAATCTTCGGCTGCATTTTCTCGAAGAAATCGTCCGGAAATTTCATCCGGCTGATGTCGAGAGAGAAATCAAGATCGCGGTAGTACAAAAAATATTGTTGGAAGCGCTGCCAGAGCGATGAAGAAGCCATTGTTTAGAAATGCGATGATTGACCGATACTAAACGACAGAAGTGCGTTAACTCCAATGTGAGTCTCCGAATTCGTCAAACTCAGCCGTTCTCACAAACTTCTAGGGAAAGATCATACGCGAAATTCACATTGCAGCCTTGAATCGCGCCAATAACTTCGCGGCATCATGGTGCGCGCACACGGGAAGACAGGCTTGTCCCATTTGTTTGCAGGGCTGATCGCGCTTGGCCTCGCGGGAATGGTCTTGTTCGGAGCTGAAATGGCTGTCATTCATCTCGAACACGCCACCGTTCTCTCGACCGCTCCCGATCTATTTTCCCTCAAAAACCAGGGACTGGCTTTTCAACGTGCGGCCGCGCGGGCGCCGAACGTATTGCCGATTTATGGCAGCTCAGAATTATTGGTCCCCGCTGTTCCGGAGAAGGGAAATAACTTTTTTCGCATTGCGCCGACAGGTTTCCAACTTTCGCCCGTCGGTAGCGGAGGCACTAACCCGCTGATCATGTTGCAAAAAGTCAGCGCACTCGGCTCGCGCTTACGCGGCAAAAAGCTTGCCATCTCGCTTTCGCCCGGCTGGTTTTTTACGGCCAAGCCCAGTTGGCAGGGGTACAAGGGAAACTTTTCACCGATGGCGGCAACCGAAATGGTGTTTGGTACCGCGCTCGACTTCGACCTGAAACGAAAAATCGCTTCGCGCATGCTGGAGTGCCCGAGCACACTCGAAGAGAGGCCGCTGCTTGAATTCGCGTTGGAACGGCTGGCGTCGGGCCGCTGGCTCGATCGCATCGTTTTCTTCGCGCTCTGGCCGGCCGGCAAGCTACAGACCGGATTATTGGAGGTGGAGGATCATTTGGCCGCGCTCCATCACATTCGGCATGAGATCAAGCCCGCTCCGGGGCTGCATCTGGAAACGCCCGACTGGCCCAAACTGATTGCAAAAGCGAGCCGAGCCAAGCCCGCCGACATAGGCAAACCACCAAAGATTTCGCGCTTCGATAGACAAATCACTCCTGGTTCTCGTGACAATGGTTTCCAGAGCGCCGTCAACGCGTCGCCGACATGGATCGATTTGGAATTGCTCTTGCGGGCGCTGGCAGACGTCCATGCGCGGCCGCTCCTACTCAGCATGCCGATAGCCGGAGACTTCTACGATCACGCAGGCGTTTCGCGCTCGGCTCGCGATGCGTATTACACGAAGCTGCGCGCACTCGTGCAACGATATCATTTTCCGGTAGCTGAGTTTGAGGAGCACGACGAAGACCCGGCTTTTCTGATCCGTCACCAAAGCCACCTCACTGCGAAAGGCTGGGTGTATTATGATCGCGCGCTCGATGATTTCTTTCACGGGCGTTTGCCACGAAGCTGAGAAATGATCATCTTCCATTCATTGAAGCCGCCCGATAGAGCTGCTCCTTATCCATGATCGCTGCGGATTTCTCGGACAAAGTTTTGCAGATCCTCGCGTCGGTAGCCGAGACCGACGAGGTACTCACTAATCTCGACCTGCCACTCTACGAGTATCAGGTCCTCGACTCAATGAGGACGGTTCAGCTCATCCTGATGATCGAAGAGGAATTCGGCATCAAAGTCTCGCCGGCAGAATTTGAGCACGAAAGCTGGCGCACGCCGCGAGCAGTAATCGCTGATCTTCAGCAGCGACTGCGCATGTGAGCTGGCTTGATAAACATCCGGCGCTGCATCGCGTGCTGCTGGTTTTGTATTACCTGGCGGTGATCCTGGCATTGATCGCGATGTATGGCCGCGGCGATTTTTCAACGCCGCCGTTTGTTTATCAGGGCTTTTGAATGACTCTGATCGAACGAATCGATCATTGGGCCTTAGTGGCCCCGGAAGCAACTGCACACATTAGCGACGGCAGAACCTTGACGTATGGGGAACTGCGCAGGCACTCGGATGCGCTTGCTTGCTATCTGACCGAGCGCCTCGGCAAGGATGGCCGGCCGATTGCGGTGCTCGGCCATCGGGAGCCAGAAATGTTAATCGCATTTCTCGGCGCGGTTAAATCGGGGCGGCCTTACTTGCCACTTGATACGGCGTTTCCGCAGCAGCGCATCGACAAAATCTTGGAAACTTCGCGCGCGGCATTGGTGCTTACTCCGAAAGATATTCTGCAATTTTCCGCGTTGCAGGTGCGTGGTCCCGCTAGAGGCGTGCAGGGTGACGAGCCGTTTTACATCCTTTTCACAAGCGGCAGCACCGGTGAGCCCAAGGGCGTGATAATAACCCTTGCTTGTCTCGAGCATTTCATCACATGGATGCTCGCGGAGCATCGATTCACCCAGCTCGGCGAAGTGTTTTTGAATCAGGCGCCGTTCTCGTTTGATCTCTCTGTAATGGATTTGTACTGCAGCCTCGCAACCGGAGGCACGCTTTTCAGCATCAGCCGCGATCGTATCGCAAACCCAAAAGAGCTTTATCGCGCGCTAGCGAGTTCGGGCGTGACGACGTGGGTCTCAACGCCTTCATTTGCACAGATGTGTCTGGTCGAAGAGAAATTTGGAGAGGCGATGTTGCCGCGCGTGCGGCGTTTTCTTTTTTGTGGTGAAACGCTTCCACCACAGACGGCCGCGCAGCTGTTGAAGCGGTTTCCAAAAGCAGAGGTTTGGAACATGTATGGCCCCACCGAGGCAACTGTCGCCACGACGTCCATGCGTGTTGATGCTGCGATTTTAGAACGATATTCGCCTTTGCCAGTGGGACACGCGATGCCGGGGACCGAAATCCTCCTCGTAAATCGAAATCGCGAGGTCGTACCGCCACACGAGCGCGGTGGAATCATTATTGTGGGCCCGAATGTAAGTCCGGGTTATCTGGCTCGACCTGATCTGACGGCAGACGCTTTTTTTCAGCATCGCGGTCAGCGCGCCTATCGTACCGGCGACTTTGGGCGCTTCCGTAACGGTCTGCTTTTTTTTGAAGGCCGCATGGATGAGCAAATCAAGCTCAGCGGATATCGCATTGAGCTTGGTGATGTCGAAGCGAATCTCCGCGCGCTGGCGACCGTGCGGGACGCTGTCGTACTTCCGGTAATCAAAGATGGTGCTGCCCAATCCCTTGCCGCTTTCGTGGTATTGGCCGTACGAGATGACGCATCGCATTTCAATTTGTCGCAGAGACTCCGGAAGCAACTCAGTGAGCGGCTTCCCGCGTACATGTTGCCCCGCAAATTTGCTTTCTTCGACACGTTTCCGATGACGGCCAATGGCAAAGTCGACCGGGCAAGCCTGGCCAAGTCGCTGTGATTCCCTACGCGGATTTCACCTATTTCGGGCTGCTACTTTACGCAGCCGTTCCGACTCTGATTCTCGGTCTGCTTGGCCGTGCGGGTTGGCGCTGGGCGCTCCTCGTGACTGTGGCGATGCTTCTCGTGCAGTATCACGAATCGCTTTATGTCCGACCCCATTTTCCAGTGCGCGAGATCTGGATCGTCCTTGGCTTCGCCGCATGGCAGTGGGTGACGGTGCGCGCATTCGCCGGTGCTGGTGCGCGCGGAGGCTGGCTGTTTTACGGCGCACTTGCGGCAAGCCTGCTTCCGCTATTAGCAGCGAAATTGGTTCCGCTCGTGTCGCCCAGAAGTCAGTTTGGTTTTCTGGGCGTCTCCTACATTACGTTTCGGGCGCTCGATGTCGTGTTTTGCCTTCGAGACGAGGTAATCGCGGTGCCCGGTACACTCGATTTCTTAATGTTCTTATTTTTCTTCCCGACTATTTCTGCTGGCCCAATCGATCGCTATCGGCGTTTTCTAACCGACTGGAAAAAGAAACGAACGCGCGCTGAGTTCCTAAGCGATCTTGATGGCGCGATACACCGTTTTTTTCGCGGACTATTTTACAAGTTCATAGTCGCGGCGCTGATCAAACAACACTGGCTCGAACCGGCAGCGCGCAGTGGGAGCTTCGGTGCGCTGCTCAGTTACATGTATGCTTACAGCTTCTACTTGTTCTTCGATTTCGCCGGATACAGCGCTTTTGCTATCAGCCTTAGTTATCTCTTTGGGATCCACAGTCCGGAAAATTTCCGCCAACCGTTCCTTGCCCGAAATATCCGCGATTTTTGGAACCGCTGGCACATCACGCTTTCCTTTTGGTTTCGCGATCACGTCTACATGCGCTTCCTGCTTGCCGCTGCGCGCGGCAAATGGTTTAGGAGCATGCACACAGCCGCGATCCTGGGATATTTTCTTGCATTCGGATTGATGGGTTTGTGGCACGGGATCGAGCCGCACTACATCGTTTATGGGCTTTATCAGGCGACGCTGCTGTCAGGTTTCCACATTTTTTCCGACTGGAACAAGGCGCACCGCTATTGGGGCGACGGCCTGCTTTCAAAGGCATTAGCTGTTTTCATAACGTTCCATTTCGTTTGCTTCGGTTTGCTCATTTTTTCCGGACGCATCGGTGCTTCGCCGCTGCCGCATTATTTGGCTGATATCGAGCAGGCGGATTGTAGCGAGATTTCTGGCTGGGTCTGGGACAGGTACAAGCCGAAGGCACCGGTTTCAGTCGAGCTTTGGGATAGCGGACAATACTTAATGAACATCTCTGCGAATCAGTTCCGGAAGGATCTCGTTGATGCAGGTTATGGAAATGGTCGGCATGCGTTTCGTTTCGCGACGCCGTCGCAATTCAAAGATGGTCACTCACATGTCATACGACTCCGAGTCGCTGACACGAGAGACGATTTGACCGGGACACAGAGAACAATTGTCTGCCGATAAAAATTTGTTCGTTTTCGATCGAATCGGAACCAATTGCGCGACGTGCAGGCCGGGCAGTCGCTCGATTAGTTTCCGTCTATCGTAGCGCGCTTGATCGGCACTTCTTCGTGCGGAGCCACGTCGTATTCCGGCTTAGGCACGCCCATCAGCCAATGGTCGAAGGACGAAGCCAGATGCCCGAAATGCAGGATCGACATCTTTTCCTCATTTGATCATTTGTATTTCTTATGGAGTGCGCGGACACGTCCGCGCTTTGAAAGCGGCGACATGTCCCCGCACTCCAAAGCTCACATGTGTTCGATTACGTTATCTCCAAACGCGCTGCATTTGATTTCTGTCGCGCCTTCCATTAAACGCGCGAAATCGTAGGTGACGCGCTTGCTCGCGATCGCGCCATTCAATCCTTTGAGAATCAAATCGGCGGCTTCCGTCCAGCCCATGTAACGGAACATCATTTCGCCCGAGAGGATCACCGAACCGGGATTGACCTTGTCCTGGTTTGCATATTTTGGCGCGGTCCCGTGGGTCGCTTCGAAAACAGCGTGCCCAGTGATGTAATTGATATTGCCACCGGGCGCGATCCCAATCCCGCCCACTTGCGCAGCCA
>WNGA01003656.1_pt1 | contig 22997 bp, 16 predicted proteins | sample 5400061 | NCBI WGS metagenome assembly WNGA01 (sample SAMN13153366, study PRJNA577476) | soil metagenome | isolation source: 100 cm soil or saprolite under grassland replicate 2 | place: USA:California | collected 2016-06-15
CCTGGCCGATCACATAGTCGTCGAGGACCTTGCGGATTTCCTTCGGGGTCGGGATGCCGTCGCGCGATTTCACCAGCGAGGACTTGTTCTCCTCGCGGATGATGTCCATGCACAGCTCGACGCACTCGTCGCAGATGAAGACGGTCGGACCGGCAATGAGCTTGCGCACCTCGTGCTGGCTCTTGCCGCAGAACGAGCAATAGAGCGTGTTCTTGGAATCGCTGCCGACCTTGCTCATCGTGATAACCTCGGTAACGTGCCGAGCGCGCACTCCGTCGTCGCCCACGCGAACCAGTCGCGCACCCGGTCGAGAAGCCGGCGTTTCTGCACCATTGCGGGACGGACCGGCGCCGGTCCGTCCTCCTGCAGGATGCCAACGCAAATATGGACGCAATCGTCGCAGATGAAAACCGCCGGGCCGGCAATGAGCTTGTGCACGGCGTGCTGGCTCTTGCCGCAGAACGAGCAGGCGAGCGTCTTCCTGAATAAGCCGCCGATCTTGCTCATCTCAAGCTCTCCGATGACGTCGCCGACGCTTGGCCTCCGTCACGTGCCTGTCATACCCGAACCGGCGCTAAAAATCCGTAGCGCGCCGGAGCGACTCTTGCCCGGTCCCCTGACCCGGCTCCACCTGCGCCCTAACGAAACACGCTAAAGCAAGGACAATCAAGAATCTATTAACGATAATCGGTCCGATGGCTCCTGGCTATTGCCTACCGGCCCGGTAGGCAAGCAATGGGCATGCCAGACCCGGGCACCAGCGCTTCGCCGCCCGATGGCCCGGATAACTTAAGTCTTCGGTTAAGGAAGGGATTCGCTTAATCGACGAACTTCAGGGCTTGGCCGGGAGCTCTTCGGGGCGCTTCTCGACCACCTTGTCGATCACGCCCCACTCCTTCGCCGACTCTGCGGTGAGAAAATAGTCACGCTCAAGGGCATCCTCGATCTTTTTCAGGGACTGGCCGGTGTGCTTCACGTAGATCTCGTTGAGGCGCTTCTTCAGGTTCAAGATTTCCTGGGCGTGCAGCATGATGTCGGTGGCCTGGCCCTGGAACCCGCCGGACGGCTGGTGCAGCATGATGCGCGCGTTCGGCAGGGCAAACCGCATATCCTTCTGGCCCGCGGCGAGAAGCAGCGACCCCATGGAGGCCGCCTGACCGACGCACAGGGTCGAAACCGGCGGCCGCACGAATTGCATCGTGTCGTAGATCGCCATGCCGGAGGTCACCACCCCGCCGGGCGAATTGATGTACATGGCGATCTCTTTCTTCGGGTTTTCGGCCTCGAGGAACAGGAGCTGCGCCACCACCAGCGACGCCATATGGTCCTCGATCGGACCGGTGATGAAGACGATGCGCTCCTTTAGGAGACGCGAATAGATGTCGTAGGCGCGCTCGCCCCGGTTGGTCTGCTCGACCACCATCGGAACCAGCTGCATGTAGGTGTCGACGGGATTCTTCATTTCGCCTCCTTGAGAGCCCGCATATCGTGGCTCCCAGCGAATCCTTCAATCCTGGTGGGACAACACAACCTTTTGAAATGGCGGGCGGGTGAACACCTCGAATCACGGCGCCTCGGCGCCTTCATCCTCTTTGTACAGCTCTTCGCGCGGAACCGTCTTCTCGGTCACCTTGGCGAGCTCGATCAGGAAATCGACCACCTTCTCCTCGAAGATCGGCGCCCGCACGCTGGCCAGCGCGCTGGGGTTCTTGCGGTAGAGATCCCAGATCTGCTGCTCCTGGCCGGGGAACTGGCGTGCCCGCTCGACCACCGCACGGCTGACTTCCTCTTCCGTCACCTTGATGCCGTTGCGCTCGCCGATCTCGGAGAGGACGAGGCCGAGGCGCACGCGGCGTTCCGCGATCTTGCGGTACTCCGCCTTGGCCGCTTCCTCGGAGGTGCCTTCGTCGGCGAAGCTGCGGTTCTGTGCTTGAAGATCCTCGACGATCGTCTTCCAAACATTGGTGAATTCCTCTTCCACCATGCTCGGCGGCAGGTCGAACTTATGGCGCGCGTCGAGCTGGTCGAGCAGGGCCCGCTTGAGGCGACGGCGGGTCACTGCGGCATGCTCGCGCGCCAACCGGTCCTTCACCGCGTCCTTGAGCTTCTCCAGCGACTCCATGCCGAGGGATTTGGCGAACTCGCCGTCGATCGCGACCGTACCGGGCGCCTCCACGGTCTTGGCCGTGACCGCGAATTGGGCAGTCTTTCCCTTCAAGGGCTCGCTCGGGTAGTTGTCCGGGAAGGTGACGTTGATGGTCCGCGTCTCGCCGGCGGCGATGCCGATCAACTGGTCCTCGAAGTCGGCAAGCAGCGTCCTCGCGCCGAGCACGGCAGCGACGTCCTCGCCCGACCCGCCCTGGAACGGCTCGCCGTCGATCGTTCCTTTGAACGAGATCACGATGCGGTCGCCGCTTTCGGCCTTCGCGCCCTCGCCCTTGGCCGCATAGGGCCGATTCGCCTCGGCGATCCGCTTCACCCCTTCCTCGACCTCCTCGCCGGCGACCTGCGCGACCAGCCGCTCGAGCGTGATGTTCTTGAAATCGCCGAGCTCGATCTTGGGCAGGATTTCCATCGACACCGAGTAGGCGAGATCGGTCTTGCCCTCGACCAGTTGCTTGACCTCGTTCTCCCCCTCCGGCAGCGTGACCTTCGGCTGGCCGGCGAGCTTGGAGCCGTGAGGCGTGACGTGTTCATCCACGATCTTGGCATTGACTTCCTGGATCGTCGCTTCGATCGCCTCGGCCATCACCGCGCGCCCGTAGACCCGCTTCAGGTGCTGAACCGGAACCTTGCCAGGGCGGAACCCATTGAGGCGCACGCGGTCCTTGAGCTCGTCGAGACGCTGGTTGACCTTGGCATCGAGATCCGCGGCCGGCACCACGACGCGGTATTCGCGTCGCAATCCTTCGCTGAGGGTTTCCGTCACCTGCATGTCGAAATCGTCGGTTGCCTTTGTGGCGTTGGCGGGACCGGGGTTCGAGGCCGTCGCAGCCTGGAGATCAAGCGGGCGGGTGGTGCGGGCGGAGGGGCTCGAACCCCCACGACTTTCGTCACGGGAACCTAAATCCCGCGCGTCTACCAGTTCCGCCACGCCCGCAAGGGACAAACCCGTTCCTCCGGGCGGCGCGGCTTATAGCATGGCCCCGTCGCGGCACACCATAAAAATAGGGGCTCGCACGTCGTCCTGCCACTGATTGGGGCGCGATCTCGCAGCACGGCGCCACCGCCCTTGAAAAGGCGGCGGCGCGGCCCGTACGGTGTCGCAACCCGATCGGCTAGTGCTCCGATTCCGAAGTTCGCATTACTTTGCGGCACCCTCTCGTGCGAACTTCGGAAACCGGGCACTAGCCGCGGCGCCGACCGAGAACTCGCGATGCCACCATTGTCACAGATGACGACCCGCCGGCGCTTCCTCGCGCGCACAGGCCTTGCGGCGACGTTGGTCATCCTGCCGGCGCGGCTGCACGGGCAGAGCCGAAGCCCGGAAACCTCGACGGACGGATTCCGCATCGTGCACGCGCGGCGCGGCACGGCGCACCTGCGTGGGCCCGACAAGCCGGCAACCGACATCTGGGGCTACGACGGCGTGGTGCCGGGGCCGATGCTGCGCTTCAAGCGCGGCGAGGACCTCAAGGTCCGCCTGGTCAACAACCTGGCCGAAAAGACGACGCTGCATTGGCACGGCGTGCGCGTGCCCAATGCCATGGACGGCGTCCCGCATCTCACCCAGGCGCCGGTCGCGCCGGGCGCAAGCTTCGATTACCGGTTTGCCGCGCCCGATGCCGGCACATTCTGGTACCACCCGCATCTCTACGCTTCCGAGCAGCTCGACCGTGGCCTCTACGGGGCGGTGATCGTCGAGGAGCCGGAGCCGGTCGGGGTCGACCGCGACATCGTGCTGATTCTCGACGACTGGCGGCTCAATGCGGACGGCTCCATTGACGAGGCGAGTTTCCGCTCGGTCCACGATGCGGCGCATGCCGGCCGCATCGGCCCGCATCTGACGGTGAACGGCCAGCCGATGCTCGACATCCCGGTGAAGGCGAACGAGCGGCTGCGGCTGCGCCTCATCAACGCGGCCAATGCACGGGTGATGCGGCTTCGCCTCGACCGGCACCGCGCAACCGTCATGGCGATCGACGGCCAGCCGGCCGAGCCCTTCGTGGCGCGGGATGCCCGCGTGACGCTCGGTCCTGGAAACCGGATCGATGTCTTCGTCGACGCCGTGCTCGACGCAGGCGCGAACGCGCCGATCATCCTCGAGGGCCCACGCGGCGAAACGCCGCTCGCGCGCATCGTCTACGCTTCCGGGCCGCCCGTGCGTCCCGCTCCCCTGGCCGATCCCAAACCCCTGCCCGCAAATCCGCTGCCCGCCCGCATGGACTTTCGCGGCGCGTATCGGCTGGACGTACCGATCGAAGGCGGCGCCATGAGCGAGACGATGATGGGCACCATGGGCGGGCGCCGCGAGGTTCCGGGCCAGGGCATCGATCCGCGCGCCCGCATCTGGACCATGGCCGGCGCCGCCTCGTCAGGGCAGCACGGGCCGCCGCTGTTTTCCATCAAGCGCGGGCGCACCGTGATGCTGTCCTTCGCCAACCGGACCGCCTTCCCGCACGGAATGCACGTTCACGGCCACCATTTCCGCCTGCTCGACAATCTCGACGACGGCTGGAAGCCATACTGGCTCGATACCGTCATGGTGGCGCCGCGGGAGACCGCGCGCATCGCCTTCGTCGCCGACAATCCCGGCAAGTGGATGATCCATTGCCACATGCTGGAGCACCACGACACCGGCATGGGCGCCTGGTTCGAGGTGACGTAGCCAGGCCTTCACGCCCGCGCCGGCGGCTTGATCAGCTCGCCGAGGTCGGGTTCGCCGCACCGTGCCAACATCGCTTCGCGCGCCGCGTCGCGCAGCCGCAGCACTGAGGCGAAATCGGACCCACCGGGCTTGATGGCGTCCGCGATCTCGACGTCGATTCGGCTCCGGCGGGGAAGCCACTGGTCGCCGCGGAGCATCGTCCGGGTGCCGCGGATGACGCCCGGATAGACCGGCAGGCCGGCATCGCCCGCAACCTTGAAGGCGCCGAGAAAGAACTCCGATAGGCCGGGCCGGCGGGTGAACGTGCCCTCGGGAAAGAACACGATCACTCGGCCTTGCCGCGCCAGATCGGTGGCGGATTCCGTGTCGGCGAGGCCGGCCGCAAGGTCGTAGCGCTCGACGAACAGCGCGCCCAGCCGGCGCAACAACGTGCCGGCAACGAGCTGCCCGGCGAACTCGCGCTTGCCGACGAATACCGGCGCCCCGGGGAGAACCGCGGCGAGCACCAGCGGATCGGTGTAGCTCGCATGATTGAACACGAGCATCGCATTGCCGCGGGGGAGGCGCTCGATGCCCTTGACCGAGACCGGAACGCCCGTCGCAAAAAGGAGGAAGCGCGCGAGCCTTCGCACGACCGCCCACCGCCATTCCAGCCGCGGCAGGACCATGACCAGAAGCCAGCCGACGGCGCAGGTGAGGACAACCACGGTCCACCACCACGCCCCATAGAGCACGTCGCCGATAAGGCGGCCGAAGCGGGCGAGCCGCGGACCGATGCCGGCGAGCCAGAGGCGGGCGAGCTGCCACCACAGGGCGCTCTGCCGCGCCCCGAGCTGGCCGCGCTCGTACAGCTCTTTGGCCGAGCTTCTGCGCACCTTGCCGCTGGACGTCTTCGGCACGGTGCCTGGCCGCACCAGCACGATCTCGTCGGCCGGCTCGCCCAAAATGCTCGCCGCCACCTCGCTGGCGCGCTCGTGCAGCGCCTCGCGCGCGGAAGCGTCGGTCTCGCGCGTCTCCGCGAGCACGACCAGCCGCTCGGTACCGGACGCCTCGTCGGTGGTGCCGAACACGGCCACCCCGCCCTTGCGCATGCCGGGAACTTCGCCGACCGCCGACTCGACCTCGTGCGGGTAGATATTGCGGCCGGCGCGAATGATGATGTCCTTGACGCGGCCGGTGATGAACACATCGCCGCCCGCCATGTAGGCGCGATCGCCGCTGTTGACCCAGCCGTCGTGGAACAGCTCGCGCGATTTCGCCTCGTTGCCGAAATAGCCAGACGTCTGCGACGGCCCGCGGAACTCGAGCCGGCCCTCGATCCGCTCGCCGACTTCGCGTCCCAGCTCGTCGACGATGCGGATTTCATTATCGGGCAAAGGGTGTCCGCAGGCGACGATCTCGAGCGCGTTCGGATCGTCGGGCCGCGCCAGCTCGGCCCGCCCGCGTACCATCAACGCTTCGCGATCGATCCGCTCCACCAGCGGCCCGCGCCCCAGCGGCGGGAAAGTGAGCCCAACGGAATTCTCGGCGAGGCCGTAGACCGGGGACATCGCCGTCGGCCGAAACCCATAGCGGCCGAACTTCTCGATGAACCGGCGCAGCGTGCGGGGGCTGATCGGTTCTGCCCCGTTGGCGACGACGCGCCAGGAGCTGAGGTCGAGACCTTCCAATTCCGAATCGGGAATCTTGTTGAGGCAGAGCTCGTAGGCGAAGTTGGGCGCGGCGGACAACGTCCCGCCGAAACGATGAAAGGCCTTGAGCCAGCACTCCGGGCGCACCAGGAAGCTGAGCGGCGAGGTCACGTAGAGGGGGACGGCGCAGTAGAGGCTGCCCATCCAGGCGCCGATCAGGCCGAGGTCGTGATAGAGCGGCAGCCAGCTGACGAAGATGTCGACCGACGTCGCCTGCAGCGCGCTTATCATCGACCTCACGTTGGCGAGCAGGTTGGCATGGCTGAGCACCACGCCCTTGGGATCGCCGGTGCTCCCCGAGGTGTATTGGATGAATGCCGTGGCGGCGCCGTCGGTCACCGGGGGCAAGGGCGTGCGCGACGGGTCGGCGTTGAGCCGCGCAACGGTCTCCACCGCATCGAGCGTGTCGACCTGGCCCTTGAGAATTCCGGCGAGGCGCAGCCCCTCCGGCACCGTCACCAGGATGCGCGCGCCGGCGTTGCGCAGGATACCGGCCTGGCGGCGCAAGTGATCCTCGATCTGCGACGGACGCGCCGGCGGATAGATCGGCACCGGCACCGCGCCGGCGTAGAGGATACCCAGGAAGGCGCTGAAGAATTCGAGGCTCGTCGGCAGCATCAGGGCGATGCGGTCGCCGGGCAGAATGTCGCGCTCGATCAGTCCAGCGGCGACGCGGCGCGCGGCGTCCGCCAGCTGGCGATACGTCATCGTTCCCAGCACCGAGAGATCGTCCTGGAACAGCGTCACGTGGAGCCGGTCGGGATGCTGCGCGACGTGCCATTCAAGCATCTCCACCAAGGTGCGCGCCTCGCTCGGGGTGCCCACCACCGCCGATTGGGCGTCCACCGGCACGGCCGCCGGCACGCGTTGCGGCTCGGCGCTCGTCCCGCCCAGGGCCTTGAGGAGATCGCGAACCGTCTCGGCCTCGCCGATCGCCTGCGTGGACATGCGCACCCCAAAGGCACGCTCGAGACGCAAGACCAGCTCGGTGCGGCCGAGGCTGTCGATGCCGAGGTCGCGGTCGAGCCGGCTCGCCAGCGAAACCTCGGCCGGCTTTCCTCGCCGCAATTCGCGCACCAGCTCCTGCACGACGGTGATGACATCGCGTTCGCGCGCTTCGCCCGCGTCGGAGGGCTTGTCCGTGAGGTTGGGAGACAATTCCGCCATCGACAATGGTCCCGCCGGTCTTTGCTGCCAGCCGGTCTACCGCCCTTTTCAGCCGGATTCGAGGCTAATCCGACTAACGCGCGGTCTGCCGCTCGGGCGGCCCGAACGAGAAGCTTTGCACCAACGACGATGACACCCACGGCACCTGCTCGGCTTCGGAGGCGCGGGAGACGTCGATCCGGGTGCGCGTGAACACTTCTTCGGCGCTGATTCCGGGGGAGCGCAACTCCTTGAGGAACTCCCGCATGAACAGGCTCTGCTCGCCGCGCGCATCGTTGACGACCTGCCCGAGGCCGGCGGAATAGATGACCAGACTGTTGTTGGGCGCAACGATCGGCCCCAGCCCCGCGGATGCGCTGCGGAAGCGGCGCTCGAACGGGTTCCGCCGGGACGCGTCGACGATGACGAGCTTCACGCCGGCGCCCTGATCGCTCATCTCGCCCAACGCCGACTCGATGCTCACCCCGTCCCGGTGAACGTCCCGCTCGGCCCAAACCTGCGCGTCAATCGGGATCATGTGGGCGTGGTGCCCGGCCTGAACCGCATACCCGCTATAGAACACGAGCGCGGTGGAACCGGACCGGATCTTTTTCTTGAAGCTGGCCACGGCATTGAGCAATTGCTGTTTGGTGAGATTCTCGCCGAATTCGACTTCGAAGCCGATCCGCTTCAGCTCGTCGGCGAGGGCGCGCGCGTCTTTGGTCGGTAAATTCAGCGGCGGATCGGCATCCGGATAGCTTGCGTTTCCGATCACCAGCGCGACGCGCGCTCCGGGACCCGCCGGCAAGACCTGGTCTTTGACGTTCGAGCGCGGCTCCGGTCGCACGGTGTTCGGTTGCGGCGAGGCAGATGGGACGCGTTGTGCCGCGGTCGATGGCGCCGGGGCGGACAACATTGCGAGCCGCTCACGCGCCGTGTCATGCGCCCACTTGCTGTCGGGATATTTCTGCGGCAGCGCCAGGGCGGCGCGAAAGTCGGCTCGCGCGGTTTCCCGATCGCCCTTGCGTTCGAAGGCGAGCCCCCGGTTCGTATAGACGGCGTCCCGGTTCGGATCGAGGCGGATCGATTCGGTCAGATCGGCTATGGCACGGTCGAACGCGCGCATTTCGAGCCAGGTTAGGCCTCGTCCGGCATAAGCGAGGGCATCCCCCGGCTCGAGCCGGATCGCTTTGCCGTAATCCCCGATTGCACGGTCGTACTCGCCCTTGTTCCGTAGCGCATGGGCGCGATTTTCGTACGCTGGGGCATGGTTCGGATCGAGGCGGATCGCCTCGGTGGAGTCGGCAATGGCGCGGTCGAAATCGCGCAGATTGCGAAACACGACGGCGCGGTTGGAATAGGCCGAAACGAACTTGGCATCGAGCGCAATCGCCCGATCGAAATCGGCGGTGGCGCGGTCGTAATCGCGTTTGCCGCGCCACGCCATGCCGCGATTGGTGAAGTAAAGCGGGGCCTTCGCATTGATGCCGATCGCCTGATCGTAATCCGCGATGGCACGATCGTAATCGCCGATGTTCGACCAGACGACGCCGCGGGTATTCAACGCGTCGGCCTGTTTCGGATCGAGCCGTATCGCGTCGGTGCAGTCCGCGACCGCGCGTTCCGAATCCCCCTTTCGACTCCACAGCCGGCAGCGAACCGCATAGGCCTGAGCAAGAGCCGGGCCCTTCGCCCTGCCGGATGCGATCAATCGGCCGCAGGCTTCGATCGCCTCATCGCCGTGCGCGACGTCGCATCTTGGCCGGTCGGTCGCCGCGGCCGCCGGTCCGGTCAGGCTCGTGGAGGCAATCGCGAGAGTTATGAACACGACGAGACCCGGCACGGAAACCTCCCAGTTCTGCGCCGTAGCGCCGACTTGGCCACGGACTTCTACCCCGTGCGATAACAAAGAACGAGCGCCGCCCATCGGGTCGCATGGCCCGGCGCAAGGCTCATCGCGCCCTTCGCCGCTCCTCCGCGGGCTGGAATGAGATGGCCTGCATGAGCGTAGAAGAGACCCACGGCACCTGCTCGGAATCGGTCGCGCGCGACACGCCGATGCGCGCGCGCGAAAACACCTCGTCCAACGTCACGACGGCGGCGCGAAACTCCTTGAGCAGCTCGGTCATGAACAGGCTGTTCTTGCCGCCGCCCTCATTGACCACCTGGCCGAGCCCTGCGGCGGAAATCACCAACGTGTTGGTGGGTGCGACGATCGGAGCGAGCCCCGCCGCCGCGTTGCGAAAGCGCCGCTCGAACGGGTTCCGGCGCGAGCCGTCCACGATCACCAGCTTCACGGCCGCCCCATGGTCCGCCATGTCGGTGAGGACGGATTCGACGCTGACGCCGTCGCGCGCGACATCCCGCTCGCTCCAGATCTGCGCGTTCACAGGGATCATGTAATTCTGCCGCCCCGATTGAATGGCGTAGCCGGTGTAGTACAGCAGCACCGCCGAGCCGGGCTTGGCGTTCTTCTTGAACTTGTCGGCCGCCTCCTGCAGCCGCTGCTTGGTCAGGTTTTCGGCAAGCTCGACCTCGAAACCGCTCGACCTCAATTCCTCGGCCAGAAGGCGGGCGTCGTTGCGTGCCTGCGTCAGCGGCGGGTCGGCCTCGGGGTACTCGGCGTTTGCGATCACCAGCGCCACGCGCTGACCGCGCCCCGACGATGGCTGGCTCGAGACGGCCTGTCGGGTCAGTTGAGCGGACTGTTGCACCGAAGCCGGCTGCGCCGGCGAATCGGCAGCAGATTGGCTGGAGCCGGGCGCGGCCGGGTTGAGCGCGGCAAGCCGTTCTCTCGCCGTGTCATGCGCCCATTTCCCGCTGGCGTATTTCTGCGGCACCGTCAGCGCCACGTCGAACTCAGTCTTGGCGCGGGCGCGATCGCCCTTGCGCTCGTAGGCGAGAGCCCGGTTGGTGTACGCGGCGGTAAAGCCCGAATCGATCCGGATCGCCTCGCTGAAGTCGGCAAGGGCGCGCTGATAATCGCGCTTGTCCATCCAGGCCGTACCGCGATTGTTGTAGGCGAAGGCGTACGTCGGATCGAGGCGGATCGCCTGGTCGAAATCGGCAATCGCTCGATCGTGCTCGCCTTTGACCCGCAGGATGTGGCCCCTTCCATGGTAGGCCGCGGCGTTCTTGGGATCGATGCTGATCGCGTGGTCGAAGTCGGCGATCGCGCGGTCGTAATCGCGCCGGTTACCCCACAGAATGCCGCGGTTGGCAAAGGCGACGGCGTTCTTCGGGTTGAGCTTCAGCGCCTCGTCATAATCGGCGATCGCGCGCGTATAGTCGCGCTTGGTGACATAAGCCACCCCGCGGTTGTTGAAGGCGCCGCTCGCTTTCGCATCGAGCCGGATCGCCTCGTTGCAGTCGGCGATGGCGCGGTCCGGATCGTTCTTGAGGTTATAGGCCCAGCACCGCCCGCTGTAGGCCGACGAATAATTCGGATCGAGGCGGATCGCCTCGCTGCAATCGGCAAGTCCGCGGTCGCTGTCCCGGTTGCTGTTCCAGGCCACGCAGCGATGCCGGTAGAGAACGGCGAGCTTTTGGCCCTTGTCTTTGCCGGAATTGATCAGGCGGGTGCACGCGTCGATGGCGCCGTTGCCCCGTGCGGTGGCGCAGGTCGCCGGATCGTCGGCTGCGGCGGCCGGTGCGGGCACGCCGGCACACATGACGAGGAGCCAAACCGCCAGGCCACGCATGGGCATCTCCGCGAAACCCGTCTTGACCATCCTTGCACGGCCCTTTCGGCACGCACCATATCGCGCGCTCGGCTCGTTTTGAACCGTGACGCGCGTCTTTCGAACCGCAATTGCTCGCATCCCGACAGTGGACGCAGGGCCATTCAGGGCCATTGAGCGCCGAACCGGTCGGCGAGCCGCGTGCGATAGACCTGCGGCAGCGTCTCGGGCAAATCTTCCGCGATCAGCCCCGGACCGGCTTCGTTGCCCGCCTCCCCATGCAGCCAGACGCCAGCCGCCGCGGCCTCGAACCCGGGCATGCCTTGCGCCAGCAGGCCTGCCACGATTCCAGCCAGCACATCGCCGGAACCCGCCGTCGCCAGCCAGGGAGGAGCGTTGTCCGCAATCGCCGCCCTCCCGTCGGGCGCCGCCACGACCGTGTCGGGCCCCTTCAGCAAGACGACCGCGCCGGTGCGCCGGGCGGACGCCCTCGCCTTCTCCAGTTTCGATTTTTGATCAATAACTTCTGGAACTGTCTTAAACAAACGCGAGAATTCACCCTCGTGCGGGGTGAGCACCGTTGCGGCCCCCCGCCGCGCCGCAATCGCTTCGATCAGCGCTTCCGGACTTTCGGCAAAGCTCGTCAGCGCATCGGCATCGAGCACGACCGCCCGATTTCCTGCGAGCGCCGTCGTGACGAGGGCACACGTCGCCTTGCCGACTCCGGCTCCCGGCCCGAGCACGACCGCATTGAGCCGTCGGTCGCCAAGGAATGCGTCGAGCTCGGCCGGCCCATCGACCGGCCGCACCATGACCGCGAGAGTGGCCGCGGCATTCACGGCAAGCGCCTCGCGCGGGGTAGCGATAGTGACTAGGCCCGCGCCCGCGCGCAGCGCCCCGCGGGCGGCGAGGCGGGCGGCCCCGGTGTGCGAGAGCCCTCCCGAGATCACTACCGCATGGCCGCGTCCGTATTTGTGGCCGTCGATGCGCGGCACCGGAAAGACCGGCGCCCACAGCGCCGGCGCATTGGCGAAGGTGTTCGGCCGCACGCGATCCAGCACGGCGCCGGGAATTCCGATCTCGGCAATTCTGACCTTGCCGCAATGCAGGCGCCCGGGCAGCAGCAGGTGTCCCGGCTTGCGGCGGAAGAAGGTGACCGTCTCGGCGGCTTTGACGGCCGCGCCCATCGTCGCGCCGGTTGCGCCGTTGATCCCGCTCGGCAGATCAACCGCGACGATGGGCGCCCCGCAGGCATTCATCGCGTTGATCATGGCGTGCGGGGCCCCCTCCACCGCGCGATCGAGCCCCGCCCCGAACAGGGCATCGATGACGACACCGGGGCTGCCCAGCGCGCCCGGCTCGGCCGGCGCCGTCGGCCCGTTCCATCGCGCCGCCGCCTTGGCGGCATCGTCCTTGAGCTTGGCCGGCTCCCCGACCATCAAGACCCGCACCCGATAGCCGCGCTCGGCGAGCAGGCGCGCCGCGACGAAGCCGTCGCCACCGTTGTTGCCCGGCCCGGCGACCACAACGACGGTGGTGCCCAGCGGGTGCCGCGCCGCTACCGCATCGGCAACCGCGCGCCCGGCCTTCTCCATGAGGGCCATGCCGGGCGTGCCGGACGCGATCGTGAGGCGATCGGCCTCGGCCATTTCCACGGGGGTGAGCAGCTCGATCATCGGCTCGCGACGCGCTTGGTGGCGGGCGCTTGAGATCGTACCCGATCCGCCGGGGGTGCTGCGATGTATCACGAACTTCGGAAGCGGGGCACTAGTGTCCCGATTCCGAAGTTCGCAAACCCTGGCGGCACACTCTCATGCGAACTTGGGAATCGGAGCACTGGCTCCACCCGCCATCGGACCGAAGCAAGCGAACCGGGCAAAATCTCAAGAGCGCCGTCAACTTGGCACCATCCTGCCTATGCTGTAAGCAATTTGCCTAAACCGCATGCATGGCCATGCGCAGGGTGCTCCCCTGACAGCCGGGCACCATCGTTAGGCTATTGAGTTTACAATACTTTCCGGCCCATCGCCGCTTGGCACGGACCCTGCTAACGCAACCGCGCGGCTCGCCGGCGACTGCCCGCGAAGGCCGGGAGACCCAGACCCAATGAAAAAAATCGAGGCGATCATCAAGCCCTTCAAGCTCGATGAGGTAAAGGAGGCGCTGCAAGAGGTCGGACTGCAGGGAATCACCGTCACCGAGGCCAAGGGCTTCGGCCGCCAGAAAGGCCATACCGAGCTCTATCGCGGGGCGGAGTATGTGGTGGATTTTCTCCCCAAGGTAAAAATCGAGATTGTGCTCGGCGACGACATGGTCGAAAAAGCCATCGAGGCGATCCGTCGCGCCGCGCAAACCGGCCGCATCGGCGACGGCAAGATTTTCGTCTCCAACATCGAGGAAGCCATCCGCATCCGGACCGGCGAATCCGGCCTGGACGCCATCTGAACTGTCCCAGCCGAACCCGCGGGTTCCCGCCCGAGCTCACGCTTTATGTTCCGGTTTCAAGAAAGGGGAAATGAATGACGACGGCCAAAGACGCCCTGAAAATGGTCAAGGACAACGACGTGAAATTCGTCGATTTCCGTTTCACCGACCCGCGCGGCAAGTGGCAACACGTCACGGTCGACATCTCGACGGTCGACGAAGACACCTTCGCCGAGGGGATCATGTTCGACGGCTCCTCGATCGCCGGCTGGAAGGCGATCCATGAATCCGACATGAACCTGATGCCGGACCCTTCCTCCGCCTGCATCGATCCATTCTTTGCCGAGACGACGCTGGTGCTGGTGTGCGACACGCTCGAGCCGTTGACCGGCGAACCCTATAACCGCGACCCGCGCAGCATCGCCAAGAAGGCGGAAGGCCTCGTCAAGGCCTGGGGGATCGGCGACACGGTGTTCTTCGGCCCCGAAGCCGAGTTCTTCATCTTCGACGACGTGCGCTACAGGGCCGATCCCTACAATACCGGGTTCAAAGTCGATTCGGTGGAGTTGCCGATCAATACCGATACCGCCTACGAAGGCGGCAATCTCGGCCACCACATCGGCTTCAAGAAGGGCTATTTCCCGGTCCCGCCGCAGGACACCGCGCAGGACATGCGCTCGGAAATGCTCAGCGCCATGAAGCGCATGGGGGTCACCGTGGAGAAGCACCACCACGAGGTCGGCTCCGCCCAGCACGAGCTGGGCATGAAGTTCGCGCCGCTCACCGTCATGGCCGACCGGATGCAGATCTACAAGTACTGCATCCAGCAGGTGGCCCAGATCTACGGCAAGACCGCGACGTTCATGCCGAAGCCGGTCTACGGCGACAACGGCTCGGGCATGCACTGCCACCAGTCGATCTGGAAGGGCGGCAAGCCGACCTTCGGCGGCAACAAGTACGCTGACCTGTCCGACACCGCCCTGCACTACATCGCCGGCATTCTCAAGCACGCGCGCACCATCAACGCCTTCACCAACCCGACGACCAACTCCTACAAGCGCCTGGTCCCGGGCTTCGAGGCGCCGGTGCTGCTCGCCTATTCGGTGCGCAACCGCTCGGCCGGTTGCCGCATTCCGCTCGCCTCCTCGCCCAAGGGCAAGCGGGTGGAGGTGCGGTATCCGGACCCCCTGTGCAATCCCTATCTCGGCTTCGCCGCCATGCTCATGGCCGGCCTCGACGGCATCAAGAACAAGCTCGATCCGGGGCCGGCGATCGACAAGGACCTCTACGACCTGCCGCCGAAGGAGCTGAAGAAGATCCCGACCGTGTGCGGCAGTTTACGCGAGGCGCTCGGCTATCTCGACAAGGACCGCGAGTTCCTCAAGGCCGGCGGCGTGTTCGACGACGACTTCATCGACAGCTACATGGACCTGAAGATGCAGGAGATCATCCGCTTCGAGCACACTCCGCACCCGGTCGAGTACGAGATGTATTACTCGGCGTGAACTCTTCTCTTGATCGCGCGGCGACGCGATCAACTCATCGGGGGCGCTCTGCGGAGCGCCTCTTTTTCTTCGCGGGGTGCCCTGGCTCAGAGCATCAGGAAAGCGGCGGCGAGGAGAAGGGTAAGCGCCGCGAAGCGCATGGGACGGCGCTTGCGCCGAAAGGCGCCGGCGTCGCGGCGGGCCTTGATTACCGCGGCCTCGAACTCGTCGGAGGATGAGAACAGGCAGGCGAGCGCCATGCCGGCCCGCTCGGCAGCGGCCCTGAGCGCGGAGAGGTCGGCCTCGACCTGATCAACGGTACGCGACTGGATCATGGGGCCAAGCCTAACCTCACCGGGGTAAACGAGCCGTTGCCATGGCTGCGCCGTACTCGGAGGTTCGGTTAATATGGTCTTCCGATGCAGCCCGCATGCCTGTTGACTGGAATGAACCGGTCCATGACCCTCTGCGTCCTTTAATGCAGCACTCCGTCGTTCGCCGCTCCCTGATTGTCACCGCCGCCTTCGTTATCGGCCATTTATTCCATTATGGTTTGATGTTCTCCGCCAATCGCATATTGGATCCTGGGGCATTCGGACGATTTTACGCCGCACTCTCGCTTCTCAACGTGCTGCTGACGCCGGCGACCGTCCTCAGCTTCATGTTTGCCAAGCATTTCAGCGTGGTGTTTTCCGCCGCCGGGGCAGCCTCCCTGGTCGCCGAGCTGGATATGCTGATGCGACGGCACGGCGCGGCTGGGCTGGTTCTGGTCATGCTGTCCGCCCTCGCCTTGATGCTCGTCGGTTCGCTTCTGGGCGCGGACGCGTTGCTTCTGTTGATGCTGGTGCCCAGCGTTGCCTTGTTGGTCTACCTGTTCGAGATGGCTCGGGCGGCCCTGCAGGGCATGCTGGACTTCTACTCGTATGGGGCGGCCTGGATCGGTTGGCGTATCGGCCAGTACGTCCTCGCGGTTCTCGCTCTCCTGATCACGGGCGCAGCCTGGGCCGGAATGGCGGCAATTTTTTTCGCTACCGCCATCGCCACGCTGGTCTTGCTGCAAGTCATGAGGCGGCGCGCGAAAGCGGCTCCAGGGGGAGTCGCGGGCGCCGCGTGGCCGCCTTTGCGTATCATGGCGGCTGCGCCTTTTGCGCTCCAATATGGGATTTTCATCCTCATCAGCAACGTCGATATTCTGGTGGCCTACCTGGTCCTGAGCAACGACCAGTTGGGCTCATATGCGGCGTCCTCGCTTCTCCCCAAGGCGATCGTGACCGCCACTCTCCCCGTGAGCCAGGTCATGCTGCCGGTGATGAGCGCCGACGAGGGCGCGCGAATGTGGACCGCGTTGCTGAAAGCGGTGGGCGTTTCCGCGTTTCTCAGCACGGTTGGCGTAGCGGTACTCGCCTTGGGAAGCGAACTCGCCTGCAATGATCAGTTCGGCATTCGATTTTGCTCGCCCTGGCTCCTGGAGGTGCTCGCACTCGGCGCAATTCCCTTGAGCGTCAGCCGCGTGCTTGTGGTCGCCGGCCTGGCGCTCGGAACCGTGCGTCAGATCGCGGCGCCGGCGACCGTGATCATCGGCTTCGGCGCGATCGTATTCATCTGGGCAACATCGCCGAGCACGCTTGCGGTGATCTATACCGGGTTCTGCTGGCTGTTCGTCTTGGTTTACGGTCTCGCCACGTTCTATGGCCGGCGGAACATGCCTGGCGCTGTTTCGCCGGCTCCGGTGGAGGCGAACGCACCGGATGCACCCTGATTATCGCCCGCCGCTTCGAATCTGGGCCAAGAACCGCGATTTTCGGCAGTGCAGGCGCGGCCGCGAACCGGGAGCGGAAGCTTTCGGCTGCGAAGCCGCGCGACGTCAGGCTGCGCTGGTCGGGCCCTTGCATTCGGCGCCGTCTTCCAGTTCAGGCGCAGACGATGCGCTGCGCTTCGCGATCGTTGCCGAGAGCCGTTCCGACAGCAACGCCAGCGGCAGGTACGTCGTTACCAACAGGACCAGCACCAGATAGAACACGATGACGTCCGGAATGACGGCGCTGGGAACGACCAATGTCGTCATGGCGGAGCAGATCACCAACGGAACCAGCGCGATTGCCGCTTCACGCAATCGGTTGCGGTGTGGAAAGGTGGCGCCTGCGAACAAGGCCAGCAGGCTCGCTCCCGACCCCAACACCAGAACTTCGATATAGACGCGCCAGTCCCACAATTGCGGGACCTTGGGCACCGGCGTGGATTGCCCCGCGCGTTCGCCAAACAGAATTGAAAATTGATCTTTCGGTTTGCCGACCAGGAACGATCTGAGTACCAGCCAGGGATGTTCGGCAACAACTTGAAAAAAAATCCGTCGGACGACCCTGTCGTATGCGCCGGTGCTCTTCAGAATATTGATGTTGACGACGCCATCGACGACCTCGGCGAGTCCCGGCGGAACCTCGTTGCGTCCGCGCAAATCGTGCATCGCAGCGAAATAGCCCATCGAGTCGCTGTATGGCTCTTCGCCGTAACCGTAGCGGGACGTCAGCTCGCGATCCGCGCTGATCATGCCGACGTACAAGGTGTGCCAAAAGACATGGGTCTTGGACTCGGAACCGTAGAACCCGGGATCCGGCGCACGAGAGCTGTACGCGATGTACCCTGCCAATCCGCACAGGACGAGGAGCGCAGGCCAGGTGTCGCGGGCGGCCGTCGCGATCGTGCCCGGCCAATGTCGAGGCTGCGGCAGCGCGCGCCAGACGTCACGAAATCTCACGACGAGCAGGGCGCTGGCGAGGATCGCCACTACCTGCCAAGAAACTTGGCTGCGGCAGAACATCAGGAACAGCAGAATGAACGCTTGTCCGGCCGCGGCGAGGATATTTGCCAAGCTTGCGGGCTCCCGGCGCAGCATCAGCAGCAGGATGTGCATCGCCGGCAACAGGGCGAGAACCGGAAAGAACCGACTATTATGGATCACCTGGATCAGGGGTATCGTCGCGTAATTGACGGCAAAGAGGTGCCCCGCCAGATAAAGCATCAGGAGGAGCTGGCAAAACGGCGAACGTCTGAACGTCATGAAGAAGAGGACGACCGAGACGAACAAGATCGAATAATAGAAGAGAGCGAGCGCTTTCACGTTGAGCCCGAAGATGCGAAAGGCCCAATAGAAGTAGTCCGCGAGTCCGAGCTCGTTGCCTGTCAGAATGACCGGCTCGAGGCCTGGATCGATCGGGACACGGCTCGCGTCCTGAATCAGCTGGTTCATGCGCGCTTGGTCCCGAACAAGCGCGCGCCGCTGGTCGGGGGTCGAAATCGCATCCGCTTCTCCGGCAACAAGCGAGAGGCCGTGTTCCACAAGATGGTTCCGGATTGAGCGGTAGGCCAAATAGCCGTGCAAAGGCGGCGTCTGCATCCGCGACAGCGCGATGGCGAGCGATTCGCGCCAGCGATAGACCGGGTTGTCGTACATTCTCTGGTGATGGCCCAGCGAGTAGGTCCGCATGACGCTAAGCGCGATCAAGAGCAGGACCGCAGCGGCAATTGCAAACGACCTGACGTGTGGATGAAATAACCAGGCAGAGCGATCCGGCCTCGCAACACGGCTGGCGGTCCGCCGCGAAGCCACCGGGAGATTTTCACTCATGCGCGATCGTCACTCTCACGTCATCGGCCGTGTCACCCATCCCCTCGGTTCGATCCGCCGCGGCACCGGAAAGTGGTCAGGCCTGTCAAGTATCTCGGATTCATTATACCGTCGTGTTATCCAGGCAGATCCCGCTTGTGCCACCGGTATTCTTGCCAGGTCAACCGCCCGCTTCATCCGGGGATCGTTCGGGTTCGAACGCGACGTTGCCGTGCCTGATTGCGTCCTCTAGCTAGAGGGTAATGACGGCGCGGAACGGGGCGGCGGAAGCCAAGAAGGACTCGTCGGGAGACCCATGCATCAGGTATTGCAGGCGGAAGGCCGGACGGCCGCACGAGCCCTGGCCCTCATCGGGATCGTGTTCTTCGTCTCGGGATTTGCGACGCTCGTCTACCAGGTTGCATGGCAGCGTCTACTGACGGTCTATTACGGGATCGGACCCGTCTCCATTGCGGTCATCGTCAGCGTATTCCTGCTCGGATTGGGGCTCGGCGGTCTGGCCGGCGGATGGGTGGCTGAGCGCGTCCGGCGCCTGGCGCTGCTGTACAGCTCGATCGAGATCGGGCTTGGCCTGTATGGCATCGCAAGCATTCCGCTCCTCGATGCGCTCGGCCGTGCGACCGCCGGCAGCCCCTATGGGTGGACGGCATTCTTCTCCGCGCTGTTCCTGCTGCCGCCGACGATTCTCATGGGCGCAACGCTGCCGGTCGTTCTCAAGCTCTACAATCGCCACACCGGACAATACCTGCAATCGCTGAGCTTTCTCTACTTCATCAACACGCTGGGCGCGGCCGCCGGAGCGCTGGTCGGCGGCTACGTGCTGATCTCGTTGTTCGATCTCGACGGCGCCATCGGCACTGCCGTGTTTCTCAATTTCTCCCTGGCGGCGATCGTTCTCCTCGCCATGCGCAACGCCGACTTCGCGGACCCGGCACCTCACGCCCGGGTGGCGGCCGGCGAGCTTCTTGGCAACGCCGCCATATGGCTCGTCTTCATCACCGGCTTCGTCGCGATCGGCTACGAGATCGCCTGGACGCTCAGCATCAGCAGTATCCTGAAGTCGTCGCCCTACATGTTCGCGACGATACTGTTCGTCTATTTGGTCGGGATCGCACTCGGCAGCTACGGCATGAATAGGCTCGGGCGCCGCCTCGGCCCGGCGCAGTGCCGCTCGCTGTTCTTCCTGCTGCAAGTGTTGATCGCGGTCACCGCTTCGCTTCCCGTCGTCTTCTACAAGTGGCTCATGCGCCACACCTTCATCGGCCCGCTTGCCGTCATCACCGACGGCAGCGAGATGCATCCGCCGTTCCTCAATTTCAACGAAACATGGACCAGCTTTTGGACCACTTGGGGCAGCCCGGCCAAGCTGTTCCTCCTGACGGATATCTTCTTCTGGCCGGTGTTTTTTCTGCTCATTCCGACAATTTTGATGGGTGCGAGCTTTCCGTTGGTGGCGTACCTCGCCAACGCGAACGAGGAACAGGAGGCGAAGGCCACCGGGAGACTGTATTTCATCAACGTGCTGGGCAACGTGGTTGGATCCCTCGTGACCGGCTTCGTTCTGCTGCCGTATTTCGGCAGCGAAGCGACTTTCCTCACGCTCGCCCTGCTCGGCGTCGCGTTCGCCTTCGGAATCGCTCGATTGGGACCGATCAGGACGCCCATGTTAGCGCGCGGCGGCCTGGCGATCGCGCTCGCCGCATGGCTGGTGTTGTCGTTTCCAAGCCACGGCGGATTTCTCTACTCGCCGGTCAGCCCGCAGACGGAAGCGGCCGGCATCTTTTTAGACGAAGGTCAAAGCGGCGTCGTGAATTCGCAGATTTCCGAGCGCGGGTTCGGACTTGCGATCAACGGGCTGGGACACGGAGGCCGCGACGGTCTGGGTTTCGGCGAAGGGCGCGCCGGGTTCTACATCGAAGCCTATGGCGCGCTGCGCGCTGCGCGCGCGCTTGACGACGTTCTCGTCATCGGCTTCGGCACAGGATCGGGTGCCGAAGCGATCCTGACTGCGGATGAAGTCAAGCGGCTGACAATCGTCGAAGTGAATGAGACCCTAATCAACCATCTCCGGCGCCATCAGGTATTTCGCGACATTTTCGACGCACCGCGAACCCGACTTATCATCGACGATGCGCGCCGGCTGCTCTACCGCGAGGACACAAAATACGACGTCATGTTGATGGACCCGCTGCGGCCGACCACCATCTACAGCAACAACATCTACTCCAAGGACTTCTTCGAGCTGATGAAGCGCCGCCTCAAGCCGGGCGGCGTTGCAATGGTCTGGATTCAGACCAACGAGCAGATCAACACGGTGGCGTCGGTGTTTCCCTACGTTCGCCAGGAATGCAGCATCTATTTGCTCGCGTCCGACCAGCCGGTGCGGCATCAACGGGACGTCGAGGCGATCATTCGCACGAAGTTGCCCGAGAAGGCGCAGAAGGCCATCGAAGAACGCCGCAAGCTGTGTCCCCCCGCGGACCGGGACGTGACGTTCACGCCGGGAACGCCGATCCTGACCGACAAGCAGCCGATCGTCGAGTATCATCTCGGACGCGACTATCATCAGAGACGCGCGCGCCTCGGGTCCCCATGATCGACGCGGCAGCAAATAGCCGTGTGAGCTGAACGTGCGCACATCAACGATGCCACTTATCTTGCCCTGCCTCGCCGCATTGCCGATCATGCTTGCGGTCGCGGCCCCCGCCGCCGAAGCGACGACAAGCGTGCGCGTTGCCTCCGCCTACTGGGCGACGCGGGAGGGAATTTCCGCGCGCGTGTTGTCGCTGATACCGGCGCGTCCTCGGGCGGGAGTCATGCTCCTGCCCGGTGGACACGGCAACATCAATCTCAGCTCGCAAGCGCAGATCGGATGGGGCCATGACGATTTCGTCATCCGAACCCGCGCCGTCTACGCGCAGGCCGACTTCTTCACCATCGTTCCCGACGTCGCCATCGATCGAAAGCCGCCGGCGGACCTCGGCGACTACCGCCGATCCCCGTTGCAGGCCCATGACCTGCTCGCCATCTCCGGCCGCCTGCAACGCGCGGTGAAAAAGCTGTTCCTCGTCGCCTATGATCGCGGCGCGACGTCCGCGCTGAACGCCGTCGCCAGAGGAAGGACGGATTCCATATCGGGGCTGGTGCTGATCTCGCCCATTCTTGAGCCGGCCGGGAGCGTCCTGGACGACGGCGCAAAGCTTGCGTTCGCGAAGTTGCCGGTGCTGCTGATCAGCCACGCCTCGGACGAGTGCTCTGCCGGCGCGGCCAGCCACCTCAAGGAGATTGCCGCAGCCGCCGCGGCGCAGAACTTCCAAGCGGTTTCCGTCACCGGCGGCAGCGATCGATATCAGCTGCAGGATCCACTGGCCTACTACCAGGATTCTTGCAACAAAAAGGCGCCCCACGCCATGGCGGGCCTGGAGGGGCAGGTTTCGAATATCGTCATGCAGTGGCTGCTGAAGTCGGGCGACCTCTAGCTAGGCGGGTTCCAGCGGAGCAAGAGCCGATGGGCGACATCAAACCGATCCGCCGGGTGGTGACCGGCAACGATGCGCAAGGCCGCTCCCGCGTCCTGTTCGACGGCGCGGCGCCCAACGTGAAGGCGAGCCCGTTTCAGCAGGGCACGAGCATGACGGACATCTGGGTCTTCCACGCCTGCCCGGCCGTGATCACCGGCGAGCGCGACGACGGCAATCTCCCCTTTCACTTCGAGCCGCCGCGCACCGGCGGGCACCTTCGCGTCGTGCAGTCGGCGGGAAGGCCCAAGGACTACGATCCGGCGCAGGACGCCTCCATCAAGCCCGAGCACCCGCCGCGCAGGACCGAGGGCGGCACCTGGGAGCGCGGGGGCCAGAACCTCTACACCACGCGCATGCACAAATCCGAGACCCTGGATTACGGCATCCTGTTATCGGGCGAGCGCGTGCTGATCACCGACGACGGCGAGCGCGTGCTGAAAGCCGGCGACGTGGTCGTGCAGGTCGGCAGCTGGCACGCCTGGACCAATCCCGACCAGGCGAGCCGGATGGCCTTCGTCATGAGGGGCGCCGGCTTCGACGAGTGAGGACCATGGCCGAGCAAGCAAAGCCCGTGCGCCGCGTCGTGGTGGTCGACGAG
>WNGA01015434.1_pt1 | contig 22996 bp, 21 predicted proteins | sample 5400061 | NCBI WGS metagenome assembly WNGA01 (sample SAMN13153366, study PRJNA577476) | soil metagenome | isolation source: 100 cm soil or saprolite under grassland replicate 2 | place: USA:California | collected 2016-06-15
GATAACGCCTGCCAGCAGCCGGCGGTCTGGGGCGCAGTGCGCGACAACGGCTCGAAGCGGCCGGTGTTCGATGCGTTGCGAACGATCATGCGTGGGGTTGGCGGGTTCACGCAGGTGCGCTTTGCGCCGATGACCCGCGCGGAGCAGAAATGGTCGGTCTGGCCCGAGGATCCCGGCTCGTACTTCCCCAACTGGCAAGTGTATGAGGTGGTCTTTGATCTACCGGGGAGCAAGCGGGCGACAGTCTTGTGGAATGCCGATGGCCAGCCCGCCTGCGTCCGTGTTCCACGTGCGGGTGGCGGAGCTCAGCTCGTGGACAAGCATGGCGCGAGCACCCCGGCGGCTGGCGAGGGTGGGATGCTGCAGGTGCAGTTGCCGCCCGCGACCGCGCATTTCGCGGACGACCCGGCGGCCTACTACTTCATCGGCGGCGATCCGGTGCTGCTGATCGAAGAAGGCGTGGCTGGCAACGCACCAGTCAGCCCGCCGGTTATTTGTGCTCCATAACGAAGACGCCGTCCCAGTCCGGGCCCGGTGGGTTCGCTTGTAGCGCTGCGCAGCGGGCGAGATAGACGGCACTCGGGGCATCGATCCCGTTGCCGCGCGCGTGCAGCGCCTGCTGGAAACGCTCAGCGGCTCGTTCGAACTGCTGCGCGCGGTACAGCTCCACTCCCTCGTCGAACGCGCGTAGCAACGGACTGTAGTCGCCCTCACCTGCGCGGCCGAGCAGCTCGTACACGGCGACCGGCGTCTTCTTGCCTTTGACGGCGACGAGGTCCAGATAGCGCACCTGCAAGCCTGACCCGGCCTGCTCCAACGTTTCGGAAGAGACGCAAATGGACGTGCCGTATTCCTTATTAAGAGGCTCCAGGCGCGCGGCCAGGTTCACGTTGTCGCCGAGCGCGGTATAGGCGAAGCGCCGCGACGTGCCCATATTGCCGACGCTCACCACCCCGGTGTGAATACCAATGCGCATCCGCTGTGGCGCGATCCCCTCGGCCTGCCACTGGACGTTCAGCGACGCCAGCGCCGACTGCATCCGCAACGCAGCCTCGCATGCGTGGCGAGCGTGCTCGGGATCGTCGAGCGGCGCGTTCCACAGCGCCATCACCTCATCGCCGACGAACTTGTCCACCGTTCCGCCGTGCTCGAAAACGACCTGGGTCATCGCGGCGAGGTAGTCGCTGACCATGCGGCTCACGACTTCGGCGGGCACGGTCTCCGAGTAGCTCGTGAAGTCCGCCAGGTCGGTGAACAGCAATGAGATCGTGCGGCGCTCTCCGCCGAGCTTGACCCGCTCGGGCGCCCGCGCGATCTGGTGTGCCACCGCCGGCGGAATCACCGATGCCAGCGCGCGGACGAGGGCCCGCGCCTGGCGCTGTTCCACCCACACGCGGTAAGCGATCACGCCCGTGAACGCGGCGATACCACCGACGAGCGGGTTCGCCAGCGGCAGCTGCAGGCCAAATGCAAACAACACCCACAGGCTTGCCGCCGCGAACACCACCAGCAGCGCGAGCGCACCCGCACCTGCCAGCAGCACCGGGAGGCGCGCCCCCACGAGGCCGATCGCGACCGCGAGCCCCAGGATCACGCCGAGCTGCGCAAACGGTGACGCGGAGCGCAGGAACTGCGTCGACAGCAGCGTGGCCGCGACGTTGGCGTGGATCTCGACGCCCGGCATCTTGCGACCGATGCTGACGGGGGTCCAGTAGTCATCGGCCAGACCCGCCGCGCCGCTGGCTCCGACCAGCACCAGCCGGCCCCGCCACGCTTCGGATCCGACCCGCTGGTTCAGCACATCGACCAGTGACACCTCGCGAAAGGTCTCGTGCGGCGGGCCAAAGAAGTTGATCCGCACCGCGGTCGAGTCGTCCACCGGCACTCGGCGGCCGGCAATTTCCAGCGTGTTCGAGGTTCGCGCATCGACCGGCTGTGGTCGCCGCAAGAACGCCGCGACGGCGGCCAGGCCGAAGGTCGGCCGCTCGACGTCGCCGACGTAGCTCAGCAGCGGCATTGCGCGGATGGTCCCGCGCTCATCCGGCACGACGTTCGAGAGGCCGATATCGGCGCGCTGCGCCAGCGGCTCGACGGGCACGAGACCGGAGGCGAAGCGACCCTCGCGGTCTGGCGCCAGGCCCACTCCCGCTAGCACCACACGCGTAGGGACCTTTTGCGCGCGGGCAAAAGCCGCCGCGAGCGCCTGGTCGTCCGAAGTCCGTTCGAAGAAGCCAATGTCGAGCGCGATGGCGCGCGGTGGATCGTCGAGCAGTCGGTCGAGCAGGTCGGCATAGACCTGGCGTGGGTAGCCGCCGTTGTAGGCGCCAAGCGCGCCGATGGTTTTCTCGTCGATGGCGATCAGCGTGATGATGTCGCGCGGGTCGCGGGTGACCGCCACCTCGCCCTCTCCAGGCACCTGCAGGTAGGACGCGGGCGAACGGGCACGCAGCGCCAGGTCCTGCGCCGATGCTTCCAGCGCCAGCAGGGGCCCGCCGATATTCGCGAGCTGCAGCAGCGCCGCGAGGCCACCCCACTCGACGTCCCACGCCTGCTGGCGCCGAGTGATTACCGCGAAGCCGACCTGGCAGTCGGAACGCGGACCCGCGCGCACCACCCGCAGCTCGCGGCCATCGGGCAGCTGGTCGCGGTACTCCCACGGCTCAGGGACGTGACCGCACAGCGCGAGCTCAGCGTTTCCGAGCATGCGCAGCGAAGCTGCTCGATCCATGTCGGAAACGTTGGCGTCATACAACGGGCTGCGCGGCCAGATCGAGTTCCAGCAGTTGCCTGGCATGCCGTGGCACACGTACACGCGACCGTCGTCGAGCTGCACCTCCTCGGGCAACCCGCGCAGCCATTCCAGATCGGCCGACGACAGCAACGCCTGCCCCGCGGAGACCTGATCGATCCACGCACCGAGCGGGTCCGACCGCCGCAGCCGCATCCACAGCGTGTGTGGCCACCTGTGCGTACCCCAGTCGATCAGGTAGCGATCGTTGTTGCCAACCACCGCGAGGACGTCGGAGGCTCGCAGCAGGGCGACCGTCTCGCCGGGCGGATCCGGCGAAAACGGGGACGACAGGATGTCTCCGGCACACACGGTCACATCAGGCGCGTAGCCGCGCAGCGCACCGAGCACTGCCTCCAGCGCCGCGACGTTGCCTTCACAATCCGAGAACAGCCCGATGCGCACGGCGCGAGTGTACGTTGCGCCGCAAGGCGCTTAGGACGCAGTGAGGAAGGCCAGGACGTCCGAGCAGAAGCGCTCGGGCGCTTCCCACGGCACCGCGTGGCCGATGCCCTCGTACAACAGGTGCTGTGCGCCAGGGATACCAGCGACTGTCGGCTGGCCGACTTCCTGCCACGTGTTGACCTGGTCCTCGCTGCCCCAGATCACCAGCGTTGGTACGCGAATGAAGGGCAGTCGGCGGCGCGTGTTGTAGCGCTGCCGCGTGCGCGGGTCGGTCATGTGCCGCATGACGCCAGCGAAGGCCTCGGCGTGGCCGGGCAGGTCGCGTTTGCGAATGAACGTCTCGGCCAGCTCCCTAGTATCAGGGACGGGCACCCGCGCGAGCGCCGCTCGGATGTCGTCGGGCTGCGGGACCTTGAAGCTCACCATCTGCTGCAGTGGCCGCGCGGCCGTACCGCCGCCAGCAACGTTGACCGCGCGGCGAACGCGGTTCGGGCTCTCGTAGCACAGCAGCGTGAGCAGCCAGCCACCCATCGAGTGGCCGACCACGTTTGCCGACTCGATCTCGAGGACATCCATGAATTCGCGCACGTGGTCGACCAGATACGCAAACGAGAACTCCTGGTCCAGCACGTCGCCGAGGCCCCAGTTCAGGGAGTCCATTGCCAGCACGCGCAGCCGCTCGGACAGCGGCCCGATCGTGGCAGCCCAGCTCTCGCAGCCGCTGTTCCAGCCCGCACCGTGCAGCAAGATGGTCGGATCGCCCGTGCCGGCCTCCCAGTAGCGGGTGCGGCCGTGGCTCATGGACGCGAACTTCTCGGTCCACAGCCGCGTGCCCGTAGCCATTGCTCTAGCAGGCTGATGAAAAAGCGGTCCCCGCTCTGGATTCGACGAGCTCGCCATGATGGTTCGACAAGCTCACCATGAGCGGATCCAAAACGACTCCGCTCACCCTGAGCCTGTCGAAGGGTCATCCTGAGCCTGTCGAAGGATTTTTTCATCAGCCTGCGTTACAACGCTCCGAGCCCTGCCAGCGCCGCGTTGATCTCCGGATGATCGACGTACGCCTTGCGTAGCTCGGCGGTCGCTTCGACCCAGTCAGCGTCCTCGGGCAGGATCACGCCGCCCGAACGCTGTCGATACACCTCGGGGTGCTCGACGCTGTACGGAACCGTGCCGTCCTCGGCCAGCGCACGCGCAGCCTCGAGCAGCTTGCGCCGCACGCGGATGACCATCACGTCGGAGCTCGCGAGGTGCTCGCTGGACCGGTCGAAGATCGGCCCCATGCTCTCGGTCACGGCCTGGTCTTCGGTGTGGATACCGGGAATACCGGTGAAGCTGTGCCGCTCTCGCTGGCGCTGGCGATCGATCCGATAGTCGTTGCGCGCATCGGAAACGAGGCGGAAGCGGCCGTACCAGTCGGTCGTGTTGGGCAGCTTCTCGAGGCCCGTGACACCGCTTGGGCCAGAAGGTCCAACCGGTCGGCGCGTGCGGCCCGCCTGCATGTTGAAGAACAGCGTGTGCTCATCGTCCATCGGCACCCACGCGCGAGCCACGATCTGATTGCCGAGGACGCCCGGCGGAATCATGGCATAGAACGGGAACAGGAAGCTGGCGATGCGCCAGTACAGGTAGCCCGGGTCAGCCGGTCGGTACGCGCCGTACATCGCCCCGTAATCGGTATCGAGCACCGAGTAGCGCGGCGCGCGGTCGTTCAACGCGTAGTACTGGAACGTCCCTGGCCGCGCCTGGTCGACGGTCTGCGCACCGAAGTGCAGGAAGCTGAAGTGCGAGGTGTCGATGTCGCCCTCGAGCGCCTGCAGCCAGTTGCACTCGCGCTGGATGGCATCGAGCAATTCCACGCTGTCGTCGAGCGAGTTCGGCTCCAGATCCGGCAGCGGCGGCGGCTCTGCCCGCGGTCCCATATAGGTCCACACCACGCCGCCTCGTTCAGTCGTGGGATACGCGTTCGCCTTTATCTTCTGTTTGAAATCGGATTCCGCTGGTTCATTAGGCATGTCGACGCAGGTACCAGAAACGTCGAACTTCCAGCCGTGATAGACGCACCGCAAGCCGCACTCTTCGGTGCGGCCGAAGAACAGCGACGCGCCGCGATGCGGGCAGTTGTGGTCCATCAGGCCAACCTGCCCGTTGGTATCGCGAAACGCAATCAGCTTCTCGCCCAGCAGGAGCACCCGAACCGGGTCTGAATCTGGTCTGGGCAGTTCCGACGACAGCATCGCCGGGATCCAGTACTGCCGCATCAGGTTGCCCATCAGCGTGCCCGGCCCGACGCGGCTGACAGCTAGGTTGTCTTCTTTGCTCAGCATGGCCGCGGATTCCTCTTGGAGCCAAGCCTACCGCACTTACAATCCGTCGATGCGGCGCCTGGTGCTGTGCGTGGTGATGTGTGCCACGCTGCTCGCCGGGCCGCCGACGGCGACCGCCGATCGCTGGTATGGCGAGCCACCCATGCTGGGCATCGTCGATGCCGGTCGGCAGGTTGGCGCGGCCCGCCTCGCGGGCGCGAGCTGGGACCGCGCGCTGTTCCTGTGGCAGGAGATCCAGCCCAGCGGGCCGTCCGACTGGTACCTCGACCGGTATCTCGATCGGATGGGTATTCGCGCCAGTCTGGGCGGCAGCCTGCCCGTGGTCGCCGTCGTGCAGGGGACCCCGGTCTGGGCGGCCGTCGACTGGCACGCACAGGCGGCCAGCGTGCCCACTGGCCTCGACTATGCCGTCGACGATCCGCGCAACACGTTCGGCCAGTTCATGCTGCGCCTCGCGCGTACATACAAAGGTCGGATCACGACGTGGGTGCTATGGAATGAGCCTGACTTCCAGCCTGGTGAGTCAGGCACGTGGTGGACGTGGGCGGGCGGTCCCGCCGACTTCTACAAGCTCCTGCGCACGGGGTATCGGGCGATCAAACAGGTCGATCCGACCGCCACCGTGGTCTTTCCCGCAACGACCTACTTCGCGGACGCGGTGCATGGGCGCGACCTGTTCCTGGCCCGTGTGTTGGCCGAAGGTGAGCTGGACCGTGAAGCCCCTGCCAACGGCTACTACTTCGACGCCGTTGCCACCAACCTGTATTGCTCGCTCGACGCGGTCTATCGGGTGTACGGCGTCTACACGGCGATCCTGGCGCGCTACCAACTGCAGAAGCCGATCTGGCTGACCGAGACCAATTGCCCGGTCTACAACGACGCCACTACACCAGTGCCCGAAGCTGGCCGTATCACCACCGATGAACAGGCCGCGTACTTGCTCCAGTCGGTAGCGCTGGCCCGCGCCGCCGGCTATCAGCGTATCGGCTGGTACAGCATGGTCGATCACGATCCCAACAGCGGCATCCTCGATCGTTGGGGCCTGCTTCGGCCGAACGGGACGCCGCGCCCCGCCTTCCGTGCCTTCCAGGTCGCAACGCGCTACCTCGCGCAGTCTCCGCTCATCTCGACACTCGCACCGCTCGGCAGCGCGGATGCGGACGGCTGGCCTGTTACGCGCGTGGTGCTCGACAACCCGGCTGAGCGCACCCGCGTGCAGGTGCTGTGGCGCACAGCCGCTGGCCCGCGGTCTGTGCAGGTCGAGGCCGTGGGTTCCTCAGCTCGCCTGGTCGACGTGCTCGGCGGCAGCAGACCCGCCACCCGCCTCGGCGGCACATGGGATGTTCCGCTGCCTCCAGCGCGTGTAGCGCAGCCGTTTGATCCGCCGGGCTTCCAGAACGTTGGTTATCCCGTCCTGCTGGTCGAAGACGGCCTGCTTGCTGGCAAGATCCTCGAGCCAGCAGCGGTTTCGTCGCCGCTGATGGCGCTGGCGCCGGCGGTGCTCGAGGCGGCGCGGCCGATCGAAGCCACGCGGCCGGCGCTGATTCCGCCGCCAGCACCCGCGGTGGCACTGCCATCGCTGGCGCAGGCTGGGCCCACACTGGTGCTCAGCGTCGGCAACCCGCAGCCCAACGACCTGGTGCCGCGTGCGAAGCTGGTGATGAGCGGCCGCGCCTTTGACAAGTCGGCCACGCAGGGCGGCGGCATCGACAAGGTGTCGGTGTTCCTCGACGACCGCGATAGCGGTGGGCAGCACCTCGGCGATGCGACGCTCGCTCAGGCGAACTTCAGCATCGCCGCCGACTTCAGTCGCGCCACTCCCGGAAAACACACCCTGTTTGTGTATGCCCGGTCGAGCCTGAACGGGCGCGAGATCAACGTCAATTTTCCTATTACGCTGGCGACCCGCTAGGTTTGGAGCGGCAGCACCGCCTCGGCGAGCTCGCGTAACTCGTTTCGCCAGGTGGGCGCGGCATCCGACGGCCGCACCACGAACTTCGAAAAGCCGACGTCGATGAACTCCCGCAATCGCTGGCGCAGCCCAGCCAGGCCAATCGGCACCAGTGTCTCTGGGTCCATGCCTGGGCGGCGACGGGCGATGGCTGCTAACTGCCTGTCGGAGATTTTTTCCCGCGCGTAGCCGAGGCTCACGCCGAAGTGTTCGGACTCGATCTCACGATCCGCTTCCGCCGCCGCTTGCTCGATTGCTGCTCGCCCCGCGGCCGCTTCCTCGGGCGTGAGCAAACTCGGCAGCCAGCCATCGCTCAGCCGCCCCGCTCGGCGCAACGCGCTCGCTGCTGAGCCACCGAGCCAGACATCCAAGGGCTGCTGCAGCGGCCGCGGACGCACCGTCAAGCCGTCATAGCTGAACCGTGGCCCGTGATGCGTTACTGAGTCCTCGGTCCACAGCCGGCGCAGCAGCGGCAGCACCTCATCCATCCACGCGCCGCGCTCGCGCAGCGGCACGCCGATGGCCTGCGCTTCGACCGGCTCGGTGAGGCCAGGGACCAGCACCACGAGCAGCCGACCACCCGACAAACGGTCGATCGTGGCCAGCTCTTTGGCCAGCCGCGCCGGGTTGCGACCCGGCACCAGCATTGTGGTGCCCAGCTTCAGCTTCTTGACGGTCCCAGCCGCGAAGGCAAGCCCTGCCAGTGGGTCGATCACCGGCGTGCTCAGCACTTCCGAGAGCCAGAGCGAGTCGAACCCGCAGCGTTCCATCTCGCACACGATGTCGGCGAAGTCGTCGCCCGAGCCAGCAGCGCCCAGACCGACGCCGATGCGGATCTTCACGCTGGCACACTATCACGTGCCGTGGACTCGCTGGCCCAGGTCACATCCGAGGTCGTGAACTGCTTCAAGTGCCCACGCCTGGTTGCCTGGCGCGAGCAGGTTGCGCGGGAGAAACGCGCCGCCTACCGCGACTGGGAGTACTGGGGTCGACCCATTCCCGGCTTTGGTGATGCCCGGGCGCGGCTGCTGATTGTCGGCCTCGCGCCCGCGGCCCACGGTGGCAATCGCACCGGGCGCATCTTCACTGGCGATCGCTCGGGCGATTGGCTGTTCGGTGCGCTGTACCGCGCTGGCTTCGCCAACCAGCCAACCAGCGTCAGCCGCGACGATGGCCTTACGCTGCACGGCGCCTACATCGCCGCGTGCGTTCGCTGCGCGCCGCCCGAGAACCGGCCTACGCCCGAGGAGCGCGACACCTGTCTGCCATATCTCGCGCGCGAGCTTGCGCTGCTGCAAGACGTGCGCGTGATCCTCTGCCTCGGCTCATTCGCGCTCGACGGCGTCACCCAGCTCCTCCGACTCAAGCCGCACCCACGCTTTGGCCACGCCGCTGAGATCGCGCTCGACGATGGCCGGACCATCCTGTGCTCGTTCCACCCGAGCCAGCAAAATACGTTCACCGGCAAGCTGACCCAACCCATGTTCGATGCGATTTTCTCCCGTGCTCGGCAGCTCGTTTCCGCCGGCCCTGCCCCCGGCACGGTGCGTGTGCCCGGTCCTTCCGGTCCTCCCGGTTGCTCCAGTTCCGACGATGCGTCAGCATGAAAAACCGTGAGGTCGCGGCCATGCTCAACGAGTTGGCCGACACGATGGAGCTGCTGGGCGAGGACCGCTATCGCGTCGCGAGCTACCGTGACGCGGCCACTCACGTCGAGCACTACGCCGAGCCAATCGAGAACATGGCCCGCGACAACCGCATCGCGCAGATCCATGGCATCGGCAAGAGCATTGGCGGCAAGATCGCCGAGTACCTGAGCACAGGCCGCCTGGAGGTGCTGGAGGAACGTCGCGCACGCGTCCCACCCGCGGCGCTGACGCTGATGCGCATCTCGGGCATCGGGCCGAAGCGGGCGATGCTGCTCGCCAGGGAATTGCAGGTCCACAGCGTCCAGGACTTGCAGGTTGCGCTCGAAAGCGGTCAGGTCGCGGCGCTGCCACGGCTGGGCGAGAAGACCGCGTCGAGCATCCTGGAGGAGCTGCGCCGACTGGATACCCGGTCGCGGCGACTGCCGCTCGCCATTGCGCTGCCGGCCGTCGAACAGGTCGTACGCGAGCTGGGAGGGTGTGGCGCGGTCGACGCCATCGCGCCCGCGGGAAGCATCCGCCGGTTCCGCGACTCTGTTGGCGATATCGACATCCTGGTGACTTCGTCTGAGCCGCGCCAGATCATGGCTGCCTTCACGTCCTTGGGGCTGGTCAAGCAGGTGCTCTCGGTCGGTGATACGCGCGCCTCGATCCTCACCCACGCGGACCTGCAGATCGACTTGCGTGTCGTCCCACACGCGAGCTTCGGCGCGGCCTTGCAGTACTTCACTGGATCGCAGCAACACAACGTCAAACTGCGCGAAATTGCCATCCGCAAGGGCTACAAGCTCAACGAATACGGCCTCTTCGAGGGCGAAGCCAGCATTGCCGGCGCTGACGAACAAGGCATCTACGCGGCGCTTGGCCTGGCCTGGATTCCCCCGGAGCTTCGAGAAGACATCGGCGAAGTAGAGCTTGCTCGAAAGGGACAGTTACCGAAGCTGATCGAGCTCACCTATATCAAAGGCGACCTGCATACGCACACCCGACTCAGCGATGGCTCGAGCTCCATCCTCGAGATGGTCGAAGCCGGCGCCGCGGCGGGCTACGCCTACCTGGCGATCACCGACCATAGTCAGGCGCTCGGCGTCGCCGGCGGCATGCCCGAGCATGAATTACGCGAGGAGCACGCGCGCATCCGCGAGCTGCAGGATGAGTTTCCCGACATAGCGCTGCTGTGCGGCGTGGAAGTCGACATCCACGTCGACGAGCGGCTCGACTGCAGCGACGAGTTCCTGGCCAGCTGCGACCTGGTGGTTGCGTCGATCCATTCGGCGCTGCAGAAGCCGCCCGAGGTGCAGACCGCGCGCTTGCTGGCCGCGATCGAGAACCCGCACGTGGACATCATTGCCCACCCCACTGGTCGACTCGTCGGCAAGCGGCCCGGCTACGAGATCGATCTGCCGACCGTGTTAGACGCGTGCGCGCGGACAAGAACCGCGATCGAGGTCAGCGGCCAGCCCGAACGTCTCGACCTCGACGCGGACAGCATCCGCGCGGCCATTGATCGCGGTGTCCTGCTGGCGCTCGACACCGATGCACACGAGCAGTCGCAGGTCGGCAATCTGATGCGCTACGCGGTGGGCAACGCTCGGCGTGGCTGGGCGACCGCGACATGCGTGGTGAACGCGATGACCTACGCCGACCTGCGCGCATGGCTGGACCGCCGCTGACGTGGCTCGCTTCACGTCAGGCGAGGTACGCATCGACATTCGCTAACATTGCTCCGACCGAGAGGACCGTGACCGCGCGCCGCACCGCCAGGGCGCTTGCGCAGCAGCCGCGGGCTGTATCGTTGCCTGGTGACGAGTATCCGCGGCCAGGCCTATATCGTCGGCGCCTACGAACACCCCGAGCGCGTCATTCCCGACAAATCCGTCGCCCAGATCCACGCCGAGGTATGCGCGGGAGCGCTCAAGGACGCTGGTCTGCGCATGAAAGACGTGGACGGCCTCTTCATCACCGGCGGTGGCGGCATGCTCGGCATGGCCATGGCCGAATACCTGGGCCTGGACAACCTGACCTACGTCGACACCACGGCTACCGGCGGCTCGTCACCCGTGTTCCAGATCGGCCATGCGGCGGCGGCGATCGCGATGGGCAAGTGCAAGGTCGCTCTCGTGAGCCTGGCGAACAGGCCAAGAAGCGAGCGCGGCGGCGCCCGTTCGCTGAGCGCAAGCCCCGAATCGAGCTTCGAGCTCGTGTACGGCTCGAGCACGCTCGGCATGTACGCGCTGGCCGCGATGCGTCACATGCACGAGTTTGGCACCACCAGCGAGCAACTCGCGTGGGTCAAAGTTGCCGCCTCGCAGCACGCGCAACACAACCTCCACGCGCTGTTGCAGAAACCCGTCACCGTCGAAGACGTCCTGAGCTCACCGATGCTCAGCGATCCTCTGCATCGCCTCGACAGCTGCGTCATTACCGATGGCGGCGGTGCGGTCATCGTCGCCAGTCCCGAGATCGCCAGCCAGGTCAAACGCCCGAAGGTCAAGATCCTCGGCCACGGTGAAGCACCCAAGCACACCAACAATGGCCACATCGATCTCACCTTCACCGGCGCCCGTTGGTCTGGGCCACGCGCCTTCGAAGAGGCGAAGGTCACGCCGAAGGACATCAAGTACGCCTCGATCTACGACTCGTTCACCATCACTGTGGTGGAGACGATCGAAGACCTCGGCTTCTGCGAAAAAGGCAAGGGCGGCCAATTCGTGGCCGATGGCGAGCTGCTGTCGCCCGGCGGCAGGCTCCCCGTCAACACCGATGGCGGCGGGTTGTGCAACAACCACCCCGGCATGGGCGGCATGATGAAGGTGCTGGAAGGTGGATTGGCGAGCAGGTCCTGCCAGCGCCGGCGCCATTCGTCAATACCGAGATCAAACAGTTCTGGGACGCCACGGCCGAAGGTCGGCTGCTGCTCCCGCGCTGCCAGGATTGCCAGGCGGTGATCTGGTTCCCGCGGCCGTTCTGCCCCGAATGCGCCTCCACGCGTGTCGACTGGTTCCAGGCATCCGGCCGCGGCACGGTCTACAGCTACACCGTCAATCGCCGTGGCGGGGCGGACCTGCCGGAGTACCGCAACGCGGGCGTGTACGTGCTGGCCTACGTGGAGCTCGAAGAGGGGCCACGGCTGATGACCAACATCGTGGACTGCGACCCCGACAGCGTGCGCATCGGCCAGCCGGTCGAGGTGGTCTTCCACGACACCGGCCAGGGCACCGCGCTGCCGCGCTTCCGCCCGCGCTAACGGTCTCCTCCGCTCGGGGCGACTAAAACCGGCCTCCTTCCCTTCGGGAGCCACACCACCGGTCTCGTTCCCCTCGGGGACAAAGACCGTTCTCCGTCCCTTCGGGAGCACACGACCGGTCGCCTTCCCTTCGGGGACAAAGACCGGTCTCCTTCCCCTTCGGGAGCAAACGACCGGTATCCTTCCCGCCGGGGGCACTAGACCAGCGCTGGCCTGGGCCTCACCACTGGCTACGCCAGCTTTGCATCTGCTGGGCAAACCGCGAGCGATCGGCCAGGATCTCCCCTGCGAGATCAAGTATTTGCTGCGTGCCTGCCTGCAGCAGCGCCTCTTTGGCGTCGTCCATGGCTTGCTGCTGTAGCGGCAGCATCGCGTCGATAAAGGCCGCGTCGAACGGCTCACGAGCGCTCTGCAATGCAGAGATCTGACTGGCCATGCCCATCGGCGGCGTCTGCGACGAGCCGAACCACGTCTGACGCCACAGCTGCATGTCGCCAATCTGCTGGCTATCCGTATCGATCACTTCCTGGGCCAGCGTGCGCAATTCGGCGTGCTGGGCACGGCTGACGGCGATCTTCGCCAGCTCGATCTCGCCGTGCAGCCGCGGCACCATCGTGTCGATGAACTGGCGGTCGTACGGCCGCGCCTGCGCGCTCAGCGCATCCTCAATCGAAACTGCCCCCACGTCGATGGTGTCAGGCGTTCCTTCCGGTGGTGGCGTGACGATGGCCGAGCCAGCGCCTGGCGAAGAGCTCGCCGCGGGCAAGCAGCCACTGGCGAGGAGCACGAGCGCCGCGGCTAGCAGCGCTCGCGTTCTTAGCTGTGGATGAAAACCGGTGTGCCGATGGTGGCCCAATCCCACAGCCACTTGGAATCGCCCAACGACAGACCCAGGCAGCCGTGCGAGCCCTGCGTTCCCCAGGCGGATGACCACCAGTTGTAATGCAGGCTCTCGCCCGTGTCACGGAAGTACTGCGTGTACAGCACGTGTTGCAGGAAGTAGCCACCAGGCGAGTTGCGCGGGATGCCAACGGTCGTGGAGTCCATCGTCTCGTCCTGCACGCGCCGCACGATCGACCACGCGCCGGGCGGGGTCGGGAACTTCGGGACGCCCTTGATCGCCAGGAACTGCCGTACTGGCTCGCCACCATCGACGGCCACGACCTTGGCTGAGCCGGTGAGCGACACATCCAGCCAGCGGCCGCCGTACTCCTCGGGAGCATTGGCCATGAACAAGCCGGGTTGCGGTAGGAAGTAGCCGTCGTCGGTCTCGTACCACGGCTCGCCATCGGCTCCGATGACGGTGCCGACGATCGCTTCGCGCTTGCTGGCGTCGATCGTCGTGGCCTGTGCTCGTGGGTCCGAGTCCGGGTAGAAGTACAGCGGTAGGTCCGTGGTGGCGATCGCGAAGGTCGAGAGCTCGGTGTCGAGGGGTGGACCTGGTTTGTACGCAAACGGCGACGGCTGCTCGATGTGCTGGATCACACTGTTGTTGACAAAGGTCGTCAAGCCCGTATGCGGGTCGAAGACGCGCTTCCAACCGTCTTCATCGGCGAGGATGCGCAGCGGTGTCCCGGCGCGCACCATGGTCACGGCGTCCGCGTTCGGCGCTGGGTCCGTGCGCAGGTAGACCAATGCAGTGGTCGCGACCCACACCTGGGACCTGCCAGGATCGGCTGCCCATCGGTCTGCCAATGCGGCACCAGGCACCCCCGACAGGCCCAACGCCAGCAGGCCAAAGACCACGCGCCAGCCCACTGTCGAAATGCGTTTCACGCGATCCATCCCTAGTCTCGTATGGTGTCGAGCCGTAAGGCAAAGTACATGCCAGAGTTGGCCGGCGGCTTCACACTGGGTCTTCGACTGGCCAGCGCAGCGCCGCCAGCAGGCTCAACGCGACGCCGCCCGCCGCTATCGTGAGCGCCACGGGATTGCCGAGGCGTTCGGCGACAATGCCCCACACCGCGCTACCGATCGCTTGACCTCCTTGAAAGGTCAGCAAGTACGTGGCGATGGCGAGCTGCACGGCAATCTGAAAGTTCTGGTTCGACTGCGTCCACGCTGCGCCGCCCAACCCCAGCATGAGCCACACCAGCGGCAGCGTCCGCACCCACGCCAGCACGAGCAGCATGGCCGCAAAGCTGACGATGGCGCCCATGAGCAATTGATTGCTCCGCCAGCGGCGTCGCAGCACCGGCAGCACGAATGCACCAAGCACCGCGCCGGCCCCGACGCACGTGACCAGGAACCCGTAGCCTGGGACGTCAAGCGCAAGCTCGTAGCGGGCGACCAGCGGCAACAGGCTCCACAACACGCTTGCGCACAGCATCCACAGAATGCTGCGCGTGAGCACCACGCGCTGGGTCCGCTCGTTCCACGCGAAGGAGAGCCCGCTCACGATGGTGTCCACGAAGCGCTCGCCGCTCGCGGCGGAGTGCCCCCGCGGCAGCGGCCGCATCGTGGACAACACGCCAATCGGCGCCGCGAAGGACAGCGCATTGGCGACGAAGGTGCCAGCTGGTCCCACGGCTGCGAAGAGCACGCCGCCGACCGACGGCCCGACCGACCGCGCGACGTTGTAGCCCAGGCTACCGGCAGCGCCTCGGAGGTCAGGTTGGTCATCAACCACGCTCCGCCGACGGTTTGCGCCCAGGTGCCGAGACTGGCGATCAGCGAGGCCGACCACAACGCGCGGAACGTCGCCTCACGCAGCGGGTGTCGTGTCTGGCTCAGGCTCAGACGGGCTCCAACCGCCGATGCGGCGCGGGCGGCAGCTCGACCACGAGAGGGTCACCCGGCCGCACCTCGCCGCCGTGCACCACGATGGCCATCACGCCCGCCTTGCGGACGAGCTCGCCGTTGGCGTCGCGATCGAGCGTTTGTGCCATGAGGCCCGGGCGGATCCGCTCGAGCTGCTTGCACGGGTTACGCAGTCCCGTCACCTCGACCACCGCGTCGGCGCCGAGCCGCAAGCGCGTTCCCGTAGGCAGGCCGAGCAGGTCGATGCCGCGCGTGGTCACGTTCTCGCCCATCCGCCCGGGCGCGACCTGCAGCTCGTCCAGCAGCTCGGCATGCACAAGGTGCACTTGACGCAGATTCGGCTGCGTCGGATCACGAGCCACCCGCGAGCGATGTCGCACCGTTCGACCCTGGTGCGCATCACCCTCCACACCCAGGTCGGGCAGCAATCGAATGACCGCGCGATTGTGCTTGCCGATGCCGTGTCGAGGGCTGCTGCTGACGGCGACGACGCGAGGCTCGCTCATCCACTTTGAGCGTAGCCCTCAAGCGAACCTCTACGTCGCGCCGTACGGCACGCTTGACGGGGAGTAGCGCAGTCCGGGATCTTTACGCGCCGGCCTGCCATGACACGGCTGGGCAAGATGCCCAAGTGCTAGCCAGCGCGGTTGCTCGGCCGTTGACAGATTGGCGGGCGGCGAATCGAATGTCTTCACCGCACTCACCGCTGCACACGTGGGAGGCTTTGGGGGTTGGAGGCATTCGATCGCGCCCGCACGCGCTGGTTGCTGCCCGCGCTGCTGTTCGCTGCGCTGGGCGTGAGTTCGCTTGCCGGAGGGCCAGAGGCGCCCACCGCGCAAGCCGCGCAACAAAGCCCCGCCGGTAGCCCGATGCCGACGCCCACCCTGATGCCAGGCGTGCGCGCCGCGACCGTTACACGTGGTGGACAGCAATACCAGACCCGCGTGTTCGAGCAGGAGACGGCTCCGAACGGTCAGCCGATGCGCGCCGGCAGCGTGCTGGTCAAGTTCCGTCCTGGCGTGTCGCAGACCGCGCGCGCCGCGAGCCATCAGCAGGCGAATGGCGAAGCCGTCGAGGCGCTCCGAGTTCCTGACACGGTTCGCGTGCAGGTCGCGGCGGGCAGTGTCGCGAGTGCGCTCGCGGCTTATCGTGCGCGGCCAGATGTCGAGTTTGCCGAGCCCGACTACATCGTGCGCGCGCGGCTCGAGCCCAACGACCCGCGCTTCCCTGAGCAGTGGGGCATGCGCAAAATCGCAGTGCCCGCGGCTTGGGATGTGTCGCGCAGCGCACCCAGCGTGCCCATCGCCATCGTCGACTGTGGCATCTACAACGAGTCCTCGCGCGTGGTTTCACCCGATGGTCGGACTGGCCACCCGGACATGCGCGGCAAGGTAACGCGCGAGCAGAACTTCTCGCCATCGCCAGACACCGACGACTTCTGCAACCACGGCATCCACGTGGCCGGCATTGCGGCCGCAAGCACGAACAACGCCGTCGGCGTCGCTGGCGTCGGCTTCGATGCCGCGCTGCTCAACGCCAAAGTCCTCGACGACTTGGGCGGCGGCACCGATCAGTCGGTGGCGCAAGGCATTTCCTGGGCCGCGGACAACGGCGCACGCGTGATCAGCATGAGCCTGGGCCGACCCGGCGCGTGCGGTGGCACCGTGCAGGCCGCCATCGACAGTGCCTGGTCGCGCGGGGCAGTCATCGTCGTCGCGGCTGGCAACGACGGCTATATCGGCGCAACCGCGCCGGGCAACTGCAACCACGTGCTCTCGGCGGCAGCCACGGACAGCCAGGACGGAGTTGCGCCATTTTCGAACTATGGGCCGAGTATTCCGGTGGGTGCGCCGGGTGTCGGCATCCTGTCGAGCAACAACACGGGCGATACGAAAGCTTCAGCGGTACGTCGATGGCCGCGCCGCACGTTGCCGGGCTGGCGGCGCTGATCTGGAGCACGCAATTCGGCACGAGCAATCAGGCGGTCGTCGATCGTATCGTCAGCACCGCCGATCAGATCCCCGGTAGTGGCACGTTGGTCGGCGCTGGTCGGATCAACGCGGCCCGAGCTGTCGGGTCAGCCGGGCAGGTCCAGGCCACGCCGACACCCACGCCAACCTTCACCCTGACGCCAACGCTCACACCACCCGTCACGCTCACGCCAACGCCAACGAGCGGCCAGTTGGTGACTTTTGACGATCTGAGTCCAGCAAACCGCGCGCTGAATGGGCAATACCCCACCGGCGTGATCGACTGGGGCACCAACTCCTGGTACGTCTCGGGTCCGTGGCGCGCCAGTTCACGACCAACAGCATCAGCTTCAATGGCAGCGGCCAGACCAGCGCCAGCTTCGACCTGATCACGCCGCGGCGCGTCGTGCGCATCGATGCCTTCAACGGCGGCACCACGAGCAGCACCGTGACCTTGCAGTGCGCCGCCCTCCCATCGGTGCAAACCACTGTTGGTGGCGGCCAGCTCACGACCATCACCACCAACTGGCAAAACACCTGCGGTCGCGTCACGATCACCAGTAGCAACGGCTGGGACACGAACTTCGACAATCTCGAGCTTGCTGCCGCGGGTCCTCCGCCCATCAGCGCGACCTCAACTCCGACGCTCACGCCTACCCCCACCCCGACCTTGACCCCGACGCCCACGCTCACGCCAACGCCAACGCCTACGCCTACGCCCACACTCACGCCGACGTCGGGTCAGACCACGGTGACCTTCAACAACCTCAGCAACCCCAACCGCGTGCTCAACGGCCAGTATCCGAGCGGTGCGATCGACTGGGGCGCCAACGCCTGGTAGGTGTCATCGCCGTGGGGCCTGTTCACCACCAACAGCATCAGCTTCAACGGCGCCGGCCGCACGAGCGGAGCCTTCACGTTCGTGACCCCAAGGCGCTTGCTGCAGGTGGATGCCTACAACGGCGGCACCACCGCCAGCACGGTCACCATCGCCTGCGCGGGCCAGTCGACGGTCACCAGCACGGTGCAGCCAGGCCAGCTGGTGACGCTGAGCACGAGCTGGGTTGGCACGTGCGGCAGCATCACGATCGGCAGCTCCAACGGGTGGAACACCAACTTCGATAACCTCCTGATCGAGTAGTGCATCTCGCATACGGTCGCGTGGGTCTCGAGGTCTCGGTGCCTGAGGGGGCCGAGGTCATCGAGCCGCGCTACTTGCCTGGCCTACCCGATGAGGCCGCCGCGATCACGTCTGCGCTTCGCTCGCCTCCTTTCGGCCCAGCGCTGAGCGACCGTGTTCCCATCGGCAGCCGTGTCGGCATCGTCATCTGCGACGTCACCCGCCCGTTTCCCGCGCGTCGGGTGCTGCCAGTCCTGCTCGCTGAGCTGCAGCCCGCGCAGCCGCGCAGCGTGACCATCTTCATTGCTACGGGCACCCACCGGCTGTGCACGGACGCCGAGCTCCAGGAGATGATCGGCTCCGAGCTGCTGAGCCGCTGCGAGGTCGTGCAACACGATGCCTTCGACCGCCAACGACACGCGCAGCTGGGCACCGTCCTCGGCACGGATACGCCTGCCCTGGTCGAGCGCGCGTTTCTGGACCAGGACGTCCGCATCACCACGGGCTTCATCGAGCCGCACTTCTTTGCCGGCTTCTCGGGCGGACCGAAGATGGTTTCTCCAGGCCTGGCCGCCATCGAAACGGTTCTCGACCTGCATTCGGCTGCCCGCATCGGCCATCCCAAGGCCACCTGGGGCATCACGCACGGTAATCCTGTCCACGATGCGGTCCGCGACATCGCCGCCCGCGCAAACGTCACGTTCAACCTGGACGTCACGCTCAATCGCGATCGCGGGATCACCTCGGTGCACGCGGGCGACCTCTTCGCGAGTCACGCGGCTGGCTGCGCCTTCGCTCGCCAGACGGCGATGGCCGGTGTCGAGGCGCCGTTCGACGTGGTGCTCACCACCAACGGCGGCTACCCGCTCGACCAGAACCTGTATCAGACGGTCAAAGGCATCAGCGCCGCGGCGCAGATCGTCAAGCCAGGCGGGGCGATCGTCGTCGCTAGCGAGTGTTCCGATGGCCTGCCCGAGCACGGCGCGTACAAAGACCTGCTGCGCCAGTCCGATGGCCCCGCGGCCTTCCTCACCCGCCTGGCGGATCCGGGCTTCTCAGTACACGACCAGTGGCAAGTCCAGGTGCAAGCACTCATCCAGCAGAAGGCTCGCGTGCTGGTGCACGCTTCTGGCCTGCGCTCGGAACAGCTGCGCGCTGCCTGGTTCGAGCCCGTCGGCGATATTGCCGCGTGCGTTCGCGCGCTGCTCGACGAGGCTGGCGCTAGCGGCCGCCTGGCCGTGCTGCCCGAAGGTCCGCAGACGATCCCCTACTTAGTCGGGCAATAAACGCCTTATCCAGCTCGTCGGCGTAGGGGCCGCCCGGATTGTCGATGGTCCACACGTGCATCATCTCGGGCGTGGTGACGTTGATCGATCCCGGCGGGCACGCGCCCACCGGTGTTGCCAGGCCGGCGAGGAGCAGCGGCGGCAATCCAATGCACACGTTGTGGGTGTGCCAGTGGGTGATCGGGCCGCCTGGTGTCGGTCCAGCCAAGCCGAGCCGCGGCATGATGAACAGCGCCCCGACCAGCAGCGGCCCATCGGCGGTGGGCACGTACACCAACCCCTCTGGCCGCGTGGGCTCGAGCACTTCGTCGTCGTGCTCGCGCACGTCGTTGACATAATGCAACGGGCCGAACTGGGGCCCGTTGAGGTGATAGCCCGCCTGCTCCGCCGCGGCCACGTCGCTGTACCGCGCGATGCCTTGTTTCGTCGCCTGCACCAGTGCTGTCGCGGCCACCCGCTCGTCGTACGTCGGGGGCGACGCCGTGGCTGGATTGTGCGAGTGGGCCGCGAAGCCATGGTCGCGAAAGGTGGCGGCCCACGCCACGCCGCCGACCAACACCGTGCTCGCCAGCAACGCCAGCGTCCCGCGCCGGCTCTGCCCCAGCACCAATCCCAGCGCCACCAGCTCCAACAACTTGGTGCTCACGCCCAGGGCATCGACCGCTTCCTTGCCCGGCCCAACGGCTACGCCATATGCGACCAGGTTGAAGACCAGCACCCACGGCGCGGCCCATCGCCACCGCAGCGCGCCCAGCAGCAACACGCCGTCCAGCGCGAAGGCCAGTCCATGCTCGCCCGCCAGGGCCAGGTGCAACACCGCCGATGCAACCAGCAACCCCGCGACCAGGGGCACGTCCCCCTTGATGCGCCGACTCACCACCACCCCGACCGGCAGCCCGATACACCCCAGCAGCCACCCCCCATCAGGCATCTGCTGCGCCACCAGCGCTTGCACCAACCGCGGCGCCGTCCCTAGCAGCATCAACACCTCAACCAGCACCACCGCGCGCCAGGCCCAACGCCACTCCCGCCACACGCCGCTGGCTAGGAACAGCAACCCCAAACTCCCAATCGCCCCGCCGAGCGCCTGGAACGCCACGACCTGCAGCATGCTTGCCAACAGGGCGTTGGCCGCCTGCACCACCAGCAGCACGCACGTAAGCCGCCGCCCGGCCGTCATCCAATCCCGACCCGTTTCGCCCCGCCAGGGCAACGCCTCCGCGCTCATACCTTCGAGCGTCGCCGTCGCCGATGAGCCAACCGTGAGAGCGCTCTAAGAAGCCGCTAAGAATCCGCCCCCGTCAACGGCAGCCGCACGGTGAACGCCGCTCCCCCGCCACCCCGATTGCGCGCTTCGATCTGCCCGCCGTGCTGCTCCACGATCCACCGCGCGATCGACAGTCCCAGTCCAGACCCCCCGCCCGATCGCGCGGCATCCGCCCGATAGAACCGCTCAAAGATATGGTCCAGAGCCTCAGCAGGCACGCCAATGCCATCGTCGGCAACCGTAAGCTCCGCGAGCCCGTCGCCACGAACCAGGTGCAGGTCGATCCGCCCATCCGCCGTGGTGTACTTCTGCGCGTTGTCGACGAGGATCCACACCAGCTGCGTGAGCGCCTCAGCATCCCCCAGCACGCAACACGCTTCGGTCCATACCCCCACCCGCCGCTCAACATAGAGCCGCGCGGCCTGTCCAGCCACGTCCTCGACGAGCGCCGCCACGTCAACCTGCTGCAACGACAGCTGCTGGCCCGCGTCAGCGCGCGCCAGAGTCAGCAAGTCGCCTATGAGCCTCCTCGGCCAGATCGGTGCGCTGCAGCAGCAGGCCAGCATTGGCTCGCACGGAGGTCAGAGGCGTTCGAAGCTCATGCGATGAGTCAGCCACCAGCCGCCGCTGCGCATCGAGCGCCGCAGCCAACTGCCGTTGTGACAGCTCCAGCCGCTGCAGCATGCCATTGAATGCTTCGCCGAGCCGCCCTACCTCATCCTGCGTGCGACTGGTCGGCAGCCGCCGACTCAAATTGGACGTCAACCCGATCTCTTCCATCAAGCGCGCAACGATCAGTAGCGGCTGCAAGGCGCGACCCGCCGTCAGCCAGCTGGCAATCAGCGCAGCTGCCAGGATGACTACCCCCGACAGGATCAGAAAGCCGCGCAGCCCCGCCAGCTGCGCAGGATCGGGCGTGTTGTTGGACGCCAGCGAATACACAAGCAGCCCGAATCCGACCATGGCCAGCATGACCAGGCCGGCCCCGAACAACGCGACCCGCACGCGGATGGGCATCGCTTACGCGCTTCGCAAGACGTAGCCTACGCCGCGCACGGTCTGCAGCACGCGCGGCTCTCCGTCGGCCTCGAGCTTGTGCCGCAAGTAGCCCACGTACACGTCGACCACGTTGCTCTCGTCTGGCACAAAGCCCCACGCCAGCTCCAGCAACGAGTCGCGGCTCAAGACCTGGCGCGGGTGGCGCAGGAACTGCTCCAGCAGTTTGAATTCCTGCGCGGTGAGCTCGATCGCACGGTTCCCGCGCGTGACCTCGTGCGCGGCCAGGTCCATCGACAGGTCCTGCCAGCGCAGCACGCTGCCTGGTTGGGCAGGTAGCCGTCGCAGCAGTGCCCGCACCCGAGCCAGCAATTCCTCGTACGCGAACGGTTTGACGAGGTAGTCGTCGGCGCCCGAGTCGAGGCCGCGCACGCGGTCGACGGTCGCGTCGCGCGCCGTCAGCATCAGGATCGGCATGTCGTCGGCGGCGCGCAGCCGCTGACACACCTCGATCCCGCCCAGCCCCGGCAGCATGACGTCGAGCACCACCAGATCCGGCCGCTGGTCGCGCGCGCTGGCCAGCGCCGCGTCGCCATCGGCGGCCACATCTACGGAATAGCCTTCATAGATGAGCGCGCGGCGCACCGCCGCCGCGATGCGCTCATCGTCGTCGACGACGAGGATCCGCCTGTTTTCAGGCCTGCTGGACGGCGACGTCTTTCGAGAGCTCCTCCAATATCGGTCGGGCGTAGACAACGCGGCCCGTCAACGTCGCCGGATCGCCAGTACACAGCGCGAATGCCGCCTCAGCCATGACTTCCGGCGCCTCCAGCCGATCCTCGGGCACACCCCGCGTGAGTCCGTGGAACACCACCCCTGGCGTCGGCACCAGCCCGGACGGTGAGAGCACGTTCACCGCGATCCCATCGGCATACACCTCTGAGGCGAGCCCAGTCGTGAAGCGGTCCAGCGCCGCTTTGCACATGCCGTACACCGTCGAGCCCATGCGCGAGCTATATGGCGGACCCGATGGATGTACCGCTGCGCGGGACGAAATGTTCAGGATCCAGCCTCGCCGCCGCTCGCGCATGCCTGGCAGCACCCGCTGCGCCAGCTCGAACGGCGCCCGCACCTGCACCTCGAACATGAGCGCCATATGCCGTTCCGAGAAGTCCAGCACGGGCTCGAAATACGTCACCGCCGCGTTGTTGACCAGCACCTCGAGCGGCCCGA